>Ga0181521_10003806_pt1 | contig 17563 bp, 12 predicted proteins | sample PEATcosm2014_Bin_32_FD_119764 | JGI IMG/M metagenome (GOLD analysis project Ga0181521, IMG submission 119764) | Peatland microbial communities from MTU Mesocosm Facility, Houghton, MI, USA - PEATcosm2014_Bin02_60_metaG | ecosystem: Environmental > Terrestrial > Soil > Wetlands > Peat | place... | reverse complement strand
GACGAAGCCGATCGTGGAGCTGTTCGACGACATCGCAGAGGGCGATGCGTTCCTCAACAACAGCCCCTATTACGGCGGAACGCATCACGCGGATTTGACCGTCTGCGTCCCGGTGTTTTTCGAGGGCGCCCCGCTGTTCTGGACGCTGTCGCGCTCGCATCACGCCGACATCGGCGCGCCCGAACCGACGACCTATCTGCCCTACGCCAAGACCATTTACGAGGAAGGCGTGCATTTCCCGTGCGTCCGCGTCCAGCAAAATTTCAAGGACAAAGCGGACATCATTCGGATCGCACGGCAGAAGATTCGGGTAAGCAACATCTTTTACGGCGATTACCAGGCGCAGGTGGGCGCCTGCCGGACCGGCGAACGGCGGCTGAAGGAGCTCGTCGCGAAATACGGCGCCGACACCATCCGGGCGTTCATCGAAGCGTGGATGGATTACGGCGAGCGCAGGGCCATCGCGGCGATCCGCAAGCTGCCGTCCGGCACCTACACCTATGCGGTTCGCCATGATCCGGTACCGGGCGTAGCCGATCAGGGAATTCCCATCAAAGCGATCGTGACCGTCGATTCCGAGCAGGGCTTGGTCACGGTCGATGCGCGCGACAATCCGAACATGGTTGAGGGCGGACTGAATTTGTCCGAAGCCTGCGCCGTCGCCGCGTGCCGCATCGGCGTCTTTTACAATGTGGACCCGGAGATGCCGCACAACCACGGGAGCGCCAGCCGCATACTGGCGTTGCTTCGGGATGGTTGTGTGGTCGGACGGGCCATTTATCCGGCGGGAACCTCGGTCGCGACCAGCAACTGCATGGAACGCCTCGCCAACGCCGTGCAGTGCACGTTCACCGAAATGGGCGCGCCCTATGGAATGGCCGAAGGCGGCGGAAACTTCTCCGCGGCGCTCGGCGTGGTATCGGGTACGGACACTCGCCACGGCGAGCCCCTCCCCTACATCAATCAGTTCATCATGGCGCTTTCCGGCGGACCGGGTCTGTCGGGTCACGATGGCTGGCTGACTTACGAATCCTCCTCCGGCAACGGCATCATGGTCTGCGACTCCGTCGAGATCAACGAAGCCACGTATCCCGTGGTTTTCGAGGAGCGCCGCATCGCCATCGATACGGCCGGCCCCGGGCAGTGGTGCGGCGCGCCCGCGACCGGCGGCAGCTATCGATCGCTCAACGGCAACATCCTGGTGTATTACTGCGGCGATGGCGGCACCTTTCCGGCCCAAGGCGTGCTCGGCGGCAAGGCCGGTGCGACCTGCGGCACGTGGAAACGTCACGCCGACGGCACGCTCGAGCGGCTGCCCGACTTCCATCATGAAATATTTGGAGCCGATCAGGAGGTGGTCTATCGCAGCTGCGCCGGAGGCGGCTATGGCGACCCTCGCGATCGAGATGCCGCCCGCGTCTGCCTGGACGTGAACCGGCGTTGGGTCAGCCCGGAAAAAGCTCTGGAGATTTACGCAGTTGCCGTGATCCTCGCGGCGAACGGCGTCGACTACGAAGTTGATGCAGGGCGCACCGTGCAATTGCGGCAGGCGGCCAAGGCTCGATCCGGTTCTCTCGATCAGGCATCCGCCCGGTAGCTGCATGCGAGGCGCCTGTTTCGTGTTTGCGGCGGCAGGCTTGTCCGCCCTGGTCGGATTGGCCGCGGCGGCACCGGCGCGCGCGGACGGCGCCCCCATCATCATCGGCGCCGCGATTGCTCTGAGCGGACCGCTCGCACCGTATGACGATGGCCCCTATAAGGCGATGCAGCTCGCCATCGAGAACATCAACGGCAAAGGAGGACTGCTCGGACGGCCTCTGAAGCTGATCAGCTCCGACACCAAATCAGATATCTCCTATGGCGCGACCGCCGCCCAGAACGTCATCGACAAGGGTGCGTCGCTGGTCGTCGTGACATGCGACTACGATTACGGCAGCGCGGCGGCGAACATCGCCAACGCGCGGGGACTGATAACGTTCGCGACCTGCGCCGGCGACCCGAAATTCGGTCCGGACGGGATCGGACCCAACGCCTACACCATGTCGACGAGTTCCGTCGGGGAGGCCGCGTTGATGGCCGAATGGGCGTACTCGAAGGGCTATAGGAGCGCCTATATCCTGCTCGAGACCGATACGGCGTTCGATGCTTCTTTCGCGGATTCCTTCAAGAAGCGCTGGATCAAACTGCGCGGCGCAGATTCTTTCTACGGCGAGGATACGTTCAGCGGCGAGGATCCGCAGATCGCGACCCAAATCACGCGATTGAAGTCGCTGCCGAAACCGCCGGATTTCATCGTCGTCTCGGCCGCTCCGCCGCCCGGGGTGGGCGCCGTCAAGCAGCTGCGCGCGGCGAACGTGAACCAGCCGTTCCTCGGCTCTGATTCGTGGGACGGCGACTACTGGCTGAGCGGTGTACCCACGCTCGACAATATGTACTTCGTAACCTACGCATCCTTGTTCGGGACCGATCCGCGACCCGCCATGCGCAGCTTTTTCGATGCATTCAAGGCCAAGTTTGGACGCCTGCCGACGCAGTCGAACGCCGTGACGGGCTACAGCGTCATCGAGGCTTGGGTGCGGGCGGTCGAGCGCGCGAAGAGCCTCGATGCGGATCGCGTTCGCGGCGCGCTCGATGCGTTCAAAGACGAACCGTTACTCGTCGGGCCGACCACTTATACTGCGCAGGTGCACGTCAACAATGGGCGTGACATGGTGGTCATGGAGATAGACGGCGGTAAGCAGGGCAAGACGCTCGGGGTCTTTGCCGCGCACGAAGTGCCGAAATAACCCGCCCCCGACGCCGGAAAATCAGCTCATGTCAGCAAGCAGCGCGGCGACCGTAGAGAGCCTGCAGGTCGATCAAGTGACGGTCGATTTCCAGGGATTGCGGGCGGTCGAGAACGTCACGCTGCACGTTTCGCCCGGCGAGATCCTCGGTCTCATAGGCCCCAATGGCGCCGGCAAGACGACTCTGGTGAACGTGGTCACCGGATTTCAACCGATCAGTGCGGGAGGCGTCGTGCTGCTCGGAGCATCCGTCACACAGTGGCCGGCGTGGCGCCGCGCACGTGCCGGTCTTGCCAGAACCTTTCAGAATGTGCGCCTGTTTCCAAAGCTGTCGGTGCTCGAAAATGTCGAAGCCGGCGCGCTTGCCGTGGGGGAGCCCAAGCGCTCGGCCCGCAGACGCGCCCTCGAAGTGCTCGAGTGGCTCGAGCTGTCGCATCTGGCGCGCCGCATCGCCGGCACGCTGCCCTTCGGCGCGGAACGCAGAATCGGCATCGGCCGGGCCATCGCGGCGCGGCCGAAATTTCTCCTCATGGACGAACCGGCGGCCGGATTGAACGACGCGGAGTGCGATGAACTCGCCGCGCTCATTCGCCGCATTCGCGCCGACATGGGCTGCGGGATCCTGTTGATCGAACACCGGATGTCGCTGGTGTTCGGCCTGTGCGACCGGGTCCAGGTTCTCGAGCAAGGCCGCACGATCGCGGTCGGCACGGCCGACGCGATCCAGCGGGACGCTCGAGTGCAGCAAGCCTATCTCGGAGAGGCGGTATGAGCACGCTGCTTCGCGTTGAGGATCTGCACGTGTCGTACGGCAGCATTGCGGCCTTGAAGGGAGTCAGCATCTCGATCGAGACCGGAGAATTCGTAGCCGTCATTGGACCGAATGGCGCGGGCAAATCCACCCTCCTGCGCACCGTTGCCGGCTTGAACACGCCGCGGCAGGGCACTGTGCTGATGAACGGCATCTCCATCGTCGGGCGCGCGCCGGAGCGGCTGGTCGCCGACGGCGTGAGCCTCGTGCCCGAGGGACGGCACATCTTCGGCTCGCTCACCGTCGAGGAAAACATGCGGCTCGGCGCCACCACGAGAACCGACGGCAAACTCGCGGTGGATGCGGGCATCGACAGGATGTCGGAACTGTTCCCGATTCTCAAGGAACGCTTTCGACAGCGAGCTGGGCTGCTGTCAGGCGGAGAACAGCAGATGCTGGCAGTCGCTCGCGCTCTGATGGCCGCCCCCAAGCTGCTGCTGCTCGACGAGCCGTCGCTGGGCCTGGCACCGTTGATCGTGAGTGCGCTTTACGAGACGATCGCCAACCTGCGCGCGAGCGGCCTCACCTTACTGGTCGTCGAGCAGAACATCCAGCTCGCCCTGCGTGCGGCGGACCGTGCTTACGTCCTCGATACCGGCCGGATCGCGTTATCCGGGTGCTCCGAGGAGCTTAGGGCAATGCCGAATCTGCATCAGGCTTACTTCGGAGCGGTGGCGTGAACCTGCTCCAGACGGCAATCGACGCCGTCAATCTCGGAGCGATCTATGCGCTGGCGGCGCTGGGCGTCGGACTGATATTCAGCGTGATGCGATTGATCAACTTTGCTCATGGCGAGTTGATCACGGCGGTCGGCTTCACCGTCTATGCGCTGGACGGCCAGCCGCTGGTGATCCGATTGGGCGCGGGCCTGCTCGCGGCCGTCGTCCTCGCCCTGCTGATGGAACGCACCGCCTTTCGGCCGCTGCGCCGCGCGAATCCGGCGACCCTGCTGGTCACTTCCTTCGCGGTTTCGTACTTGCTGCAGCACTTGGTGGTGCTGATCTTCGGGGCGCGACCGATCGGCGTCTCGCTGCTGCCGGAGCTCAGCGACAGCGTCGCGATCGGCGAGCTTCGATTGCCGTTGCTCGAGATCGTGTCGATCGCGGCAACGCTGGCTCTTCTCGGGGGAATGGTGTTTTTCTTTCGCCGGCGGCCGCTCGGCATCCAAATGCGCGCGGCGGCCGAGGATTTCACCATGGCCCGACTCGTCGGCGTCAAGGCGAACAGCGTCATCGCGGCGGCATTTGCCATCTCGGGGCTCCTCGCCGCGTTTCTGGCTTTCTATCAAGTGGCCCAGTCGGGCACGATTTCATACCGCATGGGGGTCGACGTCGTTCTCATCGCCTTTGTCGCGGCGGTCGTGGGCGGCATGGGATCGCTCGCGGGGGCTGCATTGGGAGGCCTGCTCGTGGGCGTGACGTCGGTGGGCCTGCAAACCTTTTTGCCCGCCGAGTGGCGGCCTTACCGCGACGCTTTTTTGTTCGGCCTGTTCATTGCGTTTCTCATCGGCCGGCCGCAGGGTCTGATCTTCGGCAAAGCGCATCGCGAGCGGGTCTGATGCGGCCCGCGAATCTCGATCTCACGACTCCCGCGGTGCTCGCCGCGATACTTGCGGCGGCGGCCCTCGCGGCGTCGTTTGCGGCGCCTGCGATGCAGCGCGTCGTGACGGAGGCGCTGATCTACGTCGTCGTCGTCGTGGGACTCTACATCTTCTGCGGCAACTCCGGCGTCACCTCGTTCGGGCACGTGTCATTCATGATCATCGCGGCCTATGTCTCGGCGATTCTGACCATGCCGGTGCAAAAAAAGCACGTCTTGCTGTCGCTGCCGGCCGGCCTGGAGCAGCTCCACCTGTCCGCGGCGCCGTCTGCCCTCATCGCCTGCGCGGCCGACGGCCTCGTGGCGCTCGCCATCGGATGGCCGATCATGAGACTTCGCGGTGTCGTCCCCTCGATGGCGACTTTCGCCCTGCTGATCATCACCCATGTCGTCGCGCAGAACTGGAAGGGAGTGACCGGCGGACGCCAGGCGCTCGTTGGGCTGCCGCTCGACACGACCCTGTGGACTTCGCTGGCATGCGCGGTACTCGCGATCGGCATCGCCGCCTGGTACCAACAGACGCGGCGCGGCGCCCTCCTGCGCTGCAGCCGAGAGGACGAAGTGGCCGCCGAGTCCATCGGCATCCACATCGCCCGCGAACGAATCGTGGCGCTGGTCATCAGCGCCTGCATCAGCGGGCTCGGCGGCGTGCTGTTCGCGCATTTCCTCGGCACGCTGAATCCCAACACTTTTTATCTCGATGCGACCTTCCTGACTTTGGCCATGCTGGTGGTCGGTGGTTTCCGGAGCCTCTCGGGGGCCGTGCTGGGCGTCGTGGTGGTCAAGACCGTGTCGGAACTGTTCAGATCCCTGGAGGAAGGCGTCACCCTCTGGGGCACGGACTTTGCCGCGCGGGCGGGCATGCAGGAGGTGGCGCTTGCCTTGATCATGCTGGTCATTCTCATCTTCCGGCCCGAGGGACTTTTCGGCGGCACCGAGATCGGCGAGATCCTCGGCAGGCGCCGCCGGTCGAGCCATTCTTCCGACGCAACGGCATAGACGGATTTTCCAGGAGCGTTCATGTTTGCATCTTGTATCGATATCGGCGGCACCTTCACGGACCTGGTCGTGTATAGCGCAGAGCGGGGAATGGACATCTTCAAGTCGCCAACGACCCCGGGCGAATTCGAGACGGGTTTCATGGACACCCTGAGGCTCGCGTCCGATCACTACGGCCTGAGCCTCGCCGAATTTCTCAGCCAAAACGATCTCATCGTCCACGGCACGACGGTTTCCACCAATGCGCTCGTCGAAGGCAAGACCGCGCCGGTTGGCTTGATCTGCAACGCCGGACATCCGGATGTGCTGACCATTCGCGAAGCGCCCCGCAAGCGCGCCTTCACGGTGCACATCGACTATCCGCCGCCCTATGTGCCGAGAAATCGAACTTACGAGGTCCGCGGCCGGATCGAGGCGTTGGGGCGCGAGCTCGAACCGCTTTCGGAGCAGGATGTCATCGATGCAATTCGCTACTTCAAGCGGTGCGAGGTGAAGGCGATCGCCGTCAGCCTGCTGTGGTCGATCGTCAATCCGGCGCATGAACTCAAGATACGCGAGATCATCGCCGCCGAATGGCCGGAAATTCCGGTCACGCTGAGCCACGAGATCAACCCGATTCCCCGCGAGTATCGCCGCACGATTTCCGCCGCCATCAATGCCTCTCTCTATCCGGTGGTGGCCTCGTACACGGCACGGCTGGCCTCCGCGCTCAAGGCAGCCGGTTACCGGCGCGATCTGCTGATCGCCAATTGCGTCGGCGGCATGATGCCGCCGGAAGAGATCGTGCGCAGGCCGATCTACAGCGTGATGTCGGGACCGACCTTGGCGCCCGTCGCCGGTCTGCATCTGACGGACTCACCGGACGTGATCATCATCGACATGGGGGGCACCACGTTCGACGTCTCGGCCATCCGCAACCGGCAGATCGTCGTGACGCCCGAATCCACTTTCGGCATGGAGATGCTGGGCATTCCAAAAATCGACGTTCGCTCGGTCGGGGCCGGCGGCGGCAGCATCGCGAGCGTCGATGCCGGCGGACTGCTCAAGGTCGGCCCGCGCAGCGCCAGCGCCTATCCTGGGCCGGCCTGCTATGGGCGCGGCGGCATGCTGCCGACGGTGACCGACGCAAATCTCGTTCTGGGCATCATCGATCCGGACTATTTTCTCGGCGGCCGCATGAAACTCGACCGCGCCAGAGCCGAAGCGGCGATCGACGGCATCGCGGCGCAACTGAAGGTGAGCCGGTTCAGTGCAGCCTGGGCAATCCACACCACCATCAACCACAACATGATCGCGGCGATCGAAGACGTGACGATCAACGAGGGCATCGATCCGCGCGAGAGCTACATGATCAGCGGCGGCGGTGCGACCGCCTGCCACATCGGCGACATGGTCCGCATCATCGGCATCCGCCGCTTCATGGTTCCCAAGCTCGCTGCCGGCCTGAGCGCTTACGGCGGGCTTCTGTCCGACATACGCTGGGAGGAAACGGCGACGCTGCACACCACGAGCCGAGTTTTCAATGCCGCACGCGTCGACGAACTGCTCGTCGAACTGCGGCGCCGCGGCGACGCCTTTCTCGAGCGCGCCGGCGTCGCCCCGGAGGCGCGTTCGTATTCCTACGCATTTCAAGGCCGCTACCTGTACCAGTCCTGGGATATCGAAGTGACGTTCGAACGGGGGGACGATGGATTGACCTCGGCGGATCTGGCGCGCTTGGCGGATGCGTTTCATGCACAGCACGAACGGATCTACACGATCAAGGATGTCAACGAGATCGTGGAGTTCACCACCTGGAAGGTGCGAGCCATCGGCGATAGAGGCGGGCGGCGGCGCCGCGACCGCGTCCTCGCGGCGCAGGTCGGCGCGGTTCCGGTGAAGCGCGAGCGTTGCGTTTTTCTCGGCAACAACCATACTCTGCTGCCGATTTACGACGGCTCCATCCTCGGCGCGGACGCCAAGATTGCGGGCCCGGCAATCATCGAGGAAACCACGACCACGCTGCTGCTGCTGGAGCGGCAAACGGCCACGACCGACTGCCACGGCAATTATTTGGTCGAAACGGCGTAATGATGAGCCGCCACGATGGCGCCCGTCATCAGAATCTGACGTTGTCCCGGCCCTTGGTTTTGAGCATCGCGCGCGCTTCCGCCGGGGTCGCGATTTCCAGGCTCAGCTCCTCGAGAATGCGGCGGATCTTGGCCACCTGCTCCGCATTCGACGTCGCGAGCTTGCCTTTGCCGGCGTAGAGGCTGTCCTCCAGCCCCACTCGCACGTTGCCGCCCAAGATAGCGCTCAATGTAACGTAGGGCAGCTGATGTCGGCCGGCGGCGAGTACCGACAGGTAGTAATCGTTGCCGAACAAGCGGTCCGACGTCGCGCGCATGTGCAACAGGTTCTCCGGATCCGCGCCGATGCCGCCCATGATGCCGAAAATGCATTGCACGAAGAACGGCGGTTTCACCAAGCCGCGATCGGCGAAGTGCGCGAGATTGTAGAGGTGCCCGACGTCATAGCATTCGAACTCGAAGCGTGTCCCCAATGCACCCAACTCGCGCATGCCGCGTTCGATCTGTGTGAAGGTATTCGACAGGATGAGATCTTTGGACGCTTCCAGATACGGCCGCTCCCAGCTATAGCGCCAGTCCGTCCGCTTTTCCGCCGCGGCGGAGATGTTGAAGTTGAAAGAGCCCATGTTCATCGATGCAATTTCAGGCGCAACCTTGAGTGCGGGCGCCAGGCGTTGATCGAGCGTCATCCCCAGTCCGCCGCCGGTGGTGATGTTCAGGATCGCGTCCGTTTGACGTTTGATCTGCGGCAGGAACTCCAGGAACCGCTCGGGCGTTTGATCGGGCTTTCCCGTCTCCGGATCGCGCGCGTGCAGATGAATGACGGCGGCTCCCGCCTCGGCGGCGGCCACCGAGTGGGCGGCGATCTGCGCCGGTGTGATCGGCAAATACGGCGACATCGACGGGGTGTGTATGCCGCCGGTGATGGCGCACGTGATGATGACCTTGTCTGCATGCTTCATTATGGGTTCCCGGAGTCCTCGATTCCTTCCCAATAGCCGTCGATCTTCGAAAGGGCCGACAAATCTTCCCGCATCGCCAATCGGGCCGCCTCGGCATCACGCGTCTGCAACGCGGCCAGCAGCGCTTCATGCTGACCGCACGCCACGTGCCAGGCCTGATCTGGATCGCTCGTAATCAGCGAGCGCGTACGCGACACAAACGGTGCCATGCGCAGCCACAATGCCTCGATCAGGCTTGCGAGCGTCTTGTTGTCGGCAATGCGGTAGATTTCGAAATGGAACGCCCTATTCAGCTCGCCGTACGCTTGACTGTCATCGACAGCGACCGCCGTGCCCATGGCCTTGTGAAAGGAGCGCAGTTGCTCGATCTGATGCAGCGTGATGTTCTGCGCCGCAAGTGCCGCCGCATTGCTTTCCAGCATGATGCGCAAATCGAGTATCTGCTGAATCTCGCGCCGATCCAGCAGCGGCACGCGCGCCGACCGGTTGGGCAGGCCTTCGAAGGCACCCTCGGAGATCAAGCGCTTGACCGCCTCTCGAACCGGTGTGTCGCCGATGACGAGGCGCTGCGCGAGGGCGCGCAGCGTGACGACTTCGCCTGGCTTGAAGGCACCCGCCAAGACGGCCTGTTTGAGGGACGTATAGGCCCGGGCGTTGTCCGTCTCGTTCGTCAGCGCTGTGACGCCACGTGCCTTATGAATCGGGCCCGGCCGAATCCCATCTGCCGCCAAAGTACTCAACTCCGGTTCCAGCTGTTCCACGCGTACCTCGAATCAATGTCCGTACGGTCCTACGCCCTGAGCCATCGAGGATGACAGCGCTGCGGATGGCTCCCCCATTGTGTGCACAGTCCAGTTCACAGTGTACCAAATTGTGGCATCTCTTCCCCATCTCTAGATCTAACATCAATTATTTGATCAAATGTGTAAGTTATGACAATACTTGGCTAACGACCAAATATAGGTCATGTGGGAGAAGGGATATGAGACGTATCGCCAAGCGTGCGGTCGGATGTGCAGCCGCCGTTTTCCTTGTGGGTTTGACGCCGCTGTTCATTCAAACGGCCTGGGCGGCCGGTGCGTCCTCCGATGAGACGCTCACGACCATCGTCGTCACGGCGGAGCGGCGTGAGGAGAGCATCCAGTCGGTCCCCTTGAGCGTCACCGCCATATCGGGCGACATGCTCGGGAAGTTCGACGAGATCAATTTCGACGACTATGCGCACATGGTGCCGAATCTATCGTTCGGAACCGGCAACACCTTTGGCATCACCAACGGTCGTGAGATCACCATTCGCGGTATCGCCGGCTTCAATACCACCAGTTACTACATCAACGACACGCCGCTGCCGATCTCGATCGATCCGCGGGCAATCGATTTAGCACGCATCGAAGTGTTGCGCGGTCCGCAAGGCACGCTGTTCGGTTCATCCGCCATGGGCGGAACCGTACGCCTCATCACCCGTCAGCCCGATCTCAACAGCGGATTCGGCTCCGCGGATGCGCAAGCCTACGTGATCCACGAGGGCGGGCTCGGATATATGGTTTCCGCGAGCTATAACTTGCCGATCGTCGACAACCAGCTCGCGCTGATGCTGAGCGGATACAGCACCTACTCACCCGGCATCTTCACCGGCGAATACGGCATCGCCACGACCGCCATCGGCCCGAGCTATACGGGTGGTCCGTGGCCCACCCTGACGGTACCGGCGAGCCAACCCCGGCAAACCGTCACGCATCTCGGCAACGACGTCGAAGAGGGCGAGACTATTTCGTTGACCTATCGGCCGGCGGTTCTCGATGCGCTCACCATCACGCCGATGCTCATGCATCAGGACCAGAGCAACAATGGTTTCCCCTTGGCGGACTACGACACGCAGAACCTGATCCAGGTGCGACCTTTGAACAATCGCGAAAGCGATACGGATGTTTGGACGTTCGGCAATTTGACCGTGAAGTACGCCGCTCCCTTCGGCACCTTCATCGAGTCCGGCACGTATTTCCACCGCTACTCGCGCGATGATGAAGATGGCAGTGAACTCATATCGATCGGCGGATACGGCGGCCCGCCCCTCGGGGGGACCTGCGTGGCAGGCGTGTACTGCCCTTCCCCGTCGCCGAACTGGGTCAATAGCAATCAGTTCACCGACGAGCTGCGCTTCGAATCGAGCTTTCCGGGCCCGGTGCAGCTGGTCGCGGGCGCGTATTACAACAAGCTCCGCCAGTCCATCATTTCCGAAGAACTGCTGCCCTACGATGCGCTCGGCGAGCCGGCCTTCACCGAAAACATTCCACGTGTCAACGAGGAGACGGCGGGTTTCGTGAGCCTCACCTACGACATCTTGAACACAGTGGAGTTATCGGCGGGCGTTCGACAATCGCATCTGGAATACAGCAACATTTATATCGCCACCGGTTGGATCAACGGCGGCGCTGGGTGCGACGTACCCAGCCCGGCAGGTTGTGAATCATACAGTCCATCCGAGAGCGGCCAGAATGCGACGACGCCGCGATTCACGGCAAAGTACAAGTTCGACGAGTCGAACATGATCTACGCCAATGCGGCCAAAGGCTACCGCATCGGCGGGGCAAATCCCATCTTTCCGATCTGCGGACCCCCCTACGACGACACGGAAACACCCTACAAGAGCGATTCCCTCTGGAGCTATGAAATCGGCAGCAAGAACTCGTGGATCGACAATCGGATCAACACCCGTTTGGCCGCTTATTACATCGACTGGAAGAACATTCAGCAGTCGATTCTTCTCGGCTGTTCTTTTCATGTGACCGAAAATATCGGTTCGGCAGTGAGCAAGGGGGGTGAGCTCGAGATCGACGGGTCACCGTTCTCCAATTTCTATATGAACCTCGGATTGGGCTTCGAGGATGCCGCGCTGACCAGCGCGCCACCGGGTTCCCCGCTGCCCGTGGGCTCCCCGCTCAACGGCGTGCCGCGATGGACCGGATCGTTGTTGGGCGATTATTCCTACCCGATGTCGTTCGGCAAAGGATTTGCGCGCGCGCAGTACAGCTTTACGGGCCGCAGCGTCAGCGACAATAATCCCGTCAGTGTCGCCAACGCCACCGTCGCGCAACGCGAGCGCGGATCCTATTCGCTGACCAATCTGTTCGTGGGTGGTAAGCACGAATCCTGGGAGGCCTCACTGTTCGTCAAGAATCTGTTCGACGTGCGCGGTAATCTCGGCGATGAGCAATCGGAAATCAGTGAGCTTCCCGGCCGGCCGCGCTGGATGATCACGCAGCCGCGAACCGTCGGCATCGATGTCAAAAAGCAATTTTAGGATTCCAGAGCGATCAACATGAGATGCACCCAACCCGCCGGTGACGCCGGCGGGATTTTCCAACCCCACGCGGCGCCGTGCTGAGGCGATTGGCGGCTACCACTCTGATCGCCGCCTCGTGGAGTTCACTGGCTGGAGCTTCGGCTCTCGGCACACTGATGATCGGCAAGCCCACGGAACCCGATACGCTCGATCCGCATGTGGCTCAATCCAACAACAGCATCACCGTGACCTGCGAGACCTACGAAACGCTGGTCAAGTTCGCCATCGTGAACGGTCATGCGACGGCGGATGTGGTACCGGGGCTCGCGCAATCCTGGAGCGTCGATAAGGACGGCAAGATCTGGGATTTCACGCTGGCGCAGGGGCATCGCTTCAGCGACGGGCGGATCGTGGATGCGGCGGCGGTCAAATTCAGCTTCGATCGTTTGCTCGAAATTGCCAAGGGTCCAAATGAGGACTATCCCGCCATTGGTTCCACCGAAGTTCGCGACGCGAACACGGTGCGTTTCGTGCTCGCCTACCCCTTCGCGCCGTTCCTGGCGTCCTTGGCATCCTGCGCGGGTGAGGTCGTCGATCCGGCGGTCATGGCGTATGCGGTGGACAAGGACTTCGCGCAGGGCTACCTCTCCACGCACAGCATGGGCAGCGGACCGTACCGGGTTGCCAGCGTTGAAAAAGGCCAGCAAATCATCCTCGAGCCGAACCCCTACTTCAACGGACCTGCGCCCCGCATCAACCGAGTCGTCATCAAAATCATCAAAGAAGCATCGGTGCGGCGCCTGGAATTGGAAAAAGGCGATCTCGATCTGATCGAGGAAGTCTCGCCGGACCAGGTCGACGTGCTGCGCAAGAAGCCGGGCATCGTGGTGATCGACGAGCCGTGCTTTCGCCAGGACTATCTGTCCTTGAACACCCGCAGGCCGCCGCTCGACAACGTGCTGGTGCGACAGGCGCTGTCCTATGCGATCGACTACCAGGGAATCATCGACGGCGTGCTGCTCGGCAAAGGCAGACAAATGCGCGGCTTCATCCCGGAAGGATTCTGGGGACACGACGCGGCGGTCAAGCAATTCCACTATGACCCGCAGAAGGCGCGCTCGTTGCTGATGCAAGCCGGCGTGCAGCACCTGAAACTCGGCTACCTGTATGCCAAGGCCGACCCGACCTGGGAGACGGTCGGTCTGGTACTGCAACAAAACCTCGCCGACATCGGCGTTACGCTCGATCTGCGCGAATACGCGTATTCCACGATGCGCGACATGATGGATCGCGGCGACTTCGACATCGCCATCGGCAACTACACACCGGACTTCGCCGATCCGTCGCAATACCTCAATTACTGGGTCGACTCGCGCCTGTTCGGTCTTGCCGGCAATCGCGCATTTTACAAAAATGCGGAAGTCGACGATCTGATTCGGCGGGCAATCGCTCTCTCCGACGTCGCGGAACGCACGGCACTCTATCAGAAAGCGCAGCGCATCGCCGTCGAGGACGCGCCGTACATCCTGCTGTCACAGAAGAACTACGAGGTGGCCATGCGGTCGAATGTGCACGGGTACATCTACAATCCGCTGATGCTGCAAGTATTCAACTTCGAGGACATGTGGAAGACACCTTGAGTCGGCTCGCCGCACACTGCCCGTGCGCCATGCCCCGCCTAATGGGTTGAGTGCGACATGTCCCTGCTACAGATCCTGACCCGACGTCTGCTGCTGGCGATATTGGTGATCTTTGGCGTCATCGTCGTGACCTTCATCGTGTCGCGCCTGATTCCCGGGGATCCGGCGCGGCTCATGGCCGGTGAGCATGCAAGCCGGGAAACCGTGCAGCACATGCGACACGTGCTCGGATTGGATCGACCGCTGCCGGTGCAGTTTGGCGTGTACCTGAACAAGCTGGTGCATGGCGACTTGGGAGTCTCCATCCGCACAGAACGCCCGGTGAGCGAGGACATCCGGCGCTTCTTTCCCGCCACGATCGAATTGTCGATCGTGGCGCTGCTGTTTGCTGCTTTGGCAGGCTTGCCGCTCGGCGTGCTGTCGGCCGTTTACAAGGACACGTGGATCGATCAGGCTTCACGCGCGGTATCGGTGATCGGGATTTCGATGCCCGCCTTCTGGCTGGCGCTGCTGCTGCTCGACTTCTTTTACGATTGGCTGGGGATTTTGCCGGGTACCGGACGCCTGACTGAAGGCATGGACGCGCCGCCGGCGGTGACCGGAATGTTCACCATCGATGCATTGCTCGCCGGTCAGTGGCGGACCCTGCGCAGCGCGCTGGCGCATCTGGCGCTGCCCGGCTTCACACTCGGATTCGTGATCATGGGCATCATCATGCGGCAGATTCGCTCCGCCATGATCGAAGTGCTGCAGGAAGACTATATCCGCACGGCGCGGGCGAGCGGTCTGTCGTCTTCGAGGATTATTCTGGGCCACGCGCTGCGCAATGCGCTGATCCCCTCGGTGACGATGCTCGGCCTCACCTTCGGCGATCTACTGTACGGCGCGGTCTTGACCGAAACCATTTTTGCGTGGCCGGGAATGGGCAACTACGTCATCCAGTCCATCAGCTTCCTGGATTTTCCGTCGATCATGGGGTTCGCGGTCGTCGCTTCGCTCGCCTACGTGTTGATCAATTTGGCGGTGGATCTCACCTATATGCTGCTCGACCCGCAGATACGGGAGGTCGGTTGAACGATTGGCGCTACACCTGGTATCGGCTATCCAGAAGTCCCCTGACCGTCGTGGGTCTCGGCGTCGTCATCGCGGTGCTCCTGACGATGATCTTGGCGCCCTTGCTCGCGCCCTACGATCCGGACCGGCTGAGTCTCGCGGTGCGACTTGCACCGCCGGGCTGGCACCATTGGTTCGGCACGGACGAGGTGGGCCGCGATCTGCTCTCGAGGGTAATTTGGGGATCACGGGCTTCCGTCGTGGCGGGAATCGTCACGGTCGCGATTTCGATGAGCATCGGAACGCTGATTGGCGCCTTCTCGGGTTTGTCTTCGGGTTGGATTGATACCGCCATCATGCGCATCATGGATGTGCTGCTCGCGTTTCCGTCGTTCATTTTGGCCATGGCCCTGGCCGCCGCACTGGGCCCGAGTCTCATCAACGCGATCGTGCCGATCGCGATCGTCCGTACGCCGTTTTATGTGCGCCTGGCGCGAGGCCAGGCACTGACGCTACGCGATCGTGCGTATGTGCGGGCGGCGGTGAGCTTTGGCAGCTCGCCCTGGCACATCGTGTGGCGACACATCCTGCCGAACAGCATGGCGCCGATCGTGGTGCAGGCGACGCTCGATATCGGGTTGGCGATTCTGACGGTGTCGGCGCTGAGCTTCATTGGCCTGGGTGCGCAGCAGCCGACGGCTGAATGGGGTGCCATGGTGGCCAACGGGCGCGCGTATTTTCTCGATCAATGGTGGTATCCGACCTTTCCCGGACTCGCGATCCTGGTGACGGCGATGGGCTACAATTTGTTGGGCGACGGACTGCGCGAAATACTCGATCCCAGGTTACGAGGACGATAGAAAGCGTATGCCAATCCAGCCGGTCCTCGCGATCCAAAACTTCAGTTTGGAGTTCCCGACTTACCGCGGCGCGGTTCAAGCGCTCTGTGGCGTGTCGGTCGAGGTCGCGCCGGGAGAGATCGTGGCGCTGGTCGGGGAATCCGGCAGCGGCAAGTCGGTCGCGGCGCTGGCCGCTATCCGCTTGCTGCCACCGAAGCTCTTCAAGGTGACCGGCGGATCGATTGTTCTCGTCGGCCGCGATGTGCTCGCGGAGCCGGCGCGATCCATCGGAGACCTCCGCGGCAAGCTGGTGTCCATGGTTTTTCAGGAGCCGATGTCGGCGCTGAATCCGACGATCCGCATCGGTGAGCAAATCACACAAGTTCTGCGCCGCCACGAAACCATGGATCAGGCGAACGCCGCCCATCGCGCCTTGCAGCTGTTGGCGGAAATGCAGGTCGCGGACCCGTCGAGAGTCATGCGCAGCTACCCCTTCGAACTCAGCGGCGGCTTGCGCCAGCGCGTATTGCTCGCCATGGCCTTCGCCTGCAATCCGCAGCTGCTGATCGCCGATGAACCCACCACCGCCCTCGATGTCACAGTGCAGGCACAGGTGCTGGCGCTGCTGCGTGAGCGCGCCCGCGCCCGCGGCACGGCGGTGCTGTTCATCACGCACGATTTGGCAGTCGTCTCGCAGCTCTGCACGCGAGTCTACGTCATGTATGCGGGTCAGATCGTGGAACGCGGCGTCACAGCGGACGTGCTGCACCATCCGCGGCACCCGTATACCCGAGCGCTCCTGCGTTCACTGCCGGAGTCCGGAGTGCCCGGCGCGCCGCTGCGCTCGATTTCGGGCACGGTGCCGAGCCTGTTGCGTCCGCCGACGGGCTGTCGATTCCGCTCGCGCTGCGACATGAGCCGGGAGCGCTGTGCCGAGCCTCCACCCTTTTTGGATTCCGCCGATCGGCGCGGGCATGGCGCGGCCTGCTGGTACGCGCAACAGATTCCCACCGAGAATGCAATCGAAGAGCTACGCGCCGCTGCGCGCGGCCCTGCGCGCACCCCGGCGCATGTGCTCGTCGGTATCGCGGGCGCCGAGGTTCGATTCCCCGTCGGAAAAAATTGGCGCGGTCGGCCGGCGATGACGGTGCATGCGCTCAATGGCATCGATCTGGACATACTGCGCGGCGAGACCCTCGCGATCGTCGGTGAATCGGGCTGCGGCAAGAGCACGCTCGCGCTGCTCGTGATGTCCCTGTTGCAAGCGACCGCGGGGCAGGTGCGATTCGATGGCGCCGACCTCGGCGCCCTGACGCCCGAGCACTTGCGGCGCACTCGTCAACGGCGGCAAATGGTGTTTCAGGATCCGCTGGCATCGCTCGATCCCCGCATGCCGGCGTGGCGCATCATTTGTGAACCGCTGCAGGTCGCGCGTCGACTCGAGCCGACGGCGTTGCGGCGGCGCGCCGGGGAGCTGGCCGAGTTAGTCGGTATACGCGAGGAGCAGCTCGAGCGCTATCCG
>Ga0181521_10003797_pt1 | contig 17583 bp, 14 predicted proteins | sample PEATcosm2014_Bin_32_FD_119764 | JGI IMG/M metagenome (GOLD analysis project Ga0181521, IMG submission 119764) | Peatland microbial communities from MTU Mesocosm Facility, Houghton, MI, USA - PEATcosm2014_Bin02_60_metaG | ecosystem: Environmental > Terrestrial > Soil > Wetlands > Peat | place... | reverse complement strand
TTTCTTCGTCGTGATGGCGTGTTCCTGCGCGTGGGCACAGAGCGCGTCCGCCACTCCCGCGACCCGGCAAGATTTTCTTCGTCGCCTGGTGATTGCCGCGACCGAACGCACCACTCACACCGTTCGCTATGACCCGGCCTATGTGAGTATTCCGTATCCCGGCGGAGATGTTCCGGCGGACACGGGCGTCTGCGCCGACGAGGTGATCCGGTCCTATCGGGTACTGGGCGTCGATTTGCAGAAGGAGGTGCACGAGGATATGGTCCGGAATTTCTCGGCATATCCGCGAAAGCTAAAGTGGGGTTTCGGAAAGCCCGACAGCAACATCGATCACCGCCGGGTTCCGAATCTCATGGTGTTCTTCCAGAGAAAAGGCGAGACGCTGCCCATCACTACTCGCCTGGAAGATTACAGCCCCGGCGATCTTGTCACCTACGATCTAGGCGGCGACGTGCCGCACATCGGAATTGTCGTTGACCGCAAAGGCGCGAGCGGGCGTTACATGATCGAACACAACATCGGAGAGGGTCCCAGGATCGAAGATGTGCTCTTCAATTGGAAGATCACGGGACACTATCGGTACTACGGACCTGCGTTGTGAGAGATGCGGCGCCGCGTGCGACGTCCCATTCAAAAGTCAGATGAGCCCGAGATTTGACTGGGCATTGGCGGCGACGGGTTTCAATTCCAGTTTCATGCCGCCAATACGCCGGGCAACCAGGTTATAGACCCAGGCCATCAACGCGCCAACAACAAAACCCATGGCTCCATAGAAGATCGGGGCGAGGATCGCAAAGAACAACATTACAGCTCCGGAAAGAGACGCCGAATCCTGTCCGGACATCAGGGTAGTGACCCCAGCCAACAGGAAGATCGGCAGCAGAATCAATCCAAGGCAGCCGTGAATAGCGCCCATCATCTTGGCGCAAGACATGACATCCACCGAGCGTAGAGAGTACATGATTTTCCTTTCGCGAGAACGTTCACAATCTACACGATAGCGGCGCCGCGCGCGACGGAGAACTGCGTGTCAGAGCGCCCGCAGCGCTCGGACGACGTCTTCAATTCTATTTTCCTGAAACAACCGAATCGCGGCTACGCCGGAGGCTCCGGCATCCAGGCACGATGCGGCGTTCTCCAGCGTGACGCCGCCGAGAGCGAAAACTGGAATCTTCGCGCGGCACGCTTCGCGCAACGCAGCCAGGCCCGCCGCTGGTGTGGCCTTTTTCAAAAACAATGGAGCGTCTTTCTTTTCAAACACCGGGCCGAAAACCGCGAAGTCGGCCTTTTCAGTTTCCGCGCGGAAAACGTCGGCGACCGTGTGGCAGGAGGCGACCACCAAAAAGTGGTCATTGGCCAGTGGCCGGTCCGCAGAAACCGCGAGCATCTGGCGCACTTCAGAGGGCGCGACGTCGTCCGCGCGCAAATGAACGCCGTCGGCTCCCACGGCGAGCGCGACGCCGGTGCGGGAGTTGATCAAGAGCCGAGTTCTCAGTTCCCGGTTCTCAGTTCTCAGAGGAGTGCTGTTGCAAATTGCACTTAGAGCTTCCCGCGCCAGCATCTCCAACTCTCTGGTGCTCAGATCTTTTTCGCGCAGCTGGATATAGCCAACGCCGGCGCACGCCGCTTCGGCGATCTTTGCGAGCAGGGCGCGGCGGCGGGCCGCGTCGTCGCCGCGAAACTCGCTCCGTCCGGTGATGTAATACAGCAGACAGCGGTCCGCCATCAGCTCTCAGCCTACTACTGCTTCGCCTGGGCGGGCTTCAAGAGATTGATCCGGCGTCCCAACGCCAGCCGTATAAACCTGGCGCTCGCGCGGCAGGGTCAGGAGAATGATAAGGGTGGCGACGACCAGGATGGCAACGATGAAGATGCTGCCTTCGGGGCCGGTGGCGCCGCCGCTGAGGATCGGCTTGCCTACGGCGTGCGTGGCGAGAAGATGGTGCTGCGTCATCATTCCGCTGTCAGCGACGCCGTAGAGAAAAGATTGGGCCCAGTCCCATGCCGCATGGAATCCAATGGCCCACCACAGAGAGCCGGTGCGCCAGAGGCTGAGGCAGAAAACCATGGCGACCAGTCCGGCAGAAAGCATTCCGATGGGAGACTCGCCAGGATTGCCCTTGTGGACGAGGCCGAAGAGGATGGACAAGATGAGCGCGGAAGTCCAGAAACCAAAAGCTCCGCTGTTTGTTGCCATGCCAAGTCGCGCCTTAAAAGCCCACCGGTAGAATCCCGCAAGTCCGCGCGTCAGTGTGAACTGGAGGTAGCCGCGCATGAGATATTCCTCGGACAGTCCGACGAAAAGGAAGGCGAGCAGCCACATGGCTCCGTAGCGGAGAATATCGCCGCCAAAAAGCAGGCGGCGGTCGATGACGAGCAGTCCGGTTTTCCAGAGCGTCACCACGAGAAGCGAAAGACAGACGACTCCCCAGGCCAGTCCGGCGAAGAAGAGCGGGAGTTTGCGGCGGACATTAAGGCCATAGACGGAGATGCGGCGGCCCTCGATCTTCGACATGATCCAGGAGACCAGGAGGGCCATGAGGAAGGCGAAGCACTCGCCGATGATCGCCATCTTGACGGGCATCTCAAACGCGGTCTGCGCGGCATTTGCGGTCTCCGGGTGGACCTTGTGGGCGAAGACGTTTACACCGTAGATAATGCCGACGAAGAGAGCGATGAAGATGAGCAGGCTCCAGCCGGCGCGGAGGCCGTCCCGGCCGGCGAAGATCCTGCGCAGCAACGAAGGCTGCGCAGGCGCGATGGGTTCGGTGGGCGTAGGGGTTGCATCTTGATTCAATGGGCCTCCTGGTGGAATGTAGGTTGATTCAAATTTTCCGCTTTCCAGCGCATCGCGGCGTAGATGCGGTTGCGTCCGCTGGGGTGATCGAAAAAGATAAATTCCTCGCAGGGGCCGGGACTCATCTTGCGGTATTCGCCGAGATGGATCGCCGCCTGGGCAAAGCCGTCCGGCTGCCGCGCCGTGTTCAGTCCGAACATGTCGGCCTCGCGTTCCTGGGTGCGGCTGAAGGTGTTATCGATGGGAGTGAAGACAAGGCCAAAGATGGAGATCACCAGGATCGCAAGTGGAAGAACGGCCGTGTCGCCCACGCCGCGAATCTGCCATTTCTCGCCCCAGCGTCTGAGCGCCCAGCCCAATCCAAAGTACAAGACCGCGAACTGCAGCACGGTCTCGATCGACTCGTACATGATGCCTTTGTAGATGTGGTTCATCACGTAGTGGCCCATCTCGTGTCCCATGACCGCCTGAATTTCTTCTGGCGAGCCGCGGCGCAAGAGGTTGTCATTGAGTGTGATGCGCATCGTGCCGGCAAAGCCGCTGACGTTGGCGCTCATCCGCGTCGACTGGCGCGAAGCGTCCATGGTGTAAACATCTTTGGCGGGGATGCCGTTGGCCCGCGCCATGCTCAAAATCGGCTCGACAATTTTCGGATCGTTGAGGCGCGTGTACCTATTGAAGATGGGAGCTATATAAACCGGCGCGATCAGCACGGTGAAGGTCGAGAAGAGGATGGTCACGACCGCGCCCCAGATCCACCAGGTCCGCGGCAGGCGGCGGACCACGCCGAACAGCATCATCGCCAGCAAGCCGCCCAGCACCAGTCCTATGCCAAGACCCTTCAACTGGTCTCCCAGCCAGGGGCCGAAGGTCTGCGTGGCGAGTCCGTACTTGTGCTCGCGAAAATATGCTTCGTAAACCGTGAGCGGGAAAACCAGGATGGTGGTGAGAACAAGGTATTGCAGCCAGTACACGAACGTGTGCACCGGTTTGAAACGAGTCACACGCTCCGCCAGATCTCGCATACGAGCCGACCAGCGTAGATTCAGCAACAGCAGCGCGATGACCGCTCCATAGAGAAAGTCCCAGAGAATCAGCCAATAGCCGCCCTCGAAATAGGCGTTCGAGCGGGCCGTCTTGTCGGCGGAAATCTCGGCTAGATAAGCGTTGGTGGCTGCCGTGGCGTCGAAATGCGGCGACGCCTGCGCCTCCGCCGGAACCTGAATCACCGATGGCATCTGGTTCGCGGTCGGCGGTTGCGCGAGCGAGGGTGCTGCGCACAGGAACACTACACAACAAAGTGTTGTTGCCAGGAATACTCGTGATCGCATCTTGTTTATCTCCGTTAATACGGACGGGGAAAAGTATATACGGAAACAGGGCGCCGCGAGTTCCGTTTGTCGGGGCGGGGCTTGCCGCGCCTTCTTTGGACACGGCGAGAGACGCGGCAAAAGCGCGTCTCTACGGGACGGTTTTCTCGGGAGAACCGCCTACGGCCGTGTCTTGGCAATTTCGGGGACGGCCGCTTCGCCGGCACGCTTGGGTTGTTGCGGAACCAGATGGTATTTCGTCAATCCTTCTTTCAGGTACTCGAAACTTTCCTCCGGCGAATCCGACATTTTGAAAAGATCGAGGTCTCCGGACGAGATCACTCCGGCATCCACCATGGCATCGAAATTGACGACTTTCTTCCAGTACTCGCTGCCATAGACGACAACGACAATTTTCTTGGCCAGTTTCTCCGTCTGTGCGAGGGTGACGATTTCAAAGAATTCATCGAGCGTGCCGAAACCGCCGGGGAAAATTACCAGCGCTTTGGCCAGGTACGCGAACCAGAATTTGCGCATGAAAAAGTAGTGAAACTCAAAGTTGAGCGAAGGCGTGATGTAGGGATTCGGATACTGCTCGAAAGGAAGGTTGATGTTGAGGCCGATGGTCTTTCCTCCCGCTTCGTGAGCGCCGAGGTTTGCCGCCTCCATGATGCCCGGGCCACCGCCCGTGGTCACGACAAAGCGATGGCGCTTGGCCGGGATCTGCGTGGACCATTCCGTCAGCAGAAAGGCCAGCCGGCGCGCGTCTTCGTAGTAGCGGGCCATGTCCACCGCGGCCTCGGCGCGCTTCAGGTCCTTGGCTTGCTGCGCGGCGAAGCCTTGATTTCCGTTCTCGCGCACTTCCGTCAGGCGGCTGGCGGCGTTGTCGCGGCTGTGGACCCGGGCGGACCCAAAAAAAACCACTGTGTCCTGGATCTGCTCGCGGCGAAAGCGCGACAGCGGCTCGCTGTACTCCGACAGCAGGCGCAGGATCCTGCCGTCGGGACTGTTGAGAAACGGTTCGTTCTGATACGCCAGGGGAGCGGACTTGAGTTTTTCGTCGGTCATAAGTCGGTCGTCAGTCGTTGGTCGTTCGTAGTTTCGCTTTCACCAATTGGGTTCAGCCAAACACACAGCGCAAAGGTCCTTATTCGCCAGCTTGGTTCGCCAACGACCAACGACCATCGACCAACGACGGTTCAGTCCTCCCGGTACTGCATGGCCTCCGAAAACCCGATCCACACATTGAGCACGCCCAAACCGGTCGACACTCCTCGCGCAAAGCCGCTGGCTACCACGGCCCGGACCATGGGATACGGGAGAAGCAGATGGTTGTCGGACCACTCCGGCCGCCAAGGCAAAATCATCAGCATTACCCCCAGCGTCGCGCACAGAAACACAAATAGAAGCATTCCAATGCGGCGGAGCCACAGACGGGCGGCCGCAGCGAATCGCCTGGAACCGGAAACGGGCACTGCCGCCACCGCGACCGGTGTTTCCTTCGGGGATTGCAGGTCCCCGGCACGGGCGGGCTCGCCGTCAAGATTCAGCTTGGGATCGGAAGTCATTGCACGCGTCGTTATTAGTAAGGCCGTTCGTTCGGCCGTGGGCTGGGCGCGGGACCGGGCGGCATCCCAGGGCAACCTCCGAACCCACTTCGTGCATTCTACGACTTCAGGGCCGCTATGCGCTCGGTCACGTCGCGATAATCGATATTCTGGCCGTAGACCTCGGTGAAATAGCGCAGGGCGGCGGGCTTATCCATCGCCGATTCGCAGGCCGACCCCAGTTCATAGTTGATGGCCAGGCGCGCTTCTTCATCGAGTCCGCTGAGGTTCAGCGCCTTCTCATACCAGCGGATGGCCGCGTCCGGCACTCCTTTATCGAGGAAGCACTGGGCCAGCCAGGTGTAGGTCTGCACGGGCTGCGAAAATGGCGTGCCGCGCTCAATCGAAGTGCAGACTTTCTGCAATTCGGCGATGGCTTCGTCCAGCAGCCCCATTTCGCGAAAGGCAACGCCCAGGTTGTAATGCGTTTCTGGATCGTCGTCGCCCGCCACCATCTCTTCCTCGAGTTCGTGTTTCAGTTCCCCGAACATCTCCGAAAGATCCACGCTGCCCGACCCATGCATGGCCTGCGCTCCAGCGCCCAAGGGACGCACGGGAGCAGGACTGTAGCTCATCGTGGTTGGAGCGGGTGCGGCCGCGGTGGCCGCGCCTTCCGCCGATGCCCGGGCCGAGGCCCTGGACGCCGGGGCAGCCGGGGTTTCGATCGCTGCCAGCGGCGGAAACTTCGACTGGTAAGTTCTGGCTGGCGCTGGCGCCACCGGCTTGCGCGGCTGCGGATGGCTGTCAGGTACCTGACTCCGGGATGGATGGCCGGCCGGCGGCGGCTCGGGCAAGAAAGAATCGCCCAGCGAAGCTTCCAGATCCGCCACCAACGCACTCAGATCGTCTGTCTCCGCGTGCTCGGCTCCTGCGTAAGCGGGCTCTTCATAAGCCGGTTCCGCATAGGCCGGCTCCGTGTAGATCGGTTCAGGCGCAGCCTTCGCCGGAGCCGCACGCCCCCTTGCGTGGTCGTACCCAGCCAGGAGATCGGGCGAGGTGGCGAAATCCGACGCGTCCTCGGGCTCCATGGCAACTTCGAAATCCGCAGCCTCGTCGGCATTGATCTCCGGAATATCGTCCTCCGGAATATCGTCCTCCGGAATTTCCGTCGCCGCGATTTCCGGCTCGGCGGGCGGCAGTTCGTTGGCTTCAATGGCAGCGCGTAACGGATCGAGAATGCCGGCATCGCTGGTCAGGGATTCGAGTTTCTCGATTCCCGCGCGCGCCTGCTCGATCATGAAGTGCTCGATATAGAAATGGACTTCTTCCACCGTCTCCGCAATCTCGGGATTGCTGGCGGCATCCTCGCCGGCGTCGGCGTCTATATCTACGACCGCGGCAACATCCTCGTCTACGACCAGCTCGGCTGCGTCGGTAACGTCGGCAGCGGCTTCGATCGCAGCCGGCAGCGCTTCGTCCACAGAGGGCTCGTCGATCGAAAACGAGTCCTCCCACTCAGAAGAAAGATCGTGCGCTTCGGACGTCGCGGGCGCAGCTTCTTCATGGACCGTGAATTCCGGATGCTCGACAGCCTCCACTTCGCCCTCGGGAGCGTTGGGCTCGACCATCCGCCAGGCCGCGGCCGAACCATCGGGCTCCGCCTGGGTCTCGGGCGCGGTCGCAGCCGCGAAAGCCAGTGTGGGCGCGGCGACCGCCGGTGAATCCGTCCCGCCAGGAGCGGCCCCCGAGCACTGCTCGTAGCGCGCGGCCAATTCTCCGTAGCGCGCCGCTTCGTCCGCGTGGCCCGCGTCATGGTACACGCTTTCCAGGGTCCGGCAGCAGACGGCGGCTTCGGTAAAACGCTGGAAGCGCGTATGCAGAGCGGCCAGCCGCTGGTTCAGGCGCGCGTCCCGCGGCGCCTGCGGCAAAGCGCCCAGCAGAGGCACGACCGCCTTGTCCGGCAGATTGTAAGAAAGGAACAGGTCGGCGTCGGTGACTGCCGCGCGCACCGCGGCCGCGATCTCGTCGGGATAAGACTGATCGATTACTGGCGCGGTCGCTTCCAGTTCCTCCACGATCACCGCCCCTTCTTCGGCAGTGATCTCGGATGTGGTCGCGATGGCGGGCGCTGGCCCCTCCATGCGCTCCACCACTTGCTGATAATTTTGCAGGTGCACCTGGTTCTGCGGTTCGGTGGTGGCCAGCATCTGGTACAGGTCGCGGGCGCGGGCCAGATTTCCGTCCTTCACCGAAGCGTGCGCCAGAAGCTCGCTGACTTCGTTGACGTGGGTGGTCTCACCGGCCTTGTTCAGCAGCAGCAACAGCGTTTCCAGCGCGGGCGAATCGTCGCGCACATGGCTGATCATCGAGTGCAGACTGGCCAGCAGTTTGGTCGAGTCGGTCGCCAGCAGGCGATCGGCGTTCTGGGTGTAAACCTCAAGCGCTTCGTGATATTCACCGAGGCGGGCGCAGCCCTCCGCCTGCAGAAACAACCCCTCGGGGTCGCCGTGCACCGTGAGCAGTTTCTCGGCCACCGGGCCGGCCTTGGCCGTGTTTCCCACAAGCAGGTAGGCTTTCAGCAGGTCGCGCAAACCGTCGGGATGAGAATCGATGTCGGCGGCCTTCTCCAGGCATTCGATAGCGCTCTTGGGATCTTCGCTTTCGAGGGCGGTCTTCCCCCGCAGCAGCAACACGTAGCTATTGGTGGGGTCGAGCGCCAACAGCCGTTTCAGGATATCTTCGGCCCCCGCCAGCGCTCCTTTCGAACGCAACGTTTCCGCCGCCGCGCTGAAAAGCTCCCACGCCTCCTGCTTTTTCCCCAGGCGGACATAAGCCTCGCCCAGCTTGACCCGCATGGGCACGTTTTCCGGGTCCATTTCCAGCACTTTCCGGAAAAGCCGTACCGCTTGCTCCAGGTCGCCATTCTTCATGAAGTCTTCGGCGACTTGCAGGTATTGGAAGCGGGCATCGTTGAACAATCCCTGCTGGGTGTAGAGTTCCGCCAGTTTCAGAGATCCTTCCACGCTCGGCTGGAGCTTGGCGATCTTCTTGTACATGGCGATGCCCTTGACCGTGAAGCCCTGGGCGGCATAGGCATCGCCAACCTTCTTGAAGCATTCGATGGCCTTGGCGCTTTCACCGAGACGCGAATAGAGGTCCCCGATCGTGTTGTTGATCGTGAGATCGTTTTCATCGCTCCTCAGGATCTTCTCGTATTCATCAATGGCGCTCTGCAGCTTGCCCTGCTGGACAAACTTCTCCGCGGCGCTGAGAATCTTCTGCTTGTTAAAGCCAAAACCAAACGCCATAGGGTGTGCGGACTCCCGCCTTTTTCCCGCCTAACTCGCGCGCTTTACCCTCGCGTCGCCAGACAGGCCTGACCCTCGCCGGGAAATTCCCGGACGAAACCCCGCAAACCCGGCAACCGGAATTGCGGCGTAAGGTAATTGTAAGGCCGGGTACTCTCCGTTGGATGGTTACTGACGATTACCGGAGGTTACCGAAAGGGAGTGTACGTCCGGTTGCGGGAAAACCGCCCCCTGCTTCCCAATGGATGAGTTGTAGCGCTGGCATCCTGCAGGCTGTCCCGAGGGCGACTCGCCCTCGCCGCGGCGCCCACCCGTCCGCAGCACTACCCGGCAGCCCACACTGAAACTACGGTCGGCATCAGGGTATCCTTCAGGGGCATACCATAATCGCCATGTTATGACCGCGCCTTTAGGCGCTGGCTTTCGGCCCTGGAGTTTCATCCCGGTCCGCCAGGGTTTCACGGGCCTGGCTAGAACGGGTTCAACTTGCCCAAACCCTTTTTCTTCTTCTTCTTGCTCGAAGAAATATCCACCAGATCGTCGCTTTTCGCCGAGCCACTCGAAGCAAAAGCGCCCGGCGTCCCGCTACTGCTGTCCAATTGGTTGGTCTGCTGCAGCGGTGGCAGCGCGGTCGGATCGGGCGCAACATTCGGTTTCAGCTCATTCGGGTCGGCCACATTCGTCGTCAACTCGGCCGCCGCAGGCGCCGTGCCCAGCGCAGGCTGTTCCGTGGCCGCCGGCGTGTCCGACGTCGCTGCCGGAGCGTCCGAGCGCGGCGCCTCCTGGTTCGGCGCTCCCGTCCCCACGCTCGTCGTTTCCACGCCGAGCTTATTTTCGCCTCCGCCCCCGCCCGCCGCCCTGGCTATCTGTTGCACCACTTCCTGGGGCGTTACCGGCGCCGCATCCACCATCGTCGGCTCGCCCACTCGCGAGGCCTTGGCCACGCCGGGATGCTTCTCCAGGTTCCCCATCATGCTCGACATGAACCCGGTTTGTTGCCGGCTCGCCATCTCTTTCTTGTTCTGTTCGAGCATCGCCCGCGTCGGCCGCGGCACCGGCTGATGCAGCGCCTCCAACCGCGCCTTCGCATCCAGCGCCCGGTCCATCGCCGGATACCGCGTAATGATCTTCCCGTACGCTTCCGACGCTGCCTTCGTCAGTTCTTCGATCATCCTCCCCTTCACCACTTCAGTCATCCGCGGGTTTTTCCGGACCAGCTCCATCTCGCCTTCGTAGCATTGCCCCAGCATGTACTGCGCTTCGTCCGCCCCGCTGTATAACGGATAGCGGTCCACCAGCGTCTTCAGGCGCGCAATCGCCGCCGGATACGCCGGCCGCAGAAAATAGAACCGCCCGATGTCATACTCCCGCTCCGCCAGCACTTCCTGCACTTCCCGCAACCGCTGTTTCGCCAGCGGCACCAGCTTGCTGTCTGGATACTCCTGGATCAGCGCCCGGTATTCTTCCTCCGCTCGCACCGCATGGGTGAAGTCGCGATCGGCCTTTTCCATCTCCTGATAATGGATGTTCGCCACCTTCAGCTGCGCCTCGGCCGCCTCCGGCATGTTAGGGAAGAACGTACGAAAATCCTTGTATTCGATCTCGGCCTGCTGCATCGCCGTCGATCCGCCCTCGTCGTACCACGAATCCGCCACCGCCAGCTTCGCCCGCGCGATAAACTCCGAATCCGGATAGGTGTTGATCAGCGTCTGCAGCGTCATCCGTGCCACGTCGAAGCGGTTGTGCTTCATCGCGTCCATGGCGCGGTCGAACAGCACCTTGTCGGGCTGCTTGGACCCGACGTTCGCCAGCGGATTCACCGCTTTTTTATTCGTGCAGCCCAAAACCAGCGCCAGCGCGAACACCATCACTCCCAGGAGCAAATTACGCCGCATAAAAGACCTCAAAACCGTTTTTGGCTTTTGGCTCTTGGCTTTTAGCTAAAGGCCAAAGGCTAAGAGCTAAGAGCGCTTTTCTTCGCACTACACCCGCACCAAGCTCGCGCTCCGCGCCGCTCCGAGCAAAGCCTCGGCATTCGCTTTCGCATCGCCCGTGCCGAACACTGCATTTCCCGCCACCAGAATCTCCGCCCCGGCGCGCACCACTTCCCCGACCGTGTCCATCCCTACGCCGCCATCTACTTCGATGCGGTATTGGTATCCCCGCGCCGCGCGAATTTCCGCCAATTTCTTCATTTTGTGCAGCGTGGCCGGAATAAACTTCTGCGCCCCAAACCCCGGGTTCACGCTCATCACCAGCACATAGTCCACAATCTCCAGCACTTCCGAGAGCGTTTCCACCGGAGTCGCCGGATTCAACACCACTCCCACCCGGCATTCATGCTGCCTAATGAGGTTCAGCGTCCGGTTCAAATTCCGGCACGCTTCCTGATGCACCGAAATCCAGTTCGCCCCCGCTTCCGCAAACTCCGGAATATAACGGTCCGGGTCCTCGATCATCAGATGGCAATCCAGCGGCCGCCGGGTTGCCCGGCGCAAAGATTTCACCACCGGAGGTCCGACCGTCAGATTGGGCACAAAATGCCCGTCCATGATGTCCACATGGATGACGCTGCCGCCGCCGGCCGTAGCCCGCTCCACCTGCTCCGCCAAGTGTGCGAAATCCGCCGCGAGTATCGAGGGTGCCAGTTCGATCAAAACCAGGGTCCAGAACCTGTCTAGAATAGAAGCTGTGGAAATTCTAGCACGGGGCGCGGAGGAAGGCGGCGGACAATCGAAGCTCGGCCAGGGATAGGTTCTGGGTTTAAGCGCCTATTATCGCCAATGGCCGTACCGATGGGCTATGATGGTGCGGTGAATCGCGTCGAGACACTCTTGTTTCTTTTGTTCGCAACATTTTCGGTCGCTCTGTTCGGTGTGTATCACTTCATGATCTTTGCGGTGAATAAGCGCGTGCCGAGAGCGAGTCGAATCCCGCATGTTCGCCTCTCCCGGGGAGGATTGTGGGCCTCTCATGGGTTTGAATGGAAGATGGTTACTAGGGAATACAAGAGGCTATACCCGAGCAGCTTCGTCAACTATTTCACGGTAGCTTGCCTTGCCTCGATCACCGCTACTGCAATCGCATTCGTCGCTCTGCGGGTTTGGGAGTACACGAACGGGCGGCTGCCTTAGCAAGCTGCCCCAGCTTTGCGCCCGCCTCGGCCTTTCTGGAGAAATGGTATTCGCCCTCGACGCTGATTCGCCTGCCGCTGTCGGCGATCATCCGAATTCAGCCACCGAGCGCTTTCCCCGCGTCCACACAGTCAAAGGGCCCCTCCCCCCTGACCTGAGGGACGGGCCCTTGACCCAGCATGCGATCCTTCACTTACTTGAAGGCTGGTGGCGCCACTACGTCATGCAGTTTGGGGTCTTGCCACATTTTGGCAAAATCCTGTTCTTTATAGACGCTGGCGAGATTGCGATAACCCTCTTCCTTTGCCTTCTTCAGGCTCCGCAGGGCATTGTCCAGATCGCCGCGCCTGGCGTAGATCTTCGCCAGCATATACGAGTATCTGGCTTGCTCTTCCAGGGTTGTGACCTGGGCCATCACTCCAGTTCTGGAACCCTGATTCAGGGCATCCGGATCCAGTTCCAAGGCCCGTGTGTATTCGGCGAGCGCGCGATCCACACTGCCCAGGCTGAACCAGGCCGCCCCCAGGTTGACGTGAAAAGTCGCCATAGTTTCATCGAGGGCAATCGCCTTCTTGAAGTACTTCGCAGCGGAACTGTAGTTCTTGTTCTGATACTCCACCGAGCCGATGTTATTGATCGGTACCGCAGACTTGGGATTGTGCTTGGCCGCTTTGTCGAAATCCATACGGGCAGCCCGCAATTCATTCTTCTGTTGTTCAGCCATGCCCAACTTGTTGTACAGCTCCCAGTTGTTCTTGTCTTTGCGCAACGCCGCCTGATAGCACCCTATCGCTAGCGTGTAGTCCTTTTGACCCCTCGCCACGTCCCCGGCCGCTTCCAACTCGGCTACCGTCTTCGACCCCATGGCGGCCTTGGTCTCTTCCGGCGCAGGCGCGGCAACCCCGTATCTGGCCAGCATCATCACCAACCCTGCGAACACGATTCTCAGTGTGAAGTTTTTCATATTCTGCCTTCCTTTCCGGAGTCGCCTCATTCCGGTCTGACATGAACCCTTGCCCCGGTTGATCTGCCCTCCGCATCCAGCCCATTTATGACGCGGATCCTCGCGCTCCACAACGCTACATCGGCTACCTTGGGGCTACATCGCCGCGCTGGCTCCCGCCTGCCGCCGATCTCCCTCAAGAGCAATCACTTAGGTGCGGAGGTGGCCTCGCAGGCTACCGCTTTCCGAGGGGAGTTAAGCCACCGTTACACAGGTTACATAACCGTTTGCAAAACGTTAAAGCGCGGAGACCAGGTGTATAAAAGGATCAGTTGACGCGCACATATGAGGAGGCGGCCGTGCCTTCGACGATGAGAGAATCCGTAAGCAGAGAGGCGGAACGCGCTGAGCTCCAGGCCGTCCTTCAATCTCACCTCTTTGCTCGTTCTCCCACGCTCGTCCATCTGCTGACCTACTTGTGCGAAAAGATGTTTGCCGGCGAAGGCGGCCATATTAAGGAATACTCCGTCGCACTCGACGTATTTGACCGCCGCGACACCTTCGATCAGGATTCCGACTCCATCGTTCGCGTTCAGGCCAACCGCCTGCGCAAGCGCCTCAGCGAGTATTACGCCTCCGAAGGCCTCAACCATCCCCTCCACATCACCATTCCGGTGGGCCAGTATGTCCCGGTCTTTGAACGTCGGCCCGAACTGGACACTCCTCCGCCTCCGATCCCGCAGCCAAACGCAACCCACGGAACATCTTGGAGTCCCCGCCAGGCTTGGATTCTCAGCGGAACGATTGTCCTCATCGCCATCCTCGCTGCCGCAGCCTTTCTCGTACATCAGAGAACCGCATCGCATCCCGAGATTCCTTCGGCGGGTTTTCCCCAGACCCCCGCCGAACCCGTCGTGGGCCTGCCCGTGGGCGAAGAAATCCGCATTCTCGCCGGTTCCACCAGGAAATACGTGGACCACGCCGGCAAACTCTGGAGTCCCGACTCCTATTTTTCCGGTGGCACCGCCGTGGCCAGCTCGGTCCAGCACATTTGGAGAACGCAAGACCCCATCGTCTATCGCAGCAGCCGTCAGGGCGACTTCACTTACAACATTCCCCTGAAGCCCGGCATTTACGAACTGCACCTGCACTTCGCCGAGACGTATTACGGCCCGGAGAACCCCGGCGGCGGCGGCGAAGGCAGCCGCATCATGACCGTCCGCGCCAATGGTGAAACGCTGCTCCAGGATTTCGACGTGCTCGCCGATTCCGGCGGCGACCGCACCGCCGAGGTCAAGGTCTTCACCGGCATTTCCCCCGCCTCCGATGGCCAGCTTCATCTCAGTTTTTCGGCCTCCAAGGCCGGAAGCGGCATGCTCTCCGCCATTGAAATCCTGCCCGGAATCCGCGGCCACGCCCGGCCCGTGCGTATCGTCGCCCGTGACGTGCCCTATTATTCCAACGACAGCCATTGGTGGAGTCCCGACACTTACTTCAAAGGCGGACAGCTCAGCACCAGCCAGGAGCCTGCGGACGCGACCGACGACCCCGAATTCTACGAGACCGCCCGCTGGGGCCACTTCTCTTACGCGATTCCCGTTCCTCCCGGCAAATATGACGTGACTCTGCACTTCATCGAACGCCATGACGGCGCCGAGAACGCCGGCCGCAGCCCAACTCCAGAGGCCGGCTCCGAGGCGGCGTCCGATGGCAGTGTGTTCAACGTCTTCTGCAATGGCAAGACGATCCTGTCGAACCTGAACATCCTCGAGCAGGCGGGAGAGAACCGCCCCCTCGTGCGCAAGGTCAAGGCCATGCAACCCAGCGCCCAAGGTAAACTACTTCTCGAATTTGTCCCCGTAACTCGCTACGCCACCGTGACCGCCATCGAAGTATTGCCCGAGTAAGAGGAGCACCCAGCTCACCTACATGCCGGGCGGGCTTTGCCAGCACAGGAATGTTGCCTCTGATCTTTGGCGCACAGCTTGCGAGATCGTTGTACACGCCGGGCCTCACCGTTTATAATCTGGGTCTGGTAGAGCCGGACATTAAGAGCAGCGCACGCTTCGTAGGTGTGCCTGTCTCGGTCTCTGGTCATGAGTTCTCCCTGAACCGTGTCCAGAATAGTAAGAATGCGAAAGTCGGGAAGTGCTAGTACAGTAAGTGTTTGGTTATAAACGCCGGAGAGGTGGCCGAGAGGCTGAAGGCGGCGGTTTGCTAAACCGTTATAGGGTCTAACAACTCTATCGAGGGTTCGAATCCCTCCCTCTCCGCCAGTTCTATCCTATTCTAAACACATCCCTTAGCTCGAATCCCATTTATTTTGTGCCGTTGTTGTGCCATCAACCCGCCAAGGGAGTGCGTTTCGAAAGGTACACCGCCTAGTTGTACATTATAGATGTGGGCAGGGAAAACGAGGTCTACGAATTCTATGGAAATCACGGTTTATAAGAGGCACTCAGATGATTGCGAGCACCGGGCGGACAGAGCGTACCGCGGTTGCACTTGCCCCATGATGCTGGAATGGTTCGACACCGGGAAACGCTGCCGCGTCTCCGCGAAAACGCGCTCTTGATCCGAGGCGGAGCAACGCGCTCGCTCCAAGATGCAAGAAGCACACGCCCGCACGATTGGCGAGCAACCGAAAGCTGCGGAGCCGGTCTCGCTTGAGCGGGCGGTCCAGATGTTTATCACGAAGAAAAGCGGCAAGCTCAAAGAGGCAAAGCGCAAATATTGGTACGCGCTTGATCGGCTTAAGGTGTGGGCAGTCCGCAACGGACGGCATTACCTAACGGACCTGACAGAGAGCGATCTTGAAAGGTATCGGGCGTCATGGGGTCTGAAAAGTAACCATGCCTAGCGCCACGAGCCAGAGCGGCTCCGCACATTCTTTCGCTATTGCTGCGCATCCGCCGAAATCAAGCTGGCATACAATCCCAGCCTTGTTGGGAAGAGTATTTTCCGCCGCTTAGCGCGCAACTGGGAGGCAACACTGACCAGGAGCTTACTGGAGTGGGAAGCTAAGAGCCGACGGCGGGAAAGGCTCGCTGCAGTGCTGGCTCAGTGACTTCTCGATTTCGAGTGTTGCAATCGTTCCTGAGCATCTTTGACATTATCGGGCGGCACATTTACCGACGCTTTCACATGTTGTGGATCGTGCGCCCACTTCTTGCAGTGATTTTTCCCCTGTAAGTAGTAATTGGGAGGCGGAGCACCAATTCCAGCGTCCTAGACTCCCGCGCCCCCATCTCCCAAAGCGCCGCGCTACTTTCTTCCATCTCCGAATCATCCTTGGAGACAAGACTGGCAGCAAATGAAAACGCCCGCTTTCCGGGAGCAATATGAAACCACAACTAGGGGGACACTTCTATTGTGGACAAGACCGGGACATTTCTAATGTGGCATGACAATTATGAAAGAACTTCTTGACAGCGTCAACCTGAATCAAGTAGTATCCCTGCCGATAAGATAACGTTTACTCGAAGCTCTATACGGAGCCGAGGAACTCATGGTGGAACAGCCCTACTTCAGGCTCGCCCAGGTTCGCCGTCGCCCTTCCTTATTCATTCGGGCCAGTCAGTGGGTGGTGGCACCGCTCGCCGTGATCGCGCTTTATTTGCTGCAGGGCTGCGGTGGTGGACCCTCTTCCTCAACTCCACTGACTATTACAAGCGCTTCTCTGGCGGGCGGTACCGTCACCCTCCCCTATTCGGCGACATTGGACGCAACCGGCGGGACTGGCAGTGGGTATGCATGGACCGTCTCCGCCGGCGCTCTGCCGGGAGGGTTAACTTTGGCGAGCAGTGGCGTTGTCTCTGGTACGCCCACAGCCGCGGGGACCTTTAATTTCACGGTCGAAGTCACGGATTCCGCATCAGCGTCGGCCGCCAAGAACCTAAGCGTCGTAATAGCGGCCGCTGATCCATTGACAGATTACGAGTTTACCGGCGACACCAATCCTGTCCATGATCCGAGCATCATTCGGCAGGGGTCGACCTACTACGTCTTTTCCACCGACGCCTCTTCGACTCAAGGCGGATTCATTCCCATTCGGTGCTCAACCGACAAGATCGCTTGGTCGGCTTGCGGCTATGTCTTTACCGCCCTGCCATCGTGGATTTCCGCGGCCGTTCCCCAGGCGACGGAGATATGGGCGCCTGATGTCTCCTACTTCAATGGCGCCTATCATGTGTACTATGCCGTCTCCTCTTTTGGGTCGAATGTCTCGGCCATAGGCCTGGCGACCAACACCACCCTGGATTCAACCGATCCGAGTTACACCTGGGTCGACCAAGGCCTGATTTTGCAGTCTTCATCTTCTGACGACTTCAATGCCATCGACCCGAACATCCTGGTAGACGCGAGTGGATCGGTCTGGCTCACTTATGGGAGTTTTTGGACCGGAATCTACCAACAGCAGATCGATCCGACGACGGGGCAGATCCAATCCGGCTCCAATACGTACCATTTGGCCGAGCGCGCCTCCGATGTCGCCAACGATCCCATTGAAGGCTCCTCGCTGGTTTATGAGGACGGATACTACT
>Ga0181521_10003793_pt1 | contig 17587 bp, 9 predicted proteins | sample PEATcosm2014_Bin_32_FD_119764 | JGI IMG/M metagenome (GOLD analysis project Ga0181521, IMG submission 119764) | Peatland microbial communities from MTU Mesocosm Facility, Houghton, MI, USA - PEATcosm2014_Bin02_60_metaG | ecosystem: Environmental > Terrestrial > Soil > Wetlands > Peat | place... | reverse complement strand
GCAACGTATGGCTCAATGAGGGTCACAGCTTCGGCATCACGGCAGCCGGCGGCTCCGGCTGGCAATTGGCGGAATGGATCGTCGAGGGCGAGCCGGGCATCGACATGATGGCGGTCGATCCGCGCCGCTACGGCCCCTATACCAGCAAGCGTTACGTCGTTCAGAAAAATGAAGAAACCTATCGTAACGTATTCGTCATTCACTTCCCGGATGAGGAACGCGCCGATGCTCGCCCGGCGAAGACCAGTCCTATCTATGACAAGCTCGCACGCATGGGAGCGGTCTTCGGCCAGCGCTATGGCTGGGAGCGCGCCAATTGGTTCGCACCACCCGGCGTCGCAGCGAAGGACCAATGGAGTTTCCGGCGCTCCAACTATTTTCAGCATGTGGGCAAAGAGGCGTTGCTCATCCGTCACCACGTGGGGATGATCGACCTCACGCCCTTCACCAAGCATGAGGTGACCGGCCCGGATGCAGAAGCCTGGCTCGATAGCTTGGTGGCCAACAAGGTACCGACCAAGATCGGCCGCATCGCGCTCTGCCATGCGCTCACCCGACGTGGCGGCATTCGCTCTGAATTCACCATCACCAAGATCGCCGAGCAGCACTATTACGTGGTCAGCGCCGGAGCGGCGGAACGCTACGACAGCGATTATCTACGGCAGAGGATGCCGAACGGTGCTGCGGGCGCGGCGGTGACGTTGCGCAACACCACCACGAGCCGTGGTTGTTTCGTTCTCGCTGGTCCGCGGGCGCGCGAGGTCTTGGCGAAACTGACCGACACGCCGCTGGACAATACGGCGTTCCCCTGGCTCACCGGCCAGGTGACTGAAGTGGGTCTCGCGACCGATGTGTACCTGCTGCGCGTGAACTTCGTCGGTGCGCTCGGCTGGGAGCTGCATTTCCCGATCGAATACGCCCACCATTTATTCGACGCGATCTTCGCCGCCGGCGCTGAATTCAACATCGGCATGGCGGGGATGCGCGCCATGGAGTCGCTGCGGCTCGAAAAGTCCTACCGCATGTGGGGCAGCGACTTGACCACCGATTACACCCCGTACGAGGCCGGCCTCGATCGTTTCGTGCGCCTGGACAAGGGACCGTTCGTCGGCAAGGAATCCCTCGAGAAGCAACTCAAGCACGGTGTGCCGCACCGCTTCATTACCTTCGAAGTTCACGGCGTCACGGATGCCGACCCGCTCGGCAATGAACCGCTGTTCGATGCCAAGGGCACTCTCGTCGGCAGGGCGACTGCCGGATACTACGGCCACGCCTTGGCGAAGAGCTTGGGATTGGGCTATGTGAAGCCTGAATTCGCACGCGTCGGCGGCGAATTGCAGATCGAGATTCTCGGGGAGCGCAAGCGAGCGACGGTTCTCGTCGACTCGCCTTACGATCCCGAAAACAAGGAGCTTCGAGCCTGAGTGTTGACGCCGTCACCATGAGCGGGCGAGTTCCATGAGCCGGCAAAAATTTTCCGCGCTCGCGCTGTTCAGGCGCGCTCTATCGGGTCATCGCGGCTGGCAAAAGCAGTGGCGCAAGCCGGAGCCCAAAGCGAGCTACGATGCCGTCATCGTCGGCGGCGGCGGCCATGGCCTGGGTGCCGCGTACTATCTTGCCAAGGAACACGGGCTGACGAACATTGCAGTGCTCGAGAAAGGTTGGATCGGCGGCGGGAACACCGGGCGCAATACCACCATCATTCGCTCCAATTATCTATTCAACGAAAGCGCCGCTCTCTATGACCACTCGGTCAAACTATGGGAAGACTTGTCGCAGGTATTGAATTACAACGTGATGTTCTCGCCGCGCGGCGTGATGATGTTGGCGCACACGGTGCACGACATCCAAGTCTTCAAACGCCACGTGCATGCCAATCGCTGCAACGGCGTCGACAACGAATGGCTCGAGCCCGAGCAAGCCAAGCAATTCTGTCCGCCGCTCAATATCGAAGACAATATCCGTTATCCGGTGTTGGGTGCGGCCTTGCAACGGCGCGGCGGCACGGCACGGCACGATGCCATCGCCTGGGGCTATGCGCGCGCCGCCGATGCGCTCGGCGTGGACATCATCGAGAATTGCGAAGTGACGGGCATCAAGCGGACCTCGAACGGCGCGGTAGAAGCCTTGGAAACGACGCGCGGTCTCATTCGCTCGCGCAAGGTCGGCGTTTCGGCGGCAGGCTCTACCAGTGTCGTCTTGGCCCTGGCCGGTGTGCGTTTGCCTCTGGAAAGCTATCCGTTGCAGGCCCTGGTGTCGGAGCCGATCAAACCCATTTTCCCGTGCGTGGTGATGTCGAATACCATTCACGCCTATATCAGCCAGTCGGATAAAGGTGAGCTGGTCATCGGCGCCGGAACCGATGCCTATACGTCGTACACGCAACGCGGTGCGCTGCACATCAATACGCACACGCTCGATGCGATCTGCGAATTGTTTCCCCACTTTCGCCGCCTGCGAATGATGCGCAACTGGGGCGGCATCGTCGATGTGACTCCCGACCGCTCGCCCATCATCGCCAAAACGCCGGTCCCCGGTCTGTACGTGAATTGCGGCTGGGGCACCGGCGGCTTCAAAGCCACTCCCGGCTCCGCCCACGTATTTGCCTGGACGATCGCTCGCGACGAGCCACATCCGATCAACGCACCCTTCACGATCGAGCGATTTCGCGACGGCTACTTGATCGATGAAGCCGCCGCCGCAGCCGTGGCGCACTAGGGTCCTATCATGCTGCTCATTGGCTGTCCTTACTGCGGCGAACGCCCGGAAATCGAATTCACCTACGGCGGCCAAGCGCACCTCGCTCGACCTGCAAAACCCGCCGAGCTCGACGATCAGGCGTGGACCGATTTCCTGTATATGCGAAGCAACACCAAAGGCGTCCACGCCGAGCGCTGGCGCCACGCGCGCGGCTGCGGCCGATTTTTCAACGCGTTGCGCGACACGACCACCGATCATTTCCTCGCGACCTACAAGACGGGCGAGCCGCGGCCCACGGGCGGTGATCCATGAGCTTTCGCACCGCCGGCGGTGGGCGTATCGATCGAGCACGCCCGTTGCGGTTTGTCTTCGACGGCAAGTCGTACGGCGGCTATTTCGGCGACACACTGGCCTCTGGATTGCTCGCCAACGGCGTGCATTTGGTGAGCCGGTCATTCAAGTATCACCGTCCGCGCGGCATTCTGGCGGCGGGTTCCGAGGAACCGAACGCAGTCGTGACGGTGAGCCGCGATGCAGCGCGCTACACACCCAACCTGCGTGCCACCCAGGTCGAACTGTACGACGGCTTGATCGCGCAGAGCCAAAATCGTTGGCCCAGCCTGCGGTTCGATGTCGGTCGAGCGAACGATCGGCTGTCGGCGTTCTTCCCGGCCGGCTTTTACTACAAGACCTTCATGTGGCCGCGCAAAGCCTGGAAACTCTTATACGAACCCGTCATTCGCCGCGCGGCAGGCCTTGGGTTGGCGCCGACGCAGAGCGATCCAGATCGATATGCCCAACGTTACGCGCACTGCGATGTGTTGGTGGTGGGCGCTGGGCCGTCGGGCATCGCGGCCGCGCTCGCCGCTGCGGATGCGGGCAACCGGGTCATTCTGTGCGATGAGTCGGCCGAGTTTGGCGGCAGCTTGCTCGGCGACACAGCCGCACGCATCGACGGCGAGGCGGCGCTCGACTGGGCGCAGCGCTCGATAGCAACGCTCGCGCAAAATCCGCGTGTTTCCCTCCTCACACGCACCACGGCGTTCGGCTACTTCCCGCACAACTTCATCGGCTTGAATGAGCGTCTCTCGGACCATCTGGGGATGCCGCCCGCCCACTTGCCGCGCGAGCGGCTCTGGCAGGTGCGCGCGCGTAGAGTGGTGCTGGCGACCGGCGCCATCGAACGACCGCTGGTGTTTCCGGGTAATGATCGACCGGGAATCATGCTCGCGGGTGCCGCGCAGATCTATCTGAACCGCTACGGAGTGCGCGTCGGTGATCGGGCGGTCATCGTGACCGCGTGTGATGCCGCCTATCAAGCCGCGCTCGACCTGCAGGCGGCGGGCACGGTGATTGCCGCCGTTGCCGACATCCGGCCGGCACCATCCGGCGCCTTGCCCGAGGCGGTGCGCCAAGCGGGAATCGCGGTGCTTCCCGCATCGACGGTACTCGGAACCGAAGGCGATCTGCGGGTCGGCGGGATTGCACTCGGTACGATCGACAGCGCCGGAAACGTGCGTCCGGCGCAACGCTTCCGCTGCGACGTGGTCTTGATGTCCGGTGGCTTCACGCCCAGCGTGCACTTGTTTTCGCAATCGCGCGGCAAGCTCGCATGGAACGAGTCGCTGCGAGCCTTCGTGCCGGCCCAATCGGCCGAGCGCGAACGCTCGGCGGGCGCCTGTCGCGGCGTCACGGAGCTGGCACAGGCGCTGGCGGATGGTGCAGCGGCCGGAGCCGATGTGCCTGCCGGAATCGACGCGGCGCGTGAGCCGAACCGCACTTCGCGCCGATTCGCCGTCGACGCAGCGGCGCGCGGCGCGGATGCTTACCTCGGAGCGCTGCCGGAGGCGAGTCCGCCGAGCGCCGAGAAGTCCTTCGTGGACTGGCAGCACGATGTCACCACCCGCGATTTGCGACTCGCCTCGCGCGAGGGATTTCAGTCGATCGAACACGTCAAGCGGTACACGACGACGGGAATGGCCACCGACCAAGGTAAGACCTCGAATCTCAACGCGCTGGCGATAGTCGCGCAGGGTCTCGAGGTGCCGATTCCGCAGGTCGGCCTCACCACATTCCGCATGCCCTACACACCGGTCACGTTCGGCAGTTTTGCAGGGATCTCACGCGGCGATCTGTTCGATCCGGTGCGCACGACTGCCACTCACGCCTGGGCGGTCGCGCACGGCGCCGTGTTCGAAAATGTCGGCCTGTGGAAGCGGGCACGCTACTTCCCGCGCTCGGGTGAGGATATGCACGCCGCGGTGGCGCGTGAGTGCCTCGCCGTGCGCAACGCCTGCGGCATTTTCGATGCGTCGACCTTGGGGAAGATCGAAGTCGTCGGTGCGGATGCGGCCGAGTTCATGAATCGCCTGTATATCAACAGCTGGTCCGGACTGGGCGTCGGGCGCTCGCGCTACGGCATTCTGTGTCGTGAGGATGGATTCATCTACGATGACGGCGTGGTGGCACGCACCGCAGCCGAGCGCTTCCATGTCACCACGACCACCGGCGGCGCGCCGCGCGTGCTCGCGATGATGGAAGATTATCGTCAGACCGAATGGGCCGATCTCAAAGTCTGGCTCACGTCCACGACCGAGCAATGGGCAGTGATTGCGGTGCAGGGACCGCATGCGCGACGCGTGCTCGAGCCCTTGGTCGAAGAAATCGATTTGAGCGCGGCGGCGTTGCCGCACATGAGCGTCGCCCGCGGCCGGATCTGCGGCGTGCCCGTGTTGCTCTTTCGGGTGAGTTTCACCGGCGAATTGGGCTTCGAAGTCAACGTGCCCGCCGACTACGGCGCCGCGGTCTGGGACGCCATTTACGCCTCCGGCCAAGCGCATGGCATGGTCGAATACGGCACCGAGACCATGCACGTGCTGCGGGCCGAGAAGGGTTACATCATCGTCGGCCAGGATACCGACGGCACGGTCACACCCGACGATGCGGGCTTGAGTTGGGCGGTGGGCAAGAGCAAGGCGGACTATGTGGGTAAGCGCTCGCTGGAGCGCGCTTCGATGAAGGCAGCCCATCGCAAGCAACTGGTGGGTCTGCGAACGCGCAACGGGACCGCGCTCGAGGAAGGCGCACAGGTTGCCGCGAAAGCGGGTCAGAAACCTCCGATGGAATTGCTCGGCCACGTGACCTCCTCCTATGCCAGCAGCGTCTTGGGCTACCCGATCGCCCTCGCCCTCATTGCCGGCGGCCGCGCACGGCTTGGCCAGACGCTGTACGTGCCCATGCCCGCGGGCGATCTCGAAGTCGAAGTCACCTCGCCGGTTTTCTACGATCCCACCGGAGCGCGAATCAATGCTTGAGACGGCGGCGCGTCGCACACCCGTCATCGCAGCTGCCGCCGCCATGGAAACGGACTGGCTCAAAGTCCTGCCGCCCGCGACCCGCTGGGTATTGCATGGCGATGCGCAGGCACGGGCGCTGGCGCTGCCCTACTGGGGCGTTGCCTTCGCAGAACAGTCATGCCGCGCCATCCGCCGCGGCACGCGCGCGACGCTCTGGCTCGGGCCCGATGAATATCTCTTATTGGACACCGCCGGCGGCGATGCGGCACCCGGCGAACCGGCAGCCGCCGTGGCAAGCGCGCTCGAGCGTGCATTGGCCGATACCCCGCATGCACTGGTTGATATCAGCCACCGGCAGTTTGCACTGGAAATCAGCGGCCCCCATGCCGCCGCTATATTGAGCGGCGCCTGCCCGCTGGATTTGGACCTGAATGAGTTTCCGATCGACATGTGCACGCGCACGGTATTCGCCAAGGCCGACATCGTGCTCTGGCGAACCCGGGCGGATGCATTTCACGTCGAGGTGTGGCGCTCATTCAGCGGCTACGTCAGCGGCGTGCTCGCCGAGATCGCGGCGGAATTCCATGGCGGCCATCGGTAGCTCCAGAGCGCTGTTATAATCTCGCTGGCCGTCTGAATGCATGACTGACGAGGGCCGAATGCCCCTCTGCTGGGTGATACGAGCGGTGAAACATGAACAATGATCAGGCGCAAAAAATCGTATGCTCCAACCTCCCGACGCTTGTGAGTTTCATGGTGACCGTTCAGAAGGGGACCCAGGCGGATGTCTTCTGCGATTCATCGGGAAAGAGTTTTTCCTTCTCGAAGCCCTCGGGTGAAGCGAACATCAAGCTGTGTTCCGTCACTGCGCCGGATCTCGAAGGATGTTATGGCATACATCCCAAGGGGAATTCGTTCGTCACCGACGATGGGGAAGAGATTCCACCCGGTCAACTGGCCTCTCGCCTCACGGAATACATCACTGACATGATGCATGATGGCGCGGAATGGGGCTGGGAGTTCAAGCTGAGCGGCTAGAGCGCATCGACATGCCGCAGCCACAATCTCAAGCGCAGCTTCGGGCAGCCTACGCTCAAGCGCTCGCCACCCTGCGCACAGGCCGCGCCGCGACCGCGGAGCGACAGCTGCGAGCGATCCAGGCGGCCGCACCCGGCGACGTCAACAGCCTGCGCCTGCTCGGCATGACCCTCCTCTATCAGGACAAGGTGCCGGAAGCGGCCGCGATGCTCGAGCGTGCGATCGCCTCGGCGCCGCTGTTCTGGGCCGCACGGGCCGACCTTGCGCGCGCCTATCGGGCCGCGGGCCGGCTCGAGGCTGCGCGCGAGGAAGTGCGCCGCGTCGTGGCGGCCGCGCCCGCGCTCGAAGCTGCTTGGCTGGCCTACGGCGACATCCTCGTCGACTTGGGGAAGTTTCCGGACGCGCGCGTGGCCTACGAGCGCGCCCGGCTCGCCGACCCGCACCGCGAGCGCATCGAGGAGGCGAGAGTCGCACTCACGGCGACGGATCGCAAGAAAGCGGAACGAAGCTTTCGCGAGATTTTGCAGATCGATGCGAGCCACGTGGGGGCGCTCTGTGGTCTAGCGGCGGTCTCGCTTGCCGTGAGTCGTCCCCGCGATGCGGAACGGCTCCTCCGCCATGCTCTAAAGCAATCGGCGCATCTGCCCCTCGCTTGGCGGGGACTCTCGCAGACGCTGATGGATCTCCAGCGATTGCCGGAGGCGGAGGCGGCCGTGCGACGCCTCCTCAAGATCGAGCCTGAAAACGCCCAGAATTGGGTGCTGCTCGGCACGATCTGCACACGCCTGATGCGTCAAGCCGAAGCGCTTGTCGCCTTCGAAGAGGCTTGGCGGCTCGATCCGCAGGAAGTCCGCCTGCCACTCTCCATCGGCCATGCGCACAAGACCCTCGGTAATCGGCGCGAGTGCGAGCGTGCCTACAAAGCGTGCCTCCAGATCGATCCCACATTCGGCGAGGCGTACTGGAGCCTCGCGGATCTCAAGAACTACGTGTTCGACGACGCCGAGATCACCGCGATGCGGGGGCTCCTCCAGGGTGAAGGCGGCGATGACGCAGACCAGGCACAACTGCACTTCGCGCTCGGTCGTGCCCTCGAACACAAGCGGGATTTCGCGGGCGCTTTTCGGCATTACGAGGCGGGCAACCGTCGCCGCCGCAAAACCGTGCCGTTCGACGCCGAGCACTTCGAGGACAAGACGTTGCGTCTGCAGCGCTGTTTCAATGCAGTATTCTTCGCCGAACGCGCGCGCGCGGGCCACCCGGACCCCGCACCCATCTTCATCGTCGGGCTGCCCCGTTCGGGCTCGACGCTCGTCGAGCAGATTCTCGCTAGTCACACCGAGATCGAGGGAACCTTCGAGCTGCCGAACGTGCTGGCCATCGTGCGCGAGCTCGACCACGCCAATCCCGAGCATGACGCGTACCCCGAAAACGTGCTCACCCTGCCGCTCGGGCAGTTCGCGGAGCTGGGCCGCCGCTACATCGAGGAGACCGCACCGATCCGCGCCGGACGGCGGCGCTTCATAGACAAAATGCCCAATAATTTCAGCCATATAGGATTCATCCACGCGATCCTGCCGCACGCCACCCTCATCGATGTGCGCCGGCATCCCATGGACGCTTGCTTCAGCACTTACAAGCAGCTCTTTGCCGAAGGACAATCCTTCAGCTACGCGCTGGAGGACCTCGGGCGCTATTACCGCTGCTACCTCGGCCTCATGGACCACTGGGACCGCGTTCTGCCCGGCAAGGTATTGCATCTGCGGTACGAGGAACTGGTACGCGATCCGGAGACGAACATCCGCCGCCTGCTCGAGCACTGCGGTCTCGACTTCGAGCCGGCCTGCCTCGCTTTCCACGAGACCAAGAGAGCGGTGCGCACGGCGAGCGCCGAGCAGGTTCGTCAGCCGCTCTACCGGAGCGGGGTCGGCTACTGGAAGCACTTCGAATCCGAGCTCGAACCGCTGCGACGCGCGCTGGGCGATTGCCTCGAGCGATTCAGCGACGGGCCCGCCGCTTATTGAACGATTGCTCAGTGCGCTAGCGATTGGAGATTGACAGGCTGAGCTTGACCAAGACATGATCCGATACCGGCGGCCGTACGGCTCCGCCGTTGACAATCAGCAACAAGGGGATAATGCGATGCACACAACCGGACCTCGTGCTCGAGTCGCATCGTTGCGGGGGACGCCAGTCCTGGTGTCGCGTCCCGCTTCCTCGAAGATCGCACTCGCCGTCGCGGCGGCCCTGTCCTCGAGCGCAATCGTCCACCCCCTGCCAGCGCTTGCGGCCGATGCATCGTCGGCCTCCGAGACCACCCTCGAGGCGGTGATCGTCACCGCACGCAAACGCACCGAGAACTTGCAGGACGTGCCCATCAGCATCGACGTGTTTTCGGCCAAGGAACTGAAGAATCTCAATATCACGCAATTCGAGGATTACGCGACCATGACGCCGTCGATCTCGTTCGTGAGCGCGGGGCCCGGCACCCAGACCTTCGTCATGCGCGGCGTATCGGACGGCAGCAACCCGAATTATGCGGCCGCAGCTACCACGCTGTTTCTGCTCGACGACATGTCGATGAACTACTACGGCGTGATCCCCGATCTGCATCTGTACGATATCGAACGGATCGAGGTGCTGAACGGTCCGCAGGGCACGACCTACGGTGCGGGCGCAATGGCGGGGGCATTGCGCTTCATTACCAATAAACCCGATGCGGGCGCGTTCAGCGCCGGAGTCGATGCGGACGCGGGCAAGATCGACGGCGGCACCAAGAACGGCGTCATCGAAGCGTACCTCAATCTGCCGATCATCCCCGATTGGACGGCCGCGCGCCTGTCCGTGTACGACGACTACCACGGCGGGTTCATCAGCAACGTGAACACCACCCGCAACTGGATCAACGGGGTCGTGTCGAACAATTCGCAGTGGGCGGGCAAGGACTACAACACCGAGAAGGTCGAGGGCGGCCGCTTCGCCATCGGCCAGAAGATCGCCGAGGGATGGAAGGCGACGTTGACCACGAGCTACCAGAGTCAATTCACGCACGGTGCATGGGATGAGGATCCCACCATCGGCGGAGCGGTCAACACCGTGACCGGCGCGCTCGTCAACGGACCCGTGCGGCCCGAGCCTCCCGATACCGTGGTGCGATTCGGACCGGAATTCAAGCGCTACTACACGAAGACCGCGGACCTCCATCTGGACGGCGACGTCGGGATCGGCGATCTGGTATTCGCCAGCAGCTGGTGGGCTCAGGACGATCGTTGGGTGAACGAGTACTCGGAGTACATGCAATATGTGAATGCAGGCTCGCGCCAGGCCACCGCGGTGCAGGGCAATACCTGCCTCAACGATCCGGTTTCGTCGGGCGGCACGTCGCCCTTCACCGGCTGCAAGGCGCCGATCCAGTACTACGACTACATCAACAACACCACCCGCTGGTCGAACGAGATTCGCCTGCAGTCCAAGGAGCGCGGCTGGCTCCACTGGCTCATCGGCGCCTACTGGGAGCAGACAAAAAATCCCTACAGCAACTATTACCACATGCCCGGCATGCAGTATCAAGGCAACGCCTGGCAGGTCGCTGCGGCCTCCTACTACAACTCCGGTGCGAAGCCGCCCGCGCCGGACGACTGGTTCAGCTACGTCGCGCGGACGGATTATCTGGAAGTCACGGAATTCACCAACGAGGTCATCGACATCCTGCCGACGCTGCACCTCGAGCTTGGGACGGTGCACTTCCACTCCCATGACGACAGCTCCACGTACGGCGGCTACTGGTATGCGCCGCAGACCCCCGCATACACGTCGGGCGGTTCGAACAAGTGGAACAGCAAGGTGGGCCTGAGCTACAACGTCACCAAGGAAGTGCTGATCTATGCCGATGCGGCTCAAGGCTTCAGGGATGGCGGCGTCAATCCGGGCCTGCCTTCACCCTGTACTCAAGTAACCAAGACCCACCCGGATGCTGCAAACGTCGAGTTCCAGCCGGACTCATTGACCAACTACGAACTCGGCTGGAAAACGACCTGGCTCGAGGGTCGGCTGCTCTGGAACGGCGCCTTCTACCTCATGCCGTGGCACAACCTGCAGTCGCTCGTGTTCGACCCCACGATCTGCGCCGCGGCGAGCTTCACCACGAATGTCGGCAATGCGCGCGTGTACGGCTCGGAAACGGAGGTCAAGTATCAGCTCAACAACGCTTGGTCATTCGACGTCATGGCGAGCTACAACGACTCGCATGTACTCACGGACAAATTTGAGAGTGGCTCCTTTCAGGTGACGCCGGGCGAACGACTGCCCTACGTACCCTACTTCAACTGGAGCGGCAACGTCCGCTACGAGACGCCGCTCAAAGACAGCCTGCACTGGTACGGCCAGTACGACGCCGAGCACAAGGGCGACATGTGGAACGACTTGCAGTCGAACGGCTCCAACGACCTGCCGCGCATACTGCAGCCCGGCTACACCGTCATGAACCTGCGCTTCGGCCTCAGCGAGACTGAGCAGCACTGGCTGACGGAGCTGTACATCACGAATCTGACCAACAAGAACGCGGTCATTTATACCAACGAGGGCAACTTCGACCTGCGCTACACGCGCAACGAGCCGCGGGTATTCGGACTGCGGCTTTCGTACCGCTTCGGCAAGCAAACGGCCAGCACCGAAGACTGAGCCGGATCACTGCCGGGCGCGGGATAGCGGGGGACTTCGCGCTCGTTCCGGAGCGATCAGTCGGTCCCGTGGCCGCTCGCGTGGTCGCTCGCGTGGTCGCTCGAGTGGCCGCTCGCATGGCCGCTCGCGTGGTCGCTCGCGCGGCGGCCGCGCTTGGCGCGTCGATCGCTGATAACCCGCGCGGGAGTCCCGCCCTTTTCCTCCGCACGGCGCGGCGTGCCCCGGCGATCGGTGAAGTGACGGTACTTGCATTCGCAACTCGCGGTGTCGCATCCGGCAAGCGGCAGCCGTGGAGCCTCGGCCGAGAGATAGCGCTTGCCCTGGCACGCCCGAGCGGCGGCGCACGCGGTGGCGGATCCTATGATGTTGACCGCATGAAAGCGATGGCGAGAGGCTCTTTTCTCTCGAGAAGGGGCGGAATGTTCCGCGTCAATTGTAGTATCGATTAACACGCGCCGTCCTATGCATGCCCAATCTGATTCCGCGTCACGCTAGCGCAGCGTCATTTTCACGGGCGATCGAATTCACATAACTCGGCCGGAGCGTGCCATAACTGCCATATGCGTCACACTCTAGGCGCCCACACGATCGGCGGCGTGCGTCAGCGTTGCGCGTTCTGCCAATTCGGCGCGCTATAAGAGAGCGCATTTTCGGCCGGCAACATACCGCGGCCCAGGATATGGTCGGCGGCTTTCTCCGCCAGCATGATGGTCGGTGCATTCAGATTCCCGGTGGTCACGGACGGCATGATGGAGGAATCCACCACGCGCAAGCCCTCGAGTCCGTGGACGCGAGTTTCAGGATCGACCACGGCCAGCGGATCCTCGAGATCACCCATTTTGCAGGAACATGAGGGGTGGTACGCGCTCTCGACTTTGGCGCGGATGAAGGCATCGATTTGCTCATCCGTCTGCACTTCGGCTCCCGGTTGGATCTCCCGCCCGCGATAGCGATCGAAGGGGCGCTGCGCAAAGATTTCGCGCGTCAGGCGCACGCAGGCGCGCATTTCGGTCCAATCATCCGGCTCGCTCAGGTAATTGAATTGGATACGCGGCTTATCGAGCGGATTGCTCGTGGCCAATCGCACCCAGCCGCGGCTCTTGGAACGCATCGGCCCGACATGGGCTTGAAAACCATGCTCTTGCGCGAGGCTGGACCCGTCGTAGGCCACCGCCATGGGCAGAAAATGATATTGGATGTCCGGATAGGCGATCCCGGCGCGACTGCGGATGAAACCGCACGTCTCGAAATGATTGGTGGCGCCCAAGCCATCCTTGCGCAGCAGCCAGCGCGCACCGATCAGCGCCCGATTCCACCAATTGATCGACGAATAGAGGGTGATGGGCTCCTTGCAGGCGACTTGGAAATAAAACTCCAGGTGATCTTGCAAGTTCTCACCCACACCGGGCAAATCGTGCACCACCTCGATGCCGTGCGCGCGCAATTCCGCGGCCGGCCCGACGCCGGAGAGTTTCAGCAGCTGCGGCGAATTGATGGGTCCGCCGGAGAGAATCAGCTCTGCGCCGATGATCACCCGATGGCTGGCCCCTCCCCGGCTGTATTCCAGGCCGCGGGCACGCCGCCCCTCAAACCATATGCGCGTCGCCAGCGCATGCGTCAGCACCTTGAGATTGGGTCGATGCATCGCGGGACGTAGGTACGCATTGGCGGCGCTGCAACGCCTGCCGCCCGCCACCGTCATGTCCATCCGCCCGAAGCCTTCCTGCTGAAAGCCGTTGACGTCCGCCGACTGCGGATAACCGGCTTCACTCGCGGCGGCGAGCCATGCCGTATGCAAGGGGTTGGTGATGCGGCCATAGCGCGTCTTCAGCTTGCCGGCGCCGCCGCGGTATTCGTTGCCGCCCTCTTCGCGTTGCTCGGCGCGCCTAAAATACGGCAGCACGTCGCGGTAAGACCACCCTGCCGCGCCTTCGCGCACCCAGCGTTCGAAATCTTGCGGATTGCCGCGGATGTACACCAATCCGTTGATCGATGACGAGCCGCCCAACACCTTGCCGCGCGGCGTATGCATCCGCCGGCCGTTCAGATGCGGTTCAGGTTCGGTGTGATAGAACCAATTATATTTCGGCATGTTCATCGGAATCGACAGCGCCGATGGCATTTGAATGAAAATGGAACGGTCGGAGCCGCCGTACTCGAGCAACAGCACGCGCTGTTTGCCATCGGCGCTCAGGCGATCGGCGAGCACGCAGCCCGCGGATCCCGCGCCGACGATGACGTAATCGAAACTTTCCTCGGCCAACAACTTCACATGCTCCCTGATGGCGTTTGCAACGACTGTGCGTGTTGGCTCAATACGGCGCATCGACATCGCCCAGGGCGACATACACGCTCTTTAGTTGAGTGTAATGTTCGAGCGCAGCGCGTCCGTTCTCGCGCCCCAGGCCGGACATCTTGACCCCGCCGAACGGCAATTCGATCGGCGTGACGTTGTAGTGATTGATCCAGCACGTGCCGGCCTGCAACTGTGCGATCACCCGATGGCCGCGCGTCAAATCGTTGGTGAACACGCCGGCCGCCAGTCCGAATTCCGTGGCGTTGGCGCGCTCGATGACCTCGCGTTCATCGGTGAATTCCAGCACCGACATGACGGGCCCGAAAATCTCCTCGCGCACGATCGCCATGTCGTCGCGGCACGCATCGAAGATGGTCGGGGCGACGAAATATCCCTTACCCAAGTTTCCGGTGGTCACCCGGTCACCGCCGATCAGCAGCCGCGCGCCCGCGGCGCGGCCGCGCGCGATGTAGCCGAGCACCTTGTGCATGTGCTGCTCCGATATCAATGCGCCGACCTGCGTGGTGGGGTCCATGGGATCGCCGACCCGCATCGCGCTCACGCGCTTGAGCAGGCGCTCCAGAAATGCCGCTTTCACCGACGCATGCACGAACACGCGCGTGGCGTTCGAGCACACCTGCCCGGAGGAATAAAAATTCGCGAGCAGAGCGCCCGCCACCGCGTTGTCCAACTTCGCATCGTCGAAAATGATCAGCGGCGACTTACCGCCCAGTTCGAGCGTCACGCTCTTCAGTGTCCGCGCGGCATCGCTCATCACGGCCTTGCCGGTGCCCACTTCGCCGGTCAGCGACACTTTGCGAATGCCGGGATGGCGAGTGAGTAAACGGCCGGTCTCGGCAAAGCCTTGCACCACTTGGAACACGCCCGGCGGCAATCCGGCCTCGAGCAAGATCTCTTGCAGCTTCACCGCGCTGAACGGCGTGAGTTCGGCCGGTTTGAAAATCATGGCGTTGCCGCAAGCGAGTGCGGGGGCCGCCTTCCAGCACGCGATCTGCAGCGGGTAGTTCCAGGCGCCAATGCCGGCAACGACGCCGAGCGGCTCGCGACGCGTGTAGCCGAATGCCTGGCTACCGAGGTCGATGTGCTCGCCGCTCAAGGATTGCGCCAGGCTGGCAAAATATTCGAAGCAATCGGCGCCGGAAACGACATCGACGACCGAGGTTTCTTGGATGGGCTTGCCGGTGTCGCGCGTTTCGAGTTCAGCGAGTTCCTGATTGCGGGATCGCAACAGCTGTGCGGCGCGGCGCAGCACGCGCGCACGCTCCGCGCCGGTCATCGCGGCCCACTTGACCTGTGCGCACTGCGCCGCGCGTACCGCCGCATTGACTTGCGCTGGGCCCGCGACGGAGTGGTAACCCAGTACTTCCCCGGTCGCAGGATTGATGGAAGCAAAGCGCTCACCCGCCGCGGGCGGTGCCGGCCGGGCACGCGTCTCGGCCGCATCGCTCGTCCCCGCGGCGCCCAGATTCTTGTCCGATGCGGCGCGGCTCGCTGCCAGTCGTCCGTCGACGAATTCGGTCAGCAACGCACGCGCACTCTCGCTGTCGGCCTCGCGCCATCCCGACAGGGCCGCGCGCAACCACACTCCGTCGATCATCGCGGCAATCATGGCGGCCAGATTTTGTGCTTCATCCGGCGGCACGAGTTTCTTGAGCGAACTGCGCAAATTCGTCAGCGTGCGGCGTTGATAGACCGACTGCACGCGTTTCAGGCTCTTCACCTGCAACACCTGCCCCCAAAAAGCCAGCCATGCGGTGCCGCTGCGCTGCTCGAATTCCTCCGGCGCCAAATTCGCATCGATCACGGCCTGGATGCGGGCGCGTGGTGTGCTGATCCGGCGTAGGCGCGCCCGCACCTGGTCGCTGACGCGCCGCGCCAGGGAACGAAATGCGGCATCGAGCAAGCCGTCTTTGTCGCCAAAATAATGAGCGACCAGCCCGGGCGACACCCCCGCCCGGCCGGCGATTTGCGCGAGCGTCGTGCCCACATAGCCAAGTTCGGCTAGGCTATCGATGGTGACCTCGATCAGCTGCGACCGTCGCGTCTCCTCCGGAGGTTCACCGGAGAGCTCCGTCGCACTCGTTGATTGATTGTTCAAATTAGCTGCCTCTGCATCTCACCGGGTCGTTATATAGACGCGGGTAGCGACTTCCGATTAAGATGAGATCGATAATTTATACGTTTAAGTTCAACCTACTAGGGATGAATGGTGAGCAATAACCACACCTCGTTAAACGAACATTCAAGTTTGCAATTGACATGGCAATCATGCCGCTCCGCAGGCGCTGGGGTCAAGCCCCGCCGGGTGGATCCCTGGGCGCGGTGCCGCGGGCCACTCAGGCCGCAGTCCGCCAGTTGGGCCGTGCGGGTTATCGCGGGATTGACGCTGGCGGCGCTCGGTGCACACGCCGCCGAGAGCAGCGCAAGCGTCGACCCGCCGAGCTGCCAGATGGTGCGTTTCTCCGATATCGGCTGGTCCGATGTCACGGCGACGACTGCGCTGACGGCCCAGCTACTGCGCGATATTGGCTACACCCCGACCATCACGGTGCTGTCCGTGCCCGTGACCTTTGCCTCGCTGAAGAACAAGGATATTGACGTATTTCTCGGCAATTGGATGCCGGCGGAAGAGGCGGACCGGCATTCCTTCGTTGCCGAGGGTTCGGTGGTGGTCATTGGGCCTAATCTCGTGGGCGCCAAATACACCTTGGCGGTGCCGGCCTACACCTATGCCCAGGGGCTCAAGGATTTCAAGGATATCAAGCGCTTTGGACCTCAACTTCACAAGTCGATTTATGGCATTGAGGCGGGCAACGACGGCAACCGTCTCGTGCTCGATATGCTCAAACAGGACCAATTCGGTCTCGGCGATTTCAAATTGATCGAATCGAGCGAACAAGGCATGTTGGCCCAGGTCGAGCGTGCCTACCGCGATAGTGAGCCCATCGTGTTCCTCGCGTGGGAACCGCATCCGATGAACATGCGCTTCGATATCAAGTATCTCAATGGCGGCGATGCGGTGTTCGGCGCGAATTATGGCGGTGCAACGATCTATACAGTGACGCGCAAGGGATACAGCGCCGAGTGCCCGAACATGGGCCGCTTGCTCGCCAATCTCAAATTCACGCTGCGCGGCGAGAGCGAAATGATGGCCGCCATCCTGGACCGGCACGAGCAACCGGACGTCGCGGCGGCAGAGTGGTTGAAAGCAAACCCGGCCGTGGTGCAGACCTGGCTCGAGGGTGTTCGCACGTTCGACGGACGCGCGGCGAGCGGCGCACTGACGAATGCGGCGGCACCGCTGCGCTCAGGCGGATTTGAGCAATGGATCGTCAGCCACAAGATTCCGGTGGGCGATGCCATGGCGGTGGCCATCGACACCGTCAAGGCGCATGGCACTTTCCTCTTCGACGGCATTTCCACCGTGATTCGCGGCATGGTAGGGGGTGTGATGGCGCTGCTGCGCGCCCTGCCCGCGCCGATCTTGATCGTCGCGATCGCCGCGCTGGCATGGGGTCTGCGGCGTTCTTGGACGCTCACCGCGTTCGTCGCCCTG
>Ga0181521_10003792_pt1 | contig 17587 bp, 5 predicted proteins | sample PEATcosm2014_Bin_32_FD_119764 | JGI IMG/M metagenome (GOLD analysis project Ga0181521, IMG submission 119764) | Peatland microbial communities from MTU Mesocosm Facility, Houghton, MI, USA - PEATcosm2014_Bin02_60_metaG | ecosystem: Environmental > Terrestrial > Soil > Wetlands > Peat | place... | reverse complement strand
CTGCCCCCTGTTTGAACTCGTCAGTGAATGTGCGCTTGACCCTTCGTGTCTTCGTTTGGTGTGCCATCTTTTCCACGGTATCCGCCTTTCGTTGGGTGTCCACGAAAGCGGATCAAGCCCAGCTCGGGATTGGGCAGGTACCGAACTCGGCGCAGGCCACCATTGGCGCCCGGGTCGACCTTGTGGAAGGCGTGGCGAAAAGCCGCCGCTCAAGCAGGTCGGCATCGACGAGAAGTGGCTCGGGCGCCGACACCAGGATACTGGTTTGGGAGAAACAGCGGGCGATGTGGGGAGGCAGATGGTGTCTCACATGCATTTGGCGCGAGAAACTCCCGCCCTTCGCGAACGGCAAGTGGGATAAAATGCAGCGCGCTGCGGGCTGAGCGCCCCCTCGCATGCACCCCACCTCCAACCGCTGGAAAGAAGTCACCCCCTCGCAGTTCGCCTGGGAACGCGAAGCGTTGGCCTTCGTGCGGGACCGGCTGGGCGACCACGAGCCGTACCGGGCCTGGTCCAACTTCGAGTTCATTGCCGAGGACGGCGCTATTTACGAGGTCGACCTCCTGGTCGTCTCACCCAAGGGCTTCTTCCTGGTCGAGATCAAGAGCCGCTCGGGCGATCTGAAGGGCGACGCAGGCACCTGGACGTGGACGCACGAGGGCCGCGCGTTCACCGAGGACAACCCGCTGCTGCTCGCCAACCGCAAGGCCAAGAAGCTGGCCTCGCTGCTCCGCCGGCAGCGGTCGCTCGGCAACCTTCACGGTCCGTTCCTCGAAGCCCTGGTCTTCCTGTCCTCCGACAAGCTGTGCTGTCAGCTCGATCCGGGCGCTCGCCACGGAATCTGTGTGCGCGACGAGGCGCTCGCAACCAAGGCGGGCGTTCCGGATGTGATGAACGCGCTCACTAACCTGACGCCCGCCGAGTACAACGACCCCCGGCGCGCGCGCATCGATCGCAAGATCTCGGCCGCGATCGCGCGGGCTCTGGATGAAGCCGGCATCCGCCAGTCGCAGCGCGCGCGCAAGGTAGGCGACTACAAGCTGGAGCAGTTGCTCTTTGAAGGCCCCGGCTACCAGGACTGGCAAGCCACCCACGTTTCCCTCGGCGTGGTCCGCCGCGTCCGCATCTACACGGTCGCCCAGGCGGCAACGGCCGAGGCGCGCGAGATGATCGCGCGGGCTGCCAAGCGCGAGTTCCAGCTTCTCGAAGAGATCGAGCACCCCGGCATCCTGCGCGCGCACGACTACCGCGAGCATGAGCTGGGCCCGGCCCTGGTGTTCGACCACGATCCCGACGCCATCCGTCTGGACCACTACCTGGCCCGCAACGGTGAGCGCCTGAGCATCACCACCCGCCTGCACATCGTGCGGCAGATCGCCGAGGCGCTTGCCCACGCCCACCGCAAGCGCCTCGTCCACCGCGCGCTCAGCCCTGACAGCGTGCTCGTGCGCGAGCCCGACTTGCCCACGCCTCGCATCCAACTCTTCAACTGGCAGACTGGTGCGCGCGCACCCGGATCATCCTCGGCGGGCGGCACGGCCACGACCCACCTCGGCGAGTTGGTCGAGACCAACGCCACCTGCTACCTGGCCCCCGAGAGCTTCACCGACGCCAGCGCCAGTGGCATCGCCCTGGACGTGTTCTCGCTGGGCGCCATTGCGTACCACGTGTTCTCGGGAAAGCCGCCCGCCGCTACGTTCGTCGAGCTATCCAACCGCGTGCGCGAGGGCAAGGGCCTGCAGATCGCGGCCGTGCTGAACGGCGCGGGCGAAAACTTGTGCCTCCTCATCCAGTACGCCACCCATCCCGAGGTGCTTTCGCGCCTCGAGTCGGTCGACGAGTTCGTGAAGCTCCTCGACGAGGTTGAGGAGGAGCTGACCACACCCGACGACGATACCGTCGACAACCCAGTCGAGGCCAAGGCCGGCGAGCGCCTGCCCGGCGGCTTCCAGGTCAAGCAACGTCTCGGCAAGGGCTCGACTGCAGTCGTCTTCCTGGTCGAGAAGGACGGCAAACAGCAGGTCCTAAAGCTGGCGCTGTCCGCCGAGCACAACGCCCGCCTGAACGACGAAGCCGAAGTCCTGCGCAAGCTGCGCCACCACCTGTTCATCGAGTTGCACGAAGTGATCGACATCAAGGGCCTCAAGGCCCTGCTGATGGCCCAGGCGGGCAAGGAGACCCTGGCCCACCGCCTGCGCACCGATGGCCGCCTGCACATCGACCTTCTGCAGCGCTTCGGCGACGACCTGCTGGAAGCGCTCTACTGGCTGGATAAGAACGGCATCGGCCACCGGGACATCAAGCCCGACAACATCGGCATCGCTGCCGTGGGCCGCAGCGATGCTCTGCACCTCGTACTCTTCGACTTTTCCCTGTCCCGCACGCCTGCTGACCGCATCCGCGCTGGAACCGTGCCATACCTGGACCCGTTCCTGGTCCTGCGCAAACCGCCCCGCTGGGACGAATCTGCCGAACGCTTTTCGGCGGGAATGGTTCTCTATGAGATGGCCACCGGCACCTTGCCCCGCTGGGGCGATGGCCGGAGCGATCCCGCGGTCCTCGATTGCGAGGTCACGCTCGACACCGAGATGTTCGACGCCGCTATCCGTGAGCCCCTGGCCGCCTTCTTTCGGCGTGCCCTGGCCCGCGACCCTGCGAAGCGCTTCGACAACGTCGAGGACATGCGCTCCGATTGGCGCAAGGCCTTCGAGGCGGCCGATCGCGCACCCGTTCCCACGGAACACGAGGCCGGCGCCGACCAACAGCCCGAGGACCGCAGCCATCTGGACAGGGTCAACCTCGACACCGCCCTGGCCGTGTCCGGCCTATCGATTCGCGCCGTGAACGCGCTGGAACGGGAGAACGCCCTCACCATTCGGGACCTGCTCCGGCTGCCCGTGAGTCGCGTCTCGCACATGCGCGGCGTGGGCAACAAGACCCGGCGCGAGCTGATGGAGGCCCTTCGCTATCTCGCTACCCGCTTCTCGCGCGCGGAAATCGAGGCCGGTCCGTCGACCGCACCGCCCGAGCCGGCCGACGGCGACGCAGTCGTGTTCAGCGTGGATCTCCTGTTCGATCTGCTGGTCCCCAAACGCACACCTGCGGGCGAGGCCAAGATCCTGGGCCATTTTCTGGGAGCCGACCAGCTGCCTTCGCCTCTGTGGTGGCCGAGCCAGACCGAGGTCGGCGAGAAGGCCGAGGTGACGCGCGCGCGGGTCAGCCAGGTACTCGGCAAGGTGCGCGCGCGGTGGTCGAGCCACGGCTCCCTGACCCTGCTGCGCGATGAGATCGCAGACGTCCTGCGACGCGAGGGTGGCGTGGTCACGGTCGAGGAGTTGCGGGCCTCAATCATTGCGACCCGCGGTTCCGCCCAGGCCGAACCGGTGCGTACCCAGTTGGCCACGGCCGTTACCCGCGCCGCGCTGGAAACCGAGGAAGCCGAGCAAACGCCACGCTGGGTGGTCCGGCGCAGCGGGGACAAGGTATTCGTCGCCATCGACGACAACGACGGCGACATGCTGGCCGACTTCGCCATTAAGCTCGGCAAGCAGGCCGACCAGCTCGCCAGCGAGGATCCCCTGCCGTCCCCGGCCCGCGTGGTTGAAACCCTGTCCCGCATTGGCGCGGTCGAGGGCCTGCCGCCCTTGCAGCCGGCACGCCTGGTGCAACTTGCGGCCGCGGCCTCGCGCAGTGCTGCCGTATCGCCTCGCCTGGAATTATACCCGCGACGCATGGCCGCGATCCGCGCGTTGAAGCTGGCCCACGGCGCCCTGCTGGGTGCGCGCGAGCTGGACGACCAGCAGATCCGCGACCGGGTGGCGGCCCGCTTCCCCGAGGCAGACGCCTTGCCCGGTCGGCCAGCCCTGGATGCGCTTCTTCGCGAGGCCGGCTCCGAACTGGAATGGCGCTCGACCGCCGGCAGCGGTACCGGGGCCTACTGTCCCCCGACCCGGTCGATCACCGTATTCACCACGGCCTCGACCTCGTACGCGCGCCACCAAACCGCCATGGGCCCGGCTCCCACAGCCGAGCGCACACCCGGCGACACCGAGGCCGAGCTACTGGAACGCCGCCTGGTCCGGGTCGCGGACGAGGGCGGCTTTCTGGTCCTCACCGTCGAACCCAAACTGGCGGCCCTGGCCGAGGAGGGGTTGCGGCGCTTCCCCGTACGCCTGGTCAGCCTGGAGGCCGCGCTGCTGACCGCCATGAAGGCGGCCGCCGTCGCAGCCAACGCCCGCTGGGACGTGGTGCTGGACGCCGACGCCAGCCCGCCCGACGGCCGAGACTGGCAACGTCTGCAGATGTTGGTGCGCACCGCCTTGGACCAGGTCGAGCAGCAGATCGCGGATCCGGATCGCACCGTACTGCTCACCCGGCCGGGGCTGCTCGCTCGCTACGGCCAGATCGGGTTCCTGGAACGGCTGCGCGACCGCATCGGCCGCCGCGCCAGCGGTAGCGGCACCTCCATTCACGGCCTATGGGTACTGGTCCCGCAGGTAGGCCCCGATGAGTTGCCCGTGCTCGACAAGCAGCCCGTGCCCGTGCTGACCCCAGGACAATGGACCCACGTTCCCGAAGGCTGGGCCACAAACCAATTTCGCGCAGGCCTGCCCGGCGCGCCGTCCCTCTCCGCGCCGCACTAGCCATGATCAACTCTCAACAACTGCTCAGTGATCTGCAGAACCTGCTCACCACGCTGGAGGATGACCTGCGCGAACGGTGTTCCGAGGATCCTGCCGTGGACCAGCGCGTGCGGGCGGAGTTCCAGCGCGCAAGGGAGGCCCAGCGCACAGCCCAAGCCTACGAGGTGTGGCGCGACGAGTGGATTACCCAAGTCGCCGTGGCGTACCTGCTCGCGTGCGTGTTCGTGCGCTTCCTGGAAGACAACGAGCTGGTGGCCGAGGCGCGGCTAGCGGGCGTGGGCGCGCGCAACGCCCAGGCCAAGGACCGTCACACTGTCTACTTCCAGCAGCACCCGCGTGATACCGAGCTGGGCTATCTGCACTGGGTTTTTCGCGAGATCGGGCAGTTGCCAGGCGCGGCCGCACTGTTCGACGAGAAGAAGAATCCTCTCTGGAAGCTGGACCTGTCGCCCGATGGCGCGCGCCTGCTTGTCGAGTTCTGGCGCAAGCTCGACCCGGATAGCGGGCAGCTTGCCCACGACTTTTCCGACCCAGCCTGGGGCACACGCTTTCTCGGTGACCTGTACCAGGATCTCTCCGAGGCCGCGCGCACGAAGTACGCCCTGCTGCAGACCCCTGATTTCGTCGAGGAGTTCATCCTCGATCGCACCCTTGATCCCGCCCTGGCCGAGTTTGGGCACAAGGTGGTGCGGCTCATCGACCCGGCCTGCGGTTCCGGTCACTTCCTCCTCGGCGCCTTTGCCCGCATCTTCACACGCTGGCAAGACAGCGAGCCCGGCACCAACCCCCGCGAACTGGTGCAGCGGACGCTGGACGCTGTGTGCGGTGTGGATCTGAACCCCTTCGCCGCAGCCATCGCGCGCTTCCGGTTGTTGCTGGCGGCCCTGCGGGCCTCCGACATCACGCGCCTGCGGGACGCGCCGGCCTTCCGGATCAGCGTGGCTGCGGGCGATTCCTTGCTGCACGGGCCGCGGCCAGGAACCAGGGGCTACCAGCAAACTCTGGTCGGCGAGGATCCCCTGCGGCACGTCTACGAGGTCGAGGACAAGGACGAGTTGCAGCGGCTGCTAGGCCGGCGATATCACGCTGTCGTCGGAAATCCGCCATACATCACGCCCAAGGATGCCGCCCTGAACGAGGCCTACCGCGGGCGCTTTGGCTCCTGCCACAGGAAGTACTCGCTGGCGGTGCCGTTCTTCGAGCGCTTCTTCGAGTTGGCGACCAGGGGCGACGACGGCGGCGCTGGCTTCGTCGGCATGATCACGGCCAATTCGTTCATGAAGCGCGAGTTTGGCAGGAAGCTGATCGAGGATCATATCTCACGCTGGGATCTTACCCACGTGGTGGACACCTCGGGCGCATACATCCCGGGCCACGGCACGCCAACAGTGATCATCTTCGGCCGCCAACAGGCGCCCGTGGCTGCCACCGTGCGCGCGACGATGGGCATCCGCGGAGAGCCGAGCACACCCGAGGATCCTGCGCATGGCCAGGTGTGGAGCGAAATCGTCGGCCATCTGGACGAGTCTGGGTTCAACGGCACTTTCGTCAGCGTGACGGACCTGGAGCGGGCGCGCCTGCACCAGCATCCCTGGAGTATGGGCGGCGGCGGAGCGGCGGAACTGAAGGAACGGCTGGATGAGATCTCAGCGACAACTCTTCGAGATCGGCTTGCGTCTGCTGGTTTCTCTGCCATCACGGGCGAAGACGACGTGTATGTGTCCCCCCAGCACGTCCACACAAAGCAACGGTGTCCAAGGAAGGCCTTCGGGCTTGGCGACCTTGTCCGCGATTGGGGGGTTTGCCTGGGCGACAGCGTGGTGTGGCCCTACGACAGCGAACTCAACGCTCTCAGCCCGGATCACATGGGTACGTTTGCGCGAACGGCCTGGACGGTCCGGACGTCTCTCAAGAGTAGGCTGTATTTCGGCGAGACGCCCGAACAACGAGGAATTCGATGGTACGAGTACGTGTACTTCGCGTCTGAGCGCTTCCGCACGCCGCTATCAATCACGTGGGCCTTCGTTGCGACTCACAACCACTTCGCCCTTGACCGCGGCGGCAGGGTCTTCAAACAGACCGCGCCGATTCTCAAGCTCAAGCCGGAGGCCACGGAGGACGACCATCTGGCCCTCCTCGGCGTCCTCAACAGCTCCACCGCCTGCTTCTGGATGAAACAGGCTCTCTTCGATCGGGGCGGGGGCGGAATTGGCGGTGGGCTAGCGACCGAAGGCTGGGAGAGATTCTTTGAGCACGACAGCACGAAGCTCGCGACGCTACCGCTACCCGCGGCGACGTCAGTCGTGCTCGCGCGTGCCCTTACCACAACCGCCGACTCGCGAATGGCGAACCTCCCCGATGGCTTGGCCACACGCCAGGTCCCGTCCGCTAAATGCCTCGGCGATGCCAAGCAAGATGTATCGACCGCCCGCGAGCGGATGATCGCACTCCAGGAAGAGCTCGATTGGTCCTGCTACCGCGCCTACAAGGTCCTCGACGCCGACCTCACCTTTCCCGCCGATCAACTCCCGCCCGTGGCGCTCGGCGAGCGTGCCTTCGAGATCGTGATGGCTCGCAAGATGGCTGCTGGCGAGTTGCAGACCGCCTGGTTTGATCGTCACGGCTCCAAACCCATCACCGAGATCCCCGCGCAATGGCCGGCAGCCTACCGCCAACTCGTTGAGCGTCGAATTGCCGCCATCGAGTCGAATCCCAACATCCGGCTCATCGAGCAGCCCGAGTACAAGCGGCGCTGGAATGACGAGCCGTGGGAAGAGCAGCAGGAGCGCGCCTTGCGCAACTGGCTGCTCGACCGCATCGAGGCGCCGCCGCTGTGGTCCACGCCCAAGCCCGTGTCCTGCGCGCGACTCGCCGACCGGCTGCGCGACGACCACGACTTCATGCAGGTCGCGGCTCTCTACCGCGGCCATCCCGACTTCGACGCGACCAATCTGGTGGTCGAACTGGCCGCGGCCGAGGCCGTGCCCTATTGGGCGCCCCTGCGCTACACGCCCGCCGGCCTGCGCAAGCGCCAGGTCTGGGAACGCACCTGGGATCTGCAGCGCCACGAGGACGCCATCGACGCCCGTGCCGTCCTGCCAGCCGGCGATCCTCAGCTCTTGTCCCCCGATGCGGCCCAGGCACTCAAAGCCAAGGAGGTCGGGAAGCTCGCGTCGCCGCCCAAGTACGCCAACGCTGATTTTCTCAAAGGCAGCTTCTGGCGCCTGCGCGGCAAGCTGGACGTCCCCAAGGAGCGCTTCATCGCCTACCCCGGTGCCGAGCGCGGCGCCGACACGACGCCGGTCATCGGCTGGGCCGGCTGGGACCACCTGCAGCAGGCCCAGGCCCTGGCCACGCAATACCTCGAAGCCCTGGAGCTGGAATCCTGGCCCGTCGAGCGCCTGCTGCCGCTCCTGGCCGGTCTGCTGGAAATCGTGCCCTGGCTCAAGCAGTGGCACAACGACCTCGACCCTACGACCGGTGAGCGAATGGGCGACTACTTCGAATCCTTCGTCGCCGAGCACGCCCGCCGCCACGGCACCACCATCGACGGCCTCCGCGAACTACAGCCCGCAGTCTCAGCCAAGAAAGCACGCCGACCGAAGAAGGCGACCACATGACCACCAAGACCCTCATCCGCGACCTCATCGAGATCCCCGAGCGCGTCCACAAGGGCGACTTCGTCCTCAAGCTGGCCGAGGGCGTGAACGACCCCACGGCCACGCTGCGCGACTACGTGGTCACCGAGCAGTTGGTCGCCTGCTTCAAGGAAGCACTCGGGTTCATCCGCAGCGCGCTCGATGGCAAGAGCAGCAAGGCCGCCTATCTGCACGGCAGCTTCGGCAGCGGCAAGAGCCACTTCATGGCCGTGCTGCACCTTCTATTGCAGCACAACCCGGATGCGCGATCCCTTCCGGCCCTGGCGCCGGTGATCGCGGCGAACCCCTGGTTGCAGGGCAAAAAGTTGCTGCTGGTTCCGTACCACATGATCGGCGCACGAAGCATGGAGTCGGCCGTGCTGGGCCACTATGTGGAGTACGTGCAGAAGAAACACCCGAGATCTCCTCTGCCGGGCGTGTTTCTGGCCGAGCGCATCTTCGAGGATGCGCGGAATCAGCGCCAGTTGATGGGTGATGAGGCCTTCTTCCGTGGACTGAACGCCGGCTCGGAGGCTGGGTCAGGTGGCGATGGATGGGGCGCCATCGGCGCGCGCTGGGATGCGTCCGGCTTCGAGGCCGCCCTCGCGTCCGCGCCGCGCTCGCCCGAGCGAACGCGCCTGGTTGCCGACCTGGTCAGCACCCTGTTCAAGGCATACAAGGACGTGGCCAAGGGCGGCGAGGAGGCATTCGTCTCCCTGGACGAGGGGCTGGCCATCCTGAGCCGTCACGCCAAGTCGCTGGGCTACGACGGACTGGTGCTGTTCCTGGACGAATTGATCCTGTGGCTGGCCAGCCACGTGGCCGACATGGGCTTCGTGGCCCGCGAGGGGCAGAAGCTGGCCAAGCTGGTCGAGTCGGCCACGGCCGACCGGCCGGTCCCGATCATCAGCTTCGTGGCGCGGCAGCGGGATCTGCGCGAACTGGTGGGCGAGCATGTGCCGGGGGCCGAGCGCCTGGGCTTCGCCGACGTGTTGAAGTACTGGGAGGGACGCTTCCATACGATCACCCTGGAGGATCGCAACCTGCCGGAGATCGCGGAGAAGCGCGTGCTGCGGCCGAGGTCGGAGGAGGCGCGGCGGACGCTGGACGCGGCGTTCGCGGAGACGCTGAAGCTGCGCGAAGACATCATGGCCATCCTGCTGACGCCGAAGTCGACGCAGAGAATGTTCCGGCAGGTGTATCCGTTCAGCCCGGCGCTGGTGGAAACGCTGATCGCGGTGTCGTCGGTACTGCAGCGCGAGCGCACCGCCCTGAAGGTGATGATGCAGTTGCTGGTGTCGCGGCAGAACGACCTGGTCCTGGGCGACATCATCCCGGTGGGTGACCTGTTCGACGTCATTGCCGAGGGGGACGAGCCCTTCACCGAGGACATGCGCATCCACTTCGACAATGCCAAGCGCCTGTATGTGCAAAAGTTGGTTCCCCTGCTGGAACGCGAGGCGGGAATGGCGCGCGAGCAGGTGCAGGCGCTAGCTGCGAACGATCCCTGCGCGGTCCGGTTCCGGACCGACGACCGGCTGATCAAGACGCTGCTGCTGGCGGCGCTGGTGCCCGAGGTCGACGCCCTGAAGAACATGACGCCGCGACGGCTGGCGGCCTTGAACCACGGCACGCTGCGCGCCCCGATCGCGGGCCAGGAGGCCCAGTTGGTGCTCACCCGCTGCCGCAAGTGGGCGGGCGATGTGGGCGAGATCAAGATCGGCGAGGATCCGACCAACCCGACCATCCAGGTCCAGCTTACCGGCGTGGACACGGAAGGCATCATCGAGAAGGCGAGAAGCCAAGACAACTTCGGGAACCGGCGCAGCCTGCTGAAAAAGATCCTGTTCGACCAGATCGGAATCGGCTCGACCGACGAGCTGTTCGTGCGGCACGAGCTCGTGTGGCACGGCACCCGGCGCTCGGTCGAGGTCGTGTTCGGGAACATCCGCGAGTTGCCGGAAGATTCGCTGAAGCCGCGCGGCGATGAGTGGAGGGTGATCATCGACTTCCCATTCGACAGCGAGCGGCACCAAGCCTCCGACGACATCGCAAAGATCGAGAGCTTTCGCAGCCGGAACGAGCCAACCCGCACGTTCTGCTGGGTGCCGCACTTCTTCGGCCATGCGGTGCTGCGTGACCTGGGCACACTGGCGGTGCTGGAGTACATCCTGAAGGGTGATCGGTTTCAGGACTATGCCGCCCACTTGAACGCGGTGGACCGGACGGCCGCCAGGTCGCTGCTGGAGAACCAGCGCGGCCAGCTCAAGACACGGCTCATCACGTGCATCGAGGCCGCGTATGGCGTGCTGACACCGCCGCCACCTGATGCTCTGGTGCAGTCGCACGATCTGGCGGATTGCTTCCAGTCGCTCGATCCGGCCTTCAGGCCGCAGCCACCTGCGGAAACCGCGAGCATGAACGTGGCCTTCAAGGCGCTGCTGGGACAGATGATGGCCCACCAGTTCCCCGCGCACCCGAAGTTCCCCATGGAGGAAGTGTCTTTCGATGAGCTACGGCCAGCGCAGCTGAAGAAGGCCCTGCAGGAGATCCTGCGAGCCACTGCCGAGGGCACGGGACGGCTTGTCGTGGAAAAGGAGAACCGGGCACTGCTGCGGGTAGTTGCCAACCCGCTGGGGCTGGGCGAGATGACCCCGGGTGACGCTTTCCTGCTGGGGGATCGCTGGCCGCGGCACTTCATGAAGAAGGCCGCCGAGGAGCGCGGCGAGATGACCGTGAAGCGACTGCGCCGCTGGACTGACGATCCGACTGCGATGGGTCTCAGCCGCGAGGTGCAGGATCTGGTGATCCTGGTGGCTGCGGAGCAGATGGGGCGATCGCTGTTCCAACACGGCGCTCCCGTGGCCGGCGCCATCGGGAACTTGGACGACGAGGTCGAGCTGCGCGAGCAGAGGCTGCCGGCCGCACCGGACTGGCAGAAGGCGACCGCACATGCATCTCGTGTGCTGGGCGTGCCGGCATCGCCGCTGCTTTCGGCGGCAAATGTGGCCCAATTCGCCAGTGAGGTTCGCAAGGCCGTCGATGCCAAGCGCGCGGACGTGGAAGTCTTGGCCAAGGAGATCCGTGAGCGGATTGAGTATCTCGGGGGAGCATCTGCGCAGGCGGCGCGCCTGAAAACCGCGAATGCGGTCCTGGGCCTGGTTTCGCTGTGCCGGCCCGATGTTGCCGCGGACGAGTTCGTGCGCAGCTTGGCACGAACAACGATTGAAACCTCGGCAGAGGCCATGGGTGCCAGCTTCGCCAAGGCGCGAGAGGTTCTCGAGGCGCTGCGCTGGGCAGAGTGGCAGATGTTCGATGCGCTGGCGAACTTGCGAGACGAGCGGGCTGCGGCGGCAACTGCAATTCGCGCAGCAATCCTGGACGCACTGACCCGGGATGAGCTGGCCCAGGAGCTCGGCACTGCGCTGAAAGCGGGACAGGCAAAGGCCGTGGCCCTGTTGGCCAAGGTCTCCCGCCCACCGGCGCGAGTGGAATCGCCGCCGGCGCCCGGTCCGGGGCGCAAGGTCGTGGCCAGCGCCTCAAGCAGCAGCCTGAAGCTGACGGAAGCCCGGCAGACCTTTAAGACGATCGAGAAGTCCCTCGCCGAGAAGCCTGACCGGGTGGTCACGCTGAGCTGGTCCATCGAGGAGGACGCTTGAACGGAGCAGTGCTGACCGAGGCCCGGCTGCGGCCGCAGGTCGCGGGACTGCTGCGTCTGAAACCGGGCGCGCGTTTTCTGGGCTTCTTCTCGCCCGCGCCCTGGTCCGGCCCCGACTCGATGACCATCGATGGCAAGGTGGTGCGCGTGGCCTACTGCCCCTCGGTCCTGGCCGTGCGCGAGGCGCTGTGTGCGGCCGAGGCCGGGACTGATCGCCTGGCACTTCTGACCCCGAGGCCAGCCGACGAGCTGGGGCAGGACGTGCTTGCGCGCCTGGAACGGCGCCGCCTTCTGCCCATCGAGAGCTGGGACGTGGTGTGTTCCCTGTTCGGCGCCCGCAGCCCGGATCCGCAGCTGACCCGGGAGAAGTGGCTGCCCGAGGCTTTGATCGAGGCGGCCCCAATCGAGGGCTACGCGCCGGTGCCTGGAGCGGTTCTCGATGCGGACAGCGCCTGGCGTGCGCTGCTGCAGCACAAGCTGGGAGTCGACACGACAGCGCTGGACCTGGAGCAGCTGCTTCGCTGGGCCGCAGGTGGAGGCGGGGAAAGACTGCGGGCGATTGCGCCCGAGCTCCGTCAGGGCGTGCTTGCGTGGCTGGAGGAACACATGGGCTCGGGCGCGGCGGCGATTCTCCGGACCGTCGAGGCCGGGCACGGGGCGGACGCAGTGGCGCTGGGACTGGTCGTCCGCGTGCTCGCGACGACGAAGATGGCTGGCGTCGAGGCGGTCCTGCTTCGAGACGCGCTTGTGCGACTGGAGCCACGGCTGGGTGGGCACTCGCTAAAGCCCGAGGAGGCCCGCGCATGGGCCGAGGCGGCAGAGCGGATCCTCGCCGCTGTGTCCGGCGCAGAAGCCACGGCCCTGCAAGAACAGGCCGCACGCCTTCTGCGAGAACTGCGCATCGACAGTGCGGCCCACCTGAGCCCGGTTCTGCCTGCGGGCGGGGAGCAGCGAATGCAGCGGCTGGCAGAAGCCCTGCGTGTTTTTCTGGTGGGTCCGACAGGTGAGTCCACGGCGGCGGTCGAGGCAGCGGCGGCCCAAGCACTGGAGCACGTTGGTATCAACGGCGATGCTAACCGCCGGCGAGTCGTCGAGATGGCCTGCCGGATCGTGCGCAGACTGGAAGCTGGCCACGCGCCCCCGGCCCCGCAGAGCCTGCACGACGCGGTGGTGAGCTATGCGACCGACGGCGCGTACCTCGACCGTGCCCGTGCAGCGCTTGCGGATGGAGACGCCCTTCCTGGGTTGAACGAAGCAGCCGGTCAGTTGGTGGCGCAAGTTCGAGAAGTACGCGAGGCGGAGAATCGCGCTTTCGCCGGTCTGCTCGCGGGCTGGCTGGAGAGCGGAAGCGACACCGAGACCCTGTTCGGCGTGGAGGCTGTGATCGATCGCGTGATCGCTCCGCTCGCGGCGCAGGTGCCCGTGCTGGTCGTCGTGGTCGATGGCCTCGACTTGCCCAGCTACCAGGGCGTGGCCGGCGAGCTGGTGCGAGCAGGATGGGTCGAGCGGGCGCCAGGGGATCGCCCGGTCGCGCGATACGCCCTGGCCACCGTCCCGTCGGTCACCGAGATCTCCCGCACCAGCCTCCTGTGCGGACGGATCCTGCGCGGCGCCGCCGCGGACGAGTCGCAGGGCTTCGCCACGCATCCCGCGCTTGTGGCCTCGTGCACTGCCCGGTTGCCGCCCGTGCTGTTCCACAAGGCGGACCTGGGAGGCGGTGGGACCGTGGGACTGGACGCTGACGTTCGCAGCGAGATCGACCGCGTGGAGCGCCGGATCGTCGGAGTGGTTGTGAACGCAGTGGACGATCACCTGGCCAAAGGCGATCAGGTGCGCGTGACCTGGGGTCTGGACACCATCGGGCCCCTGCGGGCGCTGGTCGAGTGCGCCGGACAGGCCGGTCGCGCGCTGGTACTGCTGAGCGACCACGGTCACGTGGTGGACCGCGGAGCCGAGTACCGGCGGCATGAGATGGCGGGTGCGCGGTGGCGTAGCGCTGCCGCGGGCGCGCCGTCCGCAGAGGAGGTCGTTCTGCGCGGACCGCGCGTCGTCAGCGCAGATGGCGGGGCGATTCTGGGTCTGTGGAGCGAACGATTGCGTTACGGCGGGAAGCACAACGGCTACCATGGCGGCGCGTCCCCGCAGGAGATGGTCGTGCCGGTCGCGGTCTTCACGCTAGCCAGCGCCCAACCCAAGGGCTGGGACGAGGTGCGCGCGGCAGTCCCGTCATGGTGGGATCGTCGCGAGATCGCGGCGAGTGTCGTCGATCCCGCGAAGTTGGCGACCGGCACACAAGCGGTGGTGGTTCCTCCGGCTGCACTGGTCCCGGACAAGAAGGGTCAGTTCGATCTGTTGGCACGGACGCATTCGCCGCCTGCTAGCGCATCCCCGGTTGCCGCAGGGCCGACCTGGATCGGCGCCCTCCTGACGTCCGCGACCTACCAGACGCAGCGGGAACGTCACAGCCGAATAGCCCTGCCCGACGAGCGCATGCGCGAGCTTCTTGCCGTGCTCGACGCCCGGGGTGGCAAGCTGACCCAGGTGGCTCTTGCGCGGAGTCTGAGAATACCTTCGGTGCGTTTGCCCGGCATTGTGGCCGCGGCCCGGCGCCTGCTAAACCTTGACGGATACGACGTGTTGGCCGTGGATACAGAGTCGGAAACCGTGGAAATCAACCTTGCGTTGCTGCGAACCCAGTTCGGGCTCGACGCCCCGGAGGGCAGGTAGGCCATGAGTCTGAGTCCGCGCCGCCGCCAGGAAATCGTCGACGCCCTTCGCCGCGGGACCGTGCCGCAACGAAGCCTCGATGCGTTCGCCGTCGGTCTCGACCGGTTCGCCCCAGCGTTGGAGGAGGAGCTGGCAAGCGTCCAGGCGGGCTCGGCCGCATTCAAGGCCGTGCGCGGCGAGTACGGCAGCGGCAAGACCTTCTTCTCGCGTTGGCTGCAGGAACGCGCGCGCCAGAAGGGCTTTGCGACCACGGAGGTCCAGGTTTCGGAAACAGAAACCCCACTTCACCGACTTGAGACGGTCTACCGGCGCCTGGTCGAGCGGCTGGCGACCGAGGACACCCCGGTAGGCGCATTCAGGAGCATCGTGGACGGTTGGTTCTTCGCCCTGGAACAGGACGTGCTGGGCGAGGGGCAAATTGCCGAGCAGGACGGCGCCGCGCTGCTGGCCAGGACGGATGCGCTGATGGAGCAGCGCTTGGCGGCGATCACTAGCAGCGCGCCTGCTCTCGCCTCGGCCCTGCGGGCCTACCGACGGGCGTCCAGCGAGGGCCAGACCGCGCTCGCCGAGGGCGTGCTGGCATGGCTGGCCGGCCAGCCCAACGTCGGGGCCGAGGTGAAGCGATTCGGCGGCCTGAAGGGCGAGATCGACCACTTCGGCGCGCTCAGTTTCCTGCAGGGCCTGCTGGTCATGCTGCGGGATTCGGGTCGGCCCGGGCTACTGCTGGTGCTCGACGAGGTCGAGACCCTTCAGCGCGTGCGAGGCGATGTGCGGGACAAAGGCCTGAACGCCCTTCGGCAGCTGATCGACGAGGTGGACGGAGGCCGGTTTCCCGGCCTGTACTTGCTGATCACGGGCACGCCAGCGTTCTTCGACGGGCCGCAGGGCGTGCAGCGGGCACCGGCGCTGGCCAGCCGCCTGCAAACCGACTTCAACACCGAGCCGCGCTTCGACAACCCGCGAGCGGTGCAGGTACGGCTGCCCGGATTCAACCTTGCGCTCCTGGCCGACGTGGGTCGACGCATCCGCGATATCTTCGCCGAAGGCTCGCCGAACGCCGGCCGTGTGCGCGAGTGCGCCGACGACTCGTACATCGAGAAGCTGGCCCAGGCCGTGACCGGCGAGCTCGGCGGTCGGGTGGGTGTGGCCCCGCGAGTGTTCCTGAAAAAGCTGGTGGCCGACGTGCTGGACCGCATCGACCAGTTCGCGGACTTCGATCCCCGCCAACACTACGCGCTCACGATCACTGATGGGGAGTTGACGCCCGCCGAGCGCAGCGCGCGCGCTGCAAAGGATCCGGACGACATCGAGCTTGAGCCATGAGTGGCTTTGCGGACCTGCACCCGGCGCTACAGCACCACATCGTCAACAGCATAGGGTGGAAGACCCTCAGACCGCTTCAGGAAGAAGCGATCACGCCGCTGATTGCGGGCGAACATGCCTTGCTGCTGGCGCCCACCGCTGGCGGAAAAACTGAGGCGGCGTTCTTTCCGCTGCTTTCGCGAATGCTCACCGAGGACTGGCGCGGCACCAGCGCGCTGTACGTGTGCCCGCTGCGGGCGCTGCTGAACAACTTGCTGCCGCGCCTAGCCCACTATGCCGAGTTGGTTGGCCGGCGGGTCGACCTATGGCACGGCGACGTGCTGGCCACCAAGAAGCGCCGGATCAAGCTCGACAACCCCGACGTCTTGCTGACAACGCCGGAGTCACTAGAGGTCATCCTGGACGGCCGCGACGGCGCCGGGAAAGCCATGCTGGCTGGCACGCGGGCGATCGTGGTGGATGAACTACACGCTTTCGCCGGCGATGATCGTGGCGTCCACCTGCAGGCCATTGTCGAGCGGGTCACCAAGGTTGCCGGAAGAGAGCTGCAGCGGGTGGGCCTTTCTGCCACCATCGGCAACCCGGCCGAGTTGCTCGAATGGCTGGCGGGGGCTTGCGTCGGCCAGAGGCGCGTCGTAGCCCCGCTGGCCGCGACCCCAACGTCGCCCGAGATCACGCTCGACTCGGTGGGAACAATCGAGAACGCCGCCATCGTCATTTCGCGACTCCACTGCGGCGAGAAACGACTCGTCTTCTGCGACAGCCGCGCGCGGGTGGAATCGCTGGCCGCTCACTTGCGTGCGGCCGGCACCGCGACCTTCGTATCACATAGCTCGCTCAGCCTGGACGAACGGCGCCAGGCCGAGGCCGCCTTCGCGAGCGGCTCCAACTGCGTGATCGTGGCGACCAGCACACTGGAACTGGGGATCGACGTGGGCGACCTCGACCGGGTCATTCAGATCGACGCCCCGAACACGGTAGCCTCATTCCTGCAGCGCCTGGGCCGTACAGGGCGGCGGCCAGGCACCACGCGCAATTGTCTGTTCCTCGCCACATCGGACGAAGCCTTCATGCGGGCGGCTGGCCTGCTGCGGCTGTGGGCGGATGGCTTCGTCGAACCCATCACTCCGCCCAAAGACTCGTACCATCTGCTCGCCCATCAAATCATGGCGCTGGCGCTTCAGCAGGGCGGGATCGAAGCAGGTGCCTGGCGCGACTGGGTTGGCCGCGCCCCGAGCTTTCGCAGCTTCTCCGACGAAGATGCCAGGGCGTTGGTCGCGTTCATGTTGGAATCCCAGATTCTCGCAGTGGACGGTGGGCTCTATTGGTTCGGCCAGGAAGGCGAGCGTGCCTTTGGGCGCCGCAACTTCATGGAGCTGTTTTCCAGCTTCACCACGCCGCAGCTGTTCCGGATCCTCCACGGCCGGGAGGAGATCGGCGTCGTGCACCCGATCTCGTTCAAGACCAGGAAGGATGAGCCCGCGATCCTGCTGCTCGGCGGCCGCGGGTGGCTGGTGAACCACGTTGACTGGGAAGACCGCGTTGCCTACGTCCAGCCGACCGAAGTCCATGGGCGCTCGCGGTGGCTGGGCGCCTCG
>Ga0181521_10003789_pt1 | contig 17600 bp, 13 predicted proteins | sample PEATcosm2014_Bin_32_FD_119764 | JGI IMG/M metagenome (GOLD analysis project Ga0181521, IMG submission 119764) | Peatland microbial communities from MTU Mesocosm Facility, Houghton, MI, USA - PEATcosm2014_Bin02_60_metaG | ecosystem: Environmental > Terrestrial > Soil > Wetlands > Peat | place... | reverse complement strand
GGAAATATCGGGCCTGATCGGGTATCCGGCCCTCCGCGGCTTGGCCCTCGTCGTAAACTATCGCGATGGCCGTATTTGTGTCGCTTCAAAATAGTCTTTCTCGCTACCGCTGGTTCATCGACTGACTACTGCGGCGCGCAATCATGCCAACAATCCTGAACGCAGCTCCGAACTACGGCTTCGGCGAGAAGGCACTGTACTTCTTCTTCGATTGAAATCGCGCCCCACGCCATGGGCGCCACGTTGGTGGAGATTCCGTACACGGAGATACGGGACCTGATTCGTCCCGAGTTTGCGTTGTAGCGAGCACTCCACTCTTAGCCTTAGCCGCCTAATCGCTGTCGTCGGTTCTGACGCCCAGGTCGCGGTAGGGATACCAGTTGCCTGGTACCCCCCGCACAGATCCGTACGAGCGCTCATTAGCGCATACGGCTCCTATCTCGGATGACTGGCGACAAAACGCTGCTCAGGCCATGGATGAAGAATGCGCGGTGTGGGAAACCAGCGCGTAACCAGGCGATCCACACGGGCCCAGGTGTAGCGGTTTCGCTGACCGCGACAGACCAAACTCGTCCGCCACAGCCGTGCCAACCTGACCCGGACGGTAAGTTGGCCTTCGGCGTCGGCGAAGCGATCGGCATATTCGGCGTTCTTCTGGTCCGCGGAGATCGCAACGGTTCGTCCTCGAGGGCCTGTGGAAAACTGCGACGCACGCCGCAGTGGCTATCAAAAGGTCCACGCCGGCGAACTTCTACGCCGCGTCGCGCCACGCGTAACGATGGTGCAGACCGGCCAGACGCGGCATGGAAGCCACGTTCACGATTTGCCGGCGATGTGTTCGTTCATTCACTCCATTCGGTTTGCACCTACGCACTATGCCTGAGACTATGCCCACACCGTGCAACTACATCTCTGGTGGAACCTGCCGAGGTAAGTGCTTATAATTGTGTCGGGTGCACGGCTTCAGCGCCGGAGAGCTCCTGGTTTCCGCCATTAGGGGCTCGGTCAAGTTTCTTGGCTAAGTTGCAGAAAATATTGGTCGGGGCGAGTGGATTCGAACCACCGACCTCCTGGTCCCGAACCAGGCGCTCTAGCCAGGCTGAGCCACGCCCCGATATATCCAGTGTAATCGGTTGCGTACCCTTCGCACAAGCGCTTACCATCAGATTCGTGACGGATACGGGGAAGCTGCGCGATTTGCCCGCGGTGCATGAGGTGCTGGCCAGCCTGGCGGCGGACGCGGCGCGCTATCCCCGTGCGCTGGTGGTGGCCGAGATCCGGCGCGCGATCGAGGACGCGCGCAGCGACATGCTGGCCGGGCGCGATGGCGGGCCACCGGTGGCGGCGCGCGTGGAAAGGGCTCTCGACGCCGTCGCACGGCCTTCGTTGCGGCGCGTCATCAACGCCACCGGCGTAGTCGTGCACACCAACCTGGGGCGTGCACCGCTGGCCGCCTTTTCGGTCCAGCCCGGCTATTCCAACCTCGAATACGATCTGGCCAGCGGCAAACGCGGCCAGCGCGATGCCCACACCGGGCGGTTGATCGAGCGGCTGTTGAACGCGCCCGCCATCGCCGTAAACAATAATGCGGCGGCGCTGTTGCTGGCCCTCAACGAACTGGCGGCGGGCGGCGAGGTGGTGGTCTCGCGCGGCGAGTTGATCGAAATCGGCGATGGCTTCCGCATCCCCGAGATCATGGCGCGCTCTGGCGCTGTGCTGCGCGAGGTCGGCACCACCAACCGGACGCGCATCGAAGACTACCGCGATGCGCTTGGCGAGCGCACCCGCCTGCTGCTGCGCGTGCATCCCAGCAATTTCCGCATCCAAGGGTTCACCGCGCGGCCGGAATTGGGCGAGCTGGTGGCGCTGGGCCGCGAACGGGGCTTGCCGGTTTTTGAAGACCTGGGCAGCGGGTGCATGGTGGATCTGCGGCCTTTCGGCATTGACGAACCGCTGGTGCCGGCGAGCCTCGAAGCCGGCGTGGATTTGGTGTCCTGCAGCGGCGACAAGCTGTTGGGCGGCCCGCAGGCGGGGATTCTGGCGGGGAAGGCGGAACTCGTCACGCGCCTGCGCCGCAACCCTCTGTTTCGGGCACTGCGCCTGGACAAGCTGATTTACCAGGCGCTGGAAACTACGCTGCGCCTGCTGCTGCTGGAGCGATGGGACGAAATCCCCGTGCTGGCCATGATTCGCCAGCCCGCTGCGGCCATCCGCGCACGCGCGGAGGCCCTGCTGGCGCAGCTCCCCGAACTGCACGCGGAAATCGTTTCCGGCGCCTCCGTCATTGGTGGCGGCGCCACGCCGGAGCAATCCATCCCCACCTGGCTGATCTCGATCGAGTGCCCGAGTGCAGCCGTGGCGGAGCGCCAGCTTCGTGCCGCAGACCCGCCCGTAGTGGCGCGCATCGAAAAGGACCGGCTGCTGCTCGACCTGCGCACCGTGCTCGCCGATGAGGAGGCCAGCCTGCTGCGCGCGCTCGCCGCTATCGGCCGGGAAGAAAAGTAAACGGCGCCGAAGCTGCTACGCGCGTTCCTGGTAAGTGCCTTCCGCCGTATTGACGCGGATCTTCTCGCCTTCGGTGATGAAGGGCGGCACCTGCACAACCAGACCCGTTTCGAGCTTGGCCGGCTTGGTGACGTTCGACACCGAGGCGCCCTTCAGCCCGGGTTCGGTTTCGACCACGGTCAGGTCCACGGTGGCCGGCAGTTCCACGCTGATGGGCTTGCCTTCGTAGAATTCCACGCTGACCTGCAACTGCGGAATCAGGTACTGGACAGCATCGCCGAGCAAATCCTTCATCAGGTGCATCTGCTCGAAGCTCTCGGTATTCATGAAGTAGAAGTATTCGCCGTCGTCGTACAGGTACTCCATCCGCTGCTCGTCCATGACGGCCTTTTCGACCTTGTCTTCGGAAGAGAAGCGGTGTTCGGTCATGGAACCGGAGCGCAGACTGCGCATCCGGACCTGCACGAAGCCACGCAGGTTGCCAGGCGTCCGGTGGTTGACGCTGAAAATGGAGTAAAGCTCGTTATTGAACTTAACCACCATTCCCGGACGCAATTGTGTTGCAGGAATCATGAAACTCCTTGAGATGTGGACTTGAAGATCCAGTATAGCAAGCGGCCTGCCGCTGCAACCGAACAGACCGGCGCGCGGAGGGTCAGGAGGCCAGGTGGCCGGGCATGGCCAGCAGAACGATCAGGTTCCAGGCCACCAGGCCGCCGTACCAATAGGAAGCCAGCCGGATCAGGCCGAGCCTCCGGGTATACACGCAGAAGCCGCCCAGCGCAAGGGCGAGAATCTTCGAGACTCCGAGGCCAACCGCAGGGCCCGCGTGCATCAGTAGGCGCACGAACGGGCTCGCTTCCCCCGCTCCCAGCCGCAAGCCAAGCAGGGTAGTGAGCAAGTCCAAAAGCTGCAAATAGACAAAAACCTGTGTCAGGCCCATCAATTACTTTCCCCTCCCTCCGTCGACAGGTGCTTGCTCATAATTGTATCCACTGAGAGCCAAAACGTTTCGACTTTTTTTCGATGGACCGTACTGGGGAGGGAACTTTCGTTCCAGTGCAGAATATTACAGTTACGCCGGTATCGCTTGGGCCGGCGTGTGGTCAGTACCCACCTGAAAAGATCGTAGGAACGGCCGGGCGCTGCGGAAAAAACACCGGCGGCAAAGACCGCCGGCATTACGGAAAAAAGTGTTTCTTCGTAACGCCGGCGGTGTTTGCCGCGGGTTCTTTGCTACTGGCCGAGCGACACTTTCAGCACCTTGGTTTCGCCGTTGCGGATTTCGAGCGCCGAGGTGTTCTGCTCGCCGTTCTTTTCCACCACGACGCGGTACGATCCGGGGGGCAGAGGAATCTGCGCGGGGGTGTTCTGCGGGAATCGCTTGCCATTGATGGTGATTGCCGCGCCGGCCGGTGAGCTGGTGATCCAGAGGGTGCCCTGCGTGGCACGCAGGATGACGATGGGAAGCTCCAGGGGTCCGGACCCCACGGCCACGTCACGGTGCTCTGCCTGGTAGCCCGGCTTCACGATGGAAACGGTGTGACGGCCGGGTGCGGCATCGACCGAGCACGGCGTCGAGCAGGCTGTCTCGTGTCTTCCGTCGAGCATCGCGGTGGCGCCGGCCGGACTGGTAATCACGGTCACCTCCGCCGGCTCGGGCACTGCTGCCGGCGCGCTCCTCCGCGGCGGCCCCTCGGCGGGTGGTTGGGCAGCCGCCTTCCCCGGCACGTCCGCGGCCGCATTGAGTGGTTTGGCGGGTTGTTCGGCCGGCTTGGTTTCCTCGCTCAGCGCCTGCTCCGGCGCCCTTGGCATCGGACTGGGCTTGCTCTCCGCCGTCGCGGACGGCGCGGGCTGCCTCGGTGCGGCGGGCTTCGAAACGGCGGCAGTGGTGGCCCGCGATTTTTCGGGCTCCGTCGTGCGGCCGGCTGTCGCGCCTCCACGTCCGCCCGGCAGCAGCCACGACGGAGCGGCTTGCCACGAGACCAGCGCGATCACACCCGCCGCCATCAGAACCGCCGCCAGGAACGGAAGAAAGCCGAGCCTGGATCGCTCGCCCGCAGGATTGGCGCCGGTTGCCTCGCTGCGGCGCGGGTTGCGGGCGGGGGGCAAGGTGACGCCGCCGCGCGGCGCGTCCGCCATGGTGGGCTCATTCAAGGTGGCGCCCCGCGCCAGCGGCTTCCAGGTGCGGGACGCCGAGCACGCCTTTTCCAGGTTGCGGACAAACTCCTTGCACGTGGCGTAGCGGTCGCCGGGCTTCTTCGCCAGACCTTTGTACAGGGTGTCCTCGATGGGGCCGGCCAAGGTCGAGTTCAAAGTGTGCGGCGGTATCGGCTCTTCCGCCACGATCTTGTAGACCACCGTGGTCAGGTGCTCGCCCGTGTACGGTTTTTCGCCGGTCAGCATTTCGAAGGCGATCACCGCCAGCGAGAATTGATCGGAACGGCCGTCCACCGGCTGGCCCTGTATCTGTTCGGGCGACATATAGTGCGGCGTGCCGACAATCGAGCCGGTCATGGTGAGCTGCTCTGAGGTGGTGATTTTGGCGATGCCGAAATCGGTGATCTTGGCCGTGCCATCGGCGGCGATCATGATATTGGCCGGCTTGATATCGCGGTGCACGATTCCCTTTTGATGGGCATAATCGAGCGCGGCCGCGGTTTGCGCCAGCAGCCGGAACATCCGTTCCGGGTCGATCGGCCGGGGCGCGGAGAGAATCTGGTCGAGCGTCGGCCCATCCACGTATTCCATGGCGATGAAGGCTACGTCGTCCTGCTGCTCCACGTCGTAAATGGTAACGATGCTGGGATGCGAAAGCATGCCGGCCGAACGGGCTTCGCGGAACAGCCGCTCGCGCAGGCGCTCCTGCTCACCGGGATTGCGCACGTTACCGAGATGAATGGTCTTGATCGCCACCGGCCGGCCAATATTGGGATCAATCGCGTGATAGACCACGCCCATGGCGCCCCGGCCCAGTTCCCGAACGATCTTGTACCGTCCAATGCGATCCATCGTCAGCTAGCTGCAAATTCCCGCTAGTGATAGGATACGGCTTTGCCAGCCGCTTCGTCATCCTAATAGCCGTCAGGCCATAACCGAACCATCCCGGCGCCTGGTTTCCCGCGCAGATGCAGGTGTCGAGAAGAGTCTGTCTCGACACGGCACGCACGAGTGCGTGCGCGACGCCGTTCGGCCTAACCTAATGGGAGGGGGTCTCTCCTAGCATCGTTGAGGCCGAGGAAGACGGAATCATAGTGGCCGTTATCGGCGGCGAAGCGGAGACGCTTCACGTTTTCGACGCAAATCTCAGTCACCGCGGGCTGGGTCTTCAGGATTTCCATTACTTCCGCAATGAACTTATCGAGTGGCATTGCGCGAGGGTCGGCAGCTCCGTTCAAAAGGTGTGTGGCGACATAAGGCGGGATGAGTTCGAGCACCTCCATCGCAGTCCCCTGGAGTTGGTAGCGAAGCGACTGCGTGTAAGAGTGGAGCGCGGCCTTGGTTGCGCAATACGTGGGGGTTGACGCCATCGGAACGAAGGCCAGCCCGGAGGAGACGTTCATGATAGCGGACCAGGGCTGCTTTCCGAGCAGTGGCAGCAGAGCCGCGGTCAGACGGATGGGGCCCAGCAGATTGGTGGTGACAATGGTTTCGGCGTCGGCGAGCGAGTCCGGCTGGGCTGCCAGCTTTTCGAACCGCATGATACCGGCATTGTTGACGAGTACGTTCAGCGCCAGGTGGCGCGCCGCCAGCTCAGCCGCGAAAGTGCGGATGTTGGCGGGGTCTCCGACGTCGAGCGTCAGCGAGGTCATGCCCGGGTTCGCGGCAATGGTCTCGTCGAGCGCCTGCTGGCGGCGGCCGGCGATGATGACCTGGTTTCCCAGAGCGTGGAAAGCTTCGGCCAGGCCACGGCCAATGCCGGAGCCGCCGCCCGTGATCAGGATTGTGTTGCCGGTTGTTTTCATGGGGATGTTTTGTTCCTATTCGAATTATAAGATGCGAAGGTCAGCTCGAAAGAGAGATTAGTATGCGCGAGAATAAGTAAGATTTGCAAAGGAGCAATCTATCGATGAGGATTTCGCCCATTCCTACCCTCCGCATTTCAGCCGCCATTTCCATTCTGGCAGCGCTGGCGATTGGTCTGTCGTCTGGCGGCTTCGCTCAATCGCAGACCCGGCGCGTGGTTTTCGATGGCGTGAAGAGCGACCACAAATGGACGCTGAAGGAATTGAATCCAGAATGGCCTTCGGATTGGTCGGCCTGGAACTTCCTCGTTCTGGAGATGAAGACGTCCACCCCGCAGCGGTTTTCCCTCTGGCTTCACAGCGCCTCCGGGCCGCGGCGCATCCTGCTCCAGCCGTTTGGCCAGAACGTCTGGCTGCGCGCGTCGGTCCCGCTGCGATACTTCAAAGGGAAGGACCAGTCGGGCTTCGACCTGGCATCCACCAACAATCGCCGCACGGATTCCTTTTGGATGTCGATCTGGGGGCCGTTCGGCGATCTGAAAAACATCCAATCGCTCGGCTTTACGATGGACTATCCCATCGATAAACCCACGCTGGAAATACGGTCCATCCAACTCGCCAAGGAAGATCCCGGCTCCGATTTCCTGGAGGGCAAACCGGTGCTCGACGAATTCCGGCAATGGGCGCACGCGGACTGGCCGCGCAGAATCAAGAGCCGGGAGCAACTGCGAAAGGAGCTATCCGAGGAGGACAGGAGCCTCCAACAACCGGGCGATTTCGACTATTGCGAATACGGCGGCTACAAGAGCACGCAGGCCAAGGCAACCGGTTTTTTCCGCGTCGAACAGATTGACAGTAAGTGGTGGTTCGTGGATCCGCATGGCCACCTGTTCCTGTCGATCGGATCGAACGGCTTGGGAAGACGCACTCTGTCCGGGAACTTCAACATGCCGGGCGATCCCGCCGCAACCCGGTTGCCGCGGCGCCTGGCAGCCTGGGGATTCAACACCGCCTCCGAAGGGATGAACAAGCCTTACACCACCTACGTCAACGCGCCGCGGGGGCCGAACACGTTCCTGGGCGTGGCCGATGTGTATTCCGATGAGTTCGCGCGCGGGGTGGACGAAGCCGCCGCGAAGCAGTGTGCACCTCGCAAGAGCGATCCGCTCCTGCTCGGCTATTTCATCGGCAACGAACCGCCGTGGGGCGAACGGGAAAGCGAAGTTGTGGACATGATTCTGGCCGGCCCGGCGACCGCCACGCAAAGCAAGCTCAAAGAGTACCTGGCCAAGGGCGACACGCCTGGACGCCGAAAGGAGTTCGTGATCGGGGCGTTTGAGAAGCAGCTCGAATTGGTGGGCGCGGCGATTCGCAAGCACGATCCCAACCATCTGAACCTCGGCATTCGTTTCGGCGGATCGCCGGCGGACGAGATTCTGCGATGCGGGCGGGTCTTCGACGTGTGCAGCATCAATGTTTACGAATACGAACCGACGAAACAGATCGAGCGCACGTTCCGCATCACCGGACGCCCGGTCCTGATTGGCGAATTTCACTTCGGCGTGCCGGAGAACGGATTGGGCGCTGGCCTGGTGCAGACGCGCGACCAGGTCGAGCGCGCGAAAGGATATCGTTACTACGTCGAGCAGGCGGCGGCGCTGCCCGGCTTCATCGGGGCGCACTGGTTCACGTGGCGCGACGAACCGGTGCTGGGCCGGATGGACGGCGAGAACTACAACATCGGCTTTTTGGATGTGACCGACCGTCCCTATCCGGAACTGGTCGAGGCGGCCAAGGCCACCCATCGGCGGCTGCACGACGTGCATGCGGGGAAGGCGGCGCCGTTCAGCGAGCGTCCGAAAGCCTCCAGCGCCGGAACGCCGTCGTCGCCATGGGATGAGTAGCCTCGCTGCTGCGGCGGGTTGGCAGGCGAAAGCGCCTGCGCCACCGTTAACAGAAAGTCTGTGTGCATTTGGTGGGGCGGGCTTCAGCCTGCCAACGGCCGATGCGCTTCCTCTATTGGCCGTACGGCGGTTGCACAACCGCGGCGGGCTCGGCGGGAATATAGCCGGCGCGTCGAGGAAGTTATAATCAGAAGGAGTGGGCCGGCCGAAGCGCGCCCACTCAGGACAATCCGCGCCGCCGGGTTTCTCGCGGAAGGAGAGTATCGTGCGCTCCTGGTCCTTTTCTTTACTTCTTCTACTGCTGCCCGCCTTTCTGTGGCCACCGCCCGCGCGCGCGATTAAGCACCGGAAGGAAGAATCTTTCGACTTCGGCACCACCAAGTGCCTTCCCGGCATGATTCACGGCGCCGTGTACGACATTCCCGAAGGCACGCCGATGCTCGCGCCGCTGCTGCCGATGCTGGGACGGATGAAGCCGGCGGGCACCGTCTGCGCCTTCACCCTGAATGTCCCCACGCGATCCTGGCTGCAAGGCATACCCGGTGTGACGGACCGCGTCGAATGGTTCGCCATCGATTACCAAGCCGACTTCTGGGTCGAGGAGCCTGGCAGGTATTCGTTCTCTTTGGAATCCGACGATGGCAGCGTACTTTTCATCGATGGGCGCCGGGTCGTGGATAACGACGGAATACATTCCACGCAGTATTCGAGCGCCCGGACCGAGCTTCCGGCGGGCGCGCATCATCTGCGGGTGGCCTATTATCAGGGTCCGCGCGATGCAGTGGCCCTGGTGTTGAAGGTTTCGCCGCCGAACGCCGATTGGAAGCTCTTCGATATCCGTGAATACCGGATGCAGATGAAGGCGGCACCGCCTACGGCAGTGGACGACGAGCAGCGTCCGGTCCTGCGGCGAACCGAGACTGCTCACGATCCGCTGGCCGAGAAGCTGTTTGAACAGCCCGCCATGGAGGCCCTCCAGGCCAGCCCGCCGCCGCACGCCTTCGATTTTCACGTAAGCGCCCTCCGTTTCCGGCCTGGTGTCGAGGGCTCGCAATACGCGGTGGCCGTGGACGTGCCGGCAGCGGGCATCACGACCACGCCGGGCGCCCTGCAGACGTTCCGGCTGCACATTCTGGTGCTGGCGCTGATCCGGGACGAAGGAGGCCGCGTGGTGGAGAGGATCAGCCACGATTTCCCGCTGACTTTTCCGGATGAGCGAATGGCCGCATTGCAGGCCGGTTCGCTCCGCTATTCGAGCCCCGTTACGCTGCCGCCCGGCCGGTATACCCTGGAAGCCGCGGTGGCCGACCGCGAAGCCAATCAGGCCAGCGTTCAGACCGTGAAGTTCGAGAATCCGGAGTGCGGCGGGGTCGCCCTCAGCGACCTGATGCTGGTAAAGGCGCTGGAGGACGTGAAAGGCCCGCCGGATGGGGCCGATCCGCTGGTGTACGGCGGCAAACGGGCGTCGCCGGAACTGGGCGGCGTGGTGCGGGCATCGGCCCATCCGTTTATCTACTTCATGGTCTATCCGGATGGGGCCGCCGCTACGAAGCCGAGCATGGAAGTCGAACTCTCCGCCGGCGGCCGGGTGGTCGCCCACCAGACCGCCGATCTTCCCCCGCCGGATGCCTCCGGCGCCATCCCGATGAGCATCGCCACGATGACCGCGCCCGGCAAGTATGGAATCAAGATCGCCATTCAACAAGGCAGCCAGCGCGTAGAGCGGAGCCTGGACTACGCGGTGACCGCGCCGTAGGGGCTCGTTACAGAACAACCGTCACAGTTCCAGCTTGCCCTGGTAGACCATCTCGTCCGGAAAGAAATCCTGCGTGAACTTCAGCCGGCCGACCTCCGCATCGAACTCGAGTTTGTCCTTGCGCGAAATCTCGTTGCTGCGCGGGAAAAGATACAGAATCACCGGCCCATCGTCGCGCATGAGAACCTCCACGCTGGAAGGCTTCATATCCTTCTTCCCCTCGCGTTTGATCGTGGCGCGATTCTTCAGTTCCGCGCCCAGGTTGTTGGGATCTCCCTTGATCATGCCGCTGGGCAAGCCGTACACCGCGATCGCGTAATGGTCTTCGTCCACCGAGGGCGCATTCAGCTCGTGCGCGATCAGTTGCGCCGAACTCAGCGGCAGCGCGCTCACCCAGCGCAGTGTCAACGCCGGCATCTGTCCGGAATCCGGAGTCGCGCCGTCATTGGACCCGCGCCCCATGCCGCGCCGCCCCATTCCGGGAAGTCCCATGCCGACCCCGCCGATCCCGATCCCGCCCGGGCCCATGCCGACTCGCGGTTGCCCGAGCCTGCCCGAACCATCCGGCGCCGGCGTCACGGTCTTCACCCACGGCGAGTCCGTGAGCACCTGCCGCGCCTCCTCCACACTCCATTCCGCGATCAGCTTGTCCTTCCAGACCGGCGCTCCGGCCGTCATTGCCGCGCCGCCGGCGGCAACCAGTACGATCCAGGCACACGTGTATCTTCTGGGCATTCATTCTATTAAACGTGCTCCGTGCCCCGCCGGTTGCCGTCTATCGCCGCCGCGGCGGCATGGCCCTTTAGAGCTAGCGATTTCCGGCGCTGCCGCGAGTGGAGAACGTTATAATTCGAACCAGTGGGCCGGCCGCGCCCACGCTGAAGATCCGCGCCGCCGGGTTTCTCGCGGGAGGAGAGTGTCGTGCGCTCTTGGTCCTTTTTCCTTCTTATCGCCGCGCTGGCTGCGCAGACTCAGACGGGCGAAGTAACCACCCGCGAAGAGACGCCGACTTTTCAATCCAGCGTGAACCTGGTGCGGGTTCCGGTGGTGGTCCGCGACAAAGAGGGACACGCCGTCGGCAGCTTCCACAGAGAGGATTTTCAGCTCACCGATCACGGCAAGCCGGTGGAGATTGCGCAGTTCGCCATCGAAGGCAGCGCCGTCCCCAAACCGGCCGCGCAGCCGGCCGAAGCGGAGATGCCGGGCGAGCCGGCCGCCACCGTTCCCAAACCGGTGGTGCCCACCCGCTTCGTCGCCTTTGTCTTCGACGACGTCCACCTCAGGCTGGATGACCTGACGACCGCCCGCGTGGCCGCGTTGCAGAACCTCGAGCAGGGAATCCCGCCGCAGGAACGCATTGCCGTGCTCACGCTGTCCGGCAAGGTGTCGCTCGAATTCACCAATGACGTGACGAAACTCCGCGAGACGCTGATGAAGATCATGCCGGTGCCGCTGCCCACGCACTTCCCTCCCGCCACTTTCTACGCGGCGGACATTTTCATGAAGAATCCCGGCGACGAAAACCTGCCGGTCTACAGCCCGCTGATGCCGGAAGTGCTGACGATGCAGGACGCCGTCACCATCAATTGCCTGATCCTGGACGGTCGCGAGGTGGCCATGGCCCCCGCTATCGCCAGGGCCACTCTGCGCGCCGTCTACAACGAGGGCGCGTCCGCGGCCAGCACCGCCTTCCGCATCCTCAACAACGCGGTGCGGCTGCTCGGCTCCATGCCGGGCGACCGGGTTATGGTTCTCGTCTCGCCGGGCATGTACCTGCCGGAGGAATTGCAGAAGAGCCTCGGCGAATCCATCGACCGCGCCACCCGCTCGGGCGTCATCATCAACACGCTCGACGCGCGCGGAGTCTACACCGTCGACCCAGGAGCCGGCGACGCTTCCCAGTGCGATGTGAGGGGCGACCCTCAGACCCAAAATGAGGTCGCCAAGTTCCAGGAATTCGCCATTTCCGCCGAAGGACTGGTGCTGGGCGACCTGGCCCATGGCACCGGCGGCACGGCCCTCGCCCAGAACGATTTGCTGGCCGAATTCAACCGGCTGGCCAACCTGCCCGAGTACGTCTACTATGTGGGCTTCTATCCCCAGGATCTCAAACCGGACGGGAAGTACCACGAGATCAAAGTGACGTTGGCAAACAACAAAGGCTTGTCCGTGCAGGCGCGCAAAGGTTACTGGGCGCCATCCCACGTGGAGGACGCCGCCACCGCTTCCACGCGGGAAATCGCCGAAGCCGTGTTCTCCCACGACGAACTGCGCGACCTGCCCATCGACATCGACACCCAGTTTTACAAAACCACCGACGCGGACGCCAAGCTGAGAATCATCGCTCACCTCGATATCCGGCAGCTTCGCCTGCGCAAGCAGGACGATCGGAACCGCAACGACTTGACATTGGTTTGCGCCCTCTTCGACCTCAACGGCAACTACCTCAAAGGAACGCAGAAGGTGGTGGAGCTTCGGTTGAAGGACGATAATGTGGAGCATCGGCGTGACCTCGGCGTCACCATGAACAGCGATTTCGACGTGAAAAGCGGCGACTACATGATTCGCGTCGTGGCGCGCGATGCCGAAGGCAGGCAAATGGCCACCGCCAACGATACAGTGGAGATTCCATGAAAACCTCTCAGATCAGGTTGTGGAGCGGGACAATAGCCGGCCTCCTTCTCATCGCCGCGCTGCCGGCGCAGACCCAGACGGGCGAAGTGACCACCCGCGAAGAAACTCCCACCTTTCAATCGAGTGTGAACCTGGTGCGCGTTCCGGTGGTGGTCCGTGACAAGCAGGGACACGCCCTCGGCAGCTTCCATAAGGCGGACTTTCAGCTCAGCGATCACGGCAAGCCGCAGGAGATTGCACAGTTCGCCATCGAGGGCAGCGCCGTCCCCAAGCCCCCGCAGCAGGCCCGAGCTGAGATGCCCGGCGAGCCGGCGGCCTCCAATCTGTTGGTGCCCAGCCGCTTCGTCGCCTTCGTCTTCGATGACGTCCATCTCAAGCTCGAGGACCTGATGAACACCCGCGCGGCCGCGTTGAAGCACATCGAGCAGGGAATTCCGCCGCAAGAGCGGGTGGCTTTGCTCACGCTCTCGGGCAGCGTGGCGCTCGAATTCACCAACGACGTGGCGAAATTCCGTGAGATGCTAATGAAGATCATGCCGGTGCCGCCTCGCACGCACTTCCCTCCGGCCAGCTTCTTCGTGGCGGACCAGTTCATGAAGAGCCCCGGCGACGAGCAGTTGAGCTGCGTCCCGCCGTGCCAGGGCTGCTGCCCGATCTGCGACCAGCGGATGCCGCCGCCGCTATGGATGCAGACGTACGTTACGGCCGGCTGCCTCCAACTGACATGTTACACGCTGGCCGAGGCTCCGGCTATCGCCAGGGCCACTCTTCGCGCCGTCTACAATGAAGGCGCGAGCGAAGCCAGCGATGCCTTTCGCACGCTCGGCAATGTAGTGCGGCTGCTTGGCTCCATGCCAGGCGACCGGGTGATGATTCTCGTATCGCCCGGCATTTACCTGCCCGACGAGTTGCAGAGGAGCCTCAACGAATCCATCGATCGCGCCACCCGCTCGGGCGTCATCATCAACACCCTCGACGGGCGCGGCGTTTACACCATTGAACCGAGTGTCACAGTTCCTGGCTGCACTCTGACCGACCAACAAACCGAACTGCAACTCGCCAAGTACAGCCATGATGAAGCCGTGGCCCAGGGGATGATTTTAGGCGACCTCGCCCATGCGACGGGCGGCACCGCCATCGGCGACAACGACCTGCTGAGCGGATTCAACCGGCTGGCCAGCCCGCCCGAATACGTCTACTATTTGGGCTTCTATCCCACCGATCTCAAACCGGACGGAAAGTTCCATGAGATCAAAGTGACGATCGAGAACGGCCAGGGCCTTTCCGTGCAGGCGCGCAAGGGTTACTGGGCGCCATCCCATGTGGAAGACGCCGCCACCGCCTCCACGCGGGAAATCGCCGAGGCCGTGTTCTCCCATGACGAGTTGCGCGACCTGCCCATCGACATCGACACCGAGTTTCACAAAACCGCGCCCGCGAACGCCAAGCTGAAAGTCACCGCTCACCTCGACATCCGGCAGCTTCACCTGACCAGGCAGGATGAGCGGAACCGCAACGACGTGACCCTGGTGTGTGTCCTGTTCGACGGCAACGGCAACTACCTCAAAGGAACGCAGAAGGTGGTGGAGCTTCGGTTGAAGGACGAGAATGTGGAGCACCGGCGTGACCTTGGCCTCACCATGGACAGCGAGTTCGACGTCAAGAGCGGCGCTTACATGATTCGCGTCGTCGCCCGCGATGCCGACGGCCGCCAGATGGCCACCGCCAACGACACAGTAGAGATCCCATGACAAGCCAAGAAACGTCGAGACGAAGCTCGACGCAGCACGCAGGAATGCGTGCGCCACGGAGGTCGGCCCTGTTCCTGTTGCTGTGTTCCCCGCTGCTGGCTCAAACCGGCGGGTCCAGCGGCGCGAAGACGGCTAGCGTGACACTGGCGCCCGAGGTGCAGCCGGTGCTGGTGGATGCGGTGGTAACCGGGGAGAAAGACGAACCCATCCACGGCCTGACCGAAAAGGACTTCCACCTCCTCCAGGATGGCAAGGAGCAGGCCATCACTGGATTCCAGACTCACGGCGGATCCGCCGCGCCGGGACTGAGCCGGCAACAGCACGTCGCCCTCTTGATCGGTGCGCAGTCCGACGGCGATCGAAAATGGATCCAGCAGGCCGCCGCCAAGTTCGTCGCCGGCAATGCCGGACCCAACCGGCTGATGGCGGTCATTTACACGGACGCATGCTACAACACCATCTCGACGCCATTCACAGCCGACGCCAACCAGCTCCAGCACGCGCTGGACGCCTGGCCCGACCTCGTTCACTGCGACGGCGCGCCCGATCCCGATGGCAATCTGCGGCCGCTCTACTACGCCCAAGTGGCGAAGGGCCTGGGCCAGGTGCTTGGCCACAAAGCAGTAGCTCTGTTGGTGGCCAATCTTGCGCCATCCGCCGCCGCTGAGGGCAGAAAGGCGCCGGAGCCCGTTGCCGCCACGCGCAAAGTGCGGGCTCGGAGCGGGGGGAACGCGGAGCCGCACCAGGATCCGTTCGATATGGAGCTCGAGTTTCGCAAGGCGGATGTCTCGGTCTATCCGGCTGAAGCGCAGGCCGGCGTGCCGGCTCCGGCCTGGGCGCTCGATCTCGCCGAAGCTACCGGCGGCCACGAACTCTCCCGCGGCAGCGACGGTCTCGGCGTTTTCGATCCGCTCGCCCGCGAGCAGGACGAAACCTACACGCTGGCCTACGTGCCGAGACTGTCGGCGGAGGGAAGCTGCCATCCACTCAAGGTCACCGTCAACCAGCCCGGCGTAACAGTGCGCGGGCGAAACCTCTACTGCAACGTGCGCCAGGCAGGCCCGGTTGTCGCCGCCAAGCCGAAGGAGAACGAGTTGGAGGTTCTGGCCGCCTCGGCGGGCGCCGGCAACACCGAGGCGTCCGCCTCCGTCCCGTTCTTCTACGACCCCAGCGGGGTGGCGCGGGTCACCATGGCTCTCGAGATTCCTTCTCCGGTTCTCGATCCCACCGACTTGAACGGCAAACTGCATGCCGAGATAGAGGTGCTCGGCATGGCGTACAGCCCTGGCGGCGGCGTGGCGGCCCGGTTCACGCATAAGTTGAAGTTCGATTTCGACAGCCGCCGGCAGCTCGACGATTTTCTGCGCCACCCGATCCACTACGAGCGCCAGTTCGAGGTCGCTCCGGGGAATTACCGGTTCAAGGTCGTCTTCCGCTCGGCTAAGGACCGATTCGGCGTGGTCGAAGCGCCGCTGGCCATCGATCCGTTCAACGCCGGGCAGCTCAGCCTGAGCGCCATCGCCCTCAGCCGCGACGTACAACCGATATCGCAGGAGGCCGCGCAGGACGAAGCCGAGAAAGGGAAGAACCCGCTGATCTACCGCGGCAACCGGATCGCCATCTCCGGTTCCGACGTTCTGTCGAAGACCGGCACCGCCGAAGCTTACTTCGAGGTCTACGAGCCGTTCGCCTCGGGCGCCGGGGCGGTCCAGTTGACGATGCGCTTGCGCCTGCTCGACGCGCAGACCAACCAGCCAGCGTGGAATTCCGGCGATATCGACCTGAGCGCCCTGGCCAAGTCCAGCAACCGCGTGATTCCGGTCGCGCTCAAATTGCCGGTTGCAAACCTTCCGCCGGGAACCTATCGCGCCGAGTTGATTGTCAAGGATTCCGCCGGAGGCCAAGCCGCCCGCAGCATGGAATTTCGGATGGAGTGAGCGGCGGCGCAGGCTGTCAAGCCTTCTTTCGCTATGGCTCGATCGTCACGATGGCTTTTCCGGCGGCGCCCGAGTAAATCAGCTCGATCGTGTGGATCTTCTCGACCTTGCCGGGGTACCAGAAGAAAACCAGTCCTGCCACGGGAAGAGCGCGGTCGCCTTCCGGAAGCGCGGCTTTTTGCACGCGCTGATTCATGGCGCGCTGTATCTCGATCGGAATCTTGACCGGGAAAGCCGGCTGTTTGTCGTCGGCCTTCTCTTTCGCTGCCGGTTCGTCGCCGAGGGTGAGGTTGGCAGGCGCTTTCGGTTTTGCGGGCTCAGGCGGTACCCACTCGGGATCTTTGACGTTCCCGAGCACCACCCCGTAGGGCTGGCTGGGCAATGTCTTCTTCCCGTTGATGCGGAGCGTGAAATCGTCGAAGGATAGCTTGATCCGGGCGCCCGGCGGGCCGAAGAATGCCGTTTCCAGCGCCACGTAGTCTTCCGTGGTCAGGTTCCCTTGCGAGGTGGGGACCGCGTGTCCCTGGAACTCGGCCGCAATTGTCACCGCGCCTGCTTGCGCCTGGTCTGGATAGTCGGCCGGAGCCGCTCTGGGCGGCAGACCCTTGGTTTCAGTTGGCGCGTCCTTGCCTGGCGGTTTTTGGCTTGGCGGGACCTGCCCTTGCGCACACAGGCAGAAGGCGGCAATCGGCACACCGACCCTCAACACAATAAATGGTCGCATTCCAGCTAAGAAAACATAGTCGAGGTTCTCACCGCCGGCATCGATAATGCGGGAAGCCCGAGCCTTGCGCTAGGTCTTGGGGGTGTCCGGAGGATCGCCTTTCAGCGATTCCTTGAAGCCGCGAATACCTTGAGCAAGTCCTTTACCGAGCTCGGGCAGCTTTTGCGGCCCGAAAAACAGAAGGCAAATTCCCAAGATTATAAGCAGATGCCTGGGCTGCAGCAGATCCTCAATCATGTATGGCTCTCCACTTGCACGATAGCACAATTCGGCGCGGCCGGCTGGGGGCGGGCGCGGGGGCCAGCGGTTTCGGAAATGGCGCGAAACAGGACTTTGCGCATTGGAGTGGATTTGAGCCGTGGGAGAGGCGGCGATCCTGCAGGCCGTTGAGCGACGGGGAGCCTCGATGGGGTATCACTCCATG
>Ga0181521_10003784_pt1 | contig 17612 bp, 16 predicted proteins | sample PEATcosm2014_Bin_32_FD_119764 | JGI IMG/M metagenome (GOLD analysis project Ga0181521, IMG submission 119764) | Peatland microbial communities from MTU Mesocosm Facility, Houghton, MI, USA - PEATcosm2014_Bin02_60_metaG | ecosystem: Environmental > Terrestrial > Soil > Wetlands > Peat | place... | reverse complement strand
GTCCGGTTCGGAGGGAGGCCGAGCGGAAAAGGACCAGCCCATAAGCTGGCACCTCGCCGCTCGGCCGACCCTACTCGATCACCAGGCGTCGGTATGGGTTAGGTGTTTGCCATTTGGAGCGGGCCCCCCGGAACCCCCCGCTGCGCTTCGCGCCCCGCGGTGGTACTTCGCCGACACGCCGGCCACTCGCCCGGGCTGAAGCCCGGGACTCGCCGGGCCGGTATGGGCGCCTCGCCGTGACCCGCTTCGGTTCCGGCCGAAAGACCGGCCGCTCGCCGGGCCGGGGGCCCGGACGCGCTGGGCGATATTCACGGCATGTTTGCCTGGTACAACCCAATTCTCATATGGTCTAGACCATAGGCGGCGTTGGCTGCCTGCCGCGTCCCCGCCCGGAACAGGCGGAGCGCTGGATCGAACGCCGTCTCGGGGGGACCCCCGGGGGCGGCGTTCGATAGGGTCTTCAGGGACGAAAGGCTCTGTGGCGCTGGTGGCCGACGGTCTTAAATCGGCCCCAATAGCAACACAGCGACAATGAGGAGAGCGGTGCTGTGACCATCCGCGTGGGCATTAACGGATTTGGCCGGATCGGCCGTAACTACTGGCGCGCTGCCAACGCCGAGTTGATCGGCATGGCTGGCCGGGTCCCGGCCGGCGAGATCGAGATCGTGGCCGCCAACGACCTCACCGATAGCGCCACGCTGGCGCATCTGCTGAAGTACGACACCGTACTCGGCACGTTGCCGCTAAACGTGTCCGTCTCCGGGGACTCAATCCGGGTGGGCGACCAGTCGGTCACGGTGCTGGCCGAGCGCGACCCGGCCAAGCTGCCCTGGAAGGACCTGGGCGTTGACGTCGTGCTCGAGTCCACCGGGCGCTTCACCAAGGCGGCGGACGCCCGCAACCACCTCGACGCCGGCGCAAAGAAGGTTCTCATTTCCGCGCCCGCCAAGGAAGAGGACCTGACGGTCGTCCTGGGCGTGAACGACGGCGACTATGACCCGGCGAAACATCACATCATCTCCAACGCCTCCTGCACGACCAACTGCGTCGCGCCGATGGCGAAGGTGCTGCTGGAAAACTTCGGCATCGTCAAGGGCCTGATGACGACGGTGCACGCCTACACCAACGACCAGGTCATCCTGGACTTCCCGCACAAGGACCTGCGCCGGGCCCGGGCCGCCGCGGTGAACATCATCCCGACCACGACGGGCGCCGCCAAGGCCACTTCCCTGGTGCTGCCGGAGCTCAAGGGCAAGCTCGACGGCATGGCGCTGCGCGTGCCGGTGCCGGACGGCTCGCTCGTCGACCTGGTCGTCCAGCTCAACCGCGAGGCGACGAAGGACGAGGTCAACGCGGCCTTCCGTGCGGCCGCCGAGGGCCCGCTCAAGGGCGTCCTGTACTACACCGAGGACCCGATCGTCTCCTCCGACATCGTCGGCTCGCCAGCGTCCTGCACCTTCGACGCCTCGCTGACCATGACGTTCGGCGACCAGGTGAAGGTGCTCGGCTGGTACGACAACGAGTGGGGCTACTCCGCCCGGCTTGCCGACCTGACGGCGCTCATCGGCGCCCGGCTGTCCTAGCCGCGCACCGCGCGGCGCCGAGCGAAAAGACGAAGGAAATGAAAACCATCGAAGACCTCGCGGTCGCCGGCCGGCGCGTGCTGCTGCGGGCCGACCTCAACGTGCCGCTGGACCTCTCCGACCCGGAGAGCCCGCGGATCACCGACGACGGCCGGATCCGGGCCAGCCTGCCGACCATACGGAAGCTGTCCGAGCGCGGCGCCCGGGTGATCGTCATGGCGCACCTCGGCCGGCCCAAGGGCGCCGATTATGCCGAACGGGCGGCCGGCGGGCCGTCCCTGCGCCCGGTGGCCGCCCGGCTCGGTGAGCTGCTTGGCCGCCCGGTCGCGTTCGCCACCGACGTGGTCGGGCCGGACGCGTCCCGGGTGGTGGCCGGGCTGGCCGACTCCGACGTGGCGGTGCTGGAGAACGTCCGGTTCGAGCCCGCCGAGACGAGCAAGGACGACGCGGTGCGGGGCGAGTTCGCCGCCCAGCTCGCGCTGTTCGGCGAGTACTACGTCGGCGACGGGTTCGGGGCCGTGCACCGCAAGCACGCCAGCGTCTACGACGTGCCCCAGCGGCTGCCGCACGCGGCCGGCGACCTGGTCCGAGCCGAGGTCGAGGTGCTCAGCAGGCTGACCTCCGCGCCGGACCGGCCCTACGTGGTCGTGCTCGGCGGCGCGAAGGTGTCGGACAAGCTGGGGGTGATCTCGAACCTGCTCGACCGCGCCGACCGGCTAGTCATCGGCGGCGGCATGGCCTACACCTTCCTGGCCGCGCAGGGCTACGAGGTCGGTCACTCGCTGCTCGAAGCGGACAGGATCCCGCAGGTCACCGAGATCATAGCGGACGCCGAGCAGCGCGGCGTGGAGCTGGTGCTGCCGGTCGACACCGTCGCCGCCACCCATTTCGCGCCGGATGCCGAGCACGAGGTCGTCTCGGTCAAGGACTTCCCGGCGGACCGGGAGGGCGTGGACATCGGCCCGGCCACCCGGGAGCTGTTCGCCGAGAAGGTGGCCGACGCCAGGACGGTGTTCTGGAACGGCCCAATGGGCGTGTTCGAGTTCCCCGCGTTCGCGGTCGGCACCCGGGACGTGGCGGAGGCGATCACCCGCGTCGACGGGTTCACCGTGGTGGGCGGGGGCGACTCGGCGGCGGCCGTGCGGTCGTTTGGCCTGCCGGAGGACGCGTTCGGCCACATCTCCACCGGTGGCGGCGCCAGCCTGGAGTACCTCGAAGGACGCACGCTGCCCGGCCTGACGGCGCTCGAGGCGGACGATCCCAGCACCGGCCCGCGTACTGGCGGCCGGGCATGAGCGGCCGGCGGGACCGCAAGCCAGGCCTGCCACTGATGGCCGGCAACTGGAAGATGAACGGCAACCACCTCGAGGCCATCGCACTGGTCCAGAAGCTGGCCTTCACGCTGTCCGATAAGGACTTCGACGTGGTGGACGTGGCGGTGCTGCCGCCGTTCACCTCGCTGCGCAGCGTGCAGACGCTGGTGGAAGGGGACCGGCTGCGGATCGCCTACGGGGCGCAGGACGTGTCCCAGCACCCCGCCGGTGCGTACACCGGTGAGATCTCGGCGTCGATGCTGGTCAAGCTCGGCTGCGACTACGTGCTGGCCGGGCACTCCGAGCGGCGCCAGTACCACCACGAGGACGACGCTCTGGTCAACGCCAAGGTGAAGGCCGCCCTGGGCGCCGAGATCACGCCGATCATGTGCGTCGGCGAGGCCCTGGAGATCCGCCAGCAGGGGCGGCAGGTGGAACACTGCGTCGGCCAGGTGACCGGATCGCTGGCCGGCATCTCCGCCGAGCAGGTGGCCGGCATGGTGATCGCCTACGAGCCGGTATGGGCGATCGGCACCGGCGAAGTGGCCACGCCCGACGATGCCCAGGAGGCCTGCGGGGCAATTAGAGAGTACGTTTCTGCGGTTCACGGGCGCGAGACGGCCAATAGTCTGCGTATCCTGTATGGCGGGTCGGTGAAGCACGACAACATCGCCCCGATCATGGCGCAGCCGGATGTCAACGGTGCCCTCGTTGGAGGGGCCAGCCTTGACGCCGCTGAGTTCGCCAGGATCTGCCGTTTTCGCGAGGTCGCCGATGCGGCTCAGCTTGGTCGCTGACGTCCGGTCAGCTTCCATAGGCCCGCAGTGTTGACCCGGGGGGCGACCCCCGGACCCCCCGGGGGGCGGCCCCCCGGGGCTCAGCCTGGTCGCTGACGTCCGGTCAGCTTCCATAGGCCCGCAGTGTTGACCCGGGGGGGCGACCCCCCGACCCCCCGGGGGTCGCTTCGCCCCCCGGGGCTCAGCCTGGTCGCTGACGTCCGGTCAGCTTCCAAAGGCCCGCAGTGTTGACCCGGGGGGGCGACCCCCCGGACCCCCCGGGGGTCGCCCCCGGGCTCAGCCTGGTCGCTGACGTCCGGTCAGCTTCCATAGGCCCGCAGTGTTGACCCCGGGGGGCGACCCCCCCGGACCCCCCGGGGTCGCCCCCCCGGGCGCTGGCGTTTGGTACGGCCTGGGCAAGGACGCCGGGGCCGGGTTCTGGCTTTGGCTAGTGGAGAGACAGGGAAGAGGGAACGAGCGGCGATGGTCATCGGTGTATCCATCATCCTGATCATTACGAGCCTGGTGATGGTACTGCTGGTGCTGCTGCACAAGGGCAAGGGCGGCGGCCTGTCGGACATGTTCGGCGGTGGCGTCTCCTCGACGCTCGGTTCCTCCTCCGTGGTTGAGCGGAACCTCGACCGGATCACGGTCTTCTTCGGGATCCTCTGGTTCGTGAGCATTATCGGGCTCAACCTGCTGATCCTGCACTGACCGGCTTTACTGGCTTTACCGATCGTCTATACCGACGTCCTCCCGCACCGGACGTAACGCATGTGCGCTATTGAAGGGGTGATCTGTGAGCAGTGGCAACGCCATCCGCGGCAGCAGGGTGGGCGCAGGTCCCATGGGCGAGGCCGAACGCGGCGAGTCCGCGCCTCGCGTCTGGGTGTCTTTCTGGTGTGCGAACCGGCACGAAACGCGCCCGAGCTTCGCGACTGACGCATCCGTTCCGGACAGCTGGGAGTGCCCTCGGTGCGGGTACCCGGCCGGGCAGGATGAGCGGAACCCGCCCGCCCCGCCGCGCGCCGAGCCATATAAGACGCACCTCGCCTACGTGAAGGAGCGCCGCAGCGACTCCGATGGCGCCGCGATCCTCGCCGAGGCCCTCGACCGCCTGCGCAAGGGCGCCTGACCCGGCTCGCCCCGTCACCCCGTCACCCTGTGATCGTGCGATAGGACCCGCGCTGTGCGCGGGTCCTATCGCATTCTGGCCACCTGGACCCGGCCTGGCCGCCGGGCTCAGTGGCGGAAGGACTCGCGGTCCTTTCCGCCCACCAGCGGGATGGGGGGCCGGGAATTGGCCTCCAGCAGCTTGACCTGCTGGCGGATGTCAGCCAGCAGGCAACTGGCCAGGTCCATGCTGAAGCCGTTCCTGACCACGATCCGCAGCACCGCGGTCTGCTGCAGGTTGGCGGGGAAGGTGTAGGCCGGCACCAGCCAGCCGCGCCCGCGCAGGCGCTCGGAGATGTCGAAGACCGAGTACCCGGTGACGCTGTCCCTGAGCTTCAACGCGAAGACCGGAAGCTCCTTACCCTCGCTGAGCAGCTCGAACGGGCCGATCTTGGCGATCCCTGACGCCAGGTAGACGGCGACATCCTGGCAAGCCTGCTGCACGTCGCGGTAGCCCTTGAACCCGAGGCGGAGGAAGTTGTAGTACTGCGCGATGACGTTGGAGCCCGGCCGGGAGAAGTTCAGCGCGAACGTCGGCATCTGGCCGCCCAGGTAGTTGACCTTGAAGACGAGGTCGTCCGGCAGCGCGGCTGGCTCCCGCCACACCACCCAGCCCACCCCCGGGTAGACCAGGCCGTACTTGTGCCCGGAGGCGTTGATGGACGCCACCCGCGGCACCCGGAAGTCCCACTCCAGGAACGGCTGCAGGAAGGGCGCCACGAAGCCGCCGGAGGCCCCGTCGACGTGGATGGGGACGTCGTGGCCCTTGGTCTGCTGCACCTGGTCCAGCGCGTCACTGATCTCCTTGACCGGCTCGTAGCTGCCGTCCATGGTCGAGCCCAGGATGGCCACGACCCCGATCGTGTTCTCGTCGCACTGGGCCGCCGCCTCGGCCGCGGTCAGGTGCAGGCGGCCCGGTTCCATCGGCACCATCCGCGGCTCGACTTCCCAGTACCGGCAGAACTTCTCCCAGCAGACCTGCACGTTCGTGCCCATCACCAGGTTGGGCGCCGATGCGTCCTGGCCGGCCGTGCGGCGCGCCTTGCGCCAGCGCCACAGCAGCGCCATCCCGCCGAGCATGCACCCCTCACTCGATCCCGTGGTCGAGCATCCGGTCGCGTTGCCCCCCGCTGGTGAGTGCCACAGGTGGGCCAGGATGTTGATGCAGCGGCGCTCGATCTCGGCGGTCTGCGGGTACTCGTCCTTATCGATCAGGTTCTTGTCGAAGCACGCGGCCATCAGCTGGTTGGCCTCCGGCTCCATCCAGGTGGTGACGAAGGTCGCCAGGTTGAGCCGGGCGTTACCGTCCAGGATGAGCTCATCCTGCACCACCTGGGCCGCGGTGCGCGGCAGCTGGCCGTGATCGGGGAGCCGGAACCGGGGTATCTGAAGGCCCTTTTCCTGCACGTAGACCGGGTTGATATCGACCTCCCGGTCCTGCTGAGACACGTCGACTTGCTTGTGCAGCGGCACCGTCGGCTCCCTGGGTGAGGTGATCGGCCATCGCGGGCCAGGCTACCGTTTCCCCCCGGCGCCGCGAATCTTCCCGGGGGGCGGCCGGCCGAGCGCATCCACCGTTTGGCTGATGCCGCGCTCCGCCAGGCCCGCCACGAAAATGGCCCTGCGGGCGATGCCCGCCCCGGTTGCGGTGAGTGAACATGGACCCATGGCGGTCATCGAGGTCCAGCGACCTCGGCGTGCAGATCGCGACGGCAGCGGTGATCGTCCTCCTGGCGACCGGTGTCTTCAACGCCTCGATCGGGCAGCCAGTGGCGTTCATCGTCGCGTTCGTGCTGATGGCGGCGGCGGCTAGCACACTGGGGCTGCTGGTCGCCGCCGTCTCCTTCACCAGCAAGGCCGCCAGCACCGTCGGTGGTGTGCTGTTCTTCGTGCTGCTGTTCTTTTCGGGCCTGTGGCTGCCGCGCGCGGAGATGCCGGGACCGCTGCGGGGCGTCAGCGACGCCCTCCCGGTGGGGGCCGGCGGCGTACAGGCCATCCAGGACGCTGCTGCCGGGCGCTGGGCCTCCGGGCTCTACTTCGGCGTGCTGGCGGCCTGGGTGATCGTGTGCGGCGTGCTGGCGGTCCGCCTGTTCCGCTGGGAATGACAGGATTTGATGCGGGATACAACCGAAGGGAGGCCCGGCATGCTCATGGGGATCCTCAGTGGCAGCCTGAAGACGCCTGACCGCGCAGGGACGCCTGACCGCGCAGGGACGCCTGACAGCAGCCTGGAGGCACCCGAGCGCCGGCTGGAAATATGGCTGCGGGTGGTCCCGTTCGTGCTGCTCATCATGTCGATGATCCCGTACCTGGTTACGCAGCGGCCGTCGGCGGGCGATGTGGGCCGGACACGCTCGCGCAGGGGCTGGCCGGGATCATCACCCAGCTGGAGGCCGCGCAGCAGGCGCACGGGCGCGCGGCCGGCCGGCCCGGCGAGCCCGGGGGGACCAGTCCCGGCAGCCCGGGCGGCCCTGGCGTCGGCCACGGCGCCGACTGGGAACGGCGGGTCAGGAACGCCACCCGGCTGGCCCGGGACAGCCTGTCCGAGGCCCGCCGGTCGGTCCGGGCCGTCCGCAGGAGCACGGCAGCGGTTCACGGGCCTCAGATCATGAGCTTCGCCCGGTCGTATTTAGGTGTTCTTTGTGCCGCCCGTCACCGTGTACCGGCAGAGCAGGAAGCCCTGGTCCTCCAGGACATGCCCCAGCGTGACCGGGAGACCGCCCGGGAACTGCCCGCCGCCTTCGAGGATGCCGCCTGGCCCCGGGCCGGCCAGCCACGGGCTGACGGTCAGGCACAGCTCGTCGAGCAGGCCGCCGGTGGCCAGTTCCGCCAGCAGGTGCGGGCCGCCCTCGGTGAGGACCCGCTGGTAGCCGCGCGCGGCCAGGCCGGCCAGCGCCGTCTTCAGGTCGACCTGCTCCGTGCCCGCGACCAGCACGTCCGCGTGCTCGGCGACCGCGGCCCGCTGGCGCTCCGGGACGCGAGCGGTGGTGATGACGATCGTGCGGGCGTCCGGCGGCGCCGCGGTCAGCAGCTCCAGGGCGGGATCCAGGTCGAGCCGCCCGGAGATGACCGCGATGGGGGGCGTCGCGGTGCGCCCCGCCCGCAGCTCCGGCTGGATCGACGCCGGCTGGGCCGGGCGATAGTGCTCGGCCCGGGCCGTCCCCGCGCCGACCAGGATCACGTCGGCGAGGCTGCGCAGCAGGCCGAAGATCTGCCGGTCGGCGGGGCCGGACAGGCCCGCGGAGCGGCCATCGACCGACGCCGCCCCGTCCACGCTGGCCACCATGTTCGCGCGCACCCACGGGCGCCCGGTCAGCCTGGCCGGGCGATGAGGCGGATCGGCGTACAGCCGGGCGAGCTGCCCGCGATCGATGTCACCGGGAGGACCGCCGGCCGGATACAGCTGCCGCATGTCAGGCCCGGCCGCCCGGACAGCGCAGTACCATCACCGCGTGCGCGGCCACCTTGGCGTGCGCTCGCGCGCTCAGCAGCGGCGGCTCACCGTGCAGGACGGGAACCCGGGGACCGCACGTGTCGATCATGATCTCCCACTCGCGCCCGAACCTCACCCCCGGCAGCGTGAACGAGACCGTGTCGTCGTTCGCGTTGAACAGCAGCAGGAACCGGTCGTCGGTAATGCCCTCACCCCGTGGATCGGGCTCGCTGATCGCGTCGCCGTTGAGGAAGACGGCCAGCGACTTGGCTCCGGGAGCGTACCAGTCGCTGTCGGTGACCTCCTTGCCGGCCGGGGTCAGCCAGACGATGTCGCCCGGCCCATCGGACGGGCCCGCACCGGGCTGGTGCCCGCGGAAGAACCGGCGCCGCCGGAACACTGGATGATCACGGCGCAGCGTGGACAGCGCGCGGGTGAAATTCACCAGATCCCGCTCGTGGTCCATCAGGGTCCAGTCCACCCAGGAAATCTCGTTGTCCTGGCAGTAGGCGTTGTTGTTGCCGCGCTGGGTGCGGCCCATCTCGTCGCCGCCGAGCATCATGGGGACACCCTGGGAGCAGAAGAGCGTGGTGAGGACGTTCCGTTTCTGCCGGGCCCGCAGCTCGCTGATCTCCGGATCGTCCGTCGGGCCCTCGAGGCCGCAGTTCCAGGACCGGTTGTCGTCGGTGCCGTCCCGGTTGCCCTCGCCGTTGCCCTCGTTGTGCTTGTAGTTGTAGCTGACCAGGTCGTTCAGCGTGAACCCGTCGTGGCAGGTGACGAAGTTGATCGAGGCGACCGGGCGGCGCCCGCTGGTCTCGTACAGGTCGCTGGAGCCGCTCAGCCGGGAGGCGAACTCCGGTAGGGTGCCGGGCTGGCACCGCCAAAGGTCGCGGACCGTGTCGCGGTACTTCCCGTTCCATTCGGTCCACAACGGCGGGAAGTTCCCGACCTGGTAGCCGCCCTCGCCGACGTCCCAGGGCTCGGCGATCAGCTTCACCTGCGAGACGATGGGGTCCTGCTGCACGAGGTCGAAGAACGTGGACAGCCGGTCGACGTCGTGCAGCTCACGGGCCAGCGCGGAGGCCAGGTCGAACCGGAACCCGTCGACGTGCATCTCCAGGACCCAGTAGCGGAGCGAGTCCATGATCAGCTGCAGGGAATGCGGGTGCCGCACGTTCAGGCTGTTGCCGCAGCCCGTGTAGTCGATGTACCGCGACTTATCCTGTTCGTTCAGCCGGTAGTAGGAGGCGTTGTCGATGCCGCGGAAGCACAGGGTCGGGCCCATGTCGTTACCCTCGGCGGTGTGGTTGTAGACCACGTCGAGGATGACCTCGATGCCCGCGTAGTGCAGCGTCTTGACCATGGTCTTGAACTCGCCCACCTGCTCGCCGAGATCGCCGGCCGAGGAGTAGCGGTTGTGCGGGGCCAGGAAGCCGATCGTGTTGTAGCCCCAGTAGTTGGTCAGCCCGCGGGCCACCATGGCCTGCTCGGGCACGAACTGGTGGACCGGCATCAGCTCGACCGCGGTGACGCCGAGCCGGCGCAGATGCTCGGTGATCGCGGGGTGGGCCAGGCCGGCGTAGGTGCCCCGCTGCCCGGGCGGGACCTCCGGGTGCCGCAGCGTCAGCCCGCGGACGTGCGCCTCGTAGATCAGCGTCTCGTGATACGGCGTGCGCGGTGGCCGGTCGTTGGCCCAGTCGAAGAAGGGGTTGATGACCACGTTCTTCGGCATGCTGGGCGCGCTGTCGGTGACGTTCCGGGCGTACGGATCCGCGTGCCGGTAGGAGAACAGCGACTCGTCCCACTGAAGGCTGCCCTGCACGGCCTTGCCGTAGGGGTCCAGTAGCAGCTTGGAGGGATCACACCGCAGCCCGGCGCCCGGATCATAGCGGCCGTGCACCCGGTATCCATACCGCTGCCCGGGCCCGACGCCCGGTAGGTAGGCGTGCCAGACGAACCCGTCGGCCTCGGTCAGCGGGACCCTGGTCTCGGTCTGGGCGGTGTCCGCTTCCGTGCCGTCTCCGGCGAACAGGCAGAGTTCGACGCCGTCCGCGACCTCGGAGAACAACGCGAAATTCGTGCCCCATCCGTCCCAGGTAGCACCCAGGGGGTACGGTGCACCGGGCCAGGGATGCATTCGCCTCCTTCGCGTCGGTCCGGCGTATCAGGCCGCGCGGGTGGTTTGTTCATCTTCATACCCGCGTAAGGCTACCGGTGCACTCGCATGGGGACGATCCGCTGCAGATGATCGCAGCGTACACGATGACAGCTGACGACCGGGGCGCCTGCGGCCGGGCCGGCTCATACCGCGGCGGTGGCTCCATCCGCGAGCGACTCGGCGTAGCGGCCGAGGACCACGTCCGCGACCTCGGGCGCGGCGCCGAGCACGGCGGAGACCACCGTCGCGCCGGCGGCCAGGCAGTCACCGCGGATCTGATCGGCGAAGATCCCGGGGGAGAGGAGGTAGCTGGCGACGAGGACGCGCCGGGCCCCGGCGTGGCGCGCCGCGGCCACCGCTTCCGGCGGGGTCGGCGACGCCGCCGACGCGTACGCGGGGACGACCGCACGCCAGCCCCGCGCGGACCGCCAGCGCGCGGCCAGATCGCTGATCACGGCGTTCGCGCCGGGGTCGCTGGAGCCGGCCGCCGCCAGCACCACGGCGGTCTCACCGGGCGGCACCGCCGCGCCGCCGCTGGTGTTCTCTGGGCCCGCGTTCTGGCCCGCGTTCTGGTCTGCGTTCTTGGCGTCCGCGTCCTGCAGCGCCTCGGCCAGCCGCCGGTCCAGCGCGCGCAGCAGCAGCGGGTGCGGGCCGAGCGGGCGGCCGTAGCTGATGTCCAGCCGGGGCTGCGTGCTGCGCGCTTCGTGCAGGGCCTTCGGGATGTCGGTCTTGCTGTGGTACGCGGCCGTCAGCAGCAGCGGCAGGACGACGGCCGCCGCATCCAGGGTACCGAGCGCCTGGCCCAGCGTGGGCGCCGCATGCCCCAGGTAGGCGGCCCGCACGTCGAGACCCGGGTAACCGGCGCCGGCCGCGCGGCGGCACACCAGGTCCAGCAGCGCGCCGACGGTGGCGGCCCCGCGCGGATCCCTGCTCCCATGCGCCACGGCCACCAGCGGCGGCGCCACCCGTGAGGACGCGGGCGCCAGCCACGCCGGCACCGCCGCCGGGAACACGGGGGGCAACGCGGGCGGCAACGCGGGCGGGGGGCTCAGAGGTGAATGCCGCACTCGGTTTTCCCGGTCCCGGCCCACCGTCCGCTGCGCGGGTTCTCGCCCGGGGCCACCTGGCGCGTGCAGGTCGCGCAGCCGATCGACGGGTAACCGTCGTACACGAGCGGATTGACCAGGATGCCGTTGTCGGCGATGTAGTCGTCGACCTGCTTCTGGGGCCACCCGGCGATGGGGTTGACCTTGACCATCTCGCGGCGGCCGTCCCACTCCACCACGCTGGCGTCGCGGCGCTCCACGGTCTCGTCGCGGCGCACGCCGGTGATCCAGGCGTCGTAGCGGCTGAGCGCCCGCTCCAGCGGCTCTACCTTGCGCAGGTAGCAGCACAGGTCCGGGTTACGCCCGTAGAGCCGCGGGCCCAGCTCGGCGTCCTGCTCGGCCACGGTGCGGGACGGCGTGGCGTTGATCAGGTTGACCGGGTAGACGGCGGACACCGCGTCCCGGGTGCCGATGGTCTCGGCGAAGTGATAGCCGGTGTCGAGGAAGACGACGTCGATCCCGGGCGCGATGGCCGAGGCCATGTGGATGATCACCGCGTCGGTCATCGAGGACGTGACGCAGATGCGCTCCCCGAAGGTTTCGGTGGCCCAACGGAGAATGTCGTCCGCGGACGCGTCGGCCAGGTCCTCAGCGGCACGCGCGACGATCTGCTCCATACGGTGCGGTTCCTCCTGCTGAAGAGCTTCATCGACCACGGTCTCACTGGCAATTGTTGCCGCGGAACTCACAGGGCCGCTCCTATTCCGGCGAAACGTAGCTGGAAGCTGCGGGTGCAGCTGCGGCAGTGCCAATCCCCGTCCGCTGCTCCCTGTGGCTCGAGGTCTTCCTCTCCGCAGTACGGGCAGTAAAAGGGGACGGCCCGGGCTGTGTGGCTGGTCATGACAGCTCCTCGTCGCTGGCCCGTCCAGTCCACTGCGCGAACGTCTCGCCTTGCTCCTTGCCGGCGGCAAAGCGGCTGAGAACACGTTCGACGTAGTCGGGGAGGTCTTCGGCCGTGCTCTTCAGGCCCCTGACCTTGCGCCCGAACCCGGACGCCGATCCGTCACCGCCGGCGAGGCTGCCGCCCAGGTGGATCTGGAATCCCTCCACCTGCCGGCCGTCCGGCCCGGTGACGAGCGAGCCCTTCAGCCCGATGTCGGCGGTCTGGATCCGGGCGCAGGAGTTCGGGCAGCCGTTGACGTTGATGGTGACCGGGTCCGCGAAGTCCGGCAGCCGCCGCTCCAGCTCGCTGATCAGGTCCATGGCGCGCTGCTTGGTTTCCACGATCGCCAGCTTGCAGAACTCGATCCCGGTGCACGCCATCGTGTGCCGCCGGAAGGCGCTGGGGCGGACCTGCAGGTCAGTGGCCTCCAGCTCGGCGACCAGGCCGTCGGCCCGGTCCGCGGGCACGTCGAGGATCACCATCTTCTGCTCGGTGGTGGTGCGCACCCGGCCGCTTCCGTACCGGGCGGACAGGTCGGCGATGGCGTCCAGCGCGTCGGCGTTCAGCCGGCCGACCCGGGGGGCGAACCCGACGTAGGTCGCGCCGTCCCGCTGCGGGTGCACGCCAACGTGGTCCCGGACCCCCCCGCGTGGCGTGCCCGGCGCAGGCCCGTCCGGGAGCGCGTACCCGAGGTACTCCTTCTCCAGGACCTCACGGAACCGCTCCGGTCCCCAGTCGGCGACCAGGAACTTGATCCGGGCCCGGTGCCGGAGCCGCCGGTAGCCGTAGTCGCGGAACACCGAGACGACGCCCGCCCACACCCCGGCAACCTGTTCGGGCCGCACGAACGCGCCCAGCCGCTTGCCGATCATCGGGTTGGTGGACAGCCCGCCGCCGACCCACAGGTCGTAGCCGGCCTCCCCGGTCGCCGACAGCACGCCGACGAACGCCACGTCGTTGATCTCGTGCACCGTGCACTGCGCCGGGCAGCCGCTGATCACCGACTTGAACTTGCGCGGCAGGTTGGAGAAGGCCGCGTCGCCGATGTAGCGCCGCTGCACCTCTTCGATCTGCGGCGTCGCGTCGATGAGCTCGCCATCGTCGATCCCGGCCAGCGGGCAGCCCAAGATGACCCGCGGGACGTCACCGCAGGCCTCGGTGGTCGATAGCCCCACCGACTCCAGTGCCGCCCAGATGGCCGGGACACTCTCGATCTCGATCCAGTGCAGCTGGATGTTCTGCCGGTCGGTGACGTCGGCGGTACCACGGGCGTACCGGCGGGAAATGTCGGCGATCACCCGGAGCTGCTCGGTGGTGAGCTGGCCGCCGTCGATCCGGACCCGGAGCATGAAGTAGCGGTCGTCGAGTTCCTCGGGCTCCAGGACCGCGGTCTTGCCCCCGTCGATGCCCGGCTTGCGCTGCGTGTACAGGCCGAACCAGCGGAACCGCCCGCGCAGGTCGGCAGGGTCGATCGAGTCGAATCCCTGCTTGGAGTAGATGTCGATGATCCGCTGGCGGACGTTCAGCCCGTCGTCGTTCTTCTTGTTCTCTTCGTTCTTGTTGAGCGGCTCGCGGTATCCGAGCGCCCACTGACCTTCGCCGCGCGCGCGACGGGGAGTGCGCTTAGCGGTGCTCGGTGGCATGCAGCTGGTGTCCTTCGGATCTCAGGAGCGCGCGCCCGGGCCGGAGGCGAGCAGTGCCGGAGAAGCACACCCTTCCCGGGACTGGTCTGCCTCACCCATCCGGCTTTGGCACGGCCGGTAGCGGTGGCTCAGTCCGGGATACACGCCCGGTTCCGCGACACGCGCCCGGAATACGTCACGGGCAAGTGGTCAGCGGACGGGCAGACAGATGGCGCTGCGGACGCGAAGCAGGTCGACATGCCTGCGTTCGACGAGCAAGGGATCCACGGCGCTCACGGCAACAGCATCACACGCGCCGGTGCCGCCTGTCGAGGCACCCGTTATCCGGGCCGCGGCCCGGGTCGCACGCTCGCGTGACATCACGCAGGCCACAGCGCGGCGGTTGACCGAAGTTATTCCGCCGCAGCCGAAGATTTACCGTCCTGAGACATTCCCGGCCCTGTCGGTCCGGGCGAATCCAGCTCAGCCCTGGCGAATCCAGCCCATCGGCGGCTCGGTCTCACGGGTCGGAAGATGCTGGCAATCACACCAGGTGCCACCCGGGCAGTCCTCGTGGTGGCGCTCCCGGCACGGAACGCAGATCATGCCGTTATCTTCTCGCTTTCTTGGCTCGTGCTACAGAAATCCGGGTGATCCCATGATGGGGACGACGCAACGCCGGGTACCACTCCCGTTTCCGGACCGGCAAGCGGCCGGCCTGCTGCTCGGCGCCCAGCTCCGAGAGCAGCTTGGCGCCCAGGCCGGGCAGGAGCCGCTGATCCAGGTCCAGCCGGGACCGGGAGGCCCGGGCCAGGAGGGCAGCGCCGCGGGCCCGGATGCCGGTGGGGGGCTTCGCGTGCTGGTCCTGGGCCTGCCGCGTGGTGGCGTCGCCGTGGGCGCCGAGGTGGCCCGCATCCTGGCGGCGCCTCTCGATGTGCTCGTCACCCGCAAGATCGGTTACCCGCTGCGGCCGGAGCTCGGGCTGGCGGCGATCGCGGAGGGCGGCGAGCCCGTTTACGATCACCGGCTGCTGGCCACGATCGGTCTCGAGCCGGCTGACCTGCAGGCCACGGCCGAACGGGAACGCGAGGAGCTCACCCGTCGCGTGCGCGTGTACCGGGGCGGGCAGCCACCGCCGGACGTCACCGGCCGGCTGATCGTGCTGGTCGACGACGGCATCGCCACCGGCGTGACCGCGCGGGCCGCGCTGCGGGCCATCCGCGCCCGGGGCGCCGGGCGCACCATCCTGGCCGTGCCCGTGGCCCCCCCGGCGGCGGCCGCCCAGATGATGCGGGAGGCGGACGACGTGGTGGTGCTGGCCAGCCCGGCGGCCTTCCGGTCGGTCGGGGAGTGGTACGTGTCCTTCGGACAGCTCAGCGACGCCGATGTGCTCGCGCTGCTGGCCCGGGCAAGAGCCCGGACCGGGGCCTTACGACGAAGTCCCCGCCGCGGCCCGGAGGCCGCGGCGGGGACCGATGGAATATGAGTCGCTGGGGCTGGGGGATGCCGGGCCGTCAGGCGGCGTTGGCGCGGCGCATCCTGCGCCGGCGCTCGGCGGCGCGCTCTTCCTCGTTCAGGCCGCCCCAAACGCCGTACTTCTCCGGCCGGGACAGCGCGTAGTTCAGGCATTCCACCCGGACCGGGCAATCGGCGCATACGGCCTTGGCCTTGCGCTCGCGGATCTCACGCTCCGGCTGGCGCTCACCGTCGGGACCGAAGAAGAGGATAAGATCCTCCTCACGGCACGCAGCAGCATCCTGCCAGCCCCAGTTGGGCCGGGGAAGCACGGCCGACTGCCGACGCACCTGAGACATGGGACCAATCACCTCTAATTGTTTCCTAGACTTGCTTACAGGACATCTTCTTGCCGGACATCTTTAGGGCATGTTCATTTAGCTAGCTCGTGGACACGCGGACAGACCGCGCAGCGCGCGGCCAACCGCCCGTCGATCCTTCCAACGCGTACTATCGCCGTTATGTTCCCGGGGCGCGGGGCATCCCGGTGCCGGGAGGACGGCGTTACCAGGCGGCGCAGTCATCGGCCGAACGGCAACCGCGAGCGTGACGGTCCTTGCCCGATATCTCATGACGCCGACCGGATGCGAGCCAGGCGATAATCATGCCACCAGTGATCTCTTCCGCGCAGCCGGGGCCGGTAATTAAGCCCGTCTCGTGACCAGCAGTTTTTTCTGGCCGCACCAAGTCGGGTAACGAACTGGACAAAGGAAGTGCCGCACGCCACGATGGGCTCCATGTCAGCGTCCGACGCAGCCCCACTGCCCCGGCTCGGCGAAGTCTTCTTCGACGTGCGCGGCAGCTCCCGCAGCATGCGTCTCAGCTGGTACTCCGACACCGGCGTGGCGGTATTCAGCATCTGGCAGGGGGGCACCTGCACGGGAACATTCCGTCTGCCCATCGACGATCTGCCGCGCATGGTGGAGGCCCTGCAGCGCGGGCCGCGCGGAGCGGCCCTGCCGGCCGGAGAGTCGCGTGACCACGAACGCGGGCAAGAACGCGGACTCGGCGCCGAACGGCAGCGCCGCGGCCCCGCTTCGGCGCCGACCGAAGCGATGCCCGCGGTGGCCGACTACGCGACGGGCCAGATCGCGCCCGTGACGGGGGAATTCAGGTCACTGGGTTCGGCTGCACCCTCCTACCGGGACGATCCGCTGGCCTACCGGGACGGTCCGCTGGGGTCCGGCGGCTACCCCAGCTACCGGGACCGCGGCCAGGATAATAACCGGGGCAGGGACCAGGACAGCCCGGGCGGCTCGCTCCCCGGCTATGCCGATGACGGCCCGCCGGTCTACCGTGACGGCACCCCGCCGCCGGCCTACCGCGACGACCCCCTCGGGACGCCCCGCTATCGCGACGAGCCCCCGGCGACGTCCAGCTACCGCGACGGCCCGCCCGGTTCGGGCGGCTACCGCGACCAGTCCCCACCGGGGCACCGGGACAGCGACCCGTACGGGGGCGATCCGCTGGGGTCGGGCAGCTACCCCAGCCACCGGGACCGGGACCGTCTGGGCGGCTCGTTCCCCGGCTATGCCGATGACGGCCCGCCGGTCTACCGCGACAGCCCCCCGCCGTCGGCCTACGGCGACGACCCGCTCGGCTCGGGCGGCAACCGCGAAGGCTCGCTGCCCGGGTCCTTCCCGGGCTCCCTGCCCGGGCACCGGGACAGCGACCCGTACGCGGGCGATCCGCTCGGGTCAGGCAGCTACCCCAGCTACCGGGACGACCAGTACCCGCCCGCCTACCGGGACGAGTCGGCCTCGTATCCCGGGGAGGCACCCGGGCCGCGGTATACGGATGACCCGTTCCAGTCGGTGTATCCGGACGACTCCCGCGGGCCCGCCTACCCCGACGACGTGCAGGCTGGTTCGCACCCGTACGCCCTGCCGCCGGACCGCCCGGAACCGCGAGCGCCCCGCGGCCGTTCCTGACCATTCCCTTGCGGGTCCCTTGCGGGGCGCAGGCCCCCGTCCTTCAGGGCGGGGAGAAGTCGACCATCCCCGGAGCCGCGAGAAAGTCGGGAAAAAATCTTGGGGTCGGGAACAGTGCG
>Ga0181521_10003783_pt1 | contig 17614 bp, 17 predicted proteins | sample PEATcosm2014_Bin_32_FD_119764 | JGI IMG/M metagenome (GOLD analysis project Ga0181521, IMG submission 119764) | Peatland microbial communities from MTU Mesocosm Facility, Houghton, MI, USA - PEATcosm2014_Bin02_60_metaG | ecosystem: Environmental > Terrestrial > Soil > Wetlands > Peat | place... | reverse complement strand
GGGCAGGAAGCGCCCTTTGATCCAACGAAAGTTCAAGGTCTCCCACCCGGCGATGCGGCGGGCCGCCGTTCACCGTTTGTTAGACTGACTCGCGAAGCCGGCTGGACGTTTTGGTCCTACACGCCGCTGGGTAACATCGACGGGATCATCACTCCGTCTGATCTTCATTACGAGGTCCATCACGCTGACGCGCCGGTCGTGGATCCAAATCGATGGACTCTCACGATCCATGGAATGGTCGAACGGCCGATCGTCCTCAACCTCGACGACTTACGGAAATACCTGTGTGTGGCGAATTGCTGATTCTGGCGAAATCATTAATTCGCCACACACACGGTCAGCTGACGTTTGCGTTCCGAGATGAAGTCGAGCAATCTGCACTTCGGTGCCGGTCTGCGATCGAGTCGAGCGAGGTGGTCGCGAAAATGCCGAAAAATGCAAGATTCCTGACAGTTCCTACAGCGATTATCTGTTTCGCGATCGCCAGGTTGCTGATCGGCGTAGCGCCGGCATGGGGCGCACAAGCCCTTTGGGCCGCCGATTCGGTAGGTGATCAAATACAGGAATTTGCGCCGTCCGAACTGCTGACGACCGGATCGCCGACTCCAACGGTTCTCAATACTGTCGGCGACCTCACTTTTGGCATTGCCTTCGACCACGCGGAGAATCTGTGGGTAGTAATTGACACGGGCTCCGTCTCGGAAATAGTGGAATTTTCAGTGACTCAGTTGCGGGATCTGGGAAGCAATTCCGCTCCGGCGCCGGCAGCGGTCATTACCAGCGCGTCCTTCGCCAATCTCAGAGGTTGCGCATTCGACCACAAGGGTAATCTCTGGGTCGCGGACGCCAATGCAGGAGTGCACGAGATATCAAGCGCGCAGCTTGCGGACGGTACCGCCGATCTGACGCCCGCGATCACGATGACCGTGCCAGACTTTAGTCACGTTAATTTCATCGAGTTCGATAAGTCCGGAGATCTCTGGGCCTCCGATATAGACGCCGACAAGATTTATGAACTGAAAAAGAAGCAGATCAAATCGAGCAAGACTGTTACTCCGGCAGTCATCCTCAGCTCCGCAACATTTGCGGAGAACGAACAGATTGTTTTCGACGGCGGCGGCAATCTGTGGGTTGCCAACAGCGACGGCAACAACGTGCAAAAGTTTACGAAGAAATCGATCAAAAAATCAGGCCACCCGACGGCCGCCGTCACAATCTCCGACGACAGCATGACCAACCTCGACATTCCCTCGGGATTGGCCTTCGACGCAAGCGGCGACCTCTGGGTGTCGAATTACCACGACGGCTCGATCTCGGAGTACACAACCAGCCAAATCAAATCGAGCGGAAATCCCACGCCGGCAGTACACCTGACCAACACCAGCAATTTGCTGGCACCCTATCAGATCACGTTCGGACCGGCGGACTAGCTGACAGTTGAAATGGTCGGGGTGGCCGGGTTTGAACGGGCAACCATTCGCACCCCAAGCATGACACGCGGTTATTTGCAGGTATCAGCGTGTGTGTGGCGAATTACTGATTTTCCCCAGAATCAACAATTCGCCACACACAGGTCATTCGGAGGTTGGCTCCGCCGGCGGTGAACCGATCGGGTGGCAGAAGCGCTCGTAGATTGAGTGTGATCTGCACTCAGGCGTCGATCTCGACGCGGCGGCATCTACGGCTGGCAGATCCCCGATTCGCAATAGTCTTTCTTGCTCAGAGACGGCGCTGCAGGGGAGCACGTGCGCATCCATTCGGCAAACTGGGTACAGGGCGGGGCGAAGAAGGGTGCCGCCTTATGCGATCTCCGAAAGTCGCTAGCTTGGGCTGCTGCCCGTCCGCTCGGACTGAAGATCGAGTAGCACGTAGCCCGGCAGGTCCGCGATACGAAACGCCTCGCGCACCGCGCCTGGCAGCTCTGGCTCGGCGGCGTCAAAGTCCACCACGCGGGGATTCGAGGTGGTGAAGCGCCGGCCCATCTGCTCCATTTGACAGCCGTGCGCCTTGACGATATTGCGCGCCCAATCGACATCGCGACCATAGGTCATGGGGATCACGAACCTCTTCCTGCTGCGGAAAGCGACCACCGGGGTGCTGTAGTTGCGCCCGCTCGTTCGGCCGACGTGGTGTACCACGGCCAATGGCGGCATCACCCGGGCCAGCGGCCCCATGATGGGGTTGGTAAGGACTCGGTTGACGTGCCGCATGAAGTGCGGGATGTGCATCGATAAGAGGCTATCCCTCGGCGGTTCGGACCGCAAACACAAGCACGGCAATCGCCGCTAATGGGGCCTCCCGCACCGAGCCGCCCCGCCTTTCAAGCAATTCTCGACCGGCGCGGCGCGGTTGGTTCTGGATCAGGCCGGTTCCGGACCCTTCGAGGCCAGGCGCACGAAACACGCGGTCGGCTGCACCGATTTCTAAAATGCGAATCGCAAATACTTGCCGCAGACGGGATGGGTAAGGCCCAATGGCGGGATGGAAGCGGCCGTGGCGAATTGAAGGTTCCGGCAGAATCGGCAATTCGCCACACACGCGTTCCCACCTCGCGCTCCGGCGCTTTGGCACGATGCTGGCTGTCTCTTAGGCTGTGCTCGCCTTAATATCCGTTAATAACCAATTCGGCGGGCCGTCGTATCCGTACAAGGAGGCATCCCGATGTATAAAGATTCGTTTGTACGCGACGTGTTTGAGCTAAGGCTGGTGTTCGCGCTTATCCTGCTGATGGCGCTGCTCATCGTCCAAAGTTGTACCGCATTCAATCCGCAGGTTGCCGCCATCCAGCAGGCGCCCAACTATTACAACGAACAGTACAGCCAGCTCTCGCCCGAGCAGAAAATGCAACTCGAAGATCACCTGGCCAACCAGTCCAACCAGGCGTGGCGAACCACCGCCAATGTCGCGTCGAGCGCCGGACAACTCGGGCAGGGAACCGGAGTTCTGCTGTGGGGAATCCATTCGATCCAGAAGTGATTGGCTCGAAATTCGGAGGTTTGGCGTGATGGCGGTTACGTATCCCGCCGCGATATGGCCCGCGGGTATAACCCTCGCGATCGCGCTGGCGGGCCTGCAGGGATGCACTGCCATGGCTCCGCAGTATGCCGCCCAGAATTATGCGCCGTCATACTACGAGGGCGGCTACAGCACGCTGACGCCGCAGCAGAAGTTCCAACTTGAAGATCATCTTGCCAACCAGAGCAATCAGGCATGGACAACCACCGCGCAGGTCATGAGCGGAGCGGGGCGGCTACTCGGCGGGACGGGAAGCCTGCTCGGCGCGATTCGCGCGATGGAGAAGTCGTCCGCCGGCGGCCCGGCTCGCGTGCGCAATTCGCGCAAGTTCCGGTGGCTCGCAGTGCGCTGATTCCGCGCCCCTGCAGTTCAACGTGTGTGTGGCGAATTACTGATTTCCCCAGAATCAGCAATTCGCCACACACAGGGTAAAGCGGCTAACCTTTCTGCCGGTACTCATCGCCGGAGACTTCAACACCGACGCGAAAGAATCCAACATTTATGAGGCGATCATAGCGGTCGGCGTCGACCTCACGAAACAATTTCGCGACGCGTGCGAATGCGGAACCATTTTCGACACGCCTACGCAATGGGTCGACTATATCCTCGCGGCTTATGAAGGCACGTGGCAATCTGACGCACGGATCGAACTGATTAAGAACAGCGAAGCGGACTTTCCCTTCTCCGATCATCAGGGACTTTTCGCGACGCTAGCGCTACCTGATCCCAAGACGTCGCACTCACCACCAGGGTTGCCTAAGCGATTCTCAGTTCCGCCTTGACAGAGCGGAACGATAACACCTCAACACGCTGATTTACTTGCAGGCGCTCTAGCCTGCGGAGCGCTGGCGGGCGCGCGCATCGTTCCACGCCTTCATATCTATCGGCGGCCGGATGATCTCTTGTTGCGGTTTGTGGACCAACTTGATCGCATCCGTCGGGCAGGCGGTCACGCACAGCCCGCAACCGATGCAGCGCTCTTTGACGGACCTGTACTTAATGTCCGTCTCCTCGATGGCCCGGACCTGGCACCGCTCGTCGATGCAGACGCCGCAGCCGTTGCACTTGTCCTCGTCGATCTCCACGTAATAATGCGAGTTGACGACGTTGGATATATTGAGCTCGTTCATCGGGCGCAACACGCCGCAACAGCAACCACAACAGTTGCAGATGAAGGTATGCGCGCTCTCCACGTTGCTCGTGAGATGCACCAAGCCTGCCTCTTCGGCCTTGCGCAGCACCTCGTACGCCTGCTGCTTCGAAATCTCGCGTCCCCAGTCGAGAATGAATTCTGCGCCCTCCACCGGGCCGATCGCCAAGCACACCTCATGAGGTTTTTTGCAGGGCGCGGCCAGGATGCCGCGTTCCTTCTTGCAGATGCATTCGTTCACGCGAAAATTCCTGCCATTCTCGATGATGGCGGAGACCTGCTGGTACGGCAGGGCCTGCTGCGTGGCGAGAATCTCGGTCTGGATCGGCAGCGTCCGCTGGATCGGCAGCGTCTGCATGACGTGCGGCTGTGGGGCCAAAAGCTGCGGAGCGAGATACTTCATGTACTCCTCAGTCAGTTCGCAGAACTCCCGGTCCAGGCGGGCAATCTGGTACTCGTAAACGCCCACCACCCACGGAAGTATGGCGAAGAGCTTGGTGCCGCCGAAATTAATGCCCAAGAGCTCACCGCGCTTGGCCATCGACGTCAGCTTCGCCTCGAGTCCGTCCAGCGCGCGCCCTGTCCGCTCCGCAATCTGCTCTACGGTTTCGAGACCCGGTTTCAAATCACAGAACAGCTCGCCCTCGTCGGGCGTGAAGACTTTCTTCAGGAGCTTGATTTCCAGGCCGTCCGATGTCGACGGAAACCCGTTGGGAAGTGCATCGAGCACCTTGGCAACTCTGTGATAGATCTCGTCAGTCACGATCTGGCAACCTCCGCGATTGGGGAATTCAGCCGGAATTTCCTTTTTGACTTTCGGAACACCTGATTCGTAGCCCCCCACCGAACTCAGCGTCAAGTCGCGGCCCGGCTGATGATCGCGGCCGGCCCCGGCATCCGCAGGTGAGCCGGAGTCGAGCCTGTGTGTGGCGAATTACTGATTCTGGGAAAATCAGTAATTCGCCAAACACCGGAGTTCGGGACTCTGCGCGGCGCCCCGTTCGGGTTAGCTCACCGCTCATCTACCACATCGTAACCCAAAGCCTCGAATTCGTCGATGATGGCCCTACGCCGTTGGGCGCTGGTATCTAGCTTCAGGATGATACTGAGACCTCTCGGCGAGACTGCTGGCTGCCAGTCAGCAATGCGACCCTTTGCTTTCATTTGGACGGTCAATTCCGCGGCCTTCGAGAGCTCGGTTTCCCTGCCGGGTATGACCGTCAGAGCACCTTGCATCTCTCCACCTCGCAGGCTGACTGGCGGATCACACGCTTCCCATATACTAATATGATGAGAACGGAGCGAAGCCAAGAGCTACATTGGAGAAGACCGAAGGGCCGAATGAATTTGAACTTGGCGACGCTCCATATTGGTGTAACCCGATCTGCTCGGCGGGAACCTTGGAAGGGCTAGCGCAAAGGCTTGTCCCGGGGTATATCATCGCCAGATTTGAACCTTGCTCCGCTCCAACGGGACATAACAAGGAGGCTGCGTTGACCTTGCTCGGTGCGTATTGAATGTTCCATTATTCGGTCATGATTCGAAGCCGGCCGTGCGACGACAAAAAAAGTGCGCGAGGGTAAGCCAATCAGGGTTGCGATAATCGGCGGCGGGTGCTCATCGATTGCTGCCGCCTTTGAGCTGAGTCGACCCGAACACAAGGGGAAATACGAAATAACCATCTATCAGGTGGGTTGGCGCTTGGGAGGAAAGGGTGCGTCGGGCCGCGGTCCTGCTGATCGTATCGAGGAGCACGGCTTCCACGTGTGGATGGGCATGTATGAAAACGCCTTTCGTCTAATGCGCGAATGTTACAGGGAACTGAATCGCGATCGCGCCACGTGCCGGATTGCGGATTGGCGGGACGCGTTCTTTCCGGCGCCATTCATCGGCCTAGCGCAGGCCGCGGCCAAAGGAAGAGTTCACAACTTCGTGTCATATTTTCCCCCGGACGAGGACAGCCTTCCTGGAGATCCGATTACCGTCAACAACAACCCGTTCAGCGTTGCCGCCTACCTGGTTCGTATTGCGAGCTTGCTTCGCACGATACTGCTGACCACGGTGGCTCCATCGCCTGAGCGTCCGAAGGACCACATCAGCGGCGGCAGGCTGAGCGGCCGCTCCGCGAACTTGGACGAAAGCCGCGAAAGGCTCGCTGAGCGTGTCGCCGGTTTACTCAAGCTCGGGCTAGTGGCAAGTACCGCAGGAATCATCGAGGCGCTCGGAATCCTGGAGATGGTGTTTGGCTCGCCGTCTCGCAGCTTGGACAATTTGACGTTGCCACTCTTGGAAAAGATAGCTTCGGGTGCGCGACGGCTACTGGAGGGCGTTATCGATGACGACCCGCAACTGTCACTGGCATGGCAGGCAATAGACTTGGGCATAGCGGCGATGCTGGGGATGGTCCGGTTCGGCCTTCTGTCGGATCCGCGAGGGTTCGACGTGATAAACGACTACGATTTCCGCGAGTGGATCAAACTCAACGGCGCGTCTCAGCGCTCGATTGACTCTCCTCTGGTGCGTGCCTGCTACGATCTCGTCTTTGCCTACGAAAACGGCGACCATCGGAGACCTCGCCACGGCGCAGGAGTAGGGTTACGGGGATCATTGCGTTTAATCTTCAGCTCCCGCGGGGCCATCTTCTGGAAGATGCGCGCCGGAATGGGCGACGTAGTGTTTGCGCCATTCTATGAAGTTCTGAAGCGACGCGGAGTGTCGTTTCAGTTTTTTCATCGGCTCGAACGGGTGAGGCTGCCGACGCGAGCTGAGCTGGCGCCCGGAGAGCGTCCCTACATCCAAGCATTGGAGTTCGACATCCAGGCACTGAACATTAGGAATGAATACCAACCGCTAGTGGAGGTTGACGGCCTTCCTTGCTGGCCGTCCAAGCCCGACTTTTCGCAGCTAGTTCACGGGGCACGAATGGAAAGAGAAGGGCGGGACTTCGAGTCATACTGGGATCGCCGAAAGGTCGCCACGAAGACTCTGCAAGTTGTCAAGGATTTTGACTTTGTGGTCCTTGGAATTGGTCTCGGTGCCATACCCAACACGTGCCGAGAACTCATCCAGAGCGATCGCCGCTGGCGTGACATGGTTGCTCACATAGGGACGGTAGAGACGCAGGCCGTTCAAATCTGGATGCGCGACGATATGGAAACGCTGGGCTGGAAAAATCCTCCCGTTTCCTTGTCCGCGTTCGTGCATCCCTTCGAAACTTGGGCAGACATGGGGCACCTTATCGACGAGGAACGATGGCCGACCAAGCCTCAAGCACTCGCGTATTTCTGCAGTCCACTCCCGCAGCCGCGAAAACGCCCTGACATTTCCGATGCCTACTATCCGGCGCGCCGCCGCAGCGAAGTCCGCAGAAACGCGATTCACTTTCTGAACAACCATGTCGCTCGGCTCTGGCCGACGGCGTCTCGACGGAAAGGGGGCTTTAAGTGGGAAGTTCTAGTAGATCACCGGGAGCGAAGCCCGGGTCAAAAAGGCGCCGCCAAAGGTGACGCTCGCTTTGACTCGCAGTATTGGCGGGCGAACGTCAACCCGACCGACCGTTATGTGCTCTCGTTGCCTGGAACCCAGAAGTACCGCATATCGCCTCTAGACAACACCTATGACAACCTGACCATCGCTGGTGACTGGACGGCTTCTGGGCTGGACACGGGATGTGTAGAAGCGGCAATTATCTCAGGGCGGTTGGCCGCGCACGCGATATCGTCTTTGCCTGCGCTTGAAGATATCGTGGGCTACGATCATCCGTGATCGGAAGTCGACCATGAGCGAACGCAAACGTCTGCACCGCAATGATCCATCCAGAGGCGGACCGCTCCGCAATTTCTCTAACCTCTACAGTCAGCCGGGCGTCTTGAATGGCGGTTCCAAAGCGAAGGATTCGGCAACCTCACAGGAAGGGCATGACAAAACTAGGGCCGAAGGTCGACCGGGAGAAGGGGTTGGCCTCGCTTATCGTGTAATCGAAAAATATCTCGCCGAGGGCCGCCTGGCGGCCGAGAGGCTCAATCCCCTGTCTTATGGCAATGGGGCAACAGCGGCCCCGCTGCAGGAGTTGGTCGAAAGGATGTTGCGCCAGCAGGTGGAAATGCTTCCCCTGTGGCTAGAGTTGTTTGGCTCGCTGGCACGGGTCGATCCAGCGAGGACCGGCGACCCGGCAAGAGCGAATTCGCGACCGATGAACAATGGATCTTCCAGCAAGCACAATATCTCTCTGGAAATCGCATCCAGACAGCCGGTCGAAGTGTTCTTGGACCTTCAGGAGCATTCGGAACGGCTCGCACTCGTGACTTCGGGTTTACATGCTCTTCGACCGAAGGCCCGCGCTCTGACCGAAATCCGCTTCACTCCAAGAAAAGGCGAGAGCCGCAGCAAACTGTCGATCAAGATACCTGCGCGTCAACCTTCCGGAACCTATTCCGGCGTCCTGGTTGATCGCGCGAATGGAGATGTGCGCGGAACGCTCAGCATTCGGATCGGACGCAGCGTGTCTCCCAGGACAACCGCTAGGTGAGCACCGGCTCGACATTGGCGCTCGTGCCGTCCGTGCTGCGAGAATATGGCGAGACTACGCGTGCGGCGCTGCAGCAGTATTTGCCGGTGCGAGAGCCGCGCCGATACCTCTACGACCTTCTGAGTGATTACCCCCGCAGGGGCGGTAAGATGATGCGCCCCAGCCTGTGCATCGCGGCCTGCAGGATGTTCGGCGCTCGACTCGAGGACGCTGTGCGGACGGCAGTCGCGATCGAAATGCTGCACAACGGACTGCTGATTCACGATGACATTGAAGACGGCAGTGAACAGCGCCGGGGCCAACCGACGCTCCATCGTCTGCACGGCATGCCATTGGCGCTGAACGCCGGCGACATGCTGACCCTGGCCAGCCTCCGCCCACTGCTCGACAATCGAAATGTACTTGGCGAGTCGCTCGCGCTGCGCATTCTTGAGGAAACCGAACGGATGGCACGCGAATGCGCCGAAGGGCAGGCGATGGAGCTTGGCTGGCGGCGCGATAATTCGATCGGGGTCAGCGACGCGGACTACCTGAAGATGGTGCTGAAGAAGACCTGCTGGCTGGCCGCAATCTACCCGATCAGGGTCGGGGTCCTAATCGGAACCCGCGGCGGCTGCGATCTGGATCGGTTCGTCAGGTTCGGCTTCTTCCTCGGCGCCGCCTTTCAGATCCAGGATGACCTGCTCAACCTCGTCGCTGACAGCAGATATGGGAAGGAGCTTAACGGTGACCTGTTTGAAGGCAAGCGAACGCTTCTGCTGATTCACGCGTTCCGCCGGTCCACCCCCCGGGAGCGTGCCCGCCTTTCATCGCTGCTTGCCCGGCCGCGAGAGGAGCGAACGGCGGAGGAAGTTGGCTGGTTGCGCTATCTCATGGACAAGTATACGTGTAGCGAGTATGCGCAGCGGATGGCACACGAGTTGGCAGGGGCGGCGCTTCACGAATTCGCGCTGCTGACCGCCAGTCTGCCCGATTCGCGTGACAAGTCATTCCTTGAGCAGATGCCGACCTGGGTGATTGAACGGACATGAAGGAGACGAATACCCAGCGAACGTCACGAAACTCCATCGTCAAATGAGTGAGTGACTTAGCCCCCGCAGGGTGTTATAGACGGCTTGTCAATTGAACGCCGAACCATTCTCTGCTTTCGGACGGAGGATCAAAAGTGGCGAATTCAGAAAAAGCAAAGGACAGAAAACAGAACGCGACCGGCGAGAAGAACGGCGGGACCGGGGGCGGCGGAAGTGGAGGTGGCGGTAAGGGCGCTGACCTTGTCTTCGACCTGGCCCGCGCGACCGCAATCTGGGTGGGTTATTTCGCTAACGCGGCCAAAGTTGGATGCGAAACATTTGCTAATACCCTGGAAGCCGAGAAAAAACCAACCGAAATCGGATGGAACAACGGAATACTTCAAGCAGCGGTGAGAGGATGGGTTAAGGCGCTGGAAACGAGCTATGACTCGATGCCTGGTGCGCTGACAGCGCCACTCGGCGAAATCTTAGTGGACGGGGGTGCCAAGGCACGTTACACCTCCTCGAAAAAATGAACCTGCCTTATCTCGGGAGGCGCTTATGGGAGCCTTCGTAAATTTCGGCCCCGTCCTGACTTCTCCCCCGCCAGTTCTCTGCAGGGATGTCGTCCTGTGGGCATTTTTGCTCGAAGCCGACCAGACGGCATTGACCGGACTCTGCCAGAGGGTGTTTAAAAAGAATGACACGATCGAAGTCAGAGCAATCGAAAAATCTGTCGTGCTCCTATTCGGCGACCTGGGCTGGGTAGGTAATCCGAACGTCAATGTCGGCGTCACAGAGAAGCAAGTTCTCATTCACATATTCGTTCACTACAAGGTTGGCAGCGCTTCTGGCTACGCCTACTTCACACCCTACATATGGGTCGACAACCCGCTTTCCATGGCGGGCGGGCGCGAGGTCTGGGGTTACCCGAAAGGTCTCGGTAAATTGTGTGTTCCCCGTCAGGCATCGTCTACTGGTCTAAAACTTGCCCTACAAACATGGAGGGGCGGCCTTGACAAGGGTGGCGTCTGGCAGCCCGACCAGAATCAGATAGTGGTGGAACAGCAGGGAGTCCTTCAACCTTCCCCTGTCCATGTGCTGAACCTGTGGATGAACCAATTGACCTGCGATGCTTCCAAAAAATTGCTCAAGGACCAACTCATCGGTAGGACCACAGAGATATTTCTCAGGCAGTTCCTCGATGTCGGAAGCTCCATCAACAGCCCCACAACCTGCTTCCAGCAAATCTTGACGGCAGAGTATGTTCCCGACAATTCAAAGTCTTTGGAGCCTGCCTTGTTTTCTAATAAATTTTCTTTGACAATGGCAGATTTTTACAGTGCCCCAATGGTCACTGATTTGAGCCCGCGGAACCTTTCTGCCGTTCCGAAGCAACCAAATATTTTTCGCACCACACTCGAAGGTTGCGCGCGGGTCGCGCTGCCAGGAGGCTTTACACTCCAGAATCCGACGGTGTTGTGGCCAAAAATGAAAGCAGCTAGTGCGAGGCAAGCCTCGCGCCCCAAGCGCGGGCGGTCGCGGCAACACGTCAACAATAGCCGATTCGCCGGTACCACTTGATCGAGTCGACAATCGTCTGCTCAAGAGGATGAGGCTTCACTCCTAGTTCCTCGAGTTCTCCAGCCGGTTCGAGATAATCGAACGCGGTTGAAATCATTATCGCGCCCGAAGACAGCGGCGACTCGAGACCTGCGACACTCAGCATCGCTTCGAGCAGATATGCTCCGGCCAGCACCGGCTCGGTCGCGATGGAAATTCGCGGCGGCGGCACCCCCGCGACTTCGCAGATCAGCGAATACAGATCGTGGGTCGGCATTTTGTACGCGCTGAGAAGGATCGGCTCACCATAACGTTCGCCATCCAGGGCGGATAGCAAGGCGGCTGCGACGTCGCGGACATCGATTACATGGAGTGGCTGGCTGATGGAGCCTGGGATCTCGCCTCCGAGCAGCAGCGGGATCGTACAGTATTTGCGGGCTCGCAAATCCCAGGGACCCAGACAGTACGTAGGGTCGACAATGACCGCCCGGATCCCCCGTCGGCTGGCATCTACAATCCGCGCCTCGATTAATTCCTTGACGTGGAAGTAGGGATGCGCAATGCGCATCAGCTTCATTTGGAATTGCTGGACGGCCGTGCGCGGGCGTGCCAGCGTGACGCAAGAGCCGATGTATGCGAGGCGCGTCTCGTGCCTCGATACGGCGTCGAGCAGACGCCGCGTTCTCATCTCAGCACGGACCAGAGAATCGCCCTGTGTTTCGCTCGCGGGAGAGAAAACCCCTGCCGGATAAGGTGCCGCCGCATCGACGACCAAATCGTGTCCCGCAACCCATTTGTCGAATTGGCCAGGCGCTTCGGCGTCGCCCGCGCGATAATGCACGCGCAACCCGGAGAGATTGGCCGGCGGCTTCTTGCGGCGGCCGCAGGCGGTTACCCCGTGTTTGCGTTTGAGCAGCAGGCGGACGATCGCGTTTCCGATGTGTCCCGAGGCCCCGATGACGAGTACTTTCACGAGCGATCTTCGCGGCCTGACCTTAAAAGCGTAGCAGCCTGCTTCCTACCCATTCGAACCCGATCCCGTGATCGGAGCGAAGGATTGGAGCAGGTTCTGCGCCACCCTGAATTCCTGCGTATCCCTTCCTTCGGTGAAACACGCGCAAGTCTCACTCAGGATCCGCGCAGCCTCGGCCGCTCTGCCGCTTTGCGCAAGAAAACGGCTAAGGCTCACTGCCGCCCGCAACTCCAGCATCTTCGCCTTGCGACAACGAGCGATCTCAATGGCCTTCAGAAAGCTCTGCTCAGCTTTCGATTTAACCGACTGAAATTCGCCCGCGACTCGACTGCCGATCGTTGTTGATTTCAGCAGGAGTTCACCGTGAATCCGGTGGATCTCAGGCTCGATATACCTCTCTTCATTGCGTTCCATGACCGCCGAAGCTTGGGCGATGAGAGCGAGGGCCGCATCAATGTTCCCGGCGTTGCCTAGTGCTTCTGCAATGACTGATCGAACCCACGTCTGGCGAATTTCGTATCCTACTTCGGAGAAACCTCGAGGGCGGCGGCCGCCATCGGTCATCGCGTCGAGCCTTCCCTGGGCCGCCAGACCAATGAGCCGACATGCCAACAGGCCCTCCTTCATTTGCGCATATCCGTGCTCTTGGCTCAAAGGAATGCCCTCTTCAATGAGCGCTGCCGCGTTGCGCAGGTCGCCATCACGCATCAAATAATAGGTAGTTAGCTCTTCGAGGCACCACGTAAGACTGAAGGGATATCCAAGTTCGCGCGCAAGGGCGAGTGACTTCTGCGCGCTCAACTCCGCCTGCTCCGGATAGCCGAGCATCCAAAGACACATCGCGTCGAAACAGAGACAACTCATGCACGGATCCTGGCCGAACTGAAACGCAAGGGTTCGATGCCTCTGACGGTCGTATCGGCCGATACCCTGCTCGAGATTGGCGTGCGCATCAACAAACTGACCCATGAAGAATTGGCTGCATCCTGAAGCCCAGTATGCTTGAACCAGCATACCGTCGTCCGGCATATGGGGGGCCAGACGCATCATGTCGTCGGCATAGATACGAGCTTTCGGGTGTTCGCCCCGAACCAAATGAAAACTCCACAGTCCGAACACTACCGCGAACAGCCGGGAATCCTCTCCGAGGGTTTGACACAATTCGTATGCGCGCCGGTAAGCATTTCCGACTTCAGGGGCGTACCATCCTTTCGTAGCCAACAACGCCACACCATAATCTATCTGGAGTTCCAGTTCCTGCCGCGCGCGCTCCTTCGAGTCGGGCCACTTCTTCAGTAACTCGAACGCGTTCTGCGAGTACCGCAGCGCAGCATCGTACGCGCTTTGCCGGATCGCTCGGTCCGCCGCCATCGCGCAGTAGCGGACCGTCTTGCGGGCGTCAGCCGCTGTGCCTGCCTGCCACAGATGATGCGCGAGTTCGTTGACCTGGTCCTCCAGCGCGTCGGCATAGATCCGCTCGATCGCGTCGGCCACACCAAGATGAAGCCGCTGGCGGCGCGCTGCCGACAGTCCGCTAACTACCGCTTGGCGGATCAACTCGTGCGAAAAATGGAATCGTGTCTCGGGATATTCCAGGGTCGAGTAAATCAGCCCCGCCTTTTCCGCCTCTTCCACACGTTCGAGGAGGGCGTCAGGATCGGCACGCACGGAAGCTTCAAGCAGTTCGAAAGTAAACGAGCGGCCAATTACGGCCGCCGCGCCCAGGACCTTGTACGTCTCATCACTGAGCCGTGCCAGCCGTCGCCCGATGACCAGACGCAAACTCGGAGGTACGTCGATCTCCAAGAGCTTGAGATCCTGACGGAATTCTCCATTTGAATCAGTCAGTTGCCCTTGTTCGACCAGATGTCGGAACAGCTCCTCAGTAAAGAAGGGGTTGCCTTCCGTATTGGAGTAAATGAGAGTTACCAGCGCTTCCGGAGGCTCTCGCCCGTTGAGAGCTCGGATCATATCGCCGACCGCATTTTGCGGTAGCCCGCGCAAGTTGATGCGCTCGAGAAGACGGAGGCGAATCAACTCGTCGAGAGTCCTGGCCAGCGGGCCAGCGGGGTCGAGCTCGCGATCGCGATGAGTTCCGACGATCATCATCGACATCGCCGAGATTCGCCGGGACAGGTAATTCAGCAGCGACAGCGTTCCTTCGTCGGCCCAGTGCAGATCTTCCAACAGAAGAAGCACCGGACGACTCGCTGCAGCACGAGTGAGAAGCTCCGAGACCGCGGCAAACAGCATTTCGCGCGACTGCTCAGCTGAAAGCTCCTGCGGCGGTGGAATATCGGGAAACCAACGCCGCATCTGCGGCACAAGTCGGGCCATCTCGGAGGCGTTTTCGCCCATGACCTTGCGGAAGGCAGCGCGGTCTGACCCTTGCCCAAGCGCCTCCAGGATCTCGACCACGGGATTGAATGGAACCGGATCGTCGCGATCGTAGCAACTGCCGGCGAGGACCAGGAACCCTTTCCGAGATGCCTCCGTGCCAATTTCTCGAGCGAAGCGAGTTTTACCCACCCCCGCTTCACCGCCGATCATCACCACTCTTCCCTCGCCGCGCGACGCCTGGTCGACGTAGCGGCGGAGTCCGGCGCACTCTGCTTCTCTGCCTACAAACTTCGTCTGATCGACAAACGCGCGCAGATTCGTTTCAGTCAGAAGGGGCGCTGCTGATTCAGCTTCGGCAGATGCTTTGATACCTTCAAGTGAGAATTGCCAGTTTATTGGAACTTGAGGATCCGCAACGTAACGGCAGAACGACCCGGTCCTCACGGAATGCTCAAGTAAACCACCGAGCGAAGCTTGATGCTCGGAAATCTTCTGCAGCGCCGCTTTGATTGCGCGGGTAACGTTCAGCCGAGCGCGCTCAGCGGCTGAACCGGCACGTCTGTCCCGCCCACCAAGTCCCACCGCACGCACGATCTCGCGTTGCAGGAATTCAATCTCCGATTCGACCCTTGACCCGCGCTCGTGATCACCGCGTTCGCGCAAGTCTTCGAGTTGCTCCCGGAGTTCGAGGAGCCTTCGCTTGTAGTCCCGCTTCGCCTGAACGTCCAGCATCTCGCCGGCGTCGCCGAGTCCGCCGATGCTGATGTTGGGTTCACCGAGAACCGAGCGTGCGTCGCCGCTATCGCTCCCAGAGGCGGGGCCTGTGCCTGGCTCGCTCAGGAGATCGAGGGCATGGAACTCCTCACCCGGATGCCGCAACAGGCGCTGAATGTAGCTGAGCCCCTTGATGTCTCTGAGTGAAGCAGTGATACCGGCGTAGCCGATGGTCCAATATTCGCCGCTGCGGACAAATGTCCCCGCTTGCGTCGGCGGGGTGACGCGGGATGCTGGTTCGTCTTTATGCTCGGCGGGGCGGTCCGTTTCTTTCACTGAGGGCCCCCCGGCGATGGAGCGTGGCGCGCGCTGCACGCCGGCGGATTTGAGAACATCGAACCGGAGTTGCGCGCGCGGAGCGCTTCGCCATCGTCATGTCGTGACGCTACCACCCGATCAAGCCTCTGTAAATCCTTGCCCGATTATCCGGTCTTTTCCAAGTGCTCACTCCGACTTAGCCGAGTTGGACTAGCTCAGTAGCAGTCTGGCGGGGCCAGTTTTGGGGCCCCGAACCTGCGGTCATTTCTCCGTTTCATGAGGATACGGGTCTTTTCGGTTCAGTCCACCTGAACCGATGGCTCAGCTCCGCGTCCCGCCTTCGGAGCTGAGGACCGCTGGACCATAGGTTCGTCGAAGCGATGAAGTCCCTTGCACCGGACGGCTACTGCTACTCGGCGATCCTTCAGCTGTCCATACTGAATATCCAAAAATCCCAGCGAGCTGCGCCCTCTTGCCTCCGTTCGGCGTTTTCGGCAGGTACAGCGCCCGGTCTCACGCTATGAAATAGCGTTCCCGCTCGTCCCCGCTGTCTGACTTGGGCGGCCGCGACAGGCCCGCCGCAGCAAATCAAGCCCCACACATCTGAGTGCGGGGGAGCGGGAACAGTGGGGCTTTTCAGGCAGTGGTGTGGCTGGGGTTGTCGTCACAGAGGGCACCAGCGGCCGCTGCCTGCAAACATTTGTTTCTTTCGCTTGTGATCACGAGCTCTTCAGACGCAACGTGAGAAGCATCGCGGCAGCAACAACGTCTTTGGCAGCGATCAGAGCTCCGCCTAGATTCCCGCTTCTCGGCGCATCGATTACCATTCGCATCGCGATGCAGGCACATATCGCCAGCCCGAACGCTGCAGAAAACACCTGATTCGAAGGTGGTCTAAAGCTGCCGAGCGATAGTCCACCAGTCGCGTAGCCGACTGTCCGTTGGAAAACGTGATCGAGCATGATCCTCTCCTTTGCGCCGTTCTGCGCGTGCTACCTGAGAGCTCGTCCGGTGCGTTGATCAGGGCGGGCGGCAGCCCTTCCGCAGGATGCCGCCCGCCTTCCGAGAAGCCGGGCACCCTTACCAGATCAGCTTGCCGAAAGAGGTAAAGATCCAGACCAAAGTCATCGCTGCGAATACGACACCCGGCAGCTCGTCGAGGACCCTGCCCATGTACAGCCGATATCCCTCGCCAGCCTCGTCAGTCTGGGTTGCCTCGCGAACCGCATCCGCCTGTGAGATTCCCGTGATCACCTGTTCAGTCGTGTTAGCCATTTTCTTCATCGCCTCCGGTTTGTTAGCGCTTCATTGTTTGACCTTCACAAAGAAGGCGTTCAGCCGGGGTGAACCATCCGTTCAAATCCATTGAACTACGCGGTTGCGGCGTCGTTTCTTCAAATGTCCCCTGTCACTCCCGATAAACATCATCGGGGCAAAAGACTTCGTGGCGAGGTCGGTCAATCTCGAGTTCGAGCGGCAACGTGAGGTTGCCTCAAAACTCCAATCACACAGGGACGCAGTGATTTTGCGCTGTCTCGCCCTCTACATGAATTTCCCCGCGGCGCCCTGGAAATTCCCTGATCCGCCAAAAGAATTCCCTGTTCGCTGATTAAAATTCCCTGTTCCGTTGCGTAGGAAATTTGCTGAACAAACCCTTACAGGCCCTGCATTATTCGTTGCTCATACCGGCATTTCGGGGTCGAAAACGCAGAAATTCCCGGTTCTTTCCCTGTTAAGCAGGGAATTTGACGCGGAGAGCATTTCGCATCAGACTGCGTCATCCGCCACACAGTCTAGCATATTTTCCTACTTTGTGGAGAAGCGATAAAATCGGCGCGTGGGGCGCGATTCACGCGCGTCGGTGGACCCGGAGAATGCCACCGGCCGCATCCGATTTTCCTGGTGGAAATCGCCTTTTGGTGTATCGGCAAGGGGCGCGGGAACTGGCTGCGCACGCCGGGAGCGATGAATCCCGGCCAGCACATCGTGTGGTACGATCCGCT
>Ga0181521_10003781_pt1 | contig 17618 bp, 16 predicted proteins | sample PEATcosm2014_Bin_32_FD_119764 | JGI IMG/M metagenome (GOLD analysis project Ga0181521, IMG submission 119764) | Peatland microbial communities from MTU Mesocosm Facility, Houghton, MI, USA - PEATcosm2014_Bin02_60_metaG | ecosystem: Environmental > Terrestrial > Soil > Wetlands > Peat | place... | reverse complement strand
GCAAAGGCCCTGCCTTTGCTGGGGGGTCCAGGGGGGCAAAGCCCTCCTGGCGGGTTTCAGGGCAGAGCCCTGATCTTGCTTCACTCACCCGATTGCCGCGACCGGCGCCGCCGCCCACGCGGTCGGCTGGCGCTAGGACACGCCGCGCAACTCGCGCGTTCCGGCTGCGGCGGCGAGTTCCGCGTCCCGCTCCGGTACGCCCGCCAGCCGAAGGCCTTCCGCAAACAGCTCGCGGTCGACCTCGCGCTGCAGCGGGGTCGTCGCGAGAAACCGCTCCACGGTGAAATCGGGTTCCAGCGCAAGCAGCCGCTGCCGGATGATGGCCGCCTCCTGCGTCCGGCCGGTATGGCCCAGCGCCGCCAGGTACAGCCGATGGCTTGCCGAGAACGACGGGTTCATCTCGCTGACCGTGCGGCCGACCGCCACCGCGGATTCGAAATCCCGCTTCAGCAAATGGATATAGATAAAGAACGTATCGTAGAAAAACGCGTGCGGATCGAGCGGCGAAAGCTTCTTGTAGTGATTGTTGCGCCGCTCGGCCTCTTCGGGCTCGCCCAGATAGGCGTACGCGCAGGCCGAGAGCGCCCACGCCATCGCCAGGTTCGGATTGAGCGACAAGGCGCGCTCGTGCAGGCTGATGGCCTCGCGCAGCCGATGATGCAGGAAGGCGCGGACATGCCCGGCGACGGCGAGGCCACGGGCGTCGAACGGATCGAGGACGATCGCGCGTTCCGCCAGCATCCCGGCCTGTTCGATCGTCGCACGGGGATTGTCCGCCCAGCCCTCGCCAACGAAAAACACATGCCAGTAGGCGTACCAGGCATACGCGGCGGCGTAGTCAGGCTCCAGTTCGATGGCGTGCGCGAGATGCTCGCCGGCCTGCATGAAGGGTGCCCGCTCCATCCGCCACATCAGCGGAATGGCGCGCAGCACGAGGTCGTAGGCGGTGGCGTCCACCGGCGGCCGGGTGGAACTGCGGCGCGCCTCGATCAGCAGGATTTCCGGGTCGATCTGCGCCACCACTTCCGCGGCAATTTCGTCCTGGAGCGTCAGCAGGTCATTGGTCTGGCGATCGAAGCGGCGCGCCCAGACCACCTGGTTGCCGGCGCGCAGATCGAGCAATCGAACGGTAATGCGCAGACGGTTGCGCACCCGCTGGATCGAGCCATCGACCAGGAAGTCGATGCCGAAGGTGCGGCGGATCGCCCCCTCGTCGCGGGTCTCGGCGGCGAAGCGGGCGAGCGAGCTGGACGCGACGACGAACATCCAGCGGAAGCGCGACAGCGCGGTGGTGATTTCTTCCGCCAGCCCGGGCGCGAGATGCGATTCCTCCTGTGAGGCGCCGGGGAACTGCATCGGCAGCACGCCGACATGGGCGCCGCCCCGAGCATTGCGCAGCTCCTGGCGCGGCTCGAGCACGGCCACGGGTTCCTCTTGCTCGTCCTCGGGCGGCGGGGCGGGCGGCGGCGGCGCGGCCTGGAGCGGCGGTTGCGGCGGGGGCGAGGAACGCACCGGCACGCGGCTGCCATAGGGGCCGCGGATTTCCGCCAGCAGCCTCTGGGTCTCCTGCGACGGCGCGGCGTCCAGCAGGTCCGCCAGCACGGCCCGGCAGCGGTCGTAGGCCTGGATCGCCATGCCGCGCTCGCCGCGGGCAACGTGCGCCCGCATCAGCGCCCGCCAGGCGCCCTCATGCGCGCGGTCGATCTGCAACAGGCGCTGTGCCGCCGGGATCGCCGATTCCGGTTCGCTCGATTCGCGCAGCAGCGCCTCGGCGACGTTGCGGGCGCGGTCGCGCAGCCGCTCGCGCTCGGTGGTGAGCCAGGCGTCGAAGGTCGGGTCGATGCCGTCCAGGTCCTCGAGCAAGTCGCCGTCGAGCAATGACAGGGAGGCCGGCTGTTCGGTGGTGGCCCGCATCACCTCTTCGACATCCACCCAGACCGCGCTGGAGCGCAGCGACAGGTGGTCGCGGGTGACCTGCATGATCTCGCCGCCGGCGGGCGACAGGGTTTCCAGCAGGCGGTGGATTTCCTGGCGCAGCGACGCCCGGGCCTGTTCCTCGGGGCGCCGGCTCCACAGCAGTTCGGCGAGCCTGCCGCGCAAGGCGGGGCGGGGCGCCGACAAGGCGACAACGGCGAGCAGGGCGCGGGTCTTGCGTCCGGCGGGCAGCACGTTTTCGCTGGTGATCGTCCAGGCTTCCATCTGGCCGATCAAACGCAGGCGTAGCACCACCTGTCCGGAGGGGCTGGACTGCGAGGTTGGGCCTGGGGGCCTGATTGTCGTGCCTGCCATCATCGCGTCATCAACACCGTCTCGGTTGTATCGCAAATTGGATCAGCACGCCAAGGCTTATGATATCCTTTCATATCGAGGCTTCGGCGAAAATTTCACGCAGATCTCCACTCCAGGGGCCGTGGAAGCGCGCCAGCCAGTACTCGGCCTGGGTCGGGGCGCCCGCGGCGATCGCTTCCAGCGGCGCCAGGTAGGCCGATTCGTCCTGCCCCGCGGCGTCGCGCCTGGCCCGGGCGCGCAGTCCGTCGCGGGCGATGGCGACCACGTCGCGGGCAAGCTCCCGCAGGTCGCCGTCCCGCCAGGGCAGCTTCGCCGCCAGGCCCTGGCGTGGCACGGCGTCCCGCATGGTCACCGCATCCTGCCAGCCGGCGCCGCGCAGCAACGCCTCGGCGGCGGCCAGCGCGGCGCCGTCGTACAGCAGGCCGACCCAGAGGGCGGACTGCGCCAGCATCATATCCGGGCGTCCGGCATCGGCGCCGCGCATCTCCAGGAACTGCTTGATGCGGACGTCGGTGAACACGGTGGTCATGTGGTCGGCGAAGTCGCCCACCGTGGCCTGGGTCCCGGCCAGATTGTGCAGCCGCCCCTCCATGAAGTCGCGGAACCGGCCGCCGGCGACGTCGATGTACTCGCCGTTTCGGTAAATGAAATACATCGGCACGCGGTCCACCAGCCACGCCGCGTAGCGCTCGAAGCCGAAGCCGTCCTCGAACATCACCGGGGGAATGCCGGAGCGGTCGTTGTCGGTGTCGGTCCAGACGTAGGCGCGGTAGGACTGGAAGCCGTTCGGCTGGCCCTCGGTGAACGGCGAGTTGGCGAACAGCGCGGTGGCCAGCGGCTGCAACAGCAGCCCGACGCGCAGCTTGCGCACCATGTCGGCTTCCGAGCTGTAGTCGAGGTTCACCTGCACGGTACAGGTGCGGGTCATCATGTCGAGGCCGCGCGTGCCGACCAGCGGCATGTAGCGGCGCATGATGGCGTAGCGGCCCTTCGGCATCCACGGCATGTCGGCGCGGCTCGCCAGGGGGTGGAAGCCCAGCGGGGCGAAGCCGATCCGCAGGTCCCGGGCGACGCTGCGCACCTGGGCGAAGTGGGTCTCCATCTCGGCCTTGGTGTCGTGCAGCGTCTCGACCGGTCCGCCGGACAGTTCGAGCTGCCCGGCGGGTTCCAGCGAGATCGCCGCGCCGCCCTGCTTCAGGCCGATGATGTTGCCGTGGTCGGTGATCGGGGTGGCGTCATAGCGTTGCAACCCGGTCAGCAGGTCGCGGATCGCGCCTGGCTGGCCGTCGGCGGGAAGATAGGGCGGCGTCGCCAGGTCGTCCTGGCGAAAGCCGAACTTCTCGTGTTCCGTGCCGATGCGCCAGGCGCCCGGCGGCTTGCAGCCGGTGGCGATGTGCGCCGCGAGCTGGCGGATCGAGGTGATCGGAGTCGCGTCGCCGTCTCCGGGATTGGACATGCGGTTCCCAGACGTTTTGGGTTAAGGACCAGTGTTCTAGCCGCACCAGGGGGCCTGCAACAATGCCAGCCCGGCAACGCAGGCGGTCTCGGCCCGCAGGATGCGCCGACCGAGGCTCATCGCCGTTACAAAGGGATGCCGGAGCATGGCGTCAAGCTCGGCTGGCGTGAAGCCGCCTTCCGGGCCGACCAACAGGGCGGCCGGTTTCGCGGTGGGACGGGGTGGCGCGGCGGTGGAGCGTTCGATCGCGGCATAGAGGGTGCGGCCCGGCGGCCAGTCGGCAAGCAGGTCGGGCAGGCGGCGGGGCGGGTGCAGGACGGGGATGGTGAGGCGTTCGCATTGCTCGGCCGCTTCCGTGGCGATGGCGGTGAGGCGGGCTTCGTTGATGCGCGCGGCGTTGGTGCGCTCGGTGAAGATGGGGTGGAGCGCGGAGACGCCGAGCTCGGTGGCCTTCTGCACGACCAGGTCGGTGGCGTCGCGCTTCAGCAGGGCGAAGACCAGCCAGAGGTCGGGGTCGGGCGCCTGCTGGCGTCGCTGCGTCTCCACGGCGAACGTTACGCGGTCACGGCGCAGTTCGCCGATGCGCGCCTGCCACTCGCCGTCGCTGCCGTTGAACAGGCGGACGGGGGCGTTGGCGCCGCAGCGCAGTACCGTGCCGAGATAGTGGGCCTGGGCCGGGGTGCCGGCGATCGTCGCATCTGTGCCGAGCGCGGCCGGGACGTAGAGGCGGGGGATGCTGGTCATGCGGCTGCCCTGGCGGGCGGACGCCGCCCGATCCTCACGTCATGCTGCCGGCTCGTGGTTGTCGTCATCGCCCTGGGTTCGTTCGTTGTTTGTTCAAGATGGCCGGCCGGTGCGTGGAGGGCAAGACGGTCGGCCGGCGGTGCCGGTTTGCCGTGCCAGCCCCGAGATGGCTGATCAGGCGCGGAATACGCAACTGCAACGGGTGTAGCATGGAGGCGACGGTTGTACTGCACCGCTCGGTCGTTTGGGTCGCATGGTGCGTGGGAGGTGAACGGTTGCCTGCGAGCGGTACGAACCGTCGGACGAGAGTTTAGCCTTCGGATGCAGAAGGATTGCCGCGCATCCGAGGTTGGCGGCGGAACTCCCCATGGGGTCTGGCAACGAACACCGATGGTTCCGGATACGGTCGCCGCAAGCCGGCCTCCGACCGCGGTTTCCGGCCTGCTGCCAGCCGTGTCCAGAACCATCGGTTTGCGTTGACGCCTGCGAACCCGATGGTGGTCTCCCCGCGCGGTCCCGGCCGCTGGGCGGAACAGCGCGGCGCCTGCCGCCGTCTCGTCGCTCGTGGGCGGGGCCAGAGGAACGCCACGACCGCCGTGCGGCATTCCCGCCGGCCGCTGATATACTGTGCCAACCAGGAGGGGCCGCGCATGGCAAGCAAACCGACCGAGGTCGCGATCTACCACAACCCGAATTGCAGCACGTCGCGCAAGGTGCTCGGCATGCTCCGCGAAGCCGGGGCCGAGCCGCGCATCATCGAATACCTGAAGACCCCGCCAAGCCGCACGGAATTGCTCGACCTGTTGCGGCGCATGGACATGACGCCGCGCGCGCTGCTGCGTCGCCGCGGCACGCCGTATGACGCGCTGGGCCTGGCCGATCCGGCGAAGAGCGACGACGCGCTGATCGACGCAATGCTGGCGCAGCCGATCCTGATCGAACGGCCGATCGTGGTGGGTCCGCGCGGCGTCCGGCTGTGTCGTCCCGCCGAGCGCGTCTACGACGTGCTGCCCGCGCGCTGATCGCACGCAACATCCGGGCAGGTGCGCGCGGCTGATTGCCCTTCGCGCCTCAATGACGTCTCGCCGGCTTGCCGAACTGGCGCCGCATGCCGGTCTGCGCGATGATGCCGGCAACCCGCACGGAGGAAGCCCACATGGCCAAGGGAATACTGCTCGTCGGCTTCGATTTTACCAACGCGCACGAAGACGAGTTCCACGACTGGTACGACCTGGAGCATGTCCCGGAACGGCAGCGCGTTCCCGGCTTCGGCGCGTGCGACCGCTGGATCAGCGTGAATAACCCGAAGCAGGCTGTCGCCAGCTACGAACTCGACAGCCTGGACGTGCTGCAAAGCGCGCCCTATCGCGCCATCGGCTATGAAAACCTGTCGGTCTGGTCGAAGCGCGTGACCGCGATGTGCCAACGGCTGATCCGTTTCGACGGGGAACAAATCCTGCCGGGCGAGCAGGATGCTCCGTCGGGGGCCGGCGGGTTGCTGGTCAATGCGATGAACGTCGATCCGGCGCACGAGGCCGAGTTCAACGAATGGTACGACCACGAACACATTCCCGCGCTGGCAGCGGTGCCGGGAACGCTGTGCGCGCGGCGGTTTCGCGACAACAAGGGTTCGCACCGTTATCTCGCGCTGTATCACCTCGCCTCGCCCGACGTGGTGTTGACGCCGGCCTGGAAGCAGGCGGCGGGCACGCCCTGGACCGGACGGCTGCGGCCGCATTTCCGCGACCACCTGCGCATTGTCACCCGCCACTACGTGCGTGCCAGATAGCTTTCCCCATAACGACAGACCCAACTCACGCCGGAGGCAACGTCATGGCAAGACTTCCCTACGTCACCAGCAAGGAGCAGGTGGCGGCGAAGGATCATGCGATCTTCGATTCCATCGTGGCCAGCCGCGGTGCGGTGCAGGGGCCCTTCACGATGTTCCTGAACTCGCCGGAACTGGCGGGGCGGGTGGCGCATCTCGGCGCGTATGTACGGTTCGAAGGCACGCTCGACATGCGCGTGCGCGTGCTGGCGGCGATGACCGTCGCCCGCGAGTTCGAAGCGCTTTACGTGTGGGGCGCACAGACCGGCGGTGCCCGCAGGCTCGGCGTGCCGGAGACAACGATTACCGCGATCCGCGAGAACCATTCGCGCGACATCCCGCCGGAGGACGCGCAGATCGTGGCGTTCACCCGGCAACTGCTGCGCAAGCATCGCGCCGACGACGCCACGGCGAAGGCAATTCTGGCACGGTTCGGCAACGACGAGTTCATTCAGCTCACCGGCGCCATCGGCTACTACACTCTGCTTTGCATGACGGTGAATGCGTGCGAGTTGGAAGCGGGGCCGAACGCGGAAGTGCTGAAGGTGTAAACCTCTCCCGCGCAGCGGGAGAGGTTACATGACGACCCCAAACCGCTCCGCGAACCCTGCTCGCCCCGCTTCGGTGATCGCCACCGCCCGGGTGTCGCGTTGCCGCGCGATCCAGCCGAGTTCGAAGCAGCGGCAGGCCAGCGCCGCACCGAGCCGCCCAGCGATATGCGGCCGCCGCTCGCTCCAATCCAGACACGGCCGGCAGAACACGCGTCGGCCTGGCTCGGGCTCCGCGCCGAAGTCGCGCAGGAAGCGATGCCCGGTGTCGGTGACCTCGCCGCCATCCGCGGTCAGCGCCACGTGCCCGCGCTCGCACAGTGAATCGGCCAGGCCGACGCCCAGGCGGCCCGCCAGGTGATCGTAGCAGCTTCGGGCGGTGCGCAGCGCCTCGCCGCCGCGCCAGGTGCTGCGCCGTGCCGGCATCGCAGCGTCGGCTTCGCCGGCCACCGCCATGATGCCCTCCAGCATCTGGCCGATCAGCGGCGAGGCCAGCCGGTAGTAGCGATGCCGTCCCTGCTTCTGCGGTGTCAGCAGACCGGCTTCGGTCAGCTTGCCCAGGTGGCCGCTGGTGGTCTGCGGGGAGACATGCGCCGCGTAGGCCAGTTCCTTCGCCGTCAGCGCCCGGCCGTCCATCAGCGCCGCCAGCATATTGGCGCGCGCCGGATCGCCGAGCAGGGACGCGGTAGCGGCGATGCGCGTGGCATCACTCATGGCGGGGACCCTTCTTGCTTGCCCGCAAGATAGGCTGCCTGGAGCGTCGCCGCAGCTACCCATGCTTCGGTCGCCGCCGAAGTGTCACGCGCGCCGATCGGCGCTTGATTCAGTTGCAGCTCGGTTGCTGGTGGCAACGATCGCGCTCGCCGGGCGAGACGCCACGGTCGGCGAGGCGTTGGCGCAACAGGACCAGGGCCGCAGTGAGCGTGCCGAGATGCCGCTCGGGCGGGATGCGCGTGATGAGGGTTTGCGTCATGCCTTCCAGCAGCACGCCGAGCATCACGTAAGGGTCGGCTTCGCTGCGCAAGGCGGTTTTGATCGCGACCGACAGTTCCGCCAGCGGGTCCGGCGCCTGTGAAGCTGCCTGTTCGGCTTGGCTGGACAGCGTCCGAACAATGCGGGCGTTCGGCCGTCTTCTGGTCGGTTTCATGGGCTGCGTCCGATGAGTGACCCGGCGGGCGATATCCAGGCTGGACCGGTCTGATAGACGATTGCGCGCCGGCTAGCTGTGCGATTCCGCACAGGAAATGCCAAATTGCCGTGTGCTGGGTGCCAGGTGGCGGGCAGTCGTGTCACGATCCGCACTACCTCGGCAGGTCTTAGTTGCATCGGCTTGTGGTATCGTCCAGAATCGCCATGGCTGAGATGACCAAAATAGCAAAATAGCCAGAAGATCGTCAAGCTATTTTGCCATTATCGTCAAAATTTGGACGAACGATGGCTCAACCGCCGCCCGCCCCCCGAACGCGCCGCGCAATCGAAGCGCAGAATCGGGCCTCGCCGCAGGTCGAGGTTCGCGGTGCGAACCCGGGGGTAGCCGGTCGCCTGCACGAGGCTGTCCGCGCGGCCGGCGGCAACCAAGCCGTGGCACGACGTTCCGGCGTGCCGCTCGCCACCGTCAATAATTATGTTCGTGGTCGCAACGGCATGAAAATCGGGCCGCTGGCGGCCCTTGCGGTGGCGTGCAACGTCTCGCTGGAATGGCTCGTCGCCGGCGGCGAGGCGTCTGCAACCGCACTGCTGGCCGACCCCGATTATCCTGCCGCCATGGCCGCCCCCCCGCCCGGCCTGGCCGAGGCTCAAGCGGAATCGTCGCCGGCCGACATGACCGGTGGCATCGATGTGCGTATCCTGGTCAAGGCGATCGAGATCGTTGCCGCGATCGCCGGGGCAGCGGATTTTCTCGACGACCCGAAGGAGCTGGCCCGCCGCATTGCTACCACCTACGCGGTGCTGATCGAGCCGGAAGCATCGCGGGAGTGACCGGCTCGGCTCTCGGCCGTGCGGCGGGGTTTCGAGCGCAGTTCAGCAGCAACGTTCAGGGCCAGCCGGGTAACGGGAGGATGATTCGATGTTCGTCGTGCTGTTCGAAGTCGAGCCGCGGCCGGAGCGCTGGGACGACTACCTGCGCTACGCCGGAATGCTGCGTCCTGAACTGGTGCAGATCGACGGGTTCCTGGACAACCGGCGATTCCGCAGCCGCCGGCATGCGGGGCGGCTGCTGTCGCTGTCGTTCTGGCGTGACGAGAAATCCGTCGTGCGCTGGCGCTCGCATGCGATGCATCACGGCGTGCAGGCGAAAGGCCGCGCGGAGGTGTTCCGCGACTACCACCTGCGCGTTGCCGAGGTGGTGCGCGACAACGGCGCGGCGCAGCCTCAGGCGCGGCTCGACGAAACCGAGACCGGACTGGCGCGGGCGGCGAGCATCATCGAGGGTCCAGCGGCCGAAACGCCGCCGGAAGCGGCCGGGCTGGTGGACTGGGACATGTTCGACGGCATCCAGGACCCGCAGGACCGCCTGCTCCTGCTCTCCTGGCGCGACGCCGACACGATGCAGGCCTGGGCACCGCAAGCCGGGACGCGGCGGCGCGACGTGCGGATCGTGCGCGACTACGGGCTGCGCGACCGGGCCGAGGCGCCGCAGTTCCATCCGTGATGCGGTAGCCGCGCCAGGCGGCCGGAGTCAGAACGGAATTTCGTCGTCCAGGTCGCCGCCCTTCGGCGCCTCCCACGACGGCGCGCCGCTGCCGCCGCTGCGCGGGGCGGCGCCGGCCGCCGCCGGCCGCTGCGCCGGCGCGCGCTGCTGGTAGCCCCCACCGCCGCCCTCGGCCATCGCGCCTTCCTCGCCGCGCTGGCTGTCGATCAGCACGAGTTCACCGCGGAACCGGCTGAGCACAACTTCCGTGGTGTAGCGCTCCTGCCCGGTCTGGTCGGTCCATTTGCGGGTCTGCAACGAGCCCTCGACATAGACCTTGCGGCCCTTGCGCAGGTAGCGCTCGGCCACCTCGCCAATCCGGTCGTTGAAGATCACCACGCGGTGCCACTCGGTGCGCTCCTTGCGCTCGCCCGAGGTGCGGTCGGTCCAGTTTTCGCTGGTGGCCAGCGTCAGATTGACGATTTTCGTGCCGTCCTGCGTGGTGCGCACCTCCGGGTCCTTGCCGAGATTGCCCACCAGGATCACTTTGTTCACGCTACCTGCCATGACCGCACCCTCATTCCCAAGGGAGTGAAATTACCCCCTCCATCCCTAAATCGCTATCGGTTAACCGACTCTTCCCATTCCACCCGGAATCAGCCTATACCCCGGGAACATCTAGAGAACAAGCAGGACAGTCATGGCCGGCTCCATCCATGTGCGCGGCGCGCGCGAGCACAACCTGAAGAACGTGGATGTGGTCATTCCGCGCGACAGCCTGACCGTGCTGACCGGGCTGTCCGGCTCCGGCAAGTCGTCGCTCGCCTTCGATACGATCTATGCCGAGGGCCAGCGGCGCTATGTCGAGTCGCTGTCCGCCTATGCCCGGCAATTCCTGGAGTTGATGGGCAAACCGGATGTGGATTCGATCGAGGGCCTGTCGCCGGCGATCTCGATCGAGCAAAAGACCACGTCGCGCAACCCGCGGTCCACCGTCGGCACGGTGACGGAGATCCACGACTACATGCGGCTGCTGTGGGCGCGCGTCGGCGTGCCCTATTCGCCCGCCACCGGCCTGCCGATCGAGGCGCAGACCGTGTCGCAAATGGTCGATCGCGTCGTCGCCATGCCGGAGGGCACGCGTCTGTTGCTGCTGGCGCCGGTGGTGCGCGACCGCAAGGGAGAGTACCGCAAGGAACTCGCCGAGTTGCAGCGCCGCGGCTTCACCCGCGTCAAGGTGGACGGCAAACTCTACGAAATCGGCGAAGTCCCCTCGCTGAACCGCAAGATCAAGCACGAGATCGAGGCGGTGGTGGACCGCATCGTCGTGCGCGACGGCATCGCCCCGCGCCTGGCCGACAGTTTCGAAACCGCGCTGGCGCTGTCCGACGGCATTGCCTACGCGGAAAATGCCGATGGTGGCGAACGCACGGTGTTTTCCTCGCGTTTCGCCTGCCCTGTCTCGGGCTTTACCATCGAGGAGATCGAGCCGCGGCTGTTCAGCTTCAACTCGCCGCACGGCGCGTGTCCGGCGTGCGACGGGCTCGGTACGGAAACGTTCTTCGATCCGGCGATGGTGGTGCCGGACGAGCGCCTGGCGCTCGCCGACGGCGCGATCGCGCCGTGGACCGGCTCGCAAAGCCCGTATTACGACCAGACGCTGCAAAGCCTGGCGAAGCACTTCAAGATCACCACGAAGACTCCGTGGCAGGATCTGCCGCAACGCGTGCGCGACGCGATCCTGAACGGCACTGGCGAGGAACCGGTCGCCTTCACCTACAAGGATGGCGTGCGCGCCTACACGGTGACCAAGCCGTTCGAGGGCGTGCTGCACAACCTGCAACGCCGCTTCCAGGAGACCGACAGCGTCTGGGTGCGCGAGGAACTCACGCGCTACCAGGCGGAAAAGCCCTGCGCCGCCTGCAACGGTGCCCGGCTCAAACCGGAAGCATTGGCGGTGCGCGTCGCCGGCAGCAACATCGCCGAGGCTTCGGCTTTGTCGATCCGCCACGCGCTGGATTGGTTCGACGGGGTGATGCCGACGCTGACGCCGCAACGCGCCGAGATCGCCCGCCGCATCCTGCGCGAAATTCTCGACCGGTTGCAGTTCCTGGTCGATGTCGGGCTGGATTACCTGACCCTGGCGCGCGGCTCCGCCACGTTGTCCGGCGGCGAGTCGCAACGTATCCGGCTGGCCAGCCAGATCGGCTCCGGCCTGACCGGCGTGCTGTATGTGCTGGACGAACCGTCGATCGGCCTGCACCAGCGCGACAATGAACGGTTGCTGACCACGCTGCGGCGGCTGCGCGACCTCGGCAACACCGTGCTGGTCGTGGAACACGACGAGGATGCGATCCGCGCCGCCGACCACGTGATCGACATGGGTCCCGCCGCCGGGGTGAACGGCGGCCACGTCATCGCCGAAGGCACGCCGGCGGAAATCTCCGCCAATCCGAAGTCGTTGACCGGCGACTATCTCTCCGGCCGCCGCCGCATCGACATTCCCCTCCTGCGCCGCCCGGCTCAGGCAGACCGTGTGGTGCGCGTCGTCGGCGCCCGCGGCAACAATCTCAAGCACCTGACGGCGGAATTCCCGCTCGGCACGTTCACCTGCGTGACCGGCGTGTCCGGCGGCGGCAAATCGACGCTGGTGGTGGACACGCTGTACAAGGCGGCGGCGCGCCGGCTGATGGGCTCGGGCGAGGTGCCCGCGCCGCATGATCGCATCGAGAATTTGGAATTGCTCGACAAGATCATCGACATCGACCAGTCGCCGATCGGCCGCACGCCGCGTTCGAACCCCGCCACCTACACCGACCTGTTCGCGCCGATCCGCGACTGGTTCGCCGAGTTGCCGGATTCCCGGGCGCGCGGCTACAAGCCGGGCCGCTTCAGCTTCAACGTCAAGGGCGGGCGCTGCGAGGCCTGCCAGGGCGACGGGGTGCTGAAGATCGAGATGCATTTTCTCCCGGATGTTTACGTCACCTGCGACGTCTGCAAAGGCAAGCGCTACAATCGCGAAACGCTGGAGATCAAGTTCCGCGACAAGTCGATCGCCGAGGTGCTGGCGATGACGGTGGACGAGGCGGTGCCCTATTTCAGCGCCCAGCAGCGCATCCACGACCGGCTGAAAATTCTCCAGCAGGTCGGGCTGGGCTATATCCAGCTCGGCCAGCAGGCGACCACGCTGTCGGGTGGCGAGGCGCAACGGATCAAGCTGTCGAAGGAACTGGCGCGGCGGGCGACCGGGCGCACGTTGTACATCCTCGACGAGCCGACCACCGGCCTGCATTTCGAGGACGTTCGCAAGCTGCTGGAGGTGCTGCACACGCTGGTCGAGCAGGGCAACACCGTCGTGGTGATCGAGCATAATCTCGAGGTGATCAAGACGGCGGACTGGCTCCTCGACCTCGGTCCGGAGGGTGGCGATGGCGGCGGGCGCATCGTCGCCGAGGGCACGCCGGAGGACGTCGCGGCCAATCCCGAAAGTCACACGGGGCGTTTCCTCGCGCCGATGCTGCTGCGCATGACCAAGCAGAAGGCGCGGCGGAGGGCTTAGTCCTTCGACCCCATGCTTCGATCTGGACCGCTGTCAGTCCGCAAGCAGAATCACCACAAAGGCACAAAGACACAAAGAAGTTGATCTTCGTGCCTTCGTGCCTTTGTGGTGAATCTGCTTGCGGACTGACATGGCGCGCCGGCGATTCAAATGTGGCAGTCGCTACGCACCGCTCCCACTACGCAGGCGACCTGAAGCGATGCGGTATCCGCTGAATCTCCTCCACCACCTTCCGCCGTGTCGCCGCACTCGTCCCCGCAACGAAATCGATCGACACCGTATCGACAATGCCGCCGAACCGCCGCTCGATTGCCTCGGCAATCCCCTCGTACGGCGCTCGTGCGACAAACAGGTCCAGCACCTCGTCGGAGATCTGCGCCGCCATGTCCTTCCACGCGCCCTGCTTCGACATCTCGGTCAGCTTGACGCCAAGGTCGGACAGCCCATGGATGTCGAACACCCCGCGATACGCCGGCGTCGATCCGTAGAACGCCACGCGATAGCGGATCTTCTCCGCCGCCGCGCGCACCGCCGCATCGTCCGGGCCGGTCACGACAAACCCGCCCCCGGTGATCTCGAAATTCTCGAACGACTTTCCCGCCGCGGCCAGTTCCGCCGCCAGCATCGGCCGCACCACCTCCTCCAGATACCGCCGCGTGGCGAAACCATGCAGCCGCACGCTGTCGGCGACGCGCGCGGCGGTCTTCGACATCAGCGGCCCCACCGCCGCCATGGCGATCGGCACCATCGGCAAACCCAGCGGCCCGGGCGAGAACTCCGGCGTCATCAGCGTGAAGTTGTAGTGCTTGCCGCGGAAATCCAGTTTTTCCCCGGTCTCCCAGCAACGGAAGATGGCCCGCAGCGCCTGCACGTATTCGCCCATGCGTGCCGCCGGCGCCACCCAGGGCACCGAAAACCGCCGCTCGTTATGCGCCTTCACCTGGCTGCCCAGTCCCAGAATGAACCGCCCCCGCGAGTGCCGCTGCAAATCCCACGCATGGTTGGCGACGATCATCGGGCTGCGCGGAAACGCGATCGCCACCGAGGTGGCCAACTGCACGCGTTGCGTCGCCAACGCCGCGAAGGCCAGCGGCGTGAACGGCTCGTGCCGCAACTCGTTGGCGGTGACGCAGTCGAAGCCGTCCGCTTCCGCCTGGCGTGCGGCCGGTCCACAGGCCCCCCAATCCTCCACCGGCAGCACCGTCGAAACCCGCATCGTCATTCTCCCCTGTACGGCCACCGTCACGGCCCACGCAGGCCGGCCATCCACGACTTTCTTCCCGCGCGCAAGTCGTGGATGGCGGGCCGGAGCCTGCCCCCTGGCGCTTGGCCCCGGAGCCCGCCATGACGGATCGCGCCCGTCATTTGCGGTCCGCCCGCTGCTCACGTAAAGCGGTCGCCTGCGGGAGAGGAGCCATCGCATGCAGAGCCTGGCGGGCAAGGTCGTCATCGTCACCGGTGCGGGCCGCGGCATCGGCGCCGCCGCGGCTGCTGCGTTGGGCAAGGCTGGTGCAAGCCTGGTGCTGGCCGCGCGCGATGCCGCGCAAATCGACACGGTGGCGCAGGCCATCACGCGTGACGGTGGCGCCGCCGTCGCCCTCGCCTGCGACGTATCCGACTGGAATGCGGTGCAGCGCCTGGTCGCCGGGGCGCAGCAACGCTTCGGCAAGATCGATGCGCTGATCAACAACGCCGGCGTGATCGAACCGATCGCCGTCACCGCCGAGAGCGATCCCGCCGTCTGGGCACGGTCGATCGAGATCAACCTCATCGGCGCCTACTACGCGATCCGCGCGGTGCTGCCGCCGATGCTGGCGGCCGGTGGCGGCACCATCGTCAACGTCTCCTCCGGCGCCGCGCACAATCCGCTGGAGGGTTGGAGCGCCTATTGCTCCGGCAAGGCCGGCCTCGCCATGCTGACGCGCCAGATCGCGCTGGAACATGCCGCGCAGGGAATTCGCGTGTTCGGCTTCCAACCCGGCACCACCGACACCGAGATGCAGGTGATCATCCGCGCCTCGGGTATCAATCCGATCAGCAAGATCCCACGCGAGAACCTGACGCCCGTCGCGCATCCCGCCGCGGCGATCGTCTATCTCTGCACCGGCGCCGCGGACGACCTGGCCGGCAAGGAGTTTTCCCTCCGCGACGAGGCGTTCCGCAGCCGCCTGAACCTGGCATGAGCGACGCGCCACTCGCCGGCATCAAGGTGATCGAGGTCGGTCAGGCGCTGGCCGGACCGCTCGCCGGAGTCATCCTCGCCGACCTGGGCGCCGACGTCATCAAGGTGGAAAAACCCGAGGGAGGCGACGACGCGCGGCTCTGGGGCCCGCCTTTCGTCGATGGCGACGCGCTGACCTTCCACGCGATCAATCGCGGCAAGCGCTCCATCACGCTGGACATCAAGCGCGCCGGCGATGTTGCGAAGCTTACCGCGCTGGTGCGCGACGCCGACATCCTGATCCAGAACCTGCGTCCGGGCATTGTCGAAGACTGCGGCATCGGTCCCGTCGCCATGCTCGCCGTCAATTCGCGGCTGATCTATTGCTCCATCTGGGCCTTCGGCTATCGGGGACCCTTGCGTATGGCGCCGGGCTTCGATCCGTTGTTGCAGGCCTATGCCGCGGTGATGACGCTGACCGGCCGGCCGGACGATCCGCCCACGTTCTGCGCCCCCGCGATCAACGACACCGCGACCGGCATGTGGTGCGCGATCGGCGCACTGGCGGCGTTGCAGCAGCGGCAGCACACCGGCAAGGGTTGCGTCATCGACACGTCGCTGTTCGAAAGCGCCGTCGGCTGGGTAGGCTCGCCGCTCGCCGCCTTTCTGCGCACCGGCAACCTGCCGCAGCGGCACGGCACCGGCAGCGGCGTGCTGACGCCGTACCAGACCTTCGATACCGCCGACCGGCCGATCTGCATCGCGGCCGGCAACGACCGGCTGTTCGTCAAACTGGCGCAGGCGATGGGCCGTCCGGAATGGGCGATCGAGGCGCGCTTTGCCAACGGCCGCCAGCGCACCGCGAACCGCGCGGAGCTGGTCGCCGCGATGCAGCCGGTGCTGCTGACACGCTCGCGGCAGGACTGGCTCGGCATCCTCGGCGAGGCCGGCGTGCCCGCGGCGCCGGTGAACGACATCGCCGAGCTGGCGTCCTCGGAGCAATTGCAGGCCATCGATATCCTGCGCACATTGCCTGGGAGCGAGGCGCGGATTACCGGCCTGCCCATCAGCTTCGACCGGCAACGCCCGCACCCGCGCAGCGATTCGCCCAAGCTTGGCGAGCATAACGCAGAGATCCTCGACCGACTGGAGAGACCCGATGCCTGACGACATCCTCGATCGCGCCCGCCGCTACCACGACGAGCTGACGGAATTTCGCCGCGACATCCACGCCCATCCCGAACTCGGGCTGGAGGAACACCGCACCGCCGAGCGCGTTGCCAACAAGCTGGCGGAATGGGGTGTCGAAGTGCATCGTGGCGTCGGCAAGACCGGTGTGGTCGGCGTGTTGCGCAACGGAGACGGCCCCGCCATCGGCCTGCGCGCCGACATGGACGCGTTGCCGATCCACGAGGAAACCAACCTGCCCTACAGCAGCCGCAACGCCGGCCGCATGCATGCCTGCGGCCACGACGGCCACACCACCATGCTGTTGGGCGCGGCAAAATACCTGGCGGATACCAGGAATTTCCAAGGCACGGTGAACTTCATCTTCCAGCCTGGCGAGGAAGGCATCGGCGGCGCGCTCGCCATGCTTGAAGACGGGCTGTTCGAGCGCTTTCCCTGCCAGGCGATCTTCGGCATGCATAATCGCCCCGGCATGCCGGTCGGCCAATATGCCATCAGCCCCGGCGTCGGCATGGCCGGCGGCGCGTTTTTCGACATCGCCATCACCGGCAAGGGCGCCCATGGCGCTCGGCCGGAGGAGAGCGTCGATTCCGTGCTGGTCGCCTGCCATATCGGTGCGGCATTGCAGTCGATCGTCGCCCGCAACGTGCCGCCGCAGGACGTCGCCGTGCTGAGCGTCACCCGCATCCTGGCCGGCGACGCCTATAACGTGATCCCGCAGACCGCCACACTCGCGGGTACCGTCCGTACCATGAAGCGCGAGACGATGCAGTTGGTGGAAGCCAACATGAAACGGTTGGCGAACCACGTCGCGGCCGGTTTTGGCGCCGAAGCCACGGTGGATTTCCGCGTGATCTTTGCGCCGCTGGTGAACGACGCCGACCACGGGCGCGCCTTCGCCGATGCCGCGGCGGACCTGGTCGGCGAGCCAAAGGTGAACCGCAACAAGCCGCCGGCCAATGCTTCGGAGGATTTCAGCTTCATGCTGGAAAAAGTGCCCGGGGCCTACATCAACCTGGGCAACGGCGAGGACAGCGCGCCGGTGCACAACCCGGCGTACAATTTCAACGATGCGGCGATTCCCTACGGCGTCGCGCTGTTCGCCAGCATCGTCGAACGCAAGCTGGCGAAATAGATAATACTCCCCCTCCCCTTTGTGGGAGGGGGGAGACTCGTCCCGTGTCCCCGGCCACTCCCATGACGTGTGATGTTC
>Ga0181521_10003775_pt1 | contig 17645 bp, 17 predicted proteins | sample PEATcosm2014_Bin_32_FD_119764 | JGI IMG/M metagenome (GOLD analysis project Ga0181521, IMG submission 119764) | Peatland microbial communities from MTU Mesocosm Facility, Houghton, MI, USA - PEATcosm2014_Bin02_60_metaG | ecosystem: Environmental > Terrestrial > Soil > Wetlands > Peat | place... | reverse complement strand
TGAGCCCTTACGTTGGTGAGGCAAAGTTGGCACCGGTTTCGGTGGCGCCCCCATCCGTTGGGGAGCCGCATATTAGTTGGTTCTGGATTTCCAGACCATCGCTCGGCCGATGAGACAGACGCAAGAGAGCCCTCGCTTAAGCTTCGGCGTCTGACAAGCGGTTAACCGAGAACAAGGCCCCGGGCTTGCCGTATACAGTTTGGCAGAATTGGGTTGAATTGATGCCGGTCGCGTGGCTCGCGTTCGGTGTTTCCCTATTCATCGCCGCGACCAGCGTCGCGACCCCGGCTTCTATTCTCAAGATCTCCTCGGCCCCTACCACTCTAGTTGGGGCAAATGAAAAGAATGCTCGTCAACGCAGTTCAAGAAGAAGAACTGCGAGTCGCACTCGTCGACGGTCAGAAACTCTACGACTTATCGATTGAGATCCCTTCCCGGGAACAGAAAAAATCCAATATCTATAAAGGCCGAATCACGCGCGTCGAGCCGAGTCTCGAAGCGGCGTTCGTCGAGTACGGCGCGCAGCGTCACGGCTTCTTGCCTTTAAAGGAAGTCTCCAAGGAATACTTCCGTTCGCAACCCGGAGCCGGGAGTCGCCTCAATATCAAAGATCTCCTGCAAGAAGGTCAAGAGCTGATCGTGCAGGTCGAAAAGGAGGAACGCGGCAACAAGGGCGCCGCGCTCACGACCTTTATCAGCCTCGCGGGCCGCTTCTTGGTGCTCATGCCGAACAACCCGCGCGCCGGCGGCGTGTCGCGCCGCATCGAGGGCGAGGATCGAGATCAGATGCGTGAGGCGATGAACGGCCTGCAGATTCCCGACGGCATGGGCGCCATCGTGCGCACCGCCGGAGTCGGCCGCTCGACCGAAGAATTGCAGTGGGATTTGAACAATCTCAAAACCGCCTGGGATGCGATCGTGCTGGCGAATGACGGCCGGCCCGCGCCGTTTCTGATCTTCCAGGAAAGCGACGCGGTCACACGCGGTCTGCGCGATTACTTCTCGGATGACGTCGGGGAATGTTTGATCGACCAGCCTGAAGCCTTCCAAAAGGCCCAGGAATACATGCAGCGGTTCATGCCGCCGGATGCGCAGCGCAAACTGAAGCTGTACCAGGACCCGGTGCCGCTGTTCACGCGCTACCAAATCGAGAGCCAAATCGAGTCGGCGTACTCGCACAAAGTGATCCTGCCGTCGGGCGGCAGCTTGGTCATCGATCATACGGAGGCGCTGGTATCGATCGATATCAACTCGGCGCGCAGTACGCGCGGCGGCGACATCGAGGCGACCGCTCGCAATACGAACCTCGAGGCTGCCGAGGAAATAGCGCGCCAATTGCGGCTGCGGGACATCGGCGGACTGATCGTGATCGATTTCATCGATATGGAGTCGCAGGCCAATCAGCGCGCCGTCGAGGATATGCTGCGCGACGCGGTCAAAATGGATCGCGCCCGCATCCAGCTGGGACGGCTGTCGCGTTTTGGCTTGCTCGAGTTATCGCGCCAGCGTCTCAGGCCCGCCCTGAGCGAAACAACGCATATCAACTGCCCGCGCTGCAGCGGCATGGGCACGATCCGCGGGGTGGAATCGATGTCGCTCGCCCTGCTGCGCCTGATCGGTGAAGAAGCCCGCAAGGAGCGCACCGGCCGGGTAATCGCACAAGTACCGGTGGACGTCGCCACTTACCTGATCAACGAGAAGCGCGACTGGCTCAGTCAAATCGAATCGCGCGACAAAGTGTCGCTGGTGATCGTGCCGAATCCGCATCTACAAACCCCGGCCTATAGCCTGCGGAGAATCCGCGACGACGAGAAGGAATTACCGGAGAACACGACGGTCAGCTACCAAATCGCGGATCAGCCGAGCCTCGATGATTCCAATATCGGTAATCGCGACAAGAAGCCGCAAGGCGAGGCACCGCTGGTGCCGAGCATCGTGCCGACCTTGGCCTCGCCGGTCGTGCCGACGCCTATCCCTGAGATACCGGCCGTTGCCTCGGTCGTGGTTCCGCAAGAAGGCGCGTTGGTGCGCTTCTGGAGATGGTTGTTCGGCACCCGCACCTCACACGCCGCTACCACGGCATCTGCGAGCACAACGCATCCGCACCGCGATCGACCGGCCCACCGCGAAGCGCGTCATGATCGGTACCGGAGCGGCGGCGATCGGGATCGTAACCGCGATCGCAATCGCGATGTACGGCGCGACGGTCCGCGTGATCCGCGGCGCGACGGACGCCCGCGGGGCGATAACCGTACCGATGCCGGCCCGCGCCGCGCCGATGGTGCGCCGCCGGAGCGAAACACCGCGCGCAGCGACGCACCGCGCAGCGACGCACCGCGCAGCGACGCGCCGCGCAGCGATCAAGCCGCCCGCAGCGAGGTGGCACGACCTGATCAAGCGCCGCGCGTGGATGTTCAGCAAATCCGCACTGGCGAGGCACCGCCTCGCACCGATCGCGATCCCGGAAACGAGCGCAGCGATCGTCCGGAACGCAGCGGGCGTAGTCGACGGCGTCGCGGCCGCGGCCGCGGCCGCGACGAAGGCACCGGCAACGGCAACGGCAACGGGCAGGCAAATGCGACTGAAGGCAACGAACCGGCAACCGCCGGTGGCGGTCGCGTGGAGGTGACACCTGCCTCGATGGCACCGGCTCCGGCGGTACCGGCCTTTGCGCCACCATTTGCCGATGCCCCCCGGGAACGCATCGTGCCCCCGCAGCCCGAGTCAGCGGCGTCGAGCCGCGACGCGGCGCAGCAGCCGGTGAGACCCGAGCCGCCCTCGCCGCGGCCGGCCGAGGCACCGCCGCCGAGTGCCGGTAACGACAACAAGTACGTCGTGTGGTCATCCGCCCCAAGCGATGTGCCGCGCAGCGGACCGGACGATCGTTAGCCCAAGGCAGGTTTGTCCTTAGGCGGGCGCGTGTGCAGGCGCAGATTCAGGCACAGGCTCACGCCGAACAACGCGGCCGCTAGACCGCGAAGCACCGCGATGGCCGCGCCGCCGATCGGCACTGCCAACCGATGAGCGGCGGATGCGGCGGGAAGCCTCATGAGAAAAAACACACTAATAAGGACCGTGGCCGTTAGCACATAAGCGCCGGTCCAGGCGCGTCGCTCGCCCGCGCCCAGCCGACGAGGAGCCGCCGATTCAACCCCATGGCCGGGACGCAGGCCGTACGCGAGTAGGGCGATCACCACGACGAGTCCGAGCAACGAGCTGCCATCCTGCAGCAATCGAACTCCCACCAGATAGTGGCCGCCGATCTCGACCAGGGGCTCATCGAGCGCCGGTATCATCCGCACGCCGCGCGCGCCCTCGTGAGTGAACGCGTCCCATACCAGATGAGTGACCGCCCCGGCAAGCACGCCACAAGCGGCCAGAAACCACTGCAGAAGACTGGTGTAGTCCGCCGGTGCGGCGTGCTCACGCCAGCGCGCATAGGCCCCAGTGGGTAATAACTCGATCAAGGGCGTCTTGATCAGCCGTTGAAAGATCCAATAGGTGATCAAGCCGACCGGCAGGGAAAAGGTCAATAAACTGAGAGCGCTGTGGGTTTCGAACCGCGCCGGGCGCCAGGGCGTGAACCACCCAAAATCGGGAACCATGCTGCCAATGATCGCGGCGGACAGCATTCGCCAGCGAGCAAGGGGGCGCGAAAACGGCAGTATGACCGCGGCGTGTGAGATCGTGAATGGCATTGGCAGTCTAGCTTGTCATCTCATCGTCATATTACAGAACTATAACTCACCGGTTACGCCACCCTTTCGCCGAGAATCCAAAGATGGCCAATGTCGACGTAGTCATTCCGAGGCCGGTGGCCTCGCCCCTCAGTGGGCACAAGTCAAGTCCCTGGTTCAATGTGCTCGCCGGCGTGGTCGTCATCGCAGGCATCATATACGCTGGCTACCACTTGGCAGATGACTTATCGGTGGTCAGGTACACCCGAGCGTATCCATTCATATTGCTCGGCATTGCGCTGTTCATTGCACTGGGATTCGAGTTCGTCAATGGTTTTCACGACACCGCCAATGCGGTGGCGACCGTGATTTACACCCATTCCATGGCACCCAACCTTGCGGTGGTTTGGTCGGGCACCTGTAATTTCTTGGGCGTATTGTTCTCGAGCGGCGTGGTGGCCTACACCATCGTGTCGCTGCTGCCGGTGGAATTGATTCTCCAAGTCGGCAGCGGTGCCGGCTTCGCCATGGTGTTCGCGCTGTTGATTGCCGCGATTCTCTGGAATCTCGGTACCTGGTATTTCGGCCTGCCGGCGTCCAGTTCGCATACATTGATCGGTTCGATCATCGGTGTGGGTCTGATGAATCAGCTGATGGCGGGCAGCAGCAGCGGCACCAGCGGAGTCGATTGGAGCCAGGCGGCCAAAATCGGCGAATCGTTGTTGTTTTCGCCGCTGATCGGTTTCAGCGCCGCCGCGCTTCTGATGCTGATCGCCAAAGCGCTCATTCCCGTACCCGCCCTATTTCAGGAGCCCAAAGGCAGCAAACCGCCGCCACTGCTCATTCGAGCGTTGCTGGTCCTGACCTGCACGGGCGTGAGCTTCGCGCACGGCTCGAACGATGGACAAAAGGGCATGGGCCTCATCATGTTGATCCTCATCGGCACGGTACCGACCGCCTTCGCGCTGAACCGCACCATGCACGAAGCAGACGTCTCCAAATTCGTGGCCGTGTCGGCGCAGGCGCAAGCCGCGCTCGGCCGCTACGGCAGCGGCGACGCTCCGGCCGACCCGCATGGCACCGCCATCGAGATTGTGCGCACGCGCTCCATCAGCCCGCAAACCGTCCCGGCGCTCGCCGCGCTGTCCGGATCGATCGCCGAGGAAGTGAATATCTACCATTCGCTGGCAAAAGTGCCCGCGGATTCCATGGTCAACATCCGCAATAACATGTACCTGGTCAGCGAAGGCCTGCGATTCTTGGCCAAGTCGAAAACCATCGCAGTGTCCCCAGCCGATCGGCAAATCCTGACCGAGTACAAAAAGCAGCTCGACAATTCGACCAAGTTCATTCCGACCTGGGTGAAGGTCGCGGTGGCGATAGCCCTCGGCCTCGGCACCATGATCGGCTGGAAACGTATCGTCGTGACCGTGGGCGAGCGCATCGGCAAGACGCACTTGACCTATGCGCAGGGAGCGTCGGCCGAACTCGTCGCCATGGTCACCATCGGTGCGGCCGACATGTACGGTTTACCGGTCAGCACCACGCACGTCTTGTCATCCGGCGTGGCCGGCACCATGGTCGCCAATCGTTCCGGACTGCAGTGGGCCACCGTGCGAAACTTGCTGATGGCTTGGGTTCTCACACTGCCCGTTTCCATTGCGCTGGCGGGCAGCCTGTACTGGCTGCTACGCGCCCTTCTGTAAGTCAGCGATCAGGCCGCGCGACGCCGCAGTGACGAGATCGAGCACGCGCTCGAAATCGTCGGCGTCCCCGCAATAAGGATCGGGAACCTCGAGGCTGCCCAGCTGATCCGCGTAATCCAAGAACAGCCGTAGCCGCGCCTTCGAGGCCTTGGGTCGTAGCGCCCGCAACGCGCGCAAATTCTGATCGTCCATGGCTAGGATGAGATCGAAATGTGCGAAGTCGGCCGCTGAGACCTGACGCGCGCGCAAGCCGCTCAAATCGATACCGCGATGCTTGGCGGCGCGCTGACTGCGCAAATCCGGCGGCTCGCCGACGTGATAGTCGGCGGTTCCCGCGGAGTCGACTTCGACCTTCAGTTGCGGCGCTTCCGTGGCCAGCAGATGCCGCAGCACGCCCTCCGCCGTCGGGCTGCGGCAAATATTGCCGAGACAGACGAATAGAACGCTGCACTGCCTATCTTCATGGTCTTTCATTACTATCACCGCCACTCATGTCATCACGGTCGGACGGATTTGAGATACGCTCCGCTACCTGCGAATTGCGGGTGTCCCGTTGGCAGGCGCAGACGGATTGACGCACCCAAAATTCGCCGCAGCGTCGATGCTGCCCAGACCCTTGAACCGAGCGACTTGTGGATACGGGCACAGCGGGCGTGATCGATCGACCTGCCCATCTGTCGTATGCGACGCGATCAATTGGTCCGGCGCGTGCTCGTGGGTCACCCAATCGTCAAGCGCAGCGACCGCGTCGAATTGATTGGGGCCCGGGCCGCCGCCGCAGTGCCCCATCCCCGGCGCCATGAACAGTCGCGCAAACCGGAGCGTCCGAACTGGACCACCCGACGCATTCGTCACGGCCTCGTAATAAGCCACAGTGTCCTCTGCAGCAACAATCGGATCGGACCAGCCTGCATAGATTAGAAGCTTGCCCCCATGGCGCTCAAATGGCGTCAAATTGGGCTCGATGGCCGCTATGAAACCCAGCTTCTCTTCGGCGTAGGCAAGATCGCGGTCCCACTGGATGGTGTTCCAGTCCCAGGTCGGATCATCGAATAGGAAGTAGCGGAAGAACTGTACCCGCATCGGCTCGGGCGGATCCAGAATGTAAGTGCGCCAGCTTTGGTTGCCGATGTCTTCGCTCCCAACGGACCAACCGGGGTAGATCTGCGTCCCGGTTTTCGGATCCTTCAATCCATCGTGCACCTTGCGAACGGCCTCGACCTGGGCGGCGGTCAGGCAATTCGCTTCATCAGCACCTTTGCACAACAGCGTCGCTGCATCGAAGCGGCACGCTCTCGGATCATCGACGAGCCCGTCTTTCAAGCCATCAATGGAGTCGCACGCTTCGACCACCGCCTGGGTGATCACGCGAAGCTTCGCTGCGGGAAGGACCAATTTGCCGTTTTGATGAGTAGCCATCCATGACCACAGCAAGCCAAAAATTTGACGAATGCGGTTATTTGCCGGTGCTCCGGCAATGATTCCGTCATAATCCTCAGGATAACGTTGAGCCTCCGACAGCGCCTGATGACCGCCGGCCGAACACCCGACGAAATACGCGCGCTCGGCGAAACGACCCGTCTGTACGCGGATCAACAGCTTCGAGGTATCGGTCATCACGTGCACTGCACGGTACGCATAGTCGACAACCTTCTCCGGATGCCGTTGTCCGAACTTCAAATCTCCCCCGGAGTGTCCTGTATCGTGGCTGGCGGTCGCGTAACCCTGTCGCAATGCACGGGCCATCGCCGCGTAATCCAGGTCGCCCGACCACCCGCCATTCCCAACGCCTTGGAACTTGCCGTTCCAGTTTCCTGGCGGCGGGATCCACAATTCAAAGTTTATTTCTGAGTCCTGAACGGGTCGCGCGGTGGCCTCGATGCGGCAGAATTCCGGCAGCACAAACGAATTCGTCGCGCCGAACCGTTGGAACCGTCCCGGCAGGATTGTTGCAATCGTTCCGCCCGGCTGGAACAGTTTCTGCAAGAGTGTTCCAATCGCCCCACGCGGCGGGAACAGTCCTGCAGGGACGACGGTGGCGGAGCGGATCTCGACGTTCGGTATCGTCATCGAGACGAGTTCGTCACACGCCGTTCCGACTGCGGCGGCGACGGCAGAACTCATCCAGGGGCCCAGCGCACACGCCATCAGAATCGAGCGACGCCTCATGGAGCACTCATGGAGCAAGTGTAGTACGTCGAATATGGAAAGTCGCTCGCGCTACCCCGTTGGGCGTGATCCGTACTCGTCGTGGCGCCGTACCCAGAATTGGCCGCGTCCCTGTTCGTCGCGGCCCTTCGGCACCAGATCCAAATAGTGATAGGCGGTATTCAAGATATCGATGCCGCGGGCGTAGGTGGAGTAGGTGTGAAGGATTTGGCCTGAGGGGTCCTTGAGAAATACGCTGACACCTTCCCGTTCGGAGCGTCCTGGATCCTGCTGCACATAGTTGTAGAGTGCGTGCTTCCCGGCCAGCTCGTCAGTCGTGAAGGAAGCTTGATAGTCGAAGTTAAACGGTGTCTCACCGGCTGACAGCCATTTGAAGGTCCACCCCAGCCGCTTCTGATACGCCAGCAGCTTTTCGTAGGGCGCCCTGGAAATGGCAACCATGGTCACGTCGCGTTGATTCAGATGGGTGATGATGCCGTCGAAGTTATCGGCCCAGAACGAACAATGTGGGCACCCCGCGCTCCAGTCCGGACCAAACATGAAGTGGTAGACGATGAGCTGGCTGCGGCCCGCAAACAAATCAGACAGCGACTCGCGGCCTTGAGGACCCTCAAAATAATACGCCTTCGTGACCGCCTCCCAAGGGAGGTCGCGCCGCTCTTGGCTTAGTTCCTCGCGGAGTCGGGTGAATTTCTTTTCCTTTGCAAGCAGTATCTGCCGCGCCTTAATCCACTCCTGATGTGATACGACTTTGTGCTGTGTGTTCATGACGGTCTCCCCGGTGCACTCATCAAGCGGCGGCCGCGACTCAGCGGCCGCCCCAAATATTCAGCGGCCGGCCCAGGTATTCAGCGGCCGCCCGGTCTCAAGGAGCGACTTGAGGCTGGACAGGACGCGGGGCCAGCCCTGCGACACTTTGCGCTGCATATCGGACCCCGCTTCGAGCTGATCGTGGGTAACCGTTAATCGAACCATGTCGCCAACCGGCTCGATCTCGAAGGTCACGCGGCTGTGCTGCGCTTTGATGCCTCTGTCCTGTGGGTCTGCCCAGGTGATAACCAAACGATGAGGCGGTGCGGCTTCCAGTACTTCGCCCAAAATGGCGACTGATCGCGTCGAGTCAACGCGACGGTGCTCCCAAGCCGACCCCGGTTGCCAGTCGGATACGTTTTCGCGATCCCAGTACTGGCGCGTGAATTCGCCATCCAGCAATGCCCGCCAAACGGTCTCCGCTTGGGTTGCGATGTAAATGACGTAGGCAAAAGTCGACTTAGCCACCGGTGGTACCTTCTAGTCGTTGTTTAAGATCGCGTAGGGCTTTCAGACGCGACCGTTCGAATCTGCTGATCCAACGATCATATATTTCCTGCAGCGGCACGGGATTGAGGAAGTGCAGTTTCTCGCGGCCGCGCCAACGGGTCGCGACCAAGTGCGCAGCCTCCAGCACGCTGAGGTGCTGCGTCACTGCCTGACGCGTCATGTCGAGGTGCTCGCACAAATCGCTCAGTGTCTGTGCGTCGTGCGCGTTGAGCAGATCGAGAAGCCTGCGCCGACTGCGATCTGCGAGTGCTTTGAAGACAAGATCAGTATCGTTCATGGTCCCTTCCCGGCACGGCGACAGAATAGGCAAGTATTTACTTGCATGTCAAGCGCAGACGTGATGCTCGCAGCGAGCGAGGGCCGCGGGGGGAAATGGCGCCCGCTCCGCGTAGCGCGGAGCGCAAATGGATCGAAGATTCTAAGCGCCTGCGCTTGCTGGGGGGTTAAGCCGCCGCGCTTGCTGGGGGGTTAAGCCGCCGCGCTTTCCGCCTCACGGGGCCGCGCTTACCGGCTTTGCAGAGCGCCGGCCGCGCAGAACCATCAAGCCGCCCAACAGCAGCGTCAGACCGCTCGCCGCGGACGTCGGGTCGATTTCAGGAGCCGCGTTGACCACGAGGAACTCCTGGCTCTTATTGATCGGATCAGCCGTGAAGACGCTCACGTTGCTTCCCACGTATCCACCGAGCGCAGCGGAAAACGCGGCCGCTTCCAAGGTCGCCGCACCGCCGTCCGGGTCGGTCTTCTGACCATCGAAGATGTCCCAGATGGCGAAGGAATAGTTGACCTGGGCGGCCTGATTGTTGAGGTTTGCCAGCAGTCCGTTCGCCAGCCACGCGGCTGCATTGTAGGCCTCTGCGGTGGTATACGGAGCACCGTTCAAGGAGAATTTCTCCGACCCGTTCAGGGCACCCGCATTCGTCATGGTAGCCACCCACGGCTGATTCAGGTACGACTCCGTATTGAAGTCGTCGCAAATCACGTAGCCGGTGTAGCTGACGCCGGGACCCGAAATCGTTCCTTGGTAGGGGCTGACGTACACGCCGTCCGCGACCGTGCCGTTGCCCACCCCGGTGAGTTCCATGTTGTACGTCTGTGCGAACACCGCAGGCGCAAATGCCGACAGGCCCCATGCGAGTAATGCCTTAACCGTTGCGTTCATCAACTGCCCCTCGTTGCGTTTGCGTGTGGGCCGGCAATCCGACTCATGCGAGTAGCTTCGTTGATATCGTCGCGTCAATGCAAACGCAAAGGCGGCGCTCATGACGGATTGCGCACACGGCAACTCGATATGTCAAATTGCCGGTTGAACCGCGGCACCCCCGCAATCTTGCGCCGCTCGAGCTCAGCGGCAGTGCAGACTAGCGCGCACCCGCTCGAGATCCTCGGGCGTATCGACGCCCGCGGGAGGTGCTTCGGTCAGCGCCACCAAGTGAATGCTCATGCCGTATTCCAAGGCGCGCAATTGTTCCAGTTTCTCGGTCGTCTCGAGCGGCGCGGGCGGCCAGGCGGCGAATTGCAAGAGGCTGCGCACCCGATAGGCATAGATGCCGATGTGCCGCCACGCACCGGCGAATGCCGTCGGCCGTCCGCCCGCGACGTCGTCTCGTGGCCAGGGCACCGGCGCGCGGCTGAAATAAAGAGCGCGCCCATCGCGCGCGCGCAGCGCCTTGACGCAACTGGTGTCGAGAAATTCCTCCAGTGTCTGAATCGGCGCGACGGCCGTCGCGATGTCCACGAGCGGACGCTCGCGCAAGGCCGCGGCGACATCGCCCACCACCGCCGGCGGCATCAGGGGTTCATCACCCTGCAGATTCACCACGATGTCATCGTCCGCAAGGCCGCGCGCGCGTGCCACCTCGGCGATGCGATCTGTGCCCGACGCATGCCGGCGCGCCGTCAGCACGCAGTCAGCGCCAAATCCAGCGGCGATCTCCTGAATGCGCGCATCGTCGGTTGCCACGATGACCGAGGCGGCACCGCTCGCGCGCGCGCATTCCCACACCCATTGAATCAACGGCCGCCCGCCGATATCGAGCAGCGGCTTGCCCGGCAGACGAGTTGCCGCAAAACGCGCCGGTATCACGACATGGAACACGGAGCTCAAGCGCGCTAGCGATTCAGCAACGGATCATCCGCGCCCAACATGCGCGCTTCCTCCGGCAACATCAACGGGATTCCGTCGCGAACGGCGTAGGCCAACCGGTCAGGACGGCAGATGAGCTCGAGCGTGCTGCCGCTGCCCGCCGGGCGCAGCGGGCCCTTGCATACCGGGCATACCAACAATTCGAGTAAGCGCTTATCCATGCATGATACCTCGCGACGGCTGTTCGCGTTTTGCAATACGTTGCGTCACGATGCCGAGCAGTGTAGTCGATTCGCCGGCGTCGAAATACGCGCTCACGGGCACATACCAATGCCGCTCGTCCGCTATACCCTTGCATTTTACGGCATCTTTCTCGGTCATGAGCACCGGCCTATCGTCGGCAAAAGTGATGTCCTGCGACCTCATTCGGGCGTGGTCGGCCAACGGGTGGCCGATGACTTCGATTCCGTGTGCACGCAACATATTGAAAAACCGTTCAGGATTACCGATCCCGGCAATTGCGTGCACCGCAGTGCCGGCGAATGCCTGCAACGGCGTCACCCGGCCGCAGCTCACGCCGACCGCGCTTTCGGCCTCCAGCCGCATACTGAGCGCGCCTTCGAGCAGCGCTCGGCCCCCATTGACCACGACCGCGTCGGCCACAGCCAAGCGCGAGCGCGTTTCGCGCAACGGTCCCGCCGGCAACAGCCAGCCGTTGCCGAAGCGACGGTCCCCGTCGATGACGACGACCTCGCAATCACGCGCCAGGGCGTAATGCTGCAAGCCATCATCGCTCACGATCACATCGCAGCCTGCGCCCACCAACAGCTGCGCCGCGGCCGGCCGATTGCGCCCGACGGCCACCGGCACAGCGGTGCGTCGCGCCAGCAGGATGGGCTCATCGCCGACCACCCGCGGATCGTCGGATGGCTCGATCAACCGCACCGTCGTGGAGGAGCCGCCGTAGCCTCGCGTGACGACCCCCGGCTTGAAGCCACGCTCGCCGAGTCGCGCCACCAGCCAGCATACGAGCGGTGTCTTACCGGTCCCGCCGACGCTCAGATTACCGACTATGATCACCGGGCGGGACAAGCGCGTCGCTCTGCGCAGGTGCGTCGATACATAGCGTCGCGAGCCCGATACGGCGCCGTAGGCGAGCGACAGGGGCATCAACCACCACGGCGGCGCGGCGCGCTCGTACCAAATGCGATTGAGCCAGGATTGAACCGACATGGCGCACGCCTCAAGCGTTGAACTGCATCCCATGCAGCGCGGCATACAGGCCGCCGCGCGCCAGTAATTCTCGGTGGTTGCCCATTTCGACGATGCGTCCCTGATCGAGGACGATGATTCGGTCGGCACCTTCGACCGTGGACAAGCGGTGTGCAATCACCAGGGTCGTGCGTCCCTGCATCAGAATCCCCAGCTCCTGCTGCACGCGCCGTTCCGACTCATTGTCGAGCGCGGCGGTGGCCTCGTCGAGCATCAGCACCGGTGCATCCTTGAGCAAGGCTCGCGCGATGGAAATACGCTGCCGTTGGCCGCCGGAAAGGTTCTGTCCGCGGTCGGACAGAACCGTGTCGAATCCCTGCGGTTGCTGCGCGACGAATTCCATGACGTTGGCGGCGCGCGCCGCCTCCTCGACTTGCGTCTCTGTTTTATCGATCGCATTGAAAGCGATGTTGTTGCGGATGGTGTCGTTGAACAGCACCACGTCTTGACTGACCAAGCTCACCTGCGAGCGCAAATCGGTCAGGCGGTACTCGCGCACGTCGACGCCGTCCAAGAGCACCGATCCTTGCTGTACATCGTAAAAGCGCGGCACCAGGCCGACGAGCGTCGTTTTGCCGCTGCCCGAACGGCCGACGATGGCCACCGTTTCACCGGGCCGCACCCGAAAGCTCACATCATGCAGCACCCCACCCTTGTCGCTCGCATACTGGAAGGACACATTGCGAAACTCGATCTCGCCGCGCGCGCGCGCGAGAGTGCGAGTACCGCCGCTGCCCTCCGTCGGCTGATCCAAGAGGTCGAACACGCTTTGACCTGCGGCGATGCCCTGCTGCAAGGGCCCGCTCATGTTGACCAAGCTGCGCAGGGGCGACGGTATTTGCATCAAGGCGGCCAGAAAAGCCAGGAATTGGTCCACTTGCATGTTGTGGGAAAACACCTGACGGATCGCCACGTACAGCACGCTCGCAAGAGCGATCGACGCAATGCACTGCACCACCGGATTGCTGATCGATTTGGCGCGCGCGAGCTTCATGTTCGAGGCGCGATTCAGTTCGTTGACCTGCTCGAATCGATCGGTCTGGTGATCCTCGGCGTTGAAGATCTTGATCAAGCGGTGCGCATCGATCGCTTCCTTGGCGACGCGCGTGATATCACCCATCGAATTTTGAATGCGCTCGCTGTAGCGGCGGAAACTGCGGTTGGCGATTTGCATGAGCCAAGCGATGACGGGTGCCGCGGCGATGCAGAACACCGCCAGACGCCAGTTCATGTAGAACATGTAGACCAACAAGCCGACGATGCTCAGGCTGTCGCCGATCAGAGAAATCGATGCGCTGGTCGCCGCGGCCGCCACCAGCTCGATGTTATTGGTCAGTTTGGAGAGCAAGTGGCCGGATTGCTGGCGGTCGAGAAACGCGGTGGGCAGCCGCAGGTAGTGTGAAAACACGTCGCGCCGCAAGCCTTTGATGACCTGGCGGCCCACCCAGCTCGGATAATAGTTCGCCACGAAGTCGCCGATGCCGCGCAACGTGAACAGTACGACAACCGCGATGGGTACTTGCCACAGGATTTGTGGATCTCTTTTGACGAATGCACCGCTCACGAACTGCTTGACCAGGTACGCGAGCCCAATGTTGGTCGCGGCGAACAAGATCATGCCGAGCACCCCGATCAGGAAGACCCCGATATACGGTCGGGCGTAGCGCAGAAGGCGCCGGTAGATCGACCAAGAAGTGTTATCGAGTTTAGGTGGGCTGGCGCTCGCGGCGGAGATCGCGCTCAAGGCGAAGGTTCCTGATGAACGGTCGAAATGTTGAGCTGCGCAAAGCCGAGCCGGCCGGCAACATCCATCGCCGTCACCACAGCCTGGTGCGTGCTGCGTGCATCCGCGCGTATCGTAATGGGCCCGCGGTCCGTGCCGGCTTCCTTCAGCAGGGCCGCCCGCAACGTGTCGGGACTTGCGTTGATCAGGGTGCGCTCATTGACTCGGTAAGCGCCGTCTGCGGTCACGGTGATCACCAGCGGTTCATGGTTTCCGCGCGGCAGCGGAACCTCGCTCGCCTGCGGCAGCTGAACCTTGATACGCCCCTCTTGCTGAAAGGTGGTCGATACCATGAAGAAAATCAGCAGAACGAGCAAGATGTCGATGAAATTGATCAAATTGATCTCAGGATCTTCCCGATTTCTCGGACGCAGGTTCACGGCTCAGGCCTCCCGCGCGATTTCGCCGCGCTCGTCCAGGGCATCAACCAGCTTCATGGCTTCCTTTTCCATTCGAATGACCAGGCGTTCGACCTTGCCGCGCAGAAAGCGGTAAGCGATCAGCGAAGGGATCGCGACCGTGAGCCCCGCTGCCGTGGTAATCAACGCCTCGCCGATACCGCCGGACAGAATCCTCGGATCGCCGAGGCCGTTGGCCGTGATGGCATTGAACGCATGGATGATTCCCGCCACGGTCCCCAGCAACCCCAGCAACGGTGCAACCGCAGCGATGGTGCCGAGGGTGTTAAGGAATCGCTCCAGCTCGTGTACCACGTGCCGGCCGCCGTCCTCCAACCGCTCCACCATCAATGCACGCGGCTTGTTGCGATTCGCAAGGCCGATGGCCAGCAACTTGCCGAGCGGTGAGTTTTGCTCCAAGGCGCTCACCAACTTGTCGCTGAGTTGATCCGCTTCGACCCAGTTCCACACTTTTTGTGCCAGATCACGCGGGATGACGCGACTGCTTTGCAAAGTCCAAAGTCGCTCCAATATAATGGCCACCGACGCGATCGAGCATAAAATGATCGGCCACATGAAGCCGCCGCCAGCGCGGATGATCTCCCACATTGTGTCCTCATATCGTGAGTCTTGGATCTGCCGGCATGATACTTGAGCGCCAACGGTTGAGATACCGCGATCGATCGCAAAAACGGCATAATGCCGGCCCGTGGGAGTGAACTCTCGATTCATGCGACGCTGGCTCATACGCATCACACCGGACCGCCATACGCTGGAGAGACTCTGGTGCCTGAAGCCCTTTGCCACCCTCGTCATGGACCGAGGTTGTTGGACATTCAGGCGCACTAGCGTGGTTCGCGCATTTTCCTTAGGGTTGCTGATCGCGTTCGTTCCCCCCACTCCGCTGCCGATTCACCTCACCCTGTGTGCCGTGCTCGGAATCCTTTTCAGGCTCAATTTGCCGGTGCTGTTTGCGACGGTCTTCCTCAGCAACCCGTTCACATGGTTTTTGCAAGTGGTCGGCTCGATTTGGGTCGGCGCAAAACTCATGGGCCTGGACCTCACGCCGTTCGTGCACGAGTTGAGCCATCGAAGCGAGTGGGCGCAACTCGGTCAACTCTGGCCGCCGCTGCTGCTCGGTGCGTTGGTGCTGGGCCTCCTGGCGGGCGGTTTGGGCTTCGTGCTCGCAGAATGCGCCTGGCGCGCGCGCGTGATTTACCACCTGCGCCAGCGGCGCGCCCGTTCAAGCGGGCGCCGTGCCGCGCTCGAGCAGAATTCCATCGACTAGGGTCAGTACTCGATCGAGGCGCGCCGCCAAGCGCTCATCGTGAGTCACGATGACGAGGCTGGTGCCGAGCTCGCGATTCAGCTCCAGCATCAGTTCGAATACGTGCCGGGCATTTGTGCCGTCGAGATTGCCCGTCGGCTCATCGGCCAGCACCAGTTTTGGCCGGGTGACCAGGGCGCGGGCCACGGCGGCGCGTTGACGTTCGCCACCGGAGAGCTGCGAGGGACGGTGAGTCAGCCGCTCGGACAAGCCCACACGCGACAAAATGGCCGCCGCCTGCTGTTTTGCGATCTTCGGATTCATGCGTCTCACCAGCAATGGCATGGCCACGTTCTCCAAGGCCGTGAACTCCGGCAGCAAGTGATGAAACTGGTAGACGAAGCCCACCGCGTGGTTGCGCAGCCGGCCTCGTTCGGTGTCGTTCAGTTGATTCATGGCGGAACCCGCGATGCTCACCGTGCCGCCGGTGGGCAAATCGAGTCCGCCCAGCAACTGCAGCAGCGTGGTCTTGCCTGAGCCGGACGCCCCGACGATGGCAATGCGCTCCCCCGCGCGCACGGTGATCGAGGCACCACGCAACACCTGCAATTTCACCCCGCCTTGGATGAATTCCTTGGCGAGATCCGCGCCTTGCAGCACTACACTGTTGGAGTTCGACATACTTGAGCGCGGTCCTCAGTCGTTTCGAAGCGATTCCGCGGGCAGCAATCGCGCAGCTCGCCAGGCGGGATAGAGAGTGGACATGCAAGCGAGTACGAACGCGACGCCGCAAATCCGCAACACGTCCGAGAGTCGGACGTGCGCCGGCAGGTCGCTCATGAAATACACGCGCGCATCCAAGAATTTGAAACCGACGATGCCTTCCAAACCGTGCACCAGTTCCTGCAGATTGACTGCGATGAGGACGCCGAGGACGAGGCCGCCGACGATGCCGAGCACGCCGATCAAACTGCCTTGTACGATGAATACCGACAAAATACTGCGCGGCGACGAACCGAAGGTGCGCAGAATGGCGATATCACGGCGTTTGTCCTTCACCACCATCACCATGGTCGACACGATGTTGAATGCCGCGACGGCCACGACCAACGACAGAATGACGAATAGCATGCGTTTGGTGATCTCTATCGAGCGGAAGAAATTGACGTGCTGATTGGTCCAGTCGTCCACGTCGTAGCCGCCGCCGAGCGCAATCGCGGCCGCACGTACGATGCGCGGCGCAGCGTACAAGTCCGCAACGTTCAGCCGCATGCCGGTGATATCGTCCCCCATGCGCAACAGCTTGGCCGCATCCTGCATGGCGACCAACGCGATGCGCCGATCGTACTCGTACATGCCCACCGACAGGATGCCGACCACTTGGAATGCGCGCATGCGCGGCAGCACACCGACCGGCGTGACATCGCCCTCTGCCACCATGAGCACGACCCGGTCACCGACGCGTGCGCCGAGCTCATCCGCCAAGGCCTTGCCGAGGATCACACGGTAATCGCCGGGGACCAGGTCACTCAAATGGCCTGCCAGCAGGTGAGGCCCCAAGTCGGCAACGCGGCGTTCCGCGTCCGGCAACACCCCGCGCATGAGTATCCCCGCGGACCTGTCGTCATGCGTCATCATGGCCTGCTCTTCGATATAGGGCGCCGCGGCGACCACGCCGGGGAAGTGCGCCAGCTGGGTGATCTGCGGGCGCCAATTCGTAATGCGTCCCTCGAGGCCGGAGATCGTCGCGTGGGCCGTAAGGCTCAGGATTCGCGTGCGCAACTCCTCTTCGAAGCCGTTCATGACGGATAGCACGACGATGAGCACCGCGACTCCCAACGCCAATCCGAGGATCGCGATGCCGGCGATCAGCGACACGAAGCCGCGGTGGGGAGACGCGCGCAGGTACCTCAATCCCAAGAACCCTTCGTACCAATAGCGCATTATTCGTATCGCAGCGCTTCGGCGGG
>Ga0181521_10003770_pt1 | contig 17659 bp, 24 predicted proteins | sample PEATcosm2014_Bin_32_FD_119764 | JGI IMG/M metagenome (GOLD analysis project Ga0181521, IMG submission 119764) | Peatland microbial communities from MTU Mesocosm Facility, Houghton, MI, USA - PEATcosm2014_Bin02_60_metaG | ecosystem: Environmental > Terrestrial > Soil > Wetlands > Peat | place... | reverse complement strand
CGGGGGTCTACCGCTTGCCTCGGGCCTCAAAAAAAGCCCCGCAAATCGAACCTTTTTAAGTGTACCAGGGGGTGCGGCGGGGCGCTCAGATTTCTCTACGGATTTCTCCAGAGGGCCGCTCCGGGGGCGCAAGAGGGCGAAAACGGCTCCGTTGCATGGCCGGGACGACTACGGGACCGCCCTCAAGGACTAGACTCCGCGCCTGTGAACCGTGCTACGGAGGCGACCGACACGGAGCAGCGCGAGCCACCGCCGTCGAGCGGCGGCAGGACTGGCCGGCGGCTGGCGGGCAGGCTTATTGACCTGACGGCGCGTAGGCCGCACGGGTGGATCGCGCGCAAGACCTATGGCGGCACGCAGGGAGCGCCGAAGGGGCACGAGGAGGTCTTCGATCGTGTTCTAGACGCGATCGGCGCTCTGGACGGGGAACGGTGCCTTGAGGTTGGCTGTGGCGGCGGCCGGTTGCTTGAGCGGGTCTTGGCAGCCGGTGCCCACGCGGCCGGCGTCGATCACAGCTCCGACATGCTGGACCTGACTTCCCAACGCAATCGCGGTGCCGTCGAAACGGGCGCGCTTGAACTCAAGCTCGGTGAGGCCGAGTCGCTTCCGTGGCCGGACGCCACTTTCAACGTCCTGCTCTCGGCTAACACGTTCTTTTTCATCGCGCAGCCCGAGCGTGCGCTTGCAGAGTTCCTGCGGGTGCTTGCGCCTGCTGGGCGAATGGTGATTGCGACTGTTCCCGGCCCGCTACCGGCGCCGTCACTGCGGAACTGGTGGGTGTACGTGTGGGGATCGCAAATGCACGTCTACGACGATGAGCAGATGCACGCGATAGTCGAGCACGCCGGGTTCAGTAGCGTCACGGTGACTAGCACGGGGAGCGAGGCGCAGCCGCTTCAACTCGTACAGGCTCGACGCTGACTCGGAGCGGTCTGCTGTGCTCGGAGGTCATTCAAGGACTGATCGGCGTGTGCTGTTCGTTGGCGACTCGCTTGTCGCTGGCGTCGGCGACCCGACCGGGCGCGGTTGGGTGGGTCGCGTCGTGGCCGCCTCGTTCGGGCTGGGCCTTCCACTGACTGCCTACAACCTCGGCGTCAGGGGCGAGACTTCCCAGGAGGTCGCCGCGCGCTGGCGAATAGAGGCGATTCCACGCCTCGCACCAGGGACCGCCCGAAGGGTTGTGTTCTCCTTCGGCGCCAACGACACTACGGTCGAGAATGGCCGGCTTCGCGTCGAATCCGAGCGCTCGTGTGCAGCGCTCTCCAAGATTCTGCAAGAGGCCGCGGTGGTCGGGCTGCCGGTGCTCATGGTCGGCCCGGCTCCAGTGGACGATCCCGAGCAAAACGAGCGCATCCGTAGCCTGTCGGGCGCCTTCGCCGACGTGTGCCGTGGGGCGGGCGCCGCGTTCGTGAGCGTGGTTGAGCCGCTGCTTGCCTCGCAGGTGTGGATGCACGAGGTCGCGGCGGGCGATGGCGCCCACCCGGCCACTGACGGCTACGAAATCCTGGCGGGTTGCGTGGTCGCCGCCGGATGGGTCGATTGGCTGCGCGGAGCGTAGGGGCGTCGCGTTGGCCGTGGCTGTGGAGCTCGTGATCTTCGACTGCGATGGCGTGCTTGTCGATAGCGAGGTCATCTCCAATCGGGTGCTCGCAGCGATGCTCACCGAGCAAGGTCTACCCACGACGTTGCCGCAGGCACGCCGTGAGTACCAAGGGCTGCTGCTGGCGGACGTGCTCGCTCGCGCCGAGGCGAAACTTGGCCGCTCTCTACCGTCGGGCTGGCTGGCGCGTTACGAGGCTGAGCGCGCGGTCGCCTTCCGCCACGAACTGCGGCCCGTTACCGGGGCGCTTGAGACGGTCGAATCCCTGCTCGCCGCCGGGCTGGCGGTGTGCGTAGCCTCGCAAGGCAAGCTGGAAAAGACGCGGCTCTCGCTCGTGTTGACCGGGCTGGATCATCTCTTTCCCGAGCACGTCCGCTTCTCCGCGTACACCGTCGCCAACGGCAAGCCGGCCCCGGACCTGTTCCTGCACGCGGCGGCGAGGATGGGAACGGAGCCCGCCCGCTGCGTGGTCGTGGAGGACACGCCTTCCGGGGTGCGGGCTGCTGTAGCCGCGGGGATGTGGGCTGTCGGCTACACCGCTGACAGCGACGAGCACGCGCTGGGAGAGGCCGGCGCAGAACCGCTGCGCTCACTCGCTGAACTACCCGGCCTGCTCGCCCCGCAAGGCTCCCGCCGGTCCTAGCGGATTCCGCCGCTGTTGGTCTGGATGAACTGGCGCTTGGCCTCGGTGTATGCCTCGCGGTCGTTGGCGAATCGGCCGGCGAGCCTGCGCTTGAGCGCGGCGTATTCACACGCGAGCGTGGGGTCTGCGCGCAGCCGGTCGCGGAAGCGCAGGTGACGGTCGAGCTCGTGCTGCTCATCGACAAGATGCAGGTGGTGGGTGCGGTGTGAGGCCGCCGGGTAGCAGAGCCAGCGACGGTGCGAGAGCGTCGCGTTATACGCGGGAGGGAACTGGTAGCCGGCGCGCTCGACCAACGCCACGATCGGCGCGTCGATGTCGGGCACGAGCGCCATCATGTCGATGACGGGCTTCGCGGCCATGCCGGGCACGGCGGTCGAGCCGATGTGGTGGATGTCAGCACCGCCGAGCAGGGGCGTGAGTCGCTTGCGCTCGGCCTCAAAGGACACCGGCCACGCAGGGTCATAGTCGATGATCTGCACCGGGGCGTTGGCTTCGCCAGCGCGCGCGAGGTCCGCCGCTGCGGCTGCTTGGCGGTCAGCGAGTGCCATCGCCGCCTTGTAGGGCGGCGAGCCGCGCCCGAACCTCGCTCGCATAGGAGGCGAGGGCGGGGTCGTGGACCTCGTTGCGGTCGTGGTAGGCGAAGTAACGCGGCGCAAGGCGCGAGCTGCCATGCCGCGTCGTCTTTTGCTCGAACTCCTGGCGCGAGCGGACGGCGTAGTGGTTGAGCCGCACTCGCCCGACCGATACGCGCTTGACCGACGAGCGGCGGACCGCATATGGGTCTGTCTCGATCAGCGGTAGCCGGACAAGGCCGCGTCGCATCCGGCGCGTCCAAGCCCGTTGCTCGATCACTCGCACGGGCTCCTGATCCTCTGTGACCGCTAGGGCTTCGTCTGTGTACTCGAAGAAGTGCGGACCGATCGGCCGCACCGCGCGCTGCGGGTCCACGATGCTCTTGACGCGACGATTGCGAACCCATCGAGTCTGAGCGCGCCTGACGAAGCGCTCGATCACGAGACCGTCGCCTGCTGTCGTTTGGCCGGACGAGCCGTAGACCTGCCAGTTGACGACGATGCCGGGGTGCTGCTCGTAGTCTCGGAGCAGGTCCGGTAGGGGCGTGGGGCCGGGTGAGAACAGGAACTCATCCAAGTCGATGAACGCCAGCCAGCGCGTGCGTCCTCGTGCTCGCCTCAGCGCGTCCGCGTAGGCCCAGCTCTGGCCGCCCTCGGCCAACGGGACCGAACAGTCAACAACGGACACGACGCCCGTGCGCACCCACGGCTCCACGACCTTGCGCCCGCCATCGGTGCTGCCGTTGTCGTAGAGGAAGAACCGTTCGACGCCGACGAGCCGATGAAACTCGATCCACTCAGGCAGGTATGGCGCCTCGTCCTTGAAGATCGCGCAAATCGAAAGGTAGACAGACCTCATCGTGGAGACACGATAATGGGCGCGTTTGCCCTGCGACGAGTGCCGTGGACGAGCAGCAACTCCGGGCAATCAAACTGGCCCGAGGACTCGACGCACCTATGGCCGGTGATCCTCGCAGAGACGGTCGTCATCCACTCCACGCGCACGGGCTTATAGGGTGACGTGATGGCCTCGACGCTGAGATCGCCGCGTGTTGTCGATGTCCTCGGGCGACTGTTCGCGCAAGTCGAGTTGCAGGACCCGTCGGCCAAGCGGCGCGTGCAGGACCGCGAGATCGAGCTTGGCCGTCGCCTCTCTCAAGCGCAGCGATATGAACTCTATGGTGAGGCGCCGCTGGCGATAACGCGGGAGGTCGGTGAGCTGCTGTACGTGCTTACGGTGAGCCGTCGAGCCCGCAGCGTCGTGGAGTTCGGGTGTTCGCTCGGGCTGTCAACGATCTTTCTCGCAGCCGGCCTCCGCGACAACAACGACGGCGCGGGGTCGCTCATCACGACGGAGCTGCTTTCCGGCAAGGCGAAAACCGCGCGCGAGAAGTTGACGGAAGCGGGCCTAAACGATCTTGTCGAGCTGCGTGTTGGCGACGCCTTGCAGACTCTCGCCAACGTCACCGAGCCGGTCGATTTGCTGTTCCTAGACGGACGCAACGACCTGTACCTGCCAGTCCTTCGTCTCCTTGAGCCGCGCTTGGCCCCCGACGCGCTGGTGGCCGCCGACCTCAGCGTCGAGGACCCCGACCTGCTCCCCTATCTGGAGCACGTTCGTGAGCGTGCCCAAGGCTACTTCTCGATCAACTTGCCGCTTGACGCGGGCGTCGAGCTTTCCGTGCGGATCGCGTAGCTGCTCCTCGTTCAATCTCGACCGCACCTTCATAATCGGCGAGTGGATCACCCTCGGAGAAATATCGAGCTTAAGGCGCGTGACCCGGACCCGTCCGCGTCGTTGGAGGTCTGCCGAGCCCTCGGCGCAGCCGATCATGGCGAGATACGGCAGTGCGACACCTATTTCAACGTGACCCGCGGTGGTCTTAAGCTCCGTGAGGAGAGCCCAGGCCGCCCCCACTTGATCCAGTTCGTTCGTGCGAACGAACCGCAGCAACGCGAAAGCCAGTACCGCATCATCGAGGTAGACAACGGCAGCGTGCTACGAGCGGCGCTTACGGAGGCGATCGGCATACGAGAGGTAGTCGAGAAGCGACGGCGCCTACTCCTGTGGCGTGATGTCCGTATCCATCTCGATCGTGTCGAGCAGCTTGGCGATTTCGTCGAGCTAGAGGCCGTCGCGCCCGCAGACTCCGACCTCGCTACCGAGCACCGGCTGATTGAGGAGCTTCGGGCCGCGCTCTCCATCACCGACGATCGCCTTGTCAGCCTTGGCTACGCAGCGCTTCTGCCCGGCCCCACGGCTGGTCGGGCGGCGCCGTCGTGAGAGCCCGAGCAGCCGCAGACGGCGGGTGATAGCTTCGCGGTCCATGAAGGCTGCTACACCGCTGAAGGATGGGCGTCGCCCGGTGTGGCTGCCGTGGACGGCCGGACCCCACGAGGACACACCGGCGACGGTGCTGGTGAGCCTCACAGAGTTCAGGGCGCACGCTTGGCGTGATCTGCCCGGCATGGCTTGGGTCGCGCTCGGACTCCGGGCTGGCTGGTACGGGCTTCCAGGCGCGGTGGGCTTGTACCTCTGGGCCGACATACCGCGGCGGTGCGTGGGCTCGCTCTCGGTGTGGACCGACGCGGCGGACCTACGGCGGTGGATCGGACTGCCGCGCCACGTCGAAGTCATGCGCCAGTACAGGCCACGCGGCACGGCGCGCTCTACCAAGTGGACGTGCGAGACGTTCGACCAATCAGCGATCCTCGCCGAGGGGAAGCGGCGTCTCGCCAGCGGAGAGCTTGACAGCGTGTAGTCGGCGCGGTGCTCCGCGTGGTGCAGCCGTCCGTCCATCGCGTTGCGAGCGCGCGTAGAGGCGAAGCTCGACCGCTCAGCGAACCTGCTGCACGCTAAGGGCGGCGGACGAACCGCGCCTGATGCTGCTGGCGCTCGTAGCCGGCGCGGGTCCGGGCGAGACAGGAACTCATCCAGGTCGATGAAAGCCAGCCAGCGCGGCCAGCCAGCGCGGAATGAGTATCTGTGCGTAAGCTGGTTAAGGATGATGGACCCCGCCGCGGGCACGAGCACGAGCAGTCGAGCCATACGATGTAGGGGGTCGCTGGATGGGCTCCGCAGCGCCGGCGCTCAGGACATCGGCTCTGTCCTGAGCTTGTGGAAGGTGGCCGGTGGCCCGTCGAGCGTGAGCGACACGCCGGAGGCCCTTGCTCATCTATTGACCCGCGATCCTGGTGCGTTGCTCGTCGCAGAGTCGGGCAGCGTTGTCGTCGCCTCGCTGATCGCAGCGTGGGATGGGTGGCGTGGCAGCTTCTACAAGCTCGTTGTGCATCCCGAGCATCGGCGACGGGGCATAGCGACAGAGTTGCTGCGGGAGGGCGAGCACCGCCTGCGATCCCAGGGCGCTATGAGGCTGACCGCGATCGTGCTTGGGGATGACCCGACTGCGATGGCATTTTGGGAGGCTGCGGGATACCTGCGCCGGTCCGAGCAAACTCGATACATCCAAAACGTTTAGGAGGCGTCGGACGTACAACGTTGACGCATCTCTTGGCGAGCTTGTCGAGTCCGTGCGAGCCCTGCCCTATGGTCGCCCGAGTGATCGCACGGTCGTGGGGATGCTTCGCGAGCGTCGTGGCACCTGCTCCACTAAGCACTTGTTTCTCGCCGAAGCATTGGCTGAGCGGTTCCCCGAGACCGCCCCGCTTATCGTGCACCGCGTCTACACGCTCGATCGCACTCGGGCGCGCGATCTGTTCGGCGCCACCGTCGCCGATGCCGTCCCTGAGCATGGGCTGGTTGATGTCCACCGCTACATCACGATCACGCTGAAAGGGGAGCGCATCGTGATCGACGCGACGTTCCCCGGACCGGCATGGGATCGACAATCTCCACTGCCCCTCGCCTGCGGACCTGGGCAGGACTACCCGGCGGGCGATGACCCGGAGGCCGAGAAGCGAGCGCTTGAGGAACAGCACTGCGACCACACGATCCGTGAGCCGTTCATCGCCGCCCTCGCTGAAAACGGCTCGGGTCTACGCCTCGATTTGTGATTCCAGTGCGAGCGCGGGCCGCGATCATCACCGTCTGCGACGGGCTCGTCGTCCGTTACCTGCTCCACGGACGCGCCGCCCCACCGACGGACGTCGCCCATCTAGCGGCAGAAGCGCTCTCGTCGGCGCTCTGACGAACGCGATCCCTAGCGCCGCGCAAAGTTCTTGGCCGGTGCGGCGCGGTGTGGGTCTACACGAGCATGGAGACACCATCAACAGCGAACCCGCCGGCTGTATTGACCGAGGATCGACTCCTGCGCCCGGAGCAGGCCGCTTGGTATCTCAACGTCAAGACAAGCTGGGTCTATGAGGCCGTGCGGACTGGTCGCCTGCCATGCCATCGAGTAGGACGGCACATCCGCTTTACGCGCCCCATGCTCGATGACTGGCTTACCGAGCAACCGCGCCGGTAGCAAGGCTAGCGGTCGGTGAGCACGATACCCAGCCCCCGGCCCGCGCAACATCGTCAGCACGACCGGCGAATAAGCTGCTGTTCGGTGTCTGGATCTCGTGCGGAGCTTGGCAAGCGCATCTACGAGCGCGCCCGTATCACGGGCGAGTTCCGGCTGCGCTCCGGCGCCGTGAGCCACGAATACTTCGACAAGTACCGATTCGAGTCAGACCCACGCCTGCTGCGCGAGATCGCCGTCGAGCTGGTCGGCCTGTTGCCCGCCGGTGTGGACGTGCTCGCCGGTCTTGAGCTGGGTGGCGTGCCGCTCGCCGTCGTCGCCTCCCAGGTATGCGGCCTACCAGCCGTATTCGTCCGCAAGGCCGCAAAGACCTACGGGACGTGTCGCCTCGCCGAGGGCGGAGAGATCACAGCTCGCCGGGTCGCCGTCATCGAGGATGTCGTGACCTCGGGCGGGCAGGCCATCGAGTCGTGCCGGGAGCTGCGAACGCGCGGGGCCGACATCTCGGCGGTGCTGTGCGTGATCGACCGCGAAGCCGGCGGCCGGGAGAACCTTGCCGCCGAGGGCCTTGACCTGCGCTCGCTGTTCACGATGAGCCAGCTGCGAGAGGGCCACTCCACCGATCCCTGCCGAGCAGCGCACTCTTGAGGCTCGATCGCAAGCACGCATTGATCCTGTTTGGCATCGCCACCGTCGCGTTCACGGTGATCCTCGAACTGATTGACCCGTCGCACGTTTCACACGGGCCAACGATCCTCGACTTCGAGTTCGCGGGCAGTCAAACTCGCGCGGCGCAGATCGTCTCTGAATGGGGAGCGAGAGGCCGCAGCGCCGCGCACCTTTCGCTCGTGCTCGACTACGGTTACATGCTCTCCTACGGTCTGTTTTTCGCGCTCGCCGGCTTCGCCATCCGCGACACCGCGCGAGCACACAGCTGGCGGCGCCTCGCGGCCATTGGCGTCGTCGTCCCCTTCTTCGCCCTCGCTGCCGCGACGTTTGACGCGAGCGAAAACGTCGCCCTGCTGCTCACACTCGCCGGCGACGGCGGCAGCTTCGCCCCGCCGTTCGCCGCCGTCTGCTCTGCGATCAAGTTCACGCTCATCAGCATCGCCATCCTCTACCCGCTCTGCGGTCTCACGCTTCGGCTGAGAGTCCGTCTCTTGCAGCCGAGCTGATCCGTGAAGCGGGCGCTGTTCGACCTCGATGACACGCCCGAGCGGCCAGGTCATACGCCGATCAGCCAAAGCCCGTCAAGGTGGCGGGCGCAGCGCGACGCTAGGACGCAAGCGTCGAGCGACACCAACGCTCCTTGCTGCTCCAAATGCTTCACGGCGCTGCTGAGTAACGTGGGCTCGACGCCGATTTCGGCTTGCAGTTCAGCGAGTGACCATCTCTCGTCGTGGTCGTCGCGGAGAACCTGTAGGACGATGGCGCGCTCGGCGATCTCCAGCGGTCCGGGGTTGCGTTCGTTACGTTCGGGCATGGGGAATCTCTAGCGCACGCGGCGCGAGGATCGCCAAGACGACGCCGGATGCCGCCGCTGGCACCGGCGGCGAGAGAGCCAGCCTCCCGACGGCGAGGCCGCGTCGGTGCAGCGTCGCGGCACGAATCGACAGGCGCCGCGTCTCAATGGGTTTGGTCGCATCATGGGCAGCCGTCGTCCACTTCCCTATAGAACGCGCGGCGGGAATCGCTGTGCCGGCCTGATGGGTCCTCGATGTCTGCGTGCGCGTCGTCGGGCTCAGGCCACTCGCGCACGCAGTAGGTCATCGACCCGTACCGCTCGCATCGCTTCAACAGGCGACGGCAGAGGTCGAACCAGGCATCGGAGTCGCCGCTGTCGGCGTCGAGCAGATTGCTTGCTTCGCTGAGGGTGCCGTGCAGCTGCTCGCGGATTCCCTCGATTCGTCCCGCGGCGGTCGCTCGCGCTTCGCGCCATAGGCGATGCTGCGGCGACTCCGGCAGCCGCAAGTCCTCACGTTTGCGCCGCGCTTTTGCGAGCTGCTTGCGCCCGTCGCTCGTCAGCCTCCAAACGGTGTAGCCGCGGGCCTTGTGGTGCTCGACCAATCCGGCGGCTCTGAGCCGCGAGAGCTGCGGGCGCAGCTTGAAGGTTGTAGCTGGCGCATGGATGAACCCGAGATGTTCGACCAGGCGGCTCCAGAGGACGCCGTAGTCGTATCCGTTCGGGTTGTGGCGTTGGGCGCGATCCATCGCGGCAAGTACCAGGGCGTCGGAGACGGGCGTGTACGGCCCGAGCTCAGATGGTTGCGTGGTGCTCGTCATACGCACCACGCCGGCCCGTCGTCGGCAGGGAGCAGATGCACGACGTTTGCCCGCTCGACCTCCCGATAGTCGGCCGGTAGGCCGCGATGCTCAGTCATTGGGACTCTCCTTCGGATCGGCCGAAGAAGCCACCGCCCGGCGAGCATCACCGGACGGGGCCGTGCTGCGATAGCTACGGTTTCGTCCTGTGGCGCCGAAGGAGGATTCTTCGGTGTCCATAGGCCGGGCGGGTGTTAGTAGCACTCGTCCGGCCACTCGATTTTGTTGGCTGGCGGCAGCCGCCGATGGGGAAAGTGGACTCGTTCTGTTCTGCGGTTATAGCTTATCAGCCATAGACTAGGGCGTCCACACCGGGAAAGCTCCGAAGTGTGGAGCCCTTGGAGACATTCGCCGCGAACGTCAAGCGGCTACGCCATGAGCGCAAACTAACGCAGGAACGCTTGGCCGACAAAGCCGGCCTGGCGTTGAGCGACATCGCGCGGATCGAGACGCTGCGACGCGATCCGGGCGTCAAGGTCGCGGCGAAGATCGCGCACGGGCTCGGCGTGCCGACAAGCAAGCTGTTCGAGCGCGTCAAGCACCATCCCTAGCCAAGGACCGAAGTCGGTTGTCTGCGACGGGCCTGTCCCCTCCGCGGCCCTGCCCGGAAGGGCTTGGCGCTCGCGGTGGGAATGACCTACGATGAGCGGCGGCCAGCCTTCGCGCTTCATTCGAGCCCACGGGTTATGGCTTATCGGCCATAGACCGGGGGGTCGCCGCCGTGCAGGCTGCGGGCATGGAGCCATTGGAGACATTCGCCGCGAACGTCAAGCGCCTACGCCATGAGCGCGAGCTGACGCAGGAAGACTTGGCTGACAAAGCCGGCCTGGCGTTGAGCGACATCGCGAGGATCGAGACGCTGCGACGCGATCCGGGCGTCAAGGTCGCGGCGAAGATCGCGCACGGGCTCGGCGTGCCGACAAGCAAGCTGTTCGAGGGCGTCAAGCACCATCCCTAAGCGTCTGCGGCGCGAATCGGTGGCAGCGGCGCCGACCGCGCCCCGGCACCTTCGCACTTGTGCGCCTATGGCCGATTAGCCATAGACTAGGGCCGCGCCGACGCTGATCCGATGGCGTAGCGTATCCCGATCCTCGGGACCGGCGTTTAGCCGGACCAAACGCGAGAAAGGAAGCTGCGAGCGATGACAACGACCCTTGCTCCCCCACGCAGCGGCGCACGGTCAACCTCCCGCCTGACGCATGAGCCGCGTGAGGACTGGCCGATCGCGGTGATAGGCGGTGCGGCCGTCGAAGACGCGCCGCTCGTCGTCGCGCGGCGACCACGCTACGCGCACATCGAAGCTCGCCGCCGCTTCTGGCTTCTCGACGCGGCTCGCCGTGACGCCATTCTCGGCTCCGACGCCGCGTTCCTCGTGAGTTTCCTGATTGCCTGGGTCTTGTCGGGTGTGATGGCGTACTTCTATGCGCTCTGGACGATCGGGCCGGTTTGACGCCCCAAGACCGCGGCGATCCACACGCCTGACCCGATCGCGCCTCATGGGGAGCACGCGCACGCCGGTCGAGGAGGTTCTTGCGATGCACCGGCGCTACGAGCAGGAGAGGGTGTCGATGCAGGTACTCGCCGACGAGCGCGGGTGCTCGCGCGCGTGGATCGCCCAACTGTTCGCGGCCAACGATCTTCCGGTGCGTAGCGGCAACCGCAAGTGTCCGCCGGGGTGCGCCTGCAAGCGCCACAGCGCCGAGTTCAGCGAGAGGATCAGCGTCACACAGAAACGACGGTGGGCGAAGCTGCAAGCCTGACCGGCCGCCTATGTCGGTGGGTACGCTCGCGGCCGGGACAGCGGCGTGCGCTCGGTACTCCATACCGAGCCGAGGTCTCGCGGCTGAGGCGTATTGTCTGCAACACATAGAAAGGTGCCCCCGCGCTGCGCTAACAGCCGGGGGCGCGGCGACGGAGCCGAGACTCCCCCGCGCGGAGGACCATAACGGAGCCTCAGCGTGGTCCTGAGACGACGCCAACCGACGCCTCCTACCGAGATAAGGAGGATCGAAGATGAGCATTGACGACCTGCGGGCGCTACGCGAGTTCGAGGGCGCCGGGCTGCCGGCGACCGAGCGCGATCGGCCTACGAGGATCACCACGACGATGCCCGCTGAGGTGGTCACGCAACTGCGTGGAGCGCTGTATGCGGAGCTGCGGCGTTCGTGCGAGGACTCGCCGGGGGCGATGCCGGAGTCACACACGCGCGCAGGATGGACGCCCACGCTGAGACGCCTCAACGGAGCGCTCAATGGGCTCAACGTGGTTGGCTGGGTCACGCCTAGCGAGCAGCGGCCGGTGACGATCGCTCTCGACGCCGCGCTGATCGAGGTTCTGGAGGACGACGCCGAGCAGTGGGATTGGCTCTCGAAACAGGAGAGGACCGAATCGGTGGAGGGTCGTGCTCGTGCGGCGGAGCACTCGGCCACCATCGAGCGGTTTCTCGCGAGCCTCAGCGAACGTCCCGAACCCGCCACGTTGTTGATCCCCGGATCGCTGCTCGGGCCTATCCGTGAGGGAGCCGATGACGCCCTGACTGTCGTGTCTCAGGAGATCGACCACGGAGTAGACCCGCGCGAGTGCTGCCGGCGGCTGAGCGCGATCTGCGACCTGCTTGATCTGATCGACGGGAACGACGACGACGAGCCTGCCTCAGACGTTGATGCCACCGGGCAGGCCCGGACGGTGGCGGAGCTCGCCGCGCTGATGCTGCCGATACTCACGACCACCGTGGGCGACCTTGACGACGCAGACCCGTCGAAGGCTGGCGCCGAAGCCGAGCTCCAGCTGATGCGCGAGCTCCATACGGAAGCGAGCCGGGCGGCGGACGGATGACGACTCGCCTCCGCCGAGTGTCACAACAGCCATTCCGGTTGCGGCACTCGGCCGGTTAGCCTGAACGCAGTTGTCTACATGCACACCGTCGAGCACTCACCTACCCTCCCCACTTCTCCTCTGCGACCGGAGGCCGAGCTGCGCATCCTCGCAGCGGCGAAGTGGGTTGCCGGCGGCTTGATCGGACCGAGCCCGGACGCCCTGGACTTCATCGAGGCCGTGAAGGCGGGATTGGTGAGGTTGGGCGATCCGTGGGAAGTCACGGCACGCGGACGGGCCGCCCTACGTGGGCAAGGATGGCTGTAGGCCGTGGTCCGCGGGCGCCAACTGTGCCCTGACGCGCAGCGGCGATTCGCCTCGCTCAGCGACGGCAGCGAGCGGCGTCGGCGCCGCAGATTTCCGGGCGAGGCAGTCGGCTGGGGGTCGGCCGTGTCTTTGGCCTGGAGGCGTCCTTGCCGCCGTCTAATGCCTCTGAGTGTCAGACGAGGCGGTAGCCGACGCCCCACACGCTGATGATCCAGCGTTCGCCTGCTACGCCGAGCTTGCGGCGTAGGCGACTGGCGTGGCTGTCCAGTGTTCGGGTATTGCCGATCGAGTGGTAGCCCCACACCGCTTTCAGCAGCTCGTGTTTCGTGAAGACCCGCCGAGGATCACCGGCAAGGTGCAACAGCAGTTGGTACTCCATGCGGCGCAGCTCCAAGAACTCGCCGTGGAGGAGCGCGGCATGGGCGGCACGGTCGATCGTGAGCGACCCGAACGTGAGCGGCGCTGTGCGGTCATCGCCCGCCGATCGACGCAGCAGCGCTCGCAGGCGTGCCCGCAACTCCAGATACCCCGCGGCGCGAGGCAAGAAGTCGTCGGCCCCGGCCTCGAAGGCTCGCAAGACTTCGAGCTGGTGGCCGCGGGCACTGAGGACGATCACCGGCAGCCGCGACGGCCACGGCGAATCGGTCCCCTCGTGGGATTCGTCCAGGCCGTGCCCGCGGATGCTTTCCAGAAGGTCGAGGGAGCCCCTTGGTGTGTCGAGCTCTCCGATCACGACGAGTCCCGGCGGGTGCGCCCCGGCCAACACGCCAGCGTGGGTCGCGGTGCTGGCGAGCTTCGTGGGATGGCCGTCGGCCATGAGCTGTTCGGCAAGTTCTCGCCCCAGGCCGGGGTCAGACTCGACAACGAGAATCGGCGCGCGTTCGGGGCTGATGCCGGGGGTCATCTCCGAGCGGCTGATCGCGATGCCCTGCGCACTCATGCGGCGATCACCCCCGGCGTGGCGGAGCGCTTCGCCTGGATCAGCGCCGCGCGGTAGGAGGACGGAGAAACCCCGTAGCGGCGCCGGAACGCTCGCGCGAAGTGGGATCCCTGCGAGTAGCCGACCCGCTGCGCCACGTCGCACACCGGGATCGAGGGCAGCGACAGAAGCTCAGCCGCAGCCTCCAGGCGCCTGCCGGCGAGGTCATCCTGAAAGGTGACATTGCCGAACTGCGAATAGGCGCGCTGTAGCTGGCGCGGGGAGCTGGCGAGCGCCTTCGCAACGGCGTCCAGCGTCAATGCCATGCGGTAGTAACGCTTGACCGCCAAGCGCGCGAGCAGGTACAGCCGGCGGCGTTCACTAACGGTGGACGGCCGGTGCTTTGTGGCCGGTCGCTTTCGGGCGGCGGGCGGTATGCCGTCCAGACCGAAGTGAAGGTTAAGCAACTGGCGCACGCGCTCGCGCTTGATGCCGAGCCGTTCACCAATTTGTTCGAGGGTCAACCCCTCGACCGCGCGCAAACGGAACATCGTCAGCTCGCGCTCGCCCGGCACATGACCGCCGTTGCGAGAGAACGGCGTCAGGCCGTGACGGTGAAGCTCGCAGATGAGCTCGTAGAGCTCCACTCCGCTACTGAACTCGGGGCGTTGGATCAGCTCGCCGGTGGTGTACTCGGCGAGCTGATCCACTTGTTGTATTCCGGCCCGAGCCAGGCTGGGGGAGGCAGCCTGGCTCAAGGCCAGCTCGGCGACGCGCATAGTCGGCTCCGCGCGTCAGAGGGTCATCAGTTGATCGACGCGCTGCGCGACCTCTGAGGGGATCGCGCGCCCGCCGCGACGCTCGATGAGACCGGCTCCCTCCAGCCGGTTCAGCGCGTCGGTGATCGCGAGCCGCTGCTTACGCTTGCGCGCGCCGTGCGCCTCGCACACCTGTTCCTCGCTGCGCGGGCCTTCGCCGTCGACGCTGCGCACGAGCAGACCTTCAAGGACGGCTTTGTCGTCGCGGCGCTCGTGGGCGGAGTCCGGGTCGCCGGCCTGGGTGAGCTCGTGGTAGCGCACGGCCGGACGCGATGCGGTCGCGAGGTCGTTCCAGCGGTGGATAAGCCTGGAGGCGCGCAGGCGCCGGAGGCTGTCGCGGACATCGCCGGGGACGCCGATCGCGCGGGCGATCTCATCTTCTGCCCACGGCCGCTGCTGGTCAATGTCGAGCATGAGGTTGAGGACGGCACGGTCAATCAGCCCGTGCGCCTCCAACCCGTCTGGAGTACGGTGTTTGTGCATGGGGAGTTACTGCTCCTTGTGTCACGGCGCCGGGGCAGTTCAAGCTGCCGCCGGCGCCAAATGTTCAGTTGTAGATAAAACGCGGACCCGCCTGGCGGCGAGCCCTTCTGCGCCCCCACCGCACGCCCTTGAGGCGTGCGATCATTGGGCGGCCGAAGGGCTCGCCGGCCGGGACCGACAGGCCGCTGGTTTTCAGGTCATGGCGACCGTACATCGGCCCGAGCAGACGGCGAACGTGTGACAGGAAGCCGGCACAGAAGGACACATCCCTGTCACAGTCGGGGTCGCGGGGCCGTTGTCAGCCGGCCCATTCCTCCGGCGGCGCACCGGGCTTCCACGCCTTCGTGACGCCGCCGCCCTCCTGGCGGAGCGCTTGGGCGTAGTCGGTGAGCTGTGCGTGGAAAGCAAGCTCCTCGCGCGGGTCAACGCCGCCGTCGTCGAGCTCTGAGCGCCACACGGCGAGCGCGCACAGCGTCTCGATGTGAGCCTCCTCCTTCCACCACTCGTCTTTGAGGTAGGCGAGGATGCGGGGGTAGCGGCCGTGCAGCGCGACGATCTGGCCCCACATCTCTGCACGCCAGGCGGTGTCGCCGCCGTAGGGCTCAAGCCAGCGCGCCCGGTCGCCTGCTTTGCCGCCAACGATCACGGGTGCCTGCCTGAGCGGGCGGACCTTGCCGTCTTTGGCGGCCTGGGCTACGCCGTTGCGGATCAGCTGCGCGGCGAGCCTGGAGTGTGGTTCGTTGGCGGCGCCGGCGAGCTCTTGGAGCTGGGTTGCTACGGGGTCGGGTAGGACGACCTGGACCTTGAGGCTCATCGTGTTCTCTCCTGTGTCGGTTGTGGTTGGACGATGCGGTGGATGGCGCGGGCGATCCCCGGCAGCCGGCTTCGACTTGGGGCGATCGTTCGCTGGAAGCTCGGCCCGTACTCGGGGTCGGGCAGCTCGGGGTAGGCCAGGGACGGTGTTTGCGCGTGGCTGCGGCTCATGTTCTGAGCGAGCCGTTTGATCCGGTCGGTGTCGTGGCCTTCGACGCCGAGGTCGTCGCGGGAGACGTACCAGTCGGTGCCCTGCCGGGCGCGTGACGCCTCGACGTAGGCGGGCTCCTTGCTCGTCTGCCAGCCGCCCGTGACGACGAGCGTGCGGGTCACGGTCGCGCCCTGCGCGCGGTGGATGTGCTGCGCGTACCCGAGCCGCAGCCGCGCGAGGTCATCGCCGGCGAGTGTTCGCCACTGGCCGGTCACGTCGAACTGCACGAGCACTTCGCCGGCGTCGTTGATGTCCAGCACTTCGCCGCGGGCGCCGTTCTCGATCCGCTCGACGCCGGGCTCGTGGTGCTGGTCGATCATCGCTATGCGGTCGCCGGCGCGGACGCCGTAGTAAACGTCCGGCACCTGGACTTCCAGCTCGCCGAGTTCGCCGCGCTCTGCGCGGTGGTGCTGCGCGCGGGCGTTCAGTCGGTGAATCTCCTTGTTGGAGGCGTCGGAGATCAGCGCTACCTCGTTGATCGAATGGGTCTTGGTCAGCTGCGCCCAGTTCTGGACGGCCTGCTCGACTGCCTCATCGCGGGTGTCCTCCATGTGCAGGCGACCCTCGGCGTAGTAGTGCGCCATCGCACGGTCTGAGCGCCCGGCGCGCAGGTCTGCCCACGCCCGCTGTTCGGCCGGGTCGAGGGTGCGCCGCACGTTCGACAGTTCGGCGCTCGGCGCGATCTGCGCGAGCCGGTCGAACATGCCGCCGGCGCCGATCGAGGGCAGCTGCGCGGCGTCGCCGATCGCGACGAGCTTGGAGCCGGTGTTCGCCACGAGCTCGGTGAGCCGGTCGAGGCGGCCGGTGTCGGCCATCCCTGCCTCATCGAAGTAGATCGTCGTGTGCTCGCCCACCTGCAACTGCCCGCGGTCCGCACGGGCAACGAGCGCGTCGAGCGTGAGCGTCTGACCGGAGAGCGCCGGGGAGTCCTGGCCGAGCCGCTGCGCGGTCGAGCCGGACACGGCGATCCCGAACGTGTGGTGGCCGGTCATCTGCTCGGCGCGGGCCGCCGCGTCGATCACCACGCCCTTGCCGGTGCCGGCGGGTCCGACGAGGATCGCGCCGCGCTCCGGGCCGGTGATGACCTGGAGTGCGTGGGCCTGCTCGTCTGAGAGACGGCCGCTGATCCGCTCCGCGACCTGATCGCCCGCGGTCGAGCGCGCGTGCTCGCCCACGTCGCGCCCGGCGTCGCCGGCGAGCTCTCCGAAGCGCCGCTCGATCGCCTGCTCGCGGGCGCGGACCGCGAGCGTCGTCATCAGTCCGCCCTCAAGTGGCAGGATGCGCCGCTCGGCGATCATGCTCTTGGACAGCGCAAGCGCCTCCCTGGGCGCCAGCTCACCGACGGACTGCTCAAGCAGGACGGCCCGCAGCTCGCCCGGCTCGAACGTGGCGGCGCGCTCGGTCAGGCGTTCCTCGACGCGATCCTCAAGCGCGCGCTCGGGCGCGTCGGGCGCCCGGTGCCCGACCGCCTGCTCCTTGTCGGTCGTGTACTCGAAGCGGGCGGCGGTCTCGTTCCAGACGAGTTGTAGATCGCCTTGGGTGACGAGCACCTTGGCCTTGCGGTTCTCCAGCTTGAGCGCGCGCAGCTCTCCGCGCTCGGGTGCCCTCCCGTACTTCGCGCGGAAGCGCTCGGCGGCGCGGGCGACCTCGCGGCTGCGCGACGAGAAGGCGTCGAGCAGCCCGCGTGGGACGCCGGCGATCTCGAAGTAGCGG
>Ga0181521_10003769_pt1 | contig 17660 bp, 18 predicted proteins | sample PEATcosm2014_Bin_32_FD_119764 | JGI IMG/M metagenome (GOLD analysis project Ga0181521, IMG submission 119764) | Peatland microbial communities from MTU Mesocosm Facility, Houghton, MI, USA - PEATcosm2014_Bin02_60_metaG | ecosystem: Environmental > Terrestrial > Soil > Wetlands > Peat | place... | reverse complement strand
GTGATGCCGGGCGACACGGTGGACCTGAAGGTGGAGTTGATCACGCCGGTGGCCATGGACAAGGGGCTGCGCTTTGCGATCCGCGAAGGCGGCCGCACGGTGGGCGCCGGCACGGTGACGGAAATCATAAAGTAGGGGCCGGGCATGCCCGGCCCGTACAGGACTGGCATGCCCGGCCCGTACAGAACATTAGGAGCAAAACGGAATGGCTCGCGAGATCATCACGTTCCAGTGCACGGAGTGCAAGAACCGGAACTACTCTTCTACCAAGAATAAGAAGACCACGACGGAGCGTCTGGAGCTGAAGAAATTCTGCCCGCACTGCCGGAAGCACCAGCTCCATAAGGAAATCAAGTAGAATAATGGTTAGCCCCCCGTAGCAGGGGGGTGCGACCCAGGGGCGTAGGTTTAACGGCAGACCAGCGGTCTCCAAAACCGCGAGTGGGGGTTCGAATCCCTCCGCCCCTGCCAACCACCCCGCATACAGTTGGGAGTAAGAGATTTATGGACGATGATGCCAGGAACTGGTTTGAGCGCACGAAGGACTACGTCAACGAGCTGAAACTCGAGATGCGGCGCGTGAGCTGGCCCAACCGCAAGCAGGTGCAGGGCACCACCGTGGTGGTGATTATTTCCGTGTTTCTCTTCGCGGGATATTTCGAGGTAGTGGACTCGATCCTGACGAGGGGCGTCAACGGGATCATTCACTTTTTTGAGAAGTAGGCGCATATGGAAGCCGAAGAGAACGTTCCGCTCGACGAGCAGCCGGAAGCCGAAACCGCGCCGGACGAAGCGGAAGCGCCGTCCGAAGTGTTCCCCGTCGAGGAGCCGGCGCCCGAAACCGTCGAACCACAGGCCGCCGAGGAGCCTGTGCCGGAAGCCGTCGAGCCCCCGGCCGTCCTTCCGCCCGCTCCGGCGGCTTACGACGAGTCGTCTCCCAGGAAGTGGTTCATCATCCACACTTATTCGGGGTTCGAGCACAAGGTGCAGGAATCGCTGCGAACGCGCTCGGAAGCCTTCGGGTTTGCCGACAAGATCGGACAGATCCTGATTCCCACCGAAGAAGTGGTGGAGATGCGCGGCGGCAAGAAAGTCACCAGCAAGCGCCTGGTCTATCCGGGATACGTGCTGGTGGAAATGGAAATGAACGACGAGCTGTGGCACGCGGTGAAGAACACGCCGCGGGTGACGGGCTTCGTGGGCGGCGGGAACGCGCCGGTGCCGCTGAGCGCGGACGAAGTGAACCAGATTTTGTATCGCCAGGCGACGGCTGCGGAGCGGCCGCGTCCCAAGACGACGTTCGAGAAGAACGATTCGGTGCGCATCACCGAAGGCCCGTTCGCCAACTTCTCGGGCAAGGTGGACGAGGTCAACCCCGAGCGCGGCACGCTGCGCGTAATGGTGACGATTTTCGGCCGCGCCACGCCGGTGGAACTGGAATTTCTGCAAGTCGAAAAAGTTTAGCGCGCCCCGGCGCGCGAGAGGATTTCACGTATGGCAAAGAAGATTACCGCTCAGGTGAAGCTGCAAATTCCAGCCGGGAAGGCCACGCCGGCGCCTCCCGTGGGCACGGCTCTGGGCCCGCAGGGCGTCAACATCATGGATTTCTGCAAGGCGTTCAACGCCAAGACGTCGGCCAAGGACCAGGAAGGACTGATCATCCCCGTGGTGATCACCATCTATTCGGACCGCTCCTTCACCTTCATCACCAAGACGCCGCCGGTGCCGGTGCTGATCAAGCGCGCGGTAAGCATCGCCAAGGGGTCGGCCGAGCCGCATAAGACCAAGGTAGGGAAGATCACGCAAGAGCAAGTGAAGGAGATCGCCAAGATCAAGATGCCGGATCTGAACTGTTTCGATCTGGAAGCGGCCATGCGTTCGGTGGCCGGCACCGCGCGCAGCATGGGCGTGGACGTGGTATAGAGTTTCCGCAATTTGACTCCAGCTTCGCGGTTTGAAAAAATGGAGTCGCCACCGGATTGTGCGGATGTGGCGGAATTGGCAGACGCGCATGGTTCAGGTCCATGTACCCGCAAGGGTGTGGAGGTTCAAGTCCTCTCATCCGCACCACTGAGATTCTAACGGCATCCGGTCTATCGGACGGCGGCGGTTCACCAATCCCCAGACTGAAGTTGACATCGATGATGGTGATGACGGCCACCGGCACGCCGTGGTAGGTCGCTGGCCGGTATCGCCACTGTTTTTCGGCATCGAAGGTGGCCTTCACGAAAACATGCGCCCCGGCAAGGAGCCTGGCTTTGGCTGGGGCTTCCAGGCGGCTATCGCGCGCGCCAAACCACCGCGGAGGCTATTTGTAGCGGTACAGCTTGACTTTCTGAATGCCTTGCTCGCCGGTCGAGAGGCGCACCCCGCTGCCCGATTGACCCATGGCGACGATATGCGGGAAGTCGTATCGGAGCACCGAATCGTCACCGGCCAGGATGCGAGTGCGAACCCACTTGCCGTTCTCGAACCGGCCCGATTCCTGCCAGGCGAGTCCGGCGATTGGAGGTCCAGGCGTATTGGGCGTGAATGTCACCTGAATGTTGTTTCCAGCCATCAAGTAGTCATTGGGACCTTCTGCCATGAAGATGCCGTAGCCGATGAGGTCGGGTACAACGTCGGGCGCACGGGGACTTCGCGTGAGCCCGACGTTCAGGGTGTAATCCCCGAGCTTGATCTGGACATCCGGGTTCTGCTTGTTCAACAGCGCCCCGTCGATGGTTCCGTTGGCCTGGTGCTCCAGGATGTAGGGTGCAAGCTGGCCCAAGGTCTTGTAAGCCACCGCGAGCGGCAGAGTCTCAAGGTCGGCGGGCGGTGGCGGGACTTCGCCCTGAGCGGCGCCCATGAAACCGCGACCTTGCAGCCGTTGTACCGAATCGATGCCTATGACGCTGTGGCCGAGAGCGCGAAAGTGCCCGTAGGCGTAAAACAAGTCGGCGACGCCAGCCGGGTCGGCACGCTCTTCCGGCATGAACAGCGGATTCCCTAAACGGGTGTAGCGGGCCGCGGTCTCGGGGAAGCTGATCCCGTGAATGTCCGGGGCCAGGAAGTCGATGTTCGGAGCACCCGCACGCCACATGTCGTGCACAGGCTCCACGGGTCCGCCGCTCGGATAGTCGCCAGGCGCTTTGTCGCCGACCTGCACGAGCCACACGTTCACGTACATTGGCACCGGCAACTCCTTCTTACCGGCCTGAGCGACGTAATCGACGTACTGCGCGTAGTTCCACCCCATGAAGATCTCGTCGGTCTTGGAACCCTTGCCGAAAACCTCTTCCCACGTGCCGGAAGTCTTGGAGCCCGCCGCTTCCCAAACCTCGCGGAATTCGGGCTGCAAGTTCTCCTTGTTCTTCTGGATATAGTCGATCAGTTGCGCGGGCACCGGCTTGGCGAAGGCGGCATTCGCCAGCGGAGACCTGTCGCGCGAGTCGCCGATCAAGCCCACTTCGTTTTCCACCTGGACCATGATGACGCGGTGGGTGGTGTCCACCTCGCGACAGTGCCGCATCAGCGCCGCGAGAGCCTTGGCATCGGCATTCCGGTTGTTCTCGCTGAGGGTCGATAGCACTTCCACGGTCTTGCCGTCCAGGATCTGGGCGCGTGGGAAACGCTCCTGATTCGCCTTCACCCAGGTGGGGGCGAAGCTGGAAAGCCCGTTCTTCCAGCTCGCGAACCACATCCACACGATTCGCATGTTATGCTGCTTTGCGTTTTCAATCGCCGCGTCCGCGATGCTGAAGTCGTACTTGCCCTCCTCGGGCTCGACCCACGACCAGGACATGCCCGTTATGATGGTGTTCGCGTGAATCTTGTCCGCCAACATCGGCCAGACTCTCGTCTGCATATCCTCCAAATTGGATGACTTCGTATTAGCGAGTTCCCCTACCAGCATGAGGAAAGGTTTGCCGTCGACGATCATTTGCGTGGTCGGCCCCCGCTTCTCCAGATGAGGGACAGCCGTCGTGGCCGGTTGAGTCTTGTTTTGCGAGCACGCTGTCGCAATCGCCAGCGCGAAGATCGCCAAACAGTAAAGTACAGTTCGTTTCATTTTCATCACCTCAGAAGAGGATGTCCCATGGGAGGAGATTGTCTCACCATGACGCGCTGAGCGTGTCACGCTCAGCCGCACCTTGCTGCTATTTCGAGGTGGTTTGGCGCGACCGCCTTGGGCGCCAAGCCACCGGCTGTTCAGGTTGGACGGCATAAGCCGGAATTTCCATTTTGGACTTCCAAGTCCCACTCAGTATAATCCAAACCGCCATCCCAGGTCCTGCGAGTTATATGTTTTGTCAAGCCTCGTTCAAAATGTCCCCTGTCGTAATGACGGAGGGCCGCGGCGCGGCGACGCTGAGGGTAGACTGGTGTTGAGGACATCCGGCCAATGAAATTCTCCCGGCGTAAGTTTCTCGGCGCGGCGCCCGCGGCCCTGTGCGCGCAAACCGCCCGGCCCGCAATCGACCGGCGCGCTCTGGTGGAGCGTCACAACCCGGTGCTCGGCGGGTTCGACGGCCGGTCCCCGCTCTCGGTGGGCAACGGCGAGTTCGCATTCACGGCCGACGCCACCGGCTTGCAGACTTTCCCGGAGATCTACGACCGGCAGATGCCGCTCTGCACCATGTCGCAGTGGGGCTGGCATACCATTCCCGACCCGAGCGGACAAGGCCCCTCGGATTTGCGGCTGGCCATGTACGATACCTATGGGCGCCAGGTCGGGTATGCCACCAGCTCGGCAGGGCAGGCGCCACTGTTCAACTGGCTGCGCGAGAACCCGCACCGGCTGCACCTGGGAAAGATCGGCTTTGCGATCGAAAAGCCCGGCGACGCCGCCGCAACCGCGCAGACGCTCGACCTGTGGACCGGAATATTGCGCAGCGAGTTCCAGTGGAACGGCCAGCGCGTAGTGGTGGAGACGGCTTGCCATCCCCAGCTCGACCTGCTGGCGGTGAGGGTCCGCGGCCGCGTGCCGGTCACCTTCGAGTTTCCGTACGGCTCGGGCGCGATGGACGCCGCCGACTGGGACCATCCGGAAAAGCACCGGAGCACGGAGACGGCCCGCGGCGCGAACCGGCTCGACATCGCCCGCGAGCTCGACCGCGATCGATACTCCGTCGGCATTGCCTGGCAGACGGCGGGCGAAATGAAGCGCGAAGGGCCGCACCGGTTTGTGTTGCGGCCGGCGGGAGACCGCCTGGATTTCGTCTGTGAGTTTCGGAGGGCAGGCCGGGAAGCCGCTCCACTGCCCACCGCCGACGAAACTCTGGCGGCCAGCCGAGAGCACTGGAGCGGCTTCTGGTCCGGCGGCGGCGCGGTGGATCTCTCCGGCAGCCGCGACCCGCGCGCTCCAGAACTCGAACGCCGCATCGTGCTCTCGCAATACCAGACGGCCATTCAGTGCGCGGGTTCGCTCCCGCCGCAGGAAACCGGCCTCACCTGCAACAGTTGGTACGGCAAGTTCCATCTCGAAATGCACTTCTGGCACGCCGCACACTTCGCCCGGTGGGGCCGCGCGCCGCTGCTGGAGCGCAGCCTGGGCTGGTACAGCGCCATCCTGCCTTCCGCGCGGGAAAAGGCGCGCATTCAGGGATACGCCGGCGCGCGCTGGCCGAAAATGACCGCGCCCGACGGACGCGACAGCCCGTCCAGCGTCGGCCCGCTGCTCATCTGGCAGCAGCCCCACCCGATCGCCATGGCCGAGCTGTGCTACCGCGCACACCCCAACCGCGAAACAGCCGAACGTTACCGCGATGTGGTTTTCGAATCCGCCGAGTTCATGGCGTCCTTCGCGTATTTCGATTCGAAGAACGGCCGTTACGTGCTAGGTCCGCCGGTGATCCCCGCACAGGAGAACCATCCGGCGCGCGAAACCTGGAACCCCACTTTCGAGCTGGAATACTGGGCCGACGCGCTCGACATCGCCGGGCGCTGGCGCGAGCGCCTCGGTATGGCGCGCCTTCGGAAGTGGGACGACGTGCGGGCGAAGCTTTCGGCGCTTCCGGTGAAGGACGGCGTTTACCTGGCGCACGAGAACTGCCCCCAGACCTTCACCGAGCGCAATCGCGATCATCCTTCCATGCTGGGCGCGCTGGGCGTGCTGCCGGGCACGAAAGTGGATCAGGAAACCATGCGCCGCACCTTGCGGAAGGTCTTCGCCGTGTGGAAGTGGGCCGACACCTGGGGCTGGGATTTCCCCATGGCGGCGATGACCGCCGCCAGCTTGGGCGAGCGCCAACTGGCCATCGACGCCCTCATGATGGATACACCCAAGAACACCTGGCTCCCCAACGGCCACAACTGGCAGCGCGCCAACCTGCCGCTCTACCTTCCGGGCAACGGCGGGCTGTTGCTGGCCGTGGCGCACATGGCGCGGACGGGGGCGTTTCCGGAATCCTGGAATGCGCGGTGGGAAGGATTGGGCTGAGCCGTGGCGCTCAATCCGCGGACTTTTTTCTGGCTCCTCCGGCGTAGCGTCGTGGCCACTTTCGACGACGGGTGTCTCGGCATCGCCAAAGGCGCGGCCTACTCCGCGCTGCTCTCGTTTTTTCCCGTCCTCGCCTCCGCCGCCGCCATCCTGGTCGAGATGCGCGCGGAGATCGTCTCCCGCATCATCCAGAGAGCCCTGTTTGAAATCGTGCCCCCGGACTCGGTAGATCTGGTCGTGGAGCAGTTTCGCGCAACCGGTTCGCGCCCTCTCGCACTGCTGATCGTGGCGGGGCTGATTTCGGTGTGGGCTGCCTCCGGCGTCATCAAGAGCCTGATGGAAGGCTTTCAGGCGGCCTATCGGGTTCCGCGCAACCGCGGTTTTGTGCGGCAGAACGCCGTGGCCATCGCCCTGGTGCTGCTGTCGGCGGCTCCGCTGATCTGCGCTACGCTGCTGATCGTGTTCGGCAACCAGGCGCAGCGGGTGGTGCTCAACTGGCTGAAGGTGGATCCGGTTCTGAATCCGCTCGCCCCAACCTGGCAGTGGCTGAGCCGCATGGCGCGGTACGCCGTGGCCTTCGTCAGCACGGTGGCGGTCACCGCCGTCCTCTACTATTTCGGACCATACCGGCAGCAGCGCTGGTGTTACGTATGGCCCGGCGCCATGCTGGCTACGGCGCTCTGGCTGCTGGCGACTTCCGGATTCGCATGGTACGTCCGCCACATCGGGCATTACAACCTGATGTATGGTTCCGTGGGCGCCGGCATCGCGCTGCTGGTCTGGATGTACCTGACCTCCGTCATCGCGCTGGCCGGCTGCGAATTCAATGCCGAGTACGAGCGCAGCGTGGTCTTGCCACTACCGCGGCACGAGCCGTAGAAGCCGATCGGCCGCGTCCGGACCGCCGGAAAGCGAGGCGTGCACGGTGCGATCTTCGCGGCGAATCTGGATGGAGTGGATGAGCGCCACCAGATCCGGCTGGCGCGCACTGGCCGCGGCGGTGAGCGAGAGGATGGCGCGCAAGTTCTCTTCGAACTCGCGCCCGGCCTCGGCGGTGCGGCCCACGGCGGTGGCCTCGATCTCGATCCCAGAGCCCAGCCGAACGGCGATGCCGGCGTACTCGGTGTCACGGAGCAGCCGGTTGAGATTGGCGGCGTTGCCCGTGACGGGAAGGGGGACGCCGCCCCGCGCCACCATCCAGATTTGCCTGCCATCCGCGAGGGAGGCGGCACGGGCGAGGAGATCAGGCGCGCCATTTCGACCGGTCTTGTACTGCGCGATAGCGGCGCGGACGGAGCCGGGCGACCCGGTGACGGCCAGGCCGGATGCGACGAGCGTTGCGCCCGGCGGCGCTTCGCAGAAGCGCCCGCGCGCAATGGCGAGGATGTCCTTGCCATTGGAAGCGAGGAGCAGGTACCGGGCGTCGCGGAGCGGCTCGGCGAGCGCCCGCGCGGCCGGCGGAAGCCTGGGATAGAGCGGGGAGCCGCGGACCTGATCGAGGTTGAGGCCGGCCAGGAGCAGCGTATCGGCGGGGATGCACGACGCCATATCCTGGCCGACGCCGGCCGGCGCGTCGATGGAGCGGCACGAGAACGCGGCGCCAGCCACCGCAACCAGCGCCGCGAAGCCAGCGAGGTAGGCGCAGTTCACCATATGTTATGATCGCAAAGGAGCATGCCGCGCGGCACGTGCCGCGCTCCCAACCACCCCGGAACGCCACCCTAGCTCAGTTGGTAGAGCGGCTGATTCGTAATCAGCAGGTCGCCGGTTCAACCCCGGCGGGTGGCTCCAAATTTTTCAAATACTTACAGGCTAATTCAGAGTGGTTGCTGCCGGTTTGGTGGCAATATTGGTGGCAAAACCGTTTTCCGCAGGTGCTTTTGCCACTGCGTCCTCCAGCAACGCATTCATCTTGTCGGCGGCCTCACGCTTGGCAGGCTGGAACACGTGCTGGTAGACCTTCTGCGTGAGCCGGATGTCACTGTGCCCGACAATCTCGGCGATCACCTTCAGGGGCACGCCCTGCGCGCCGAGCAGCGTAATCGCGGCGTGGCGCAGATCATGGAACCGCTGCTTGGGCAGGCCCGCCGCTTTCACGAGAGCATCAAATTCGCGGAGGATCTTGCGGTCGTCGATCGGAGTTCCGATAGTGGTGGTGAAGACGTGGCCGGTATCGTGCCATCTGGTTCCGGTCCATTGGCGCTCGCCCTCCTGGCGCTTCTGGTGCTTCTTCAACGCCGTCACGCAAACTGTGGGAAGTTCGATGGTCCGCCGGGATTTGTCCGACTTCGGCGGCACCAGGACGAGCCCGTCTCCCTTCTGCCGCTGGAGCGTGTGATGGACGGTGATCGTGCCGGCCGCCACATCTACATCCTCCTTCCACCGCAGCGCGCTGCATTCACCGGATCGGAGGCCGACCGCCAATCCAACCGTGAACGGAGCCTCAAGCCGATGGTCCTGGGCGGCTTTCAGAAAACGGCCGGCCTGCTCGGGATTGAACGGAAGAACCTCACGCTTCTCGACGCGCGGCGGCTTCGCCAGTGCTGCGGGGTTGCGGGCAATTGACTCGTCCCTCAGTGCTTGGTTGAGCCCGATCCGCATGACCGTTCGGAGATAGCGTACGAGCGACGGGGAGTTGCCAGCTTTCAGCTTCTCGTTCAGATAGTGCTGGACCTCCTGCCGGGTCAATTTCGTCAGCACCTTGGGACCGAGGCCGGGCACTCGATCGAGTTCCTTCTCTTTTAATCACACAGTAGAACTAAGAAAAGGCCATTTTTGTGTCCGAATTTTGGGGTCCATTACAGAATCGCTTCCCGTGCCAGCCGTGTGCAATATGGCCGAAGAAGCTGATGCACCCTCAACCCTTCATACATTCAGCGTATTGCATCATCAGACCCCAACCAATGTCTGTATGGCTGACGATTCCGATTACCTTATCGTCTCGGACAACCGGCAATTGTTTGACGCAGTGGCCAAGCATTATCGCCCCGGCCTTGAGCGCTTCAAGATCCGGGGATACGGTAATGACGTTCCTCGTCATGATCTCGTCGACTGGAATACTCGCGATGTCTCTAACGCGATCTTCCATCAACTGAGGAGTTGTAAGGTATTCTTCGTGCTCCATCAAGTCTTTCTCATTTGGGAGCAACTTGCGACATAGATCGGGGTATGTGACAATCCCGGCGAGCCTTTGCTCACTGTCTACGATCAGAATATCATTCAGATGGTAGCGGAGCATAAGCTGCAGAATCTCGCGCAGCGGCCTCTTCGGGCCTATTGTGACGACCTTTGGACCCATCAATTCAAAAACTTTCATAAGGACCCTCCATCCATTGAAGACGCGTAGGCAACTCTGGCCCGGCAAGGTGCGACCCGTGCGCTTCGGTTCCGTGGCATTTCGTCGCTCAATTGGTCCCCCCTGGCGTGCGACTGAGGAGGAGACGCTTGCCTAATTCTACGAGCACCAGATACACGAATGTCGCTACCGCCAGATAGACGAAGTAACTTCCCGGCAGCGGTGCGAAGCCGAGTGGACCCGCGAGCGGACTGAACGGCAGCAGCGTGCCGGCCGCCACAATGATTAGTACGGTTGCCATCAGGGGCCGGCTGGGCCGGCTCCGCAGTGGATTCTGTGAGGTGCGAATGACGAAAAGCACCAGCGTCTGCGTCGCCAGCGACTCTACAAACCAGCCCGTGTGGAAAAGCACCTGACCGGCATGGAAGAAATGCAGCAATACGTAGAAGGTCAGGAAATCGAAGATCGAGCTGATCGGTCCGATGAATACCATGAAGTTCCGGATCAGGCTAATATCCCAGTGCTGCGGCTTTCGGAGATATTCGTCGTCGACATTGTCGGTCGGGATGGTGAGCTGCGACAGGTCGTACATGAAGTTGTTCAGCAGGATTTGGGTGGGCAGCATGGGGAGAAACGGCAGGATGAGCGAAGCGCCCGCCATGCTGAACATATTGCCGAAGTTCGAGCTGGTGCCCATCAGCAGGTACTTCATTACGTTCCCGAAGGCCTTGCGCCCTTCTACGATGCCGCTGGCGAGAACATCGAGGCCGGGCTCAAGGAGAATGATGTCAGCGGCTTCGCGGGCAACGTCCACAGCCGTCGAAACGGAGATGCCCACGTCGGCGGCGTGAAGCGACGGAGCATCATTGATTCCATCGCCCATGAATCCGACGACGTGGCTGCGATGTTTGAGCGCCAGGATGATACGGTTCTTCTGCGCCGGCGACACTCGCGCGAAAACTGTGGTCACCTCGGCGACGTGCATCAACGCGACATCGCTCATCCGCTCAAGTTCATCACCGAGCACGATCTTGCCTGGTTCGAGGCCAACCTGGCTGCAAACGTGAGCTGCGACGAGGTCCCCGTCGCCCGTGATGATCTTCACTTCCACTCCGTCCCGCCGCAGCGCGGCCAGGGCCGCGGCGGCGTCCGGCAAAGGCGGGTCGGAAAAGGCTAGAAAACCTGCCAGGATGAGACTCCGTTCGTCGTCAGCCGAGTAGTTGGGGCGAGCTTCGACCTCGGTGTAGGCCACCGCGAGTGCGCGAAATCCCTGCCGGCTCAATTCATCGTATGTCTTCCGGCAGCGCTCCAGCGTGGCCGCATCCAAAGGGGCAGTGCAGCCGTCGGATTCATAAGAGACCGAGCGCGCGAAGATTCCCTCAGGCGCCCCTTTCGTGATCAAGAGCCGTCGTGATTGCCGCTCCACCACGATGGAGAGCCGGCGGCGCTCGAAATCGTATGGGATCTCGTCCCGCTTTTCGTAGCCCTTTGCCTCCTCCGGCTCGGCGCTTTGCAGAATGGCCATGTCGAGCGGACTCCGGATTCCCGTCTCGAACTGGCTGTTGAGATAGGCCAGCGCGAATACCCGATGAGACGCATTTCCGACGGGATCGAGGGACCGGTCAAGGCTCATGTTGCCGCTGGTGAGCGTCCCGGTCTTGTCACTGCACAGGATGTCAATGCTGCCGAAATTCTGGATCGCGGAGAGGCGTTTGACGATCACCTTCTTCCGGGCCATGGCCCTCGCGCCCTTGGAGAGGGTCACGGAGACGATCATGGGAAGAAACTCCGGGGTCAGGCCGACCGCCAATGAGACTGCGAACAGGAGGGACTGAAAAGGATCCCGATGCTTGGCCCAACTGACCACGACCAGAAAGATGACCAGGAAAAGCACGGTGCGGGTGAGGAGCAGGCTGAAATCCTTCAGGCCCCGGTCGAACGCGGTCATCTCGGGCCGCCCGGCGAGGCGGGTGGCGATGTCGCCGAAAGCGGTCTTGGCGCCGGTGGCTACGACCAGGGCGCTCGCCGTTCCGCTGACCACGGAGGTGCCCATGAAGACCATGTTCCCGGCATCGGGCTTGGTGGAGACCTCCTCGCCACTCGCCTGCTTTTCGACCGGCAGCGATTCGCCCGTCAAGGACGCTTGCAGAATGAAAAGATCGCGCGATTCCAGAAGGCGCGCATCCGCCGGGACCAGGTCTCCAGCCGACAGGCGCACAACGTCACCGGGGACAACATCGCCTCGCTGAAGTTCCCGCCACTTCCCATCGCGCAGCACGGTGGCGGTGGGTGCGACCTGTTGCCGCAACTGTTCGATGGCTCGCTGCGACTTGTAGTTTTGGGTGAAGTCGAGCGCGGTGCTGAGCAGTACGATGATGGCGATGATCGCCGCGTCCGCCGCTTCGCCGAGAAAGGCGGAGACGACGGCAGCGATCAGCAATATCAAGACCAGTGGATTCAGGAAAAGGCGCAGAAAGTCGAGAACCGCGGAATAGCGCTGGGGAGGGGCGGGGTCATTAGGGCCAAACTGTTTGAGCCGTGCCTCGGCTTCTTGGGATGTCAATCCGTTGACCGCCGCTAAAGAACTCACCACCTGGGCAGCGGCCTGGGTCTCATTCTGAACGTTCACCCGTTACCTCTCACTGCGCACGGAGTTGCTGGTCCAAGCTGGCCATGAGCCGATCAACGCTCTTTTGGACAGCATGACTCATCTCCACGACAACCGAGCTTACATTACGTGTTTCAACTCCCAAAGTCTCTTCTGCATCGCCAGTCCACACGGTGTCGCCGGTTCGCACATTAACCAGCTCGGCCGATAGCTTCGCTTCCACACGGACACTGCCACCGTAATCCATCTCCTCCAGCCGTTCGAGCCGGCCACTCAACAGGTAGTCTTGCTGGCTCTGACCGTCGTATGGCTTTACGAACGCGAATAGCCGCGAGGAGCGGAGTGCATCGATTACGGCCGTCGTTACCGTAACAGCGGGATCGGCGGCCCACCGATGATATTCGTAAAAACCAATTTCCGCCGGAGCTTGACGGTACACAACCCGCCCTTGCCGCAGGTACGGCGGAGTTTCGAACCGGCGCACCGCCAGCGTGGCCGGCAGGCGCGTAGCGCTCACTGGCTGTCTCGGCGCCGGAGGAATATCCAGCGCGTAGTATTGCGGATAGAGGATCTTGCCTCCGCAACCGGCCATCAGCAGCGTTACCACGCAGGCGCTCGCACTCGCCAGAATCTTCGTCATGGGTTTTGGGGAACCTTCCGGTCCTTCGGCTGTTTGATGCGTATCAGACTCCATGGACGCTCCTTCACGGACTCGGTCAGATCGTTCAGGTTGTCGGTAGCGGTGCGGACGTTTTCGAGCGTGTCGGTAATGCCTTGATCCTTGGCCCGCATCGCCGCCTGCAGATCGGCGATCAGGCTCCGCGCCTGATCGAGCGTCTTCTGCGCTTCGGCAAGGTCCGTCTGCAAGGGATCGCGGACCGCAGTGATGGTCTGGTTCGCGTTGGACACGGTTGCGTTCATATTGTCCACGGCGGGACTCACTTTCGCCACCAAGCCGTTCGCGTCATCGGTCAGCTTGACAAGCTGATCGCTGATCTGGTCGATCTTCGGCGAGATGCGCGTTATCATGGCATCCGCGTTGGTCAGAATCTCCGACACACGCTGCTGATTCGGCTTGCCCGAGATCTCGTTCAGATTGGCGATCAGTTGCCGGGCATCGCCCGTGACCTCGTTTACGTCCGTATGCACCGCCTCGAGCAGTGTCTGAGCGGAATCGGCGACGCCCACGATTTTGCGCTCGTCATCGTCCAGGCTGATGGTTTCGAGCGATGGGATCACGCTATTCGGCGGCAACCGGGGCGCGTCATTCGATCCCATGCTGATAGAGATGACCGGGCTGGTGATCACTGTCACCGATCCAAGCTTAGCCACGGACTTGGCGTTCAGCGGCGTGCCCTGCTTCACATCCAACAGAATCTCAATCCGGGTGGGGTCCTGCGGGTCGGGCCGCACGGCCGTCACGGCGCCCACCTTGATGCCGCCAAACAGGACGTCCGCTCCCGGCTCCAACCCGCCCGCATACCGCAAGTATGTCCTGTAGGAAACGCGTGCGCCCTTCATCGCCGCATTGCTCACTTGATAGATGGTTATGAGGAATATCGCCGCGCAGATTAAAACAAAGGCGCCGACTTTGGCTTCCGTTTTCATTTTCGCCCTCCTGCCATCCCCGCCAATTCTAGAAACCGGTCGCGCACGGCCGTGCTTTCCGCAATGGGATCGGGAACACGGTCCAGGAATTGCCGGATGCGTAGATGAGTGCTCTTCTGGAACGCATCTTTGCTGTCCACGGCGATGAGCGATCCCTTGTACAGCATGGCCAATCGGTCGGCCACGCGGAAGGCACTCGCCAACTCATGGGTCACGACCAGGATGGTCATGTGGAAGGCGCGCTTCAATGCCAGGATCACTTCGTCCAACCCGGCCGCGACAATGGGATCCAGGCCCGCCGACGGTTCATCGAAGACCAAAATTTCGGGGTCGAGTGCGGTAGCCCGGGCGACGGCCGCGCGTTTTTTCATGCCCCCGGACAATTCCTGGGGCATCTGTTTGGCGGCTTGACCCAAACCCACGGCGACGAGTTTCATGTATGTCATGATCTCAATGACGGGGTCGGCCAAAGTCGTCAATTCGCGCAGGGGCAGGCTGACGTTTTCCTCGATGGACATCGAATTGAATAACGCACACTCCTGGAAAGCTACGCCCATGGTGCAGCGGATGTCCTTAAGCTCTTTCGGCGAGCAGCGATTGATATCGACGCCCCTGATCCGCACCGTCCCGGAGGTGGGCCGCTCCAGCCCGATGATATGCCGCAGCATGGTGGTTTTGCCGGAGCCGCTGCCGCCCAGCAACGCCATCACTTCGCCCGGCTGGACGTCCAGGCTCACGCCATCCAGCACACGATGGTCCCCATATTGGACGGTCAAACTATCGATTGAGATCATGGGGTCCGCCATACGCTACACCTGGTGCAGCAGATAGAAAATCGCCGTGAAAAACACGTCCGCCAGGATCACGAGGAAGGTGGACCAGACCACGGCGGAAGTGGCCGACCGCCCCACTGCATCCGGTCCCCCTCGCGTCCTGAAACCTTCCAGGCAGCCGACGTTGACGATAATGGCCGCGAACACCAGGCTCTTCAGCATCCCGGTGACAACGTCGCGCAGTTCCATCGAGTTGAAGATATATCGCAGGTACATGGCGGGCGTGATCTTGGTGCTGATGTACATGAACCCGGCGCCGGCCAAAATGCCAAAGGCGTTGCTCATGATGGTCAGGCAAGGGACCGTGATCATAGTGGCGAGGTACTTCGGGGCCAGCACAAACTCGATGGGATCGAGAGCCATGGTCCGGAGCGCGTCGATCTCGCTCGTGACCACCATGGTTCCGATTTCGGCTGAGAACGCCGACCCCGACCGGCCGCCCACGACGAAGGCCGTCAACAGCGGGCCCAGTTCCCGTGTGAAGCCGACCGCTATGACGTCCATGACATACTGCAGCGCGCCGAACCTCCGCAGTTCAGCGCCGGTTTGCATCGCCAGGATGAATCCGGCGCATACGGACATGATTCCGACCATGGGCAGCGCATCCACTCCGATAACCGCCATCTGGCGGACCGCCGCTCGCCAGCGCCCATGCTTGCCTATGATCGGCAGCACGCGGGGAGAGGCGCACAGACCCGACCAGAACTGAATGGTAAGTCCGCCAATGTAGCCAAGTCCGCGGATGGCGGCATCGCCGGTGGCTTCCAATACGTTCACGTGCTGGCCTCCTGTTTAGCCATATCGAACAGGCGATCGAGATGGGTGATCTCGAAAAGGTAGCGCGGCTGATCGTGGATTCCACCCAGGATCAGCCGCGTACCTTGCTTGTGTGCAATCCGGAGCGCCTCCAGCAGCGTGGCTAATCCGGAGGTGTCGATGTACGAGACATCCGACAGATCGACGGACACGTTGGCCGGCTTTGCACGCAGGGCGTCAGACAGCATTCTGCGCATCTCGCCCGAGGTTGCGATGGTGACCCGGCCGTGGACCGCAACCTTATCCCCCACCCCTGAACCTCCGCTTGCGGCTTGGATATCGCCAGGCACTTGGGCACCGTTCGTCACCAGCGGAAGAACACTAACTCGCCTTCGCGAAGAACCGGCGGTCGCTGCCATCCAGAACGGCCTGCACCTTGGCGGACTGCTCCTTGGTGAGCGTCGTCTGGAGGACGGTGCCTCCGTAACCGCGGAACTGCTCGGCCACCTTTACGGGGTCGACCGTGCGCAGCATCGCGAGGACCGCGGAGTCGCCAGGCTGGACCATCGCTCCGGTGCCTTTTACGAAGGCGTCCGGGATGCCGAACTCGTCCTTCCACCAACTGGCGTCCAGCGCACCACCCGTTGCGCCGAGGGCGCCGCCGCCCACGGCGCCGGCCGCCAGCGTGCCGGCCAGGACCGCGCCGCTGGCCCCGGCGGTGAACGGAATCGCAATCAGCGCTCCAATCAAGGAACCCCAAAAGAGACCCCACCCGGCGCCTTCGCCGGTGGTCAGTTGGTAGCTTTGATCCACCCTCAGCTTGCCGCTATAGTCCCGATAGACTGCCACGGCGTCGCGAAGATCGACCACCCAATCATCATCCATGGCACAGAGCTTGTTGAGAACTTCCGAAGCCCGGTACATATCCTGTTTGAATCCAACCACAATCAGTTGTGACATCGTTGAATCCCTTCCTTCATTGCCAGGGCGCGCGGCGGCCTTACTTCTCCAGCCGCGCGGCCGCATCCTTCAATTGCCCGGCGAGCAAGTGCTTCAGCTTCGTCTGCGACTGTTCATAGTCGTCGCGGATGCGTTTCACGCGCGCATCGAAGGTGGCCTTGATCTCACCCTGGGTTTTTTCGGCCTTTTTCTGGAGGGCCTGCACCTTGGCGTCGGTTTCCTTCTTAAGTTGCTCCGACCTCTGTTTGGCCCGATCCAACTTGGCTTCGAGCTTGGCGTTGAGCTTGTCGATCTTGGCCTGGAGCTTAGCCTTGCGTTCGCCCCGGGCGCGAGCGTGCTCGGCCTTCAATTGATCGATTTCCGTCCGCAGCGCGGCCACATCCGCAGCCCATTGCTCGTCCACAAAGCTCTTTTTGGCTTTGCGGAATACGGTGCCGCCCAAGGCTTCCATTCGGGTATCCACCGGAGTAATCCATTCCTCGCTGACGTCCGCGATCAGCGCGCATTTGCCGGGCGTGAGGGCGGCAGCGACTTCGTCGAGGAAGTCCGCGTCCACTCCAGCCACGGCCAAGTCGCCGATGCTGCCGGCCAGGAAGCCGGCCGTGGCGCCGACCGCCAAGCCAACCGGTCCCTCAAGCAGGCCGATCAGGCTGCCAATCGCCGTTCCTCCGGCGGTGCGAATGGGGAAGTCGTCATCCGACTGCTTGACCGTGACCGTGCCATCCGCGTTCTTCTTGATCACCGCTTCCGCGTGAATCGTGATGCTGCCTTCCGTATCGAGTTGCTTGAGGGCATGCGATCCCTCATAGGTTTTCGGTTCGTCGTTAAAGACCACAACTAGCATTTTTTCCATTGAGATGCCTCTTTCTGATGAAGTTATTTGCCGAGTTTTACGCGGCTTCGAAAACGGTCCCTTTGGGCAAATGGTGTATCGCGGACGCGAAAAAGGTCATCGCTACACCGTCTACGATGAGGTCAACACCGATGGCCAGTCCGATGAAAAAGAGGCCCGTAATCGGCATCTGCCAAAGCACCATGACCCCCAATGCGACTGAGACGACCCCGGAGAAGACCGCCCAGCCCCAGCTTGGGAATTTCGCCATTCCCGAGCCGATGGCGCGGAACAGTCCGCCCACAATGAAGAACGAAGCCAGCACCACGGTGAGGGTCTCGGCTCCC
>Ga0181521_10003767_pt1 | contig 17663 bp, 19 predicted proteins | sample PEATcosm2014_Bin_32_FD_119764 | JGI IMG/M metagenome (GOLD analysis project Ga0181521, IMG submission 119764) | Peatland microbial communities from MTU Mesocosm Facility, Houghton, MI, USA - PEATcosm2014_Bin02_60_metaG | ecosystem: Environmental > Terrestrial > Soil > Wetlands > Peat | place... | reverse complement strand
GTGGTAATTCGGTAAATGGAAGCTCGGACGGCTGGCCCGCCCGGGCGCCAATGGAGAGCGGATGGATGCTCCCTCGCAAAGTTCTTGGTGTTCGTCCCGATCCAGGACGCGCCGCCCATGCGACTGAAATCGCAGTACTTATCTGGAGTACATCGTCCAGAAGTGCAGTTCACAATTGGGTACCGTCACTGGATTCAACATCACGGTTTCGGTAGCATGTTTTTTGGCATCTAAAAATCGAATTGGCTTTGACTTCCCCCGCGAAGCCTTTTGTAGAGCACGGACGAAAGGGGGACGAGACACAAACTCGATGTAGCCGTTGGCAGGAAGAGTCACGGGTGACCGTGACCTACCTCACTGACGGGCAACCGCGTCGCCTGTTGTAGTGTGGTGACGCTTCAACCCTCTATTTGCAGGTCTAAACTTTTCTTGCTCGAAGGAGGATTAGAAATGCGCAGGTTTTCGTTGGTTGCACTCTTTGTTCTGTTGTGTGGAATGTATGCCGTTGCCCAGGACTACTCCAAGGGCGAGTTCTACGCGGGCTACCAGTATCTGCACGTTGATGTCGGTAGTTCGGGCATTGACAGCAGCTGGCCCGCTGGTTTCAACTTTGATGGGACCTACTACTTCACCAAAAACATTGGGCTGACTGCCGACTTTGGCTACAACACCCACAACTTTTCGGGCGGCGCTAGCGCGCACACCTACGAATTCCTCTTCGGACCGCGGTTCAAGGCCCGCTACGGCAGACTCGAGCCTTTCGCCAATGCGGGGTTCGGCCTTGCTCACACCAGCGCCCAGCCGGGCGGCGGGGGCACCAGTGTGAGCGACAGTGCTTTTGCGCTGGCGCTCGGCGGCGGCCTAGACGTGGCTGTGGCTAAGCACTTCGCCATCCGCTTGGCAGAATTCAACTACGTCATGACCAGGTTCGGCACCACTTCTCCCGTGAACCCAACCGACCAGAGTCACCAGAACGATTTCGCGTTCGGTGTGGGTGTCGTCATAAGGTAGCCGAGCTTTTCGCCAACCCGAGTGCTGACAAGGAGTGGCTTTGCGCCTCCCGCGCGAAGCCCTTTTGTCCTGAAGCCGGTTTTTGTGCGCGCTGGCGGCGACTGTCCGCAGGTTGTCTCCAGCGCGTGAGCTTTTTCTGCCGCCGGCGTTCACTCGCCTATGACCTTCACAATGACGCGCTTGGGCCGCTGGCCGTCGAACTCGGCGTAGAAGACGCGCTGCCAGGTGCCGAGATCCAGCTTGCCGGCGGTGATGGGCAGCAGCACCTGATGGTGCACCAGGATGGCCTTCAGGTGCGAGTCGCCGTTGTCCTCACCGGTCTGATGGTGGCGGTAGTCCTCGCGGAACGGCGCCAGCTCCTCCAGCCATTCGTCGATGTCATCGATCAGGCCGGGTTCGTCGTCGTTCACATACACGCCAGCGGTGATGTGCATGGCCGAGACCAGCACCATCCCCTCGCGCACGCCGCTGCGCTTGACCGCCGCTTCCACCTGCGGCGTGATGTGGACGTACTCGCGGTGCTTTTTAGTATTGAACGTCAAGTATTCGGTGTGCGATTCCATGCCGGCTCCTTCTGCGCTACCATCAAGCCGATGCGTGTGCTCGGCATCGACTGCGGCACGGAGTATACCGGCTACGGCGTGGTGGAGCAGACGGCGTCCGGAGAGCTGCGCTCTGTTGCCGCTGGCGCCATCCGGCTGTCGCCGCGCGACCCGATGGCGCGCCGCCTGGAGCGCATCTTCACCGAGCTTTCCGCGTTGATCGTCGCCCACCAGCCGGAGCTGGTTGCCATCGAGGACGTGTTCTACGCCGTGAACGTGAAGTCCGCGTTGAAGCTGGGACAGGTGCGCGGGGTAGCGATGCTGGCCGCCGCCGCCGCCGGACTGGAGGTTTGCGAGTACGCGCCGCTGGCCATCAAGTCGGCGGTGGTGGGCTACGGCCGGGCGGAGAAGTCGCAGGTGCAGCAGATGGTGGCCGCGCTGCTGCGGCTGCCCGAGGTCCCCAAGTCGCCGGATGCCGCCGATGCCCTGGCCATCGCCATCTGCCACCTGCACACGGCTTCCACGCTGGCGCGGCAGGCAGTTTCTGATTTGTGATTGGTGATTTGCGATTTAGGTCGGGAGCTTCGATCTGAGTCCTCGCAAATCACAAATCAGAAATCACAAATCCATCCATGCGCAGCGAACGCACCACCGTGGGTCTCCAATCAGGCCTGGTACTGGTTCTCCTCGCCGCCTCGACACTGCTGCACGCGCAAGCGCCACAGCACGAGCCCGATCAGGCGCGGCGTCCAGCCGTTCCCACCGTAACCTTCACCTTCGACTGGCCCAGTGTCGAGCCGCATCGTTACGTCATCGCGGTGGATTCCAGCGGTAACGCCGCCTACCAATCCTGGACGGCGGATTCGACGGCCGAGCCCTCCAGCGCCGACGATCCCTACCTGCTGAAGTTCACGGTATCGCCCGCGGTGCGCGGCCGCATCTTCGCCCTCACGCGCCAGCTCAAGTATTTCAACGGCGATTTCGAGTATCGCAAGCATCGCGTTGCGGCCACCGGCGACAAGACGCTGGCTTACGCCGATCCCGACAAGCAGTACGAAACGCGCTACAACTGGTCGGAGAACCCGGACATCGACGAATTGACCGCGCTGTTCCAGGGCGTGTCCACGACCCTGGAATCGGGACGCCGCCTGGAGCGCCTGCGCCGCTTCGAGCCCCTGGGGCTGGATGAAGAGCTGAAGAACCTGGAGCACCTCGCCGTCGAGCGCAGAGCCGCGGAACTGCAGGCAATCGCGCCCATCCTGGTGCAGCTCGCCCAGGATCCCGCCGTGTTGAACATCGCTCGCCAGCGCGCCCGGCACATTCTGCAGATTGCCGGTGTGCCGCTGACCGCCGGCGCCCAAGCGTCTCCGCAGTAGTAGTGCCGGCCTCTGCTAGTGCACGATCACTCCCGCGTACCCAACCACCGCATCGCGGTCGCCGGAAACGTCGGCTGAGGTCGCGTACTTGATCAGTTCGGCCGACTCCGCGCCCAGCCGTCGGGCCGCGGTCAGCATGGCGACGGCGGGCCCGTACCCGCACATGCTGATCTCCTCATTCACCACCACGTCGAACAGTCCCCGGGGATCGAGCTTCAGAATTTGCTCGATGGCCTTGCTGTCCTTGACGCGCGTGACCGCGTCCGATTCGTAGTGGTTCATGTCGCTGGAAGCGATGATGAGGATCTTTTCGCGGCGCGCCGCGAGCACCTGCGCGATGGCTTCTCCCAGCGCCGCCAGCGGCTCGTAGGAGCCCACGCCCATCGCGATGGGAACAAAAGTGAAATTCCGCCGCAGGGCCTGGAGAAACGGCAACTGCACTTCCAGCGCGTGCTCGGCGCGGTGTGCGCCGGCGTCTTCCGCGAGGGGATGGAAGGCACCGCGCAACTCCATCGCCAGTTCATGATCGATCGCCGCTTCGCCCAGCGGCGTGTCCCACGCGCCTTCGCTCATGATGGCCAGCGGCTTGCCCATGCCGGTGTGGTTGGGGCAAAGAATGATGAAGCGCTGCGGCAGGGCCAGCCGCGCGTACACCGCCCCCGCCACGTGCCCCGAGTACATGTAACCGGCGTGAGGAACCACGCAGCCGGCGGCCTCGATCTTTTCTCCCGCGGCGGCGAGGTAGGATTGCACGTCCCGCATCAGGACTTCCGGCCGCGCCGGATAAAATCGCCCGGCCACCGCCGCGTGACGCACGGTACTCATGGCGCCTCCACAATGAGTCAATGACTCAATGACTCAATTGCTTGAACACCGCCGCCGCCTTGGCCAAGGGCAGCGTCTCTGCGCGCGCATCGGACTTGACGCCGGCCTTGGCGAGCGCGGCCTTGATCTCCGCGCCGGGATAGTGCGGCTTAAGATTGTTCGCCAGCGTCTTGCGCTTCTGCCCGAAGCAGAGCTTGAGGAACTCGATAAACTCCTTGCCGCGCACGCCCAGGGCCTGTTCCTGCGGCTCCATGGTAAGCCTCAACACCGTGGAATGCACCTTGGGAGGCGGCGAGAAGGCGTCTGGTGGCAGCGTGAACAGCTTCTCGATGCGCGCGTAGAGCTGCACCGTGGCCGAGAGCAGGCCGTACTCGTGCCCGCCGGGCTTGGCGGCGATGCGGTCGGCAACCTCGCGCTGCACCAGGATCACCATGGTCGAGAACAGATCAGGGAACGCGAGCAGGTGCTGCAGGATGGGCGAGGTGATGTAGTAAGGAAGATTGCCGACTACGCGCGCTGGGCCGGTGAAGGGACGATTGGCGTCGCCCGCCACCCGCGGCCGCCGCAGCAGGCTCTCGAAGTCGATATCCAGCACGTCGCCTTCGAGAATCTCGATGCCCGACTGGTGAGCGTACTTCATGCGCAGCTGCGCGCCCAGCACGCGGTCGAGCTCGATGGCGATCACATGCTTGGCCCGTCCCACCAGCAGGCTGGTGAGCACGCCGCGTCCGGGGCCGATCTCGACCACCGTGCTCTCCGATACCTCACCCAAAGCCTCGACGATGCGCCCGGCGGCGCCGCGGTCGGTGAGGAAATTCTGTCCCAACTTGGGCCGCCGGTTTCCTCCGGCTGCCATTCTTGCCATCGGACGCTCCTTATGCATTGACCATTTTTCCAATTGCCGGTTAGACTGGAGTTCCAGCCGGCAGTTACTTAACTTCCACTCGGTGGAATTCCGGAGGTTGTCTGATGCGCATTGCCTTTGTGGCCTCGGAGTGTGTTCCGTTCTCGAAAACCGGCGGTCTCGCCGACGTGGTAGGCGCTCTGCCTCCTGCTCTGGCTGCCATCGGCCACGAGGTGGACGTTTACCTCCCCAAGTACCGCCAAACCCGGCTCAACAATCCGCGCACCCTGCTGCGCAGCGTCACCGTGCCCTTTGACGACGAGTACCGCTTCTGCTCGGTGCTCGACGGCGGCACCCACGCCGGCGTCAAATTCTACTTCATCGACTATCCTCCGTTCTTCGACCGCGAGCAGCTCTACGGCACGCCCGCCGGCGATTATTCCGATAACGCCGAGCGCTTTGCCCTTTTCTCGCGGGCGGTGCTGGAGGCCTCCAAGATCTTCGGCGCCCCCGAAGTCTTCCACTGCCATGACTGGCAGTCGGCGCTGGTGCCCATTCTGCTGAAAACGCTCTATGCCGAAGACCCGGCGTTCCGCGGCGTGTCCTCGGTCTTCACCATCCATAACATGGGATACCAGGGACAGTTTCCCCCGGAAACTCTGCCGCTGCTGATGCTGCCGTGGGACCTGTTCACCATCGGCAAGATGGAATTCTACGGCAAGGTGAACTTCCTGAAGGGCGCGCTGGTGCTTTCCGATTTCATTACCACGGTCAGCCGCAAGTACAGCCAGGAGATCCAGACCGCGGAATACGGCTTCGGCCTGGAAGGCGTGCTGCGCAGCCGCGCCGCCACCGTCACCGGCATCCTCAATGGCGTGGACTACCAGGTGTGGAGTCCGCAGACCGACACCTTCATCAAGCAGCAATTTTCGCCCGACGACCTCAGCGGCAAGCTGGCTTGCAAGCAGGACCTGCTGGCGGATTTCGGCGTCACCACGCCGAACTTGCGGCTGCCCGTCATCGGCATCGTGTCGCGCTTCGCGGCGCAGAAAGGCTTTGACCTGATCGCGCAGGTCATCGACCGGCTGGCGCGGGAGGACATGGTGATCGTCGCCCTCGGCACCGGCGACAAGGAATACGAAGATTTGTTCCGCCGGCTCAACCAGCAGTTCCCGCAGAAGATCCTGGTCAGGATCGGCTTCGACAACGCGCTAGCGCACAAGATCGAGGCCGGCTCCGACATGTTCCTCATGCCCTCGCGTTACGAGCCCTGCGGGCTGAACCAGATCTACAGCCTGAAGTACGGCACCGTACCCGTGGTTCGCTCTACCGGCGGCCTCGACGACACCATCGAGCCCTGGGACGCGCGCACCAACCGCGGAACCGGCTTCAAGTTCAGCGATTACACCGGCGACGCGCTGCTCGGGACCATCCGCCAGGCGCTCACCGCCTTCAAGGACCAGACCGGCTGGCAAGCCCTGATGCGCAATGGCATGGGAAAAGATTTTTCCTGGACCAACTCCGCCCGCGAGTATGTGCGCATCTACGAGAAGTCGCGGCAGTTGCGCACCGTCCACAACGGCGAGGTGGTAACCGTCTAAGAAACAAGCCACGGATTTGCACGGATTTGATCCGTATTTATCCGTGTGAATCCGTGGCGTTTTTTCCTTCAATCGCGCTGGCCGCGTATCCCACCAGGAAGGTGACCGCGGTGCCGATCACCACGTACCACGTCCAGGGCACGCGCGTCGCCGTCCACACGTAGATCTCGACCGCGAGTCCACAGGCCATCCCTACAATCGCCCCGCGCTGGTTGGCGCGCCGCGTCAGCATGCCCAGCAGGAACACACCCAGCAAGGCTCCGTATGCCACCGACGCGATCGACAGCCCGACCTCCACCACCCGCCCGCCGCGCCGCGACACCAGCGCCAGCCCGAACAGCACCAGCGCCCATACGATCGTCGCCAGCCGCGAAACCGCTACCCGCCGCTTTTCGCTCATGTCCGGCTTCCGCCGCAGATAGAAATCGACAATCGAGGTCGAAGAAAGCGAATTCAGCGCGGCGCTCAGGTTCGACATCGCCGCCGCCAGGATGGCCGCGATCAGCAGTCCCGAGATCCCATGCGGCATGTGCTGCACAATGAAGGTGGGGAAGATGCGGTCGGACGATCCCGCCGGGTGCACACCGCGGTAGAACGCGAACAGCATCACGCCGACGACGAGGAAGAGCGTGAACTGGAAGAGGACGGCCACGCCGCTCGAGAGCAGCGCGGCCTTCGATTGCCGCTCGCTGCGCGCCGAGAGCAGCCGCTGCACCATCAACTGATCGGTGCCGTGGCTGGCGGTGGTGAGAAACGTTCCGCCGATGATCCCCGCCCAGAAGGTGTAGGTCTTGTGCAGCACGGGCGAGAAATCGAACACGCGGAACTTCCCCGCGGCATCGGCCATCGCATGCACCCCGGCCCACCCGCCTGGGACCGCGTGCAGGATGGTGAAGAATCCCACCAGAGTCCCGCCCACGTAGATCACGGTCTGCACCACGTCCGTCCAGATGACCGCCGCCAGGCCGCCTTCGAAGGTGTAGATCATGGTCAGCAGGGTGATGATGGCGATGGAGGCAACTTCGCCGGTGCCGATGGCGATGGCCACCACGATGGACACCGCAAAGACGCGTACGCCTTCGGCCGCCGCGCGCGTCACCAGGAACAAGCCGGCGGTCAGCGAGTGCAGCGTCCTGCCGAAGCGCCGCTCGATCAACTGGTAGGCGGTGTACATCTCGCCGCGGAAATACTGCGGGATGAAGAGCGCGCTGATGATCACCCGCGCCAGCAGATAGCCGAAGACCACTTGCAGGAAGCCCAGATCGGTGTCGAAGGCGAGTCCGGGGATGCTGATGATGGTGAGGGTGCTGGTTTCCGCGGCGACGATGGAGAGGGCGATCGCCCACCAGGGGATGTTGCGGTCCGCCAGGAAGTAGTCGCGCAGGCTGCGTTGCGATTTGCGGAAGCGCAGTCCGAAGGCCGTGATCGCCGCCAGATAGAGCGCGATGATCGCCAGGTCGATCGGGTCCAGCCGGTTGATTCGGGCCTCCTCTTTAAAAACCGTTCTACCTTGGATGAAGCTTGTGAAGGGGCACGCCTTCAGGCGTGCCGCACAGCCCCCTTAAGAATTGTCATCCTGAGGGAGCGCGTCCGAGCGGAGCGAGGCAGCGCGACCGAAGGACCTGCTTTCTCGCTGGCAAGCTGGAACTGCAGATCCCTCGCGGCGCGCTCGCCTCGCAAAGCTCGGTTCGCGCTGGCTCGGGATGACAATTCATGAATACCGCTATTACGGCACGGCTGAAGCCGTGCCCCTTCACTTGCGTCCAGGCGTGAAACTTGAAACGGATTCTCTCACACCTGTGGTAGAAACTACGGCAATGGCTTTCTTCCTCGGCATTGACGGCGGCGGTTCCAAGACCGAGTGCATGGTTGGGAACGAGACCGCGGTGCTCGGCTGGGCGGGATCGGGTTCCTCGAAGATCGCCCGCGTGGGAGTGGAAGCTGCTGGCGCCGCGCTGCGCGAGGGCATCCAGCGTTCATGCGCGGCCGCCGGTTTGGCCGCATCCCAGATCAGCCGTACCTGCATCGGGGTGGCCGGCGTTTCGCAGGCAAGTTCCGTGGCGGCCATTCGCGGTTTGCTGGGCGAGATCGTCGCCGGCGAGATCGTGGTGGTGGGTGACACCGAGGTGGCGCATCACGCCGCCTTCGATGGCGGCGAGGGAGTGGTCGTCATCTCCGGCACCGGCTCCATTGCCTGGGGACGCAACCGCCAAGGCGAGACGGTGCGAGCCGGCGGCCTGGCGCCCGCCACCGGCGATCCCGGCTCCGGCGAATGGATCGGACGAACGGCTGTGGAACTGGTGCTGCTGGCCAGCGAGAACGGCCACAGCCCCGCCATGCTGCACGCCGTGCTCAAGGCCTGGAAGCTTGAGGATATTCAGGAGCTCGCTCGAGTGCTGCACGGATCGCCGGCTCCCGACTTTGCCGCTTTATTTCCCATCGTCGCTGTCTCCAGCGATCCTATCGCCCAGCGTGTTCTCGCCCGCGCCGGCCGCGAACTGTCGCTGCTCGCCTCCGACGTGCTGGGCAGCCTCTGGACCGCTCCCACGCCGGTCGAGGTGGCCATGTACGGTGGTGTTCTGGAAAACTCGTCCGAGGTGCGAGATGCTTTTGTTGCGGACCTGTCCGACCGCCGTCCGGAAGCTCGCGTGGCGCCCGGCAAAAGAAGGCCCGCGGAAGGAGCGCTGCTGATGGCGCGCCAAGCCGCTCGCGCCAAGGCTCCGCCGGAAACGGCGTCCGCGTAGTCTCTCCGAAACTGAATCCGCATGGCTGATGTTCTCCAGCCCATCGAGCAGTTGATCCATGACCCTTCGCCGGAGGGGTTGTGCGCGGCGGCCGGCGATCCCCGGCTGACGGAAGATCTGGCGCTGGCGCTGCTCGAACGCCGCGACCTGCCGGCCAGCGGGCTGGAGCAGCTTGCCAGGCATCCCGCGCTGAAGAAAAGCCGCAAGGTGCTGTTGGCGCTGGTGACCCATCCGCACACGCCGCGCTTCGTCTCGCTGCCGTTGCTCAAACACCTGCACACCTTCGAGCTGATGCAGGTGGCGCTCACGCCGGCGGTCGCAGCCGACGTAAAAGCGGCCGCCGATGAAGCCCTCTTCAACCGGCGGGAAACCATTTCGCTGGGCGAGCGGCTCACTCTGGCGAAGCGGGGCTCCGGACGGCTGGCCGGCGCGCTTCTGCTCGATCCCGAGCCGCGCATCGTCGAAGCCGCGCTCCAGAATCCGCGGCTTACCGAGGCGCTGGTGGTGAAGGCGCTGATGAAGAACCGGGCGCCCGAGGCGCTGGCGGAAGCGATTTGCCGGCATCCCAAGTGGTCGTTGCGCTGCGAGGTGCAACGCGCGCTTCTGCGCCACCCCGGCACGCCGCTGGGGCGCGTGCTGGTGTTCGCGCGCAGCCTGCCCACCGAGGCCTTGCGTGAAATCATGCGGCAGTCGCGGCTGAGCGAAAACGTGAGGGCGTATCTGACGAAGGAGTTGGAGTCGCGGGCGTTCCAAAGGTTCACTCGTGAGTAACTGTCCTGATGGTGCGGCGCGCGCGGCAGTTTCATTACCTCGGTTACTTTGCGGCCTCCAGAGCCGGCGTTAAGCTAAGCTGGCTTTAATCAATCGGGGCGAGGCATCTTGAAGGAAACAGCGGACCACATGCGCGGCATCACCGACGAGCTGCGGCTGTTGCAGCGTTCGCTGCAGGAATCTCTGCTCGACGGTTCCTGCATGAGTTCCGACCAGTCGGTGATGGTGGAAGCGGTGGACGAGTTCAAGTCCGTCATCGACCAGATGCGGCAGTTCCTCTGGTTCTATCTCAACGCGCTGTCGAACGGCGAGCAGTTGATCGAACTGTTGCGCCAGGCGGCGCAGACCGGCGCCGATCCCACAAAGACCATCGAGCAGATCGAGTCGCTGCCCGACTACGGGCTCATCCACTACTACCTGCCCCCCAATCGCAAGCCCAACTGAGTTTTCCTGCTCGGAACTTTAGTAGCAGGGGACCTGGACCGACGTGCCGTTAGGCGCCGATGTCCTCGTCTGCCTTGGTGGTCGGTAGCGGTGACATGGGGATTTTCACGCTGGTTATCGCTTTAGTGAAACACGGGGAGTGGGTGTCTCCCGACGAAGCAGTCGCTCGTATGCGAATGCGGTTCCGCTAATCAGCAGGCTCACTGCGCCAGCTGCTGCACAAATCACCATAGGCAAGCCGAACGTAATCCCGAGAACCGCCACGCCCATGTTCTTTTCGCCCGGGCTGCGAGACTGCTCCCAGGACGATGTTACGGCCAGGGCGGCAAATAGCACGAGGGAGAGGCCGATCAGAACTAGTCCGACCCTCAGCGTTGCCTGCGGGAAACGCGTGCTCATGCCGGGAGGGTAGCCGGAATCGGGACAACTGTCGATAGCAGCTAAGTAATCTGAGCCCAGAGGGCGACATTTGCGTTAGCCCAGCGCGTCAGCGCTGGGAAAGCGGTATTAAAACAGAATGAGCCCGGAGGGCGGCACTTGCGTATCGCCCCTGAAAGGGGCTTATGTTTTTATGCGACTTCTTACCCAGCGCTGACGCGCTGGGCTCGAACAAATGTCGCCGCTTCGCGGCTCGCTGTCATCCGTACCATCGCTGGAACCGGATCTGGATGCGCGTCAACCATCAAAATGCTTTTTGATCGCCTCTGCCTGGTTTCTTGTCACGACCGCCGACAGCGCCGCCGCATCCGCCTCCTTCACTGCCCGCACGCTGCCGAAGTGCTCCAGCAGACGCCGCCGGGTGCTGTCGCCGACACCGGGGATGTCCAGCAATTCCGAGCTGCGGTCGCGCATGGCGCGGCGCTTGCGGTGGAAGGTGACGGCGAAGCGGTGCGACTCGTCGCGAATCATCTGCACCAGGTGCAGCACCGGCGAGTGATGGTCGAGCGCCACCGGCTCGCTTTCCTGGCCGTACACGTAGATGATCTCCTCGCGCTTGGCGATCGCCGCCAGCGGCTGGTTGACGATCTCCAGCGACTCCAGCGCCGCCGCCGCCGCGTGCAATTGCCCGAGACCGCCATCGATCAGCACCAGGCTGGGCAGTTTCTGCTTTTCTTCCAGCACACGCTTGTAGCGCCGCCCAACCACCTCGCGCATGGAGGCGAAGTCGTCCACACCCTCGACCGAGCGGATAATGAACTTGCGGTAATCCGACTTCTTCATCCTGCCGTCTTCCCACACCACCATGGAGGCCACGGTCTCCGCACCCTGTATGTGGGAGATATCGAAGCACTCGATGCGCCGCGGAAGCTCGGGCAGGGTGAGCGCGTCCCGAAGCGCTTCCTGGATGGCCTTGGTCGCGGGCTTCATCACGCGGAAGCGCTGCTCGTAGGACTGCTTGGCGTTGCGTGCCGCCAGGTCGATGAGCGAGCGCTTCTCGCCGCGCTGTGGCACCAGGATCTCTACCCGACGCTGCCGCTTTTCCGACAGCAGCTCTTCCAGCGTCGTACGGTCCTCAAAATCCACCGGGGCGTAGACCGTGCGCGGCACGTACTGCTGGTCGATATAGACCTGTTTCAGCAGGGCAGAGAAGAACTCGCCGGGCTGGAACCCGTCCGTGGACTCCGGCAAGTCTTCCCAAAAGAACTCGCGGCGATCGAGCACTCGTCCGCCGCGCATGTGAAACAGGTTCACGGCGAGCATGTGGTTTTCGTAGTGATAGCCGAAGACGTCGGCGTCGTCGCCCTCGACTGCATCCATCCGCTGTTTCTGGTGAAGTTGCTCGACCGTCGCCAGCAGATCGCGATACTTGGCCGCGCGTTCGTACTCCTGTTGCTCCGCGGCCTGCTCCATGCGCTCGTGCAGCGAACGCGCCAGGTCGGTCTGCCGGCCCTCGAGGAACAGCCGCACGTCGCGCACGGCTTCCTGATAAGCATTCGGCGTGGTCAGTTCCTTCACGCACGGGCCCAGGCAGCGCCCGATGTAGTACTGCAGGCAGGGCCGCGGATGGTAGCGGGTCAAATCCACGGTGCAGGAGGGAACTTTGAACGAGCGATGGATCAGGTCCACCGTCCGGTGCGCCAGGTTGGCCGGGAAGTAGGGACCGAAATAGAGGCTGCCGTCCTTCTTCAGGCGCCGGGTGACATACACCCGCGGGTAGCGCTCGCCCGCGGTCAGCTTGATGTAGGGATAGGTCTTGTCGTCGCGCAGCAGGATGTTGAAGCGCGGCTTTTTCTGCTTGATGAGGTTGTTTTCGAGCGCCAGCGCTTCCTTCTCGTTGTCGACCACGATGTAGCCGACATCCACCGCCTCGCGCAGCAGCGATCCGGTCTTGGCGTCCTCAGCCCGGCCCTCCAGGAAGTAGGAACGCACCCGCGACCGCAGGTTCTTGGCCTTGCCGACATAGATCACCTCGCCCTCGGCGTTCTTGTAGAGATACACGCCGGGCCCGGTGGGCAGGTCCCGGATTTTCTCCTGCAAGTCCATGTGGATTTCGAACGGGGGAGCGGTGGGCACCCGGTAAAAATTCTACTCTCCCGCCAGCGATTGCCTGCCGTTCTCCGGACCTTCGCCGGAGTGAGAATACAAGGCCGTGTATTTTCAGACGTTTAGCGGCGAAGACCGGACCCAACAAGTGGCAGGACGTTTGCATCAGATCATGTGAGCAGGGTCGGATGGTTGGCCTTGCGAGCTTGATCCCAGGAGCCCTCCCCAATGAATCGCAAGTTGCTCGCACTTACCGGCGCACTCAGCCTAAGCATGATTTTTTCTGTGGGCTGCTCGACCAAGAATTACGTCCGCAACCAGACCACCCCCCTGGTCGACAAGACCAACGAGCTGGATGATCTGACGGCGAGGAACTCCCGCGACATCCGCGACACCGACGCCCGCGCCCAGCAGGGTATTCAGGGCGTGCAGGCCAAGGCCGCCGAGGCTGACCAGAAGGCTCTGGTTGCCGGCAAGAACGCGGACGAAGCCCAGGGTCTGGCGAACCAGGCTACCAACCGCGTCACCAGCCTGACCAACACCGTCGCCAACTTGGATAATTACCGGCCGGTGGTGGAGACCACGGTTCACTTCGGGTTCGACAAGGCTATCCTTACCGCCAAAGCCAAGGAAGCGCTCGACGAACTCGGCGGGGATATCCCGAATGCGAAGCACTACATCGTGGTGGTGGACGGCAACACCGATTCCACCGGTCCTGCCGACTACAACTATCAGCTCAGCCAGCGCCGTGCTGCCGCTGTTATCCAGTACCTGGCGCAGAAGTACGACGTGCCGGCGCACAAGATTTACGTGATCGGCTTGGGTAAAGACAAGCCGGCGGCTACCAACGGCAGCAATACCGGCCGCGCCAAGAATCGCCGCGTGGATGTCCACCTCATGACCAACATTATCGACAACCAGACGGCTTCCAACAGCCCCGCTGACAGTGGGACGCAATCACGGTAGAGTTTTCCTCCCCCCCGAGGAACTTTCACCACAGGCCGTTCCGGAGTTTCGGGACGGCCTGATTCTTTCTTGGCTCCCCCTTGTCAAGAGAATATGACTCCCTCGTAGCAAGAAAAATCCAAACCGCCGAGAATGCAGAGGCCCGTAGAGCCTGCCCTGAGCGAAGTCGAAGGGGCCGGAGCGAACTTAGCCCAGGGCGGGAGCCTGGGAAGGGGACTGACGCCGCGGATCCACGCGGATAGGAAGGGAAACGCGGGTACCCCCCGTTTTCTGAAATGAGTGTTCTCTAGGCCCACGGTACTACCCATCAAGAACCCGCTTTGCCGCGTTCTGCGCCGCGAGTGCAGCATCTTCTGCCCCAAGCGGCCACGTAACTACGCGGTTCTTCGTAGTGCGCTTCGCCACGTACATCGCTTCGTCGGCGGAAGCGATCAGCGCTTCCGCTGACTCGGAGCCGCCATCTTCCGAGCAGGCGATGCCGATGCTGCACGTGACCTTAATCGCCCCGCCCGGATTGGCGGAGTCAATGGCTGCCCGGATTCGTTCGCCAGTTGCAGCCGCTTCGGTAGTGCTGAAATCAGGCATCACGACTACAAACTCGTCACCACCGTATCTGTATAGCTGACCCCTTGTCGCTACGACGCGCCCAAGGATTGACACCACGGTTTCCAGGCATCGGGTGCCGGTGGTGTGATCGAAGGTGTCGTTTACCGCCTTGAAGCCGTCCAAATCAATAAACACGATGCTTGCTAGTCGGCCCGACTTGAGCAGTTCGGCGACGGCGTCAAACAGCGGTTTCTTCCCAGGCAGATCATCCAGGTGGACAATCGCTTTCACAGCCGAGACCTTCGATTTCGCTTGGTGTTGTTCAATGAGCGTAAGTGTGGCTAAGACGACCCCTGGTATCGTGGTCCCACCCAGAAGACCCTGCTGGGTTAGGAGCCAACAATCACGATTAACATCCGCCTGCGTAGCGCCCAGATAGGCGAGATCAACAGGTTCCGTCAAATCCACCACTGCCTTCCGGGGGTTTTCTGCAAGCTTGTAGCCAAGCCAAACGCACTTGTTCTTGATGAATGTCTGAATCTCCTCGTCGGTTGTCTTACGGCCGCGCCCTTTCGCCTGAAATGCCACTTCCGTGTATTTGCAGTTGGGAAGCCGTTGGTCCAGCGCTATCTTGCCGCTGTCTAGCTGCCAGCGAATTGTGTTCCAAAGTGCTATGTCCGTCTGTTCGGGATTCAGCGCCATAATCCCATCGTCGAGTTCCCACGCGAAGATGCTCAACAGAAACGGCGGAGCATCATCCGTAGTGAGATCAAATAAGTGAAAGAGGCAAGCTACGCCATCTCGGTTACGCAGCGGTTGCCTGCGCTGGAATACAGCACGCACGCAGTGGTTGTGGAGTGTCACCAACACGCGTTCTTCGTCCGGATTCACTTTCCCTCCACTCGATCCAGCAGCCCTCGAATTATTCCTCTAAGCCTACGACGGCACCTATTCTGGAATCCAGCATCAATTCCCATTCAACATACAAAGACTATGAAGGCGAGGCCCCGGGGCCCCCCTGCCCAGGTTTCGGGACGGCCTGATTTTTTGTACCGAAAAATCACGTGCCTGTGGGCGCCGGTCGGGGCGCGACCTCTCGCGCCTGGGTCTGGCGTACAATTATCATATGCATTGTCGTTGGCTACCCGCGTTTGTGCTCGCGGCCGCGCTTTGCGCCTGGGCGCAGACAGCACCCCAAAAGAGTCAGCCGGAGCAGGGGCAATCCGCGGGGCCGCAGGCCAACCCGGCTCCGCCGCGCTCCGAGCCGAACCCGGCTCCGCGCGGGCCGGACGACAGCTCCAGCCGCGACACCAGCCCAGGTCCCCCTCCCGATGCGCCGGATGACAGTGTGAGCGAATTCCGTCCCTGGGACCCGCATAAGGCCATGAGGGATGTCGAGATCGGCGACTTCTACTTCAAGCGCGAGAACTATAAAGGGGCGCTCGGCCGTTACTGCGAGGCGCTGCAATACAAGCCGAATGACGCCATCGCGAATTTCCGGATCGCAGAGTCGTTGGAAAAGTTCGGCGATCTCGCCGGCGCCCGAACCTACTACCAGGCGTATCTGAAGATCCTTCCTCGAGGGCCGTTTGCCGCGCAGGCCAGGAAGGCGCTGGATCGCATGCAGGCGCAGGATAAGCTTCCGGACAAGCATGTGGCCGAGCAGTACGGGTGTGAGCAGCCAGGCAAGGCTGCCAAGCCGAGGCCGGAGCCGTTTGATCCGGATCGCCCCGTCCTGACCCGCCGCAATCCTACTTCTCCACCTTCAGGAAAGTCCCAGTAGAAGCGTCCACGGCGACGCGCAGCTTGGCGTCCATCTCCGAGGTGCCGTAGATCACGCGCCAGAGCAGCTCGTTGCTGCTCGGGTTCCACACCAGCGTGTACTTGACCGGCTGCTGCGGGTCGGCGTCCACCAGCTTTTTGCCGCCGTGCGCTTGCGCGACCTCGAAGGCGTTGTCGCTGTCGCTCTTGAGGAAGGCAAAGTCAAAGGGCCGGGTCGAGGTGTTGGAGGGATTGAAGGTGTCCTCGGTGCCGGGATTGATGCCGCGCTCGGGCGCCTCCGGCCCGGAGATCCCAGACCAAATGTAGGGCTTCAGGGCGCGCTTGCTGGCGGAAGCGAAGTAGCCGCGCCACACGCCGGCCTTGCCGTCCGTGCCCGGCGCCTGTTTGACCGCCTCCGATTCCAGTCGAAACGGCTGCGCATCCGGCGCCCAGCTCCGCGCCGTGATGAACAGTTTTTGGAAGGCCACTCTGCCAGTCAACACTTCTGCTTTAGGCGGCTCGGGCTTGGCTTCCGCCGGTTTCTCGGCAGGCGTCGGACTGGAAGAGCAGCCAGCCAACACGGCGGTTATCGCGATTGTCAGGAGAAATCGTTTCATCGGTTAGCCCACGCTCGTGATACCGGCGTACTCGCCGGACGCATATAATCCCGTTGCTCCAGAGAACACTGCGATTGTAAGCGGAGGGAAGCGTCCCGTGAACATCTACCTGCAACGCGTGCAGGATGCCATCACTGAGGCCACCCGCGGCATGGATGCCGTCCAGTTGACGCGCCATCCGGAAGGGAAGTGGTCCGTGGCCGAGATCCTCGAGCACCTGGACCGCACCTACAAGACGACGGTCCCACTTCTTCAGAAATGCCTGGACGCAGGCCAGCCCAGCGCCGGCCGCCCGACCCTGGCGCAGCGCGTTGCCGCGGGCATTGTTGTTGGACTCGGATACATGCCGCCGGGCCGCAAAGCGCCTGAGTATGCCGTGCCCAAGGGCCTTCCGCCGGACGAAGTTCTGCGCAACCTGCCGGCCCACGTCGCGGACATGGACAGGGTGCTGGCGGAATGCGAGCGCCGTTTCGGCGCGCATGGCAAGCTTGCCAACCACTTCATTCTCGGCCCACTGACTGCCCAGGAATGGCGCAAATTTCACTGGGTCCACACCCGCCATCACATGAAGCAGATCGCACGGTTGAAAGGGAAATAGCCACGGATTTGCACGGATTTTGAGCGGAAACCAATCAGCGGACATCCTGCCCAAAGCAAAGCAGGGGCCGCAGCCCCTGCCAGTCTTGCCACAACTATTGTGCCGGACTTTCGGACGCCGAACTCGGGATGCCCGCCTTGCGCGCCTGCTCCTCCGTATCCTGGAGCTGGGCTTTGGCCTCGTCGAGCTGTTTCTGCTTTTCGGCGATGTCGGCGCGGAACTTGGTGTCCTCGTCCGTCCATTTCTTGGGATCGCGCAACTGCGTGCCGGCATCGGCGTAATAGTCGGCGACCTGCAGTTTGTATTCCCGGTGGAGCAGATCGAGCTCCTTCTCCAGCTCGGCAATCTTCTTTTTCTGCTCGGATAGCTGGTCGGGCAGGGCCTGTTCGCTCTGGGACGCCTTCTTGTCCTCCGCCTTGCTTTCCTTTTGGGGCGGCTTCTGTTTGTCGTCTGGCGCGTTGGCGGCGGGCTTCGGCTCGGCTTCCCCCGCGGTCGGTCCCACCACGCTGATGGAAGCCTCTGTGGGAAGGTTG
>Ga0181521_10003766_pt1 | contig 17664 bp, 14 predicted proteins | sample PEATcosm2014_Bin_32_FD_119764 | JGI IMG/M metagenome (GOLD analysis project Ga0181521, IMG submission 119764) | Peatland microbial communities from MTU Mesocosm Facility, Houghton, MI, USA - PEATcosm2014_Bin02_60_metaG | ecosystem: Environmental > Terrestrial > Soil > Wetlands > Peat | place... | reverse complement strand
GTTGGTAGGGGCGGTGGGGATCGAACCCACGACCTTCGGCTTAAAAGGCCGCTGCTCTACCACTGAGCTACGCCCCTAGTTTGCACAATCGATGCGGTGGCGGATTGCGCCGGGAGACAAGGCACGAACGACGAGGTTGCCGTCCTTCGGTGTCGGTTGATTCTAGCGTGTGCGCCGGGAACGGGCAACCAATGGCGCAACGACTCGTCCGGCCAAGCCGGACTCATCCCATCGAGGGGGCTTCGCCCGGCTTGAGGACGCCGCGGCCGCGCTTGGGTTTCCAGACGTAGTCTTTGCGCACTTTCTGCTGGTGCTTCTTCACCTGCGCTTCGATTTCGGCAAGGCCGCCTTCGCACTCGCGCGAACGTCCGCGCCGCTGCCCGTGGCATGAAGTTTTCCCGTAGGCAGCGTCAGGTGAAGGGCGAATGCGAACCCCGCTTTCCGCGGCGTCTGTTCAAGCGAACCATGGAGCTGGACCGAATCGGGCGGATAGTGCTTGAGCATACGATTCAGTTTTTCGACGTGACGCGCGAAATCGGTCTCAACCGACTCGCGAAACCGCGCTTCGATCTGGCTGTAGGTGATTTTCATCCGGGCACCTCGTCAAAACCTGACTGACAACCTGAAGGAGAGTTCCCATCGAGGCAAATCCAGAATAGCGCTCCGGCCGAAGGCTTGCAACTCTTCGCGCACAGATGCTTGTGAAGAAACGCGTGCCATTTTCGGCGAGCGAATTGACAGGCGCGCGGAAGACGTCATAGGCTCGTCACGAGCTTCACAGACAGCAGAACGTGCCTCCCACGCCCAAATCGCCGAGCGCCAAGCGGGGCAGCGTTCTTGTTGGTCCCGCCGGATGGTCCTACTCCGACTGGAATGGCATCGTCTATCCGTCGCCGCGGCCGCACGACTTTCACGAGGCGGCGTATCTCGCCGAGTTCTTCGACACAATCGAAATCAACACTTCCTTTTACAACCCGCTGCGGCCGGAGCTCGCAGCGCATTGGCTCGATCGCATCGCCGCGAATCCACGGTTTTTCTTCACCGCGAAATTGTGGCAGAGGTTCACACACGAGGAAGGGGCGACGGCCGCCGACGAAAAGGCCGTCCGGCTCGGCTTCGACGTGCTGCATCGCGCGGGGCGGCTCGGCGCGGTGCTACTGCAATTCCCGTTCTCGTTTCACAACACGCCCGAGAATCTCGCGCGCCTCGGCCGGATTCTGGCGGATTTCGGCGAGTATCCTCTGGTCGTCGAGGTGCGCCACTCGTCCTGGGCACGGCCGGAGTTCTACCACTTTCTACACGAGCACCGCACCGGGATCTGCAACATCGACCAGCCGGTGATCGGGCGCTCGATCAAGCCGGGCGAGCGCGCTACGTCAGCGCTCGGGTACGTCCGGCTGCACGGCCGCCGCTACGACACGTGGTTCAGCGACGATCCGGAAGTCGCCATCCACGAGCGCTACAACTACCTCTATTCCGAGAAAGAACTCGAACCGTGGGCCCAGCGAATCCGCCGCGTGGCCGAACATGCGGAGACAACGTTCGTCGTCGCGAATAACCACTACGAAGGCAAAGGCGTGGTGAACGCCTTGCAGTTGATTCACATGCTCAGCGGCGACAAGGTGAAAGTCCCGGAGACCCTGCGGCATCGGTATCCGCAACTTGAAGCGATCGCCGACGAACCTTCCCGCGAACCAACACTGTTTCCTCTTCCGCCACCCTGAGGCACAGGGATCATGCAAGCTGCGCCTGATTGCGCGTGCGGATAGGGTCGACGGGTGTACGCCCGTATCGTATTTTTCGATGAGGCGGAGCTACTTCTTGAAGAGGTCTTCGAAGGCCTTGCGCGCGTCGGTCGGACGGCCAGCGGCGGGAGCGGCCGGGGCATTCGTGGCGTAGCTGACCGGCGACGTGTCTTTTTCGACCGTCACGCGAAATTCAAAAAACGTACAATCGTTCTTCGCGTCCTTCTTTGCAATCCGTTCCAGAATCGGCTGCGTGCACTCAAATTGCTTGCCGGTATCGAAGTGCACGCACTGCTTGCAGGAGTGCAGCTCGAACTGACAGCGAGGACACTGCGAATTGAGATCGAAGCCTGGCGCAAGTGCCACGCCGCAATTCGAGCAGCGCGCCCGCGTGACCGTTCCTACCATCCGGGGCGTTCGCGGGCCCATCATGTCCTGCTTGGGACGCGGCTCGCTTGGCCGCTGCTCGGTGCGCTCCCGCTTTTTGTCGTCCGCTTCGCGGTCGCGGTAACCCCTCTGCTTATACTTCCGCTCCATGAATACCTCCCGGGGGGATTAACCCCATGATACTCCCAAACGCACTCCGCAAGGCCTCTTCTTCGCGCAACGTGTGGAAGGGTAATGAATCGCCACTCGACGCGATGCAGTGCGTCGCCACCGTTCCTTCCTCAGTTCGCTCATGGCGCCTGCACTTCCTTCTCTTTCGCCCAGAGCTTGGAAAGGCCCTTGAACGGCAAATCAGGTTGCAGGAACTTTTGAGGCCGTCCGAAACCAGCGAGCACGGCTTCGGCAGCGAGATAGCCGCTGCGCACGGCGCCTTCCATCGTCGCCGGCCAACCGGTGCGGGTCCAATCGCCCGCCAGGAAGAGATTCTTCACCGCGGTCTCCTGTGGCGGGCGCCAGCGATCCACTCCGGGCTCGGGCGAAAACGTCGCGCGCACTTCCTTGATCACCGTGGCTTTTTCAAGTTTTGCCTCGCGCGTGGCAGGCAGGACGTCCTCGAGTTCACGCCGGCAAAGGTCGATGATCTCCTGCCGCGAGCGCGGGACGAGATCGTACGACGCGCTGATGACGAGCTGTAGATACTGGCCCTGCGCGCCGGGGCCGGGCGCCGCAGTTCCAGGCTTCTCGTGATCCGCGCTTGCACCGTTACCGCCAGCTCGTGCGTACAGGAGCGACTTATTGAAAATCCACTGCGTCGTGTGGTCGAGCAACGTCAGGAACGGCTCCGTCATCACGGTGCGGTCGAACCACAAATGCACGCCGGTGATTGGACACGTCCGGATATGCCGCAGCCCGGCAAAGAGACCGCCGTCTTCGCCCATCTCCTTCGGAAGAAGGCCGAGCAGCACGTCGTGCGGCACGGCGGCAATGCAGACGTCCGCCGAAACTTCCGAGCCATCCTCGAGCACGGCGGACGCAAACCGACCTTCCTGGATACGGATTTCGCGAATCCCACAGCGGAGCTTCACTTCGCCGCACCGCTGCGAAATGGCATCCCTGCAACCTTCGTACAGTTCGGCGAGGGGCACCGATGGAATGCCCACGCGATAACCATCACGGCTCCCGAGGAATGCCTTCCAGAACACGTCGATTCCGTAGCGCGCGTCCATGCGGGCAAGCTCTTCGTCAAGCGCGCTGACGAGCACGACACGCCAAAACCGCTCGATCGCGTCCGGGGTCTGCCGCATGCGGTGCAGCCACTCCAGCATCGAGACGCCGTCGAGATCCGGCGGCCGGCCGCCGGATCTCGCGATCGCCGTCATCGCCTTTGCGATCCCCAGCCGATCCGCGACGCCCAGCACTCCGAAACACGCGAACGATGGCGCCATGTGCAGCGGTGGCGGAAGCTTTGAAGCCTTCATCATCGAGCGGCGGCCGTGACGGTCCGCAAAGTACAGCCGGTCGTAAAACCGGATCTTCCCATCGGCTCCGGCGCGCCGGTAGAAATCCGCGAGGTTGGTGCAGCATCCGAGCGTGACGTGCTGGCAATTGTCCACCTCGCTGCCGTCGGGCAACGTGTAGGAAGTGGCGCGACCGCCCAGATGCGGACGTTTCTCGAACAACCGGACTTCGAGGCCTGCCTCAGCCAGCGCGACGGCGGACGCCAAACCCGCCAGCCCGCCGCCGATCACCAGAACGCTTTGCGAGGACATCCGATTTCCACCACCCACCCATGCGTGCCGTCAGTAGATACTGGATCTTTTCGACACTAGACAGCGAAACGCGGGAAGAGAAAACGTCGAAACCGCGCTCTTCGATCCGCGCGAGAAGCGTGCTATAGGTCCGGATCAGGGCCGCGAGCGTGGCCCGGCTGTCGGGATCAACTTGCTGCACGAGCGGCGCGCCTTCTTCATACAGGCGCCACGCCCGCTCGCTTTCAAATTCGAGGAGGGCCCCCAGCTCGGGTGTGAGCGGGCCCCACAAATTATCGGCGCGACATCCGAATCGGCCGAGGTCTTCCTGCGGAATATAGACGCGCCCCATCTCAAAATCGGTGCGCACGTCGCGGATGATGTTGGTCAACTGAAAGGCGAGGCCCAGCCGCTCGGCCAGATCGGGAGCGCGTGGGTCGCAGAAACCAAAAACAGACAGGCACGTCAGCCCGACCGTGCCGGCCACGCGGTAACAGTATTCAGAAAGCCGGTCAAACGTGGCGTAGGACGCAACGGTCAGATCCATCTCCGCGCCGAGAATCAGATCGTGGAAGTAACGCGCGGGAATGTCGAAACGCGCCATCGTATCGGCGAGCGCGGGAAGAATTGCGTGACTCTCGGTTCGTCCCACGGCAGCTTCGTCGAGCATCGCCCGCCAGCGCGCGAGGCCCCGGCGTTTCGATTCGAGATCGCCCGGCTCGTCCGACACGTCGTCAACAAGGCGCATGAAGGCATAGAGGGCGCAAAGCGCGTTGCGCTTCTCCTTAGGCAGGCCGAAAAACGCGAGATAAAAGCTGCTCTGCGCCGCGCGCGCGATGCGGTTGCACTCGGCGTAGGATGTGCGCACGGCTTCCGTTCCACTCGGCACCGCCGGGACCCTCGCAGGACGGCCGCTGGTAACGCTTTCCACGGCCGCGGGATGCTGATTGAAGCTGCCATCTCGTCGGCGCGCAGCGCTCCCAAACGCCCTTTGAGCCAGAGCGCGTCCGAGCAGCCCGAGCTGGGTCCATTTCGTAAGGGCGGGGCGATGCTCGAGCGTGTTGTAACCGGACGCCTCGATGGCGTCCAAGACGGCAAGGCCGCCCCGGCTGAAAAGTTCAATGTCGATGCGGAGGGTCCCCTCCACGCGCTCGGCCAGCGGCAGGCCTGCGGCAAATAGGTCTCTCGTTCTGGAGACCAGTGCCTTCATCAGCGCGACGTTGCGGGCGTCGAACTTCCGCGTGACAATGTCGCTTTCGACCAATCCGTGTGCTGCGAGAGCGTCGAGCGGAATGTAGATTCGGCCCTTTTCGAGGTCGCGCGAAACGTCCTGCCAGAAATTTGCCAACTGCAGCGCCGTGCACGTGAAATCGGAGAGGCGCTGGCGCTCCGGGTCGCGATAGCCGCAAAGATACAGCACCAAACGCCCAACGGGATTCGCCGAATAGACGCAGTAGTCCAGGACGGCATCCCACGTCGGGTAGCGGTGCACGACCTGATCCTGCCGGAAAGCGCGCAGCAGATCACTAAAAGGCGCGATCGGAATGTCCTTTGCCCGAACCGTTTCGCGGAGAGCGATGAGGACCGGATGCGCGGGGCCGCGGCCCGGCTCGTAGATCAGGCGCAGCTCGTCTTCCCAGGCGTCGAGCAACTCAAGAGCGCGGGAACGGTCCGGAACCTCGTCGCCGAGGTCATCGGACCAACGGCAGTAGGCATAGACATTGTAGAAGTACTGGTGCAAATGGCGCGGCAAGAGCCAGGAAACGACGTTGAAATTCTCGTAGTGGTGCGTCGCAAGCCAGCGCGTGTAGCGCTGGGCCTCCTGGGCGGTGCAGCCCTCCGCAGGAAGGTTGCGAGCGATTTCCAGTTCTGGTGTGGGCAGCATGAAACGTACCGCCGGACGACAATCAGGATCAGGGGATAATGGCCGTCTTCAATTCGCCGTTCCGATTCTTCATATGCTCGAACACGCTGGGGAGATCGGCGAGCGGGACTTCCCCGGTGATGAAGTCGCGCGCACGAATCTCGCCGCGCGCGATCGTATCGAGCGCCTCGCGAATGAATTGCGGGGTGTGATGGAACGTGGACTTGATGGTGATTTCGGAGTAGTGCAGGTTCCACGGATCGAGCTTCACCTCGGTCCCCTTCGCGCAACCGGCGAAGAGATTTACCGTGCCGCCCTTGCGCACCATCTCCAGTGCCCATTGCCACGTCACCGGCTGGCCGGCCGCCTCGATCACGGCGTCAGCGCCGCGCTCGCCTTCGGTCAACTCCCTCACGCGGCTCACCGGATTGTCGATCTCGCAGACGTCGAATGCCGCGATGGCGCCGAATCGCTCCGCCGCCTGCCTCCGGACGTCACGCCTCGCGACGGCGATCACGCGCACCTGCCGCTGCGAAAGGATACGGATGAACTCGAGGCCGATCGGCCCGCAGCCGATCACGACCACGGTATCGCCCGGCTGAATGCCCGTTTCATGGATTCCGCGCAGAACGCAGGCAAGCGGCTCAACCATCGCCGCGTCCAGGAACGACACGCCCTCGGGAATCTCAAGCATGTTCTGGCGAACAATCCGCCCCGGGATGCGGATGTATTCCGCATACGCGCCGTTATTGAAGAGCAGATCCTCGCAAAGGTTCGGCTGGCCCTTACGGCAATAGAAACACTGGTTACACGGCGCGGAATTCGCCGGCACAACGCGCATGCCTTTGTGGATGCCACCGTTCACGGCGCTGCCCTGGTCTTCCACGACGCCGGCGAGCTCATGGCCAAAAAGCGCCGGCGGCTGAATCATTCGCGCGTGGTAGCCCTGCTTCCAAACCTTGAGATCGGTGCCGCAGGTAAGCGCAACCGACACCCGAACCAGCACCTCGTCCTCCGCAAGGCGCGGAAGGTCGACGCGTTCGATCTTCACATCCTCGCGGCCGTAAAGGACCGCCGCGGTCATGTGCCCGTTTCTCGCTGGCTTGCTCATTCGTGCGTGATCAACACTTTCAGTGTATCGTCCTTCGGGTGCGCCGCCAGTTCCAGCGCGTCCGCGATTCGCTCGAGCGGGAAGCGGTGCGAGATCGTCTCGCGCACCGGCAGCCGCCGCTCGAACACAAGCGCCGCCGATTCCCGCTGGCCATCGACCGAAGCACTGTAGCTGCCTAGAATCTCTTTTTCCTCGATGCCCACGGCCGCTGCCGGAAATTCGAGTTGCAAGACCGGGTCGTTATGAGCAAACAGTAGCACGCGGCCGCCCGGTCGCGCGAGGGCGAGAGCCTCCGGGACCAATGACGGGTTGGGCACGGCCAACAGGATGGCATCCGCGCCGCGCCCCCCGGTCCGGGCGCGCATTTCTTCGAGAAGATCGCTTTTCGACGGATCGAACGATTCCTTCGCCCCGAAGCGAACACTTGCGGCGCGGCGTCCCGGCATCGGGTCGCTTGCGTACACGGTTGCGCCTTCGTACTTCGCGATCATCGTCAAAAGCATTCCGATGGGGCCCTGCCCGATCACGAGAACCGTCTCGCCAGCAGCAACGCGCGCCTTGCGGACGGCCTTCAGGCACGTATTCACCGGCTCGACGAAAGTCGCTTCCTCAAAACTCACGTCCGGAGGCAGAACGATCATCCCGCGCTCGACGATCCACGGCATGGCGCGAACGTATTCGGCAAAGCCGCCCCCGTTCGGATCGAAACCGGCCGTCAAGCCTGTTCTCTTGTAGCCCGCACACTGCGAAAAAAGTTTCCGTTCGCAGTAAAAGCAATCGCCGCAGGGAATGTGATGAAAGCTGACGACGCGGTCGCCGGGCTTGAATTTCGTCACGCCCCGGCCAACGCGGACGACCGTGCCGGCAAGCTCGTGGCCGAGGATTTGCGGCGGCGCGATGAAGCCGTACTGAATTTTCTTGATGTCCGTCCCACAGATACCGCACGCCGCCACGCGAAACAGCACTTCGCCTTCGCCGATTTCCGGGACCGGTACGTGTTCGACCACCACGCGCCCCTTACCGCGATATACGCCCGCGCGCATGTGGCCGCCCAGCTTTTGCTGGACGTTCTGCGATCCGATCTGAGCAACTGTCTGAGTCATATCGTTCACCGCACCGCCGCCGACGCGGCGACTGTCGTGGGCAACTGATGGGCGCCGGAGCTCAGCGCCAACAGGTAGCGATCCAGAAACTGCGCCAGAGACTGAGCGGCCATCTTGCTCTGTCTGCCAAGACGCACGATACCCGGAAGAGACCGCGGCCGGCGCGCGATCTGTCCAATCACGCGCGGCACGCTCACCTGGCCCTCGCTAAGAACGGAGTTGACGTCGAGAGGCAACTCTTCATCCGCGCCGTCACTCACGGCGCGAATGGCCACGGAGGCCACTCCCCATCTTGCCGCCCCGCGCATCACCTCGAAGCTTTCCATTTCGACCGCATCCGCTTCCGTGGCTAGGCGACGTTTCTCCGCAACGGTCGTAGCAGCGCGACTTGTGGTGCAAAAACGATCCACGAGGGTTGCGCCGCATTCAGCGGCAGGGGCGAGAAGCAACGGATGGCTTTCGCAACCAAATTCCTTAAGACCACCCCGTTCAGAGACAACAACGCGAGCGGCCAAGACCGTGCCGACTGCGTACTCGGGTTTCAAAGCTCCAGCGAACCCGGAGGAAATGCAGAGGTCGAAGGCTTCGAACTCGCCTTCGATGAATTCCGCGGCAACCGTGCGCGCCCCATCAGGTCCGACGCCCGTTATCAGCGCCGTGACCTGAACAGTGCCAACTTGGGCGACGTAGATTACGTCCCGGCCGAATTTCTCAGCACGAAACGCATGTGCGTCACGCCAAGGGGCGAACTCACTTGCCAGCGCGAATGTAATGAGAGCTTTCATCACGAAATTATGAAAACGAATGAGGACATCTACAACTTATGAGCAATATATAACAACTAAGAATACCAGACTCATGCCGCGGCTGCACGCGTGACCGGCTTCGCTCCAGCGCGCCCGGCAACGTACCCGCGATCTTCATACCAGCGCACCGCGCGCTCCAGCGCCGCTTCGATCGAGCCGGCGCGGTAGCCCAGTTCCCTCTCCGCCTTACCGCTCGCGACAAACATTCGGTGCCGGGACATCTTCACGCCTTCCACCGGAATCTGCGGTTCCCGCCCGGTCAAACGAGAGAACCATTCGTCCGCGTATGCGGCCGCGAGTGCGACCGCATGCGGCAGTCTCAGGCGCGGCGCAGGACGTCCGGTGATCGAGGCAAGCCTTTCCAGAATCTGCTTCAGCGTCAGATTCAACCCGCCCAGAATGTATCTCTCCCCGATCCGGCCCTTTTCGGCAGCCAAGAGATGCCCGGCGGCGACGTCCTCGACGGCAACCAGGTTTAATCCCGTGTCCACATAGGCCGGCATCCTGCCATTCAGAAAATCGACGATGATCCGGCCGGTAGGCGTCGGCTTCCAGTCACCCGGGCCGACGGGCGCGGTGGGATTCACGATCACGACCGGTATTCCAGCGGCCGCCGCTTTGATGGCCTCGAGTTCCGCCAAGAACTTCGAGCGCTTGTAGTGCCCTACCATTTGATCGAGCGCTGCGTGGGTTTCCTCGTTCGGCAGGTCAACGCCGTGCCCCGGCACCGCCACCGTCGCCACGGTGCTGGTATAGACGATGCGGTCAACGCCAGCCTGCGCAGCAACTTCAAGAATGCGGCGCGTGCCTTCGACGTTGCTCTCGTAAATCTCGCCGGGATTTCTGATCCACAAGCGATAGTCCGCCGCGACGTGAAAAACCCGGCGCACTCCCTTCATCGCGCGGTCGAGCGACAGCATGTCGCGAAGATCGCCCTCGACGCGCTCAACGGCCAGTCCCTCAAGTGCTTGCAAGTTGCTAGAGCGCCGAACAAGAACGCGAACCGTATAGCCTGCGGCGGAGAGTTGCCGGGCGACGTGGCTTCCGACGAAGCCCGTCGAGCCCGTGACAAGCGTTGTCATATAAGGCGGAAACCTCGTTCTGCCGTCCGTTACGCCCAATATCCGTTTGGGTGCTCAATTTCTTCCGCACGAACCTGCACGCCGGTGAATCGCGTACGGCCCTTGCGTACGTTATCGTAGCGCGCCAGCGCGTACAGCGGGAAAGAGTTTCTGTACAGGTGATACTTCAAGTAGAACACGCGAGGAAAACCCGTGCCCGTGAATTCGGCCTCGTCCCAGGTGCCGTCGGCATTTTGATGCGAGACGAGCCAGGCCACCGCGCGCTCGACCGCAGGGTCATTCGCAGCCGCGCGGCCATCGACCGCGAGCAAGCCAATCAGTCCCCATGCCGTCTGCGACGCAGTGCTCTTCCCTTTGGCTTTGAGCGCGGGGTCATAGTAGGACAGGATCGACTCGCCGAAGCCACCATCGGGGTTCTGCACCGAGCGCAGCCAGTCCGCAGCGCGCTGGCAATCAGGCAGCGACCCGAGTCCGACGGCTTCGAGCGCTCGCAGCACGCCGCTGGTTCCATACACGTAGTTCACGCCCCAGCGTCCGAACCACGAGCCGTCGGCCGTCTGATCGTGGCGCAGGAACGCGCGGGCGCGCTCGATCACCGGATGCGTTGCCTCCCAGCCCATGTGCCCCAGACACTCCACAGCTCGCGCGGTGACGTCCGCCGTCGAAGGATCGAGCATCGCGTTGTGGTCGGCAAACGGAATGTTGTTGAGGAATTGCAAATTGTTTTCGTGGTCGAACGCGCCCCAGCCTCCGTCGCCATTCTGCATGCTCAGGAGCCACGCGAGCCCGCGGCGAACGGCAGCGCGCAAGCGCGCCGGCTCCTGATCCGCCACGCGGCTCAGGGCCATGAGAACGAACGCGGTGTCGTCCACGTCGGGATAAAAGTCATTGCGGAACTCGAACGCCCAACCGCCCGGCTCCGCCTTGCGGTCCTTTACCTGCCAGTCGCCGGGGCCAAGAATCTGGTTGGCGACCAGCCAGCGCGCCGCAGCCAGCAGCGACGGATGCGCGGGATCGAGCCCGGCTTCCTCGAGCGAAACCATGGCGATGGCCGTGTCCCAAAGCGGCGAAATGCACGGCTGAACCCGCAGCGTGTCGTTTTCCTCGATCTCGTAACGCGCGAGAAACCCGATTTCCCTCGCGAGGAGAGGATCGGTCGTGTCGCCACACTCGGCCAGCAGAGCGAAAATCGAATTCATCATCGCCGGGTAGATCGTCCCCAAACCTTCGCTGCGCTCTAAGCGCTCGCACATCCACTTCCGTGCGCGCGCCAACGCCGTCCTGCGGAACGGCTTCCAAGGCAGGTTTTCGTAAAGCCTCACGCCCCTGCCGAGTGCGAGGAAGAAATTCTTCCAGGAAACCACTCGCTTATCCCATGCGAGCGAAGGGGGAGTCGAGCCCGGACGCTTGAAAAGCTCGCCGACCGTGATGCCTTCGGGCAAGTGCCAGCCAGGCCTCAACGCGTAGACAATGGCCAGCGGAATCACGATTCCGCGCGTCCACGACGACATCTCGTTGATATTGACCGGAAACCATTCGGGGAGCAGCATCAGTTCCGGAGGAATCGCCGGCACCAGGCTCCAATCGATCGCGCCCACCATCGCGAGATAAAATCGCACGTAGGAATTCGTGGCTTCGAGCCCGCCAAACTCGTGAATTCTTCTTTTGGCTCGCTCGAGATGTGGGGCGGCTGCGGAATCACCCGCCAGTCGCAGCGCTACCCATGCTTTGACGGTCGCGTTCAACTCGGAAGGACCGCCGTAAAAGATATTCCACCCCCCATCAGGGAGCTGTCGATCGCGAATATATTTCGCCAGTTTCGCGACTCTTTCGGAGTTCAACTGGCCAAGGATATGCAAGTACAGGATGTAGTCGGATTCGAGCGTGGTATCGGCTTCGAGCTCTGCCCACCAGTAGCCCGCCCGGTTCTGCGCGGAGAAGAACCAATTGACGCTCCGGCGGACGGCTTCTTCGACATCCAATCCGGCATTTCGGGTAGGGACAGCCGCGGTCGCTTGCCCCGCCGCGCCGCTCGCGGCGTCCACGCGCAGTCGAGCCTCCGGTGTTATCAGTCCCTCAGACATGTACTTTGCCAGTTCCTAGCGGTCCCTTTGGGACCGCGCACCTAAGGGTCGGGAAAACGGTGGTACACCACATGTCTCAGTAGCACAGACAGTTACAGCCCAACCCCAGACTATTATCTTTTGTATCCGCCCGACCGTCAACCGAAAACACGTCACTTAGCGCCGTTCCAGCCATATCGTGGGATGATCAAAACTGCCACCGTGCTGCCTACTGTGGAAAATTGATTTCGCCGAGCGGGCGCCCCTCAATCCCTGACATATCAGCGAACAGAAGACGAAAGTTCCAGTTTGCGGATGCGCTCCGCCAGTTCTGGCAACCGCGCGAACCAAGCGTACTGCTTCTTGAATCTGTCCAGCGGCCGCGCTGGCGTGCCCCACACGCTTTGTCCGCGACGGATCGTCTTGCCCGTCGGAATGCCGGCCTGCGCTCCTGCCACGGCACCGTCCTCAAGCGTGCAGTGATCCGCGATCCCCACTTGCCCGCCGACGACAACGTTCTTGCCGAGCGTGCTGCTGCCTGAAACGCCGGTTTGCGCAGCCAGTATGGAATGCTCTCCGATGCGAACGTTGTGAGCGATTTGAACCAGATTATCGATTTTCACTCCGTTGCCGATCTGCGTCGTCTCGAGCGACCCGCGGTCGATCGTCGCGTTCGAGCCGATCTCGACATCGTCTCCGATCTCGACGCCTCCAACTTGTGGAAATTTCCAGTGGCGTCCTTCGCCGAAAACGTAACCGAATCCGTCGCCGCCCACCACAACGCCCGCGTGCACTTCGACGCGGTCGCCGAGCCGAGCCCCGGCATAGAGTGTGACGCGCGGATGCAGCCGGCAACCTTCGCCGATGCGAGTGCCGCGGCCGAGAAAGCAGAACGCTTCGACGACCGTTCCAGTGCCGATCGCCACGTCGTCCTCAAGCACAACATACGGGCCGACCCAAACATCTGCTGCGAGCCTTGCGCTGGCTGAGACAATCGCGGTGGGGTGCACCGCTCCGGGAAGGGGCGGTTCCTTCAGAAGCCATGCGGTCGCCTTTGCGAACGCCAACTTCGGGTCGTTCACGCCCAGGATCGTCTTCCCTTCGATACGCACACGCGGATGAGCGACCACGCAGCGGGCCGCCGATGCGGCGACGCGCGTCTGATTGCGCGGCGAATCGACGTAGATCAAATCTTCGGCGCGAGCGCGTTCGGGGCTCGCGACGCCCGAGACCGCCGAGGACGGGTCTCCTTCCAATTCAGCTCCCAGGTACTTTGCGAGTTCAGCAGCCGTGCAGATCATTGGTCGCCTCCCCTTGTTCGGGAAATCATGAGCGGGCACGCCGTTCGCGTGGTCTCCCCGTTTTCGAATTGATAACCCTGGCTAGAACGGATAAATCGGTTTCTCGCCAGGCGGCCGGGTCTTCCACCGCTTGTGCACCCACAGCCACTGGTCCGGGTGCGCGCGGACATACTCCTCGATCACCGTGGTGAACCGCTGCGTGTTCTTCGCGACATCCGACTCTTCGTTTTCGCTGCGAACGAGTTCGACGGCAGGCTCGAAGCGGAGGCGATACTTGCGCCGCACTTCATCCCAGCAGAGAAACCCAGGCACGACCGCCGCGTCTGTGTGCAGGGCAATCCGCGCGAGCCCCGAGGTTGTCGAGGCCGGAATGCCGAAGAAGTCGGCGAACACGCCCTCTTCCAGCGTCGTATTGTGGTCCGCAAGGATTCCCACCGTTCCCCCCGCGCCCAGCACTTTCAGGATTGAACGGGCGGAGCGGTTCTTCTCGATAGGCTGGTTCCCCGATCGGCAGCGGTAGGCATTGATGAGAGCGTCGACCCAGTGATTCGCGACCGGACGCACGAGAAAATGCAGCGGGTAGCCATAAAGCGCGTGGGCGAACGGAGCAAGCTCCCACGCGCTCATGTGACCCGTAAGAAACAGCACTCCCTTGCCGCGTTGCCGCGCCGCGTCGAAGTTTTCGAAGCCGTCGAACACGACGATGCGCTCGATATTCTCGCGCGTGTATTTCGGGAACTGCGAGAACTCGCCTGCCATCCAGCCGACCTGCCGAATCATGCCGCGGATCATCCGCTTGCGCTTTGCGTCCGTCCAGTCGGGGAACGCCATCCGCAAGTTGACCATCGCTGTGCGGCGGAGCGGCGCCCGAATCGCAAGGGCCGCGCCCGCAAAGCACACACCGACCCACCGCGCCGCCGGCCTCGGCAATAAGCCAAGAGACTTCAGTCCAGCCCACGCCACGGCGTACTCGAGCCATTCCCGCATCGCGAGTCATTATGCGGGAGCCGCGATGCCCCGCGCCAGAGTCGAGTAGCGGTCTCCATAGGATACGCGTGCGTTCCAAGGTACTCACGGCAGTGCTAGACTCGTCCAGCTTTGACTGAGGACTCTCAAGGACGACCTGGAATCCCGCGCGGCGCAGCGCTAGCTCTTCTGGCACTGACCGCCTTCGTATGTTTGTTCGGACATCTGGGCGCCCTCGGCCTATCAGGCCCGGATGAGCCGCGTTATGCGTGGATCGCTCGGGCGATGTCTGAGACCGGCGACTGGGTGACGCCGCGGCTCTACGGGCAGCCGTGGTTCGAGAAGCCGATTCTCTACTACTGGGCCGCGGCTCTGGGGTTTCTGTTCCATCTGCCAGCCGAGTGGGCCGCACGACTGCCGTCTGCCATTGCTGCTCTCACCGCGGCCCTCACCGTCGGATGGCTCGGATGGAAGCACTACGGCAACGATATCCCCATCGAAAAGAGTCCCGCGCTCCTCGCTCCGTTACTGTTTTCATCGAGCGTCGCCGCGATCGGCTTCGCCCGCGCGGCCACACCGGACATGCTGTTCAGCGCCGCGATTGCGCTCGCCATGGCGAGCGCCGCCAGCATATTTAGATACGCCGGTGCGTTACGCGTGGCCCACGCCGCTTCCGGTGCTCGGCGCAGTGACTTTTTCGCTCTGTTTTTGTTCGGCGCCTTTCTCGGCCTGGCGGTTCTGGCGAAGGGCCCCGCAGCCATCGTTCTGGCCGGTGGAGCGCTCTTGGTCTGGGCACTTGCGACACGGCAGTGGCGCGCGACGCTTCGATTCGCCCACCCGCTTGCAGTTGTCACCTTCTGCATTGTGGCGCTCCCGTGGTACGTCGTTTGTGCTCTTCGCAACCCTGACTTTCTCCGAATCTTCCTCTTTCAGCACAATTTCGAACGATATCTGACGCCGCTCTTCCAACATCGCCAGCCGTTCTGGTTCTTCGGTCCGATAGTCCTCCTCGCGCTATTGCCGTGGACCGTGCTCCTGTGGCCGGCTGCACGGGAAGGACTTCGGTTATGGCGCGAGCGTTCGTGGACCAACTCGCCGGGATTCTTCTTCGCATGCTGGGCCGTTGTTCCAGTCGCCTTCTTCAGCTTTTCGCAATCCAAATTGCCCGGCTACGTCCTGCCCGCGATCCCTCCCCTGGCGCTCCTGTGTTCCCTCGGGGCCGCGCGCGCGTTGGGACAAGGCCGCGCAGCCGTCATGCCCATCGCAGTCGCGATCGGCTTGACCTGGCTAGTGCTTGCGATCATCGCGCTGCGCCTAGAGCATCGAACTCCCTGGACGAGCTATCGTTCCGACTTCACTTCGCAGTTTGCTTCGCACATCGGCTACGCCGTGCTATTTGTCGCTGTGCTGGCCGCACTGCTCATCGTTGCAGCGGGCTTCTACCGCAGACCGCACTACCTGATCGCGTGCTGCGCCCTCTCTGTGATCGCGAGCGTCGAGGTGGCGAGTTTGAGCGTCTTGCCCATACTGGACAGGTTCGAGTCCGCAAGGTCGCACGCCCAATTCATGCGAAACGATCAGCGACAGGACCGCATTTTCACCTACCATCTGCGCCGGGACTGGAATTACGGCCTGGCGTTCTATTTTCACCGGGAGCTTGCGGAATGGTCGCCGTCCGACCCGGACGCAGCTCTCGTGCTGACTACGCCCGTCGGACTCGAAGAAATCCAGAAACTGGGCAGGTTCCGGGGCACGCTCGACGAGCCCTACGTGGGTGTTCTCTACGTGCCGATCAATCGGACACCGCGCTAGCGGCGTGACGTCGGGGGAATACTCTGCAAGAAGAAATTCACGATCTGGCTTTCGTAACTCTTGCGGTCGTCATCCGACATGTCGCGGTAGGCCTGCCGCTCGCGCACCATTTGCTTCGGATCAGGCGCTTTGACGAACAACTCCAGCGTTTCATTCGCGAGCGCGGGCCGGTCATCCGCCAGGATGAACAGCTTGGGGATTCCTCTGGTCGCGGCTAGACGCGTCGAGGCCGGCGGCTCGTGCCGAAACGGATAGTTCAGCATCCGGAATCCGAAGTCGGAAAAACGCAGGACGTACGGCAACGCCTGGAGCCCGGATTGCTTCACCTCGATCTGCACTAGGTCGCGCGGGTCATCGTAGGCATCGTCCACCGCGAAAGCCCCAATTCGAGGATCGGTCGCCGCAACCTCAAGCACGGCATATCCGCCCATGTCTGTGCCCCAGAGGCCGAAATGCTGTGGGTCCACGTCATCGCGTCCTGCCAACGACTGTAGCGCCGAGCGGAGTTCGGCGGTCTCGCGATACCCCAGCGTGGTGAGACCAGGGCTCGTGCCGTGTCCCGTGAAATCGAACAGGAAAACATTGAATTGATGCTCCTGTAGCGCCGTGACGAGCGTCAGCACGTCGCCGCGCTGTCCGGCGTATCCGTGGCAAACGACTACGGTAGGGGCCTTGCGCAAACCCGGAAAGAACAAACCGTCTCGTTTCGCACCGCCTGCGAGGGTAAACGAAAACGTTGTCGGGTGGCCCATCATGAAATTCAGGTCGAACGTGACCGGATTCCGCGCGGGATGCAAAATCTGATATAGGAGGAACCCGGACACTGTCGAGATCGACACGAGTGCGAAGAAAAGCAGCGCCAGAAGTCCGGAGAGAATCTTGGCGAGGCGAGTTGTGGGATAGCGCAGCTCGGAGACGATGGCCATCCAATGGTCGCGGGCGCTCGGGGCAACGCGCCTCGAAGCGTCGAATGTTAGCACACTTCTTTCGAAGCCGATTTGGCGCACCGCTACGGTTTCCGACAACGGGCCCCCAGTTGGGTTCCCGGCCCGGCGCAGCTATAATGGCTTGGGAACGGCCTTCGGATTCCATGCAGATCGTCGACCTTCGAACGCTATATTCGCGGTCACTGGAAAACCTCTTCCAAGAAGAAACCCGGCACTGGCGGGAAGAGTTGCACTGGGACTACCGTGCCTCGATCGATCTCATCCGGAAATTCATCGACTCTCGCGCGCTCGGCGGGTTTGCCGCGGTCGAGAACAGCCGGCCGACCGGCTATGGATTTTACGTCCTCGAGGACCACAAGGGACTGATCGGCGGGCTGTTCGTATCGTCGCAGTGCGCGCAGGGGCAAACCACGCAGGCGCTGCTGACCGAAATGCTGGGCGCGCTCCGAGCCACACCGCGACTGGAGCGCATCGAGGCGCAGTTGATGCCATTCGGCAGCGAGCTGGATCCCGCCTTTCTTTCGCAGCATTTCCTGCTGCACACGCGGCAATTCATGCTTCTGTCACTGGCCGAAGCGAATCTCTGCGGCAAGCCGCTCTCGTCCGGATTGCGGATCGAGCCGTGGAGCGACCGGGCCTTCGAGCAAGCCGCGCAACTCATCCAGCTCGCCTATGCGGACCACGTGGATGGCCGGATCAACGACCAGTATCGCAGCGAGGCGGGCAGCT
>Ga0181521_10003763_pt1 | contig 17675 bp, 19 predicted proteins | sample PEATcosm2014_Bin_32_FD_119764 | JGI IMG/M metagenome (GOLD analysis project Ga0181521, IMG submission 119764) | Peatland microbial communities from MTU Mesocosm Facility, Houghton, MI, USA - PEATcosm2014_Bin02_60_metaG | ecosystem: Environmental > Terrestrial > Soil > Wetlands > Peat | place... | reverse complement strand
GTCATTCCAAATGGGATCGATATTGCCTCAGTGCCTGTCAAGGTGAATGGGGCTGGTGAGCGTTTGGGGCTGCCCAAGAAACCGTTTCTGCTTTTTCTGGGGAGATTGAATCCGATTAAGGGCCCGGATTTATTGCTCCAGGCTTACGCTCAGTTACCAGACACCCCCTATGATTTGGTCTTTGTTGGCCCGGATGGTGGGTTATCACGGACTTTGCAGGCGCAAACCGTTCGATACCGCCTGGCTGATCGGGTTCATTTCCTTGGGCCTCTTCGTGGAACCGATAAATATCAGGCATATTATGCGGCATCTGCGCTTGTTATCCCTTCGCGCAAAGAAGCAATGTCAATCGTTGCGCTGGAAGCTGGAGCCACCGGTATTCCTCTTTTATTGACCAGTGAATGTGGATTTGACGATGTGGAGAAGTGCGGTGGAGGTTTTATTGTTCCCCCGACAGTCGATGGGCTAAAGAACGGACTAATGTCTTTGATAGCGCAGGAGAGCGAATTAGAAAAAATGGGCCATGCGCTGAAAAAGCACATTATCGATAACTATTCATGGGAGTCACTCGCCAACGTATATAAAAATCTGTATGATGAAATTCTGTCCCAACACCCCATTTAGTCTTGCAGACCCCTTCCTCGTCTGAGAGACTGTATACAACACTAAGGAGAAGAGTAGCATTTCTATTGCGCCCCTTTAGCGACGTATCCCGCGGAGCGCGGCAGGCATCCCCTGTAGGGTCTATCGGTGCGCGTTTGGCGAACGCGGGATGCCCTGGTGGCCTTCTTTCTATTGGATTTCCAGCAAGCTCACAGGGCTTCCGGATCCTCCTGGTTTGGTGGTTGAAGACACGTCGCACCATGCCGCCCAGGGTAATACCGGGCCGGGTGGGCAGACTTGGCCGTACCAGGGCTGTAAATCCAGCGTAATGGAAAGACGGTTTCATTCACTTTCGACCCATCATGCAAGGGGAGCCTAAAAAATACCCATTTAAGCCCAGGAGCTTTATTAGCATGAATTCCAATAATAACTATCCAAGGCTTTTGATTGTGTCTCACAATCCCTTCTCACTTATTAATAACGGGAAAACATTTACTGCCTTGTTCAAGGGGTGGCCTAAAGACAATATAGCGCAACTGTATTTATCTACGGATGTCCCTGATTTTTCAGTTTGCCATAAGTTCTTCCAGCTTCATGATCTTGATATTTTAAGAAGAGCATTGTTTAATAGGCGAGTTCGTGGAAGGCGCATTACCTATTCCGACTTGCCTCAGATGATAGCATTTAGACATACATTTACTACTAATCACGTTCTTCAACTGTTAAGGGGCCATTTCGACCCATTCTCTCTTATTGCCAGGGACCTGATGTGGAGTATTGCTGGTTATAAAACGAAAGACCTCCAACGTTTCATTGACGAGTTTGATCCACACGTGGTTTATTTTCAACCATATGAATGCGTCTTTGCATTTTCTATTGTTAAATGGCTATGTAAAAGTAAGGGTATCCCCTTAATCATGTTTATTACAGATGATTATATCTCAGGTAAATTTACGTTAGATCCTTTTTTCTGGATTCAACTGATTCGCATAAAACGAGCTTTTAAATCGATGATTCTGTCTTCCGATATTATAGTGGGCGGTTGCATAGCTATTTGCAATAGAATGGCAGAAGAATATAAATCCCGTTTCGGGGGTAATTACATAGTAGCAATGAATGCAATTTCTGAACCTGACTTACCAAATCACACGCCCATAAAAGGATTAGTCAAGTTCATGTACGCTGGCAATTTAGGATTAAATAGGTGGAAAGTACTTGCCTTAATTGCTGAATGCCTGGAAGAGCTTTACCGTGATGAAGACATACATGGAGAGCTTTCAATATACTCATTCGATCAGCCGCGAGCTAAAGCAGCAACGCTTTTGAATACAGCGCATTGTAGTTCATTTAAAGGCGCACTAAATGCCGATCAACTCAATAGTGCCAAAGCCCATTCTGATGTTTTAGTGCATGTTGAATCTTTCGACAAAAAGAACAGGCATATTACTAGATTGTCAATGTCCACAAAAATACCTGAGTATCTAGCTTCAAGACGATGTATTTTTGCTGTTGGCCCCGGAGATGTGGCTTCTATGCAGTATCTTGTAGATTACGATCTCGGAATTACCGTGGTGTCTGACAATAAGGCAACCATAAAGGAAGCACTCAAGAAAATTATTCGGGATGCTGAGATGAGATCCATGTATGCTAATAAAGGCGTGGAACTTGCCAAATTGCGACATAACGCCGATAAAACAGCAGAGAGCGTTTTCCAAATGATATCAGCAGCAGTAAATATGACAGATTGTAAGCGGGACTAATTAGTGAGTTCCCATATTCTTTTAAAAAGTTGTTCAGTGTCCCCAGCCTTTCCTCAACAACGGGCTTCGCCTCCATGCGCTGGATTACGTATGTCTGTACGGCAAATATATTATAAGACTTGCATTATTAAATCTTCTAAGAATAAAACCAGATCTTTATATGAATAAGTTTTACAATGTGAAACTTTACCTGAGGACGTATGTATGTTTAATAATAAAGTGCTTTTGATAACAGGCGGCACAGGTTCCTTCGGCAACGCCGTGCTGCGTCGCTTTCTCCATACGGACATCAAGGAAATCCGCGTCTTTTCCCGCGACGAAAAGAAGCAGGAAGACATGCGGATCGAACTGAATAATTCAAAGGTAAAGTTCTATATCGGCGACGTACGCGCCTATGACAGCATCCATGCCGCCCTGGACGGGGTAGACTTCATCTTCCACGCCGCCGCCCTCAAACAGGTCCCCTCCTGCGAATTTTACCCCATGGAGGCCGTGCGCACAAACGTGCTCGGCACCGAGAACATGCTCAAGGCTGCCTCGGCCTGCGGCGTGGCTAAAGTCATCACGCTTAGCAGCGACAAGGCGGTCTATCCGATTAATGCCATGGGGATATCCAAGGCGATGATGGAAAAATTGATGGTTGCCAAGGCCCGTACCACCAGCAAAGGGAAAACAATCTTTTCGGGCACCCGCTACGGCAACGTCATGGCCTCGCGGGGTTCGGTCATTCCTCTCTTCGTAAAACAGATCCGCGAAGGCAAACCCTTGACCGTGACCGACCCGAAGATGACCCGATTTGTAATGTCCCTGGACGACGCAGTGGACTTGGTGCTGTACGCCTTCAGGAATGCCCGCCAAGGGGACATCTTCGTCCACAAGGCCCCTGCGTGCACGATTCTTGACCTGGCCATTGCCGTCAAAGAACTTTTTTACGCGGACAACGAAATTAAAATAATCGGCACCCGCCACGGGGAAAAGCTCTATGAAACACTGCTGACCCGTGAAGAACTCGTCAAGGCGGAGGATATGGGAGCTTACTACCGGATCCTCCCCGACGACCGGGATTTGAACTACGGCAAATACTTCACCGAAGGCGAAGAAAAAGTCTCCTCAATCGAAGATTACAACTCCCACAACACGCAACGACTCACCGTCGTTGAAATTAAAGAAAAACTGCTGAAATTGGAGTATATGAAGGCAGAACTTGGCCTTGAGAAACTTGGGGAATGAATATTGAGAACTTTGATTACTGGCGGCGCCGGTTTTATCGGCTCTAACCTGGTAAAACAGTTATTGGAAGATGGTCACGGAGTGACCGTTTTGGATAACCTCCTTTCTGGGTATCGCTCCAATCTCAAGGCTTTTACCGGGGTCCGTTTCATCGAGGGGGATATTCGCGATGAATCCGCTGTTGCCGAAGCGATCACAGGGGTGGAGGTGGTCTTTCACCTGGCCGCTTCGGTCGGTAACAGGCGCTCCATCGATCATCCGCTCCTGGATGCCGACATCAACGTGATGGGAACGCTGAAGGTGCTGGAAGCGGCCCGTAAGGCGGTGGTACGAAAGATCGTCGCTTTCTCGTCTGCAGGCATTTTCGGAGAGCTCAAGACACTGCCCATAAAAGAAGACCACTCCGTTGAACCGGTCACTCCCTATGGCAGTTCGAAACTCTGCATGGAAAAGGAGTGTCTGGCATACGCGAAGCTCTATGACATCGAGGCAGTCTGTCTCAGGTATTTTAATGTCTACGGCCCGAACCAACGCTTCGATGCATACGGCAACGTGATACCCATCTTTGCCTTCAAGATGCTGCGTGGGGAGACTCTGACCATCTTTGGCGACGGGGAACAGACACGGGATCTCATCAACGTGCGGGATGTAGTGCAGGCCAACATCAATGCCGCCATGACGCATGGTGTGTCCGGCGCCTTCAATACCGGAAGCGGCAGCAGAATAACAATCAACGCTTTGGCAGAACTTCTCCAGCATGTTTCGGGCATCAAACCAAAACTTGAATATAGCGCTCCAAGGCCTGGGGATGTGCGTCACAGCCTGGCTGACATTTCCGCAGCACGAGAAGCGCTCGGTTTTAACCCAGTCGTGTCATTGGAAGAAGGGCTGGCGGAGTACATGACCTGGGCTAAAGAAGAAGTCGGCAGATAATATTTCTGATTGATCGGGTGTTGGTCATTACACTGGCAAAGAGGGCAGAGAGAGATGCGGATTCTTATTTTAGGCGGTGACGGGATGCTTGGACACCAACTCCTGACAGGCCTGCGATCAAGGCATGAAGTAAAAGTAACCCTACGCCGGGATATCTCTGCATATAGTCACTATGGGCTTTTCAACCGTGAAAATACCTATGATGGCATCGACGTTCGTTCACTGGAGAGGTTGTTGGAGGTCATGGCCGATTTCCGCCCCCAAGCGGTTATAAACGCCGTGGGAATTGTCAAGCAAAGACCGACTGCCAAAGACAGCATTTCCAGCCTGGAGATTAATGCACTTTTGCCCCATCGTCTCGCCGTGCTGTGCAAGGGAATTTGCGCCCGTCTTGTTCATTTGAGCACCGACTGCATTTTTTCCGGCAAAGAAGGACATTATCAGGAGAGTGATCCGTCCGATGCCGAAGACCTCTACGGGAAGACGAAGTTTTTAGGTGAGACTCAAGACAACCATTGCCTCACGCTGCGCACTTCAATAATTGGCCGGGAACTTTCCCGGAAGAAGAGCCTTCTTGAATGGTTTCTGTCCCAGACCGGCATGGTCAAAGGATTCACCAAAGCGATCTACACGGGGTTCACCACTCTGGAGATGACCCGCATTATAGAAAACATGCTCGTGCATCATCCTGCAGCTTCTGGAGTTTACCAGGTTTCAAGTGACCCAATTAACAAGTACGAACTCCTGCTCCTGTTCCGGGAAAAGCTTGACCTTAAGATAGAGATCGTCCCGGATGACAGCTTCTGTTGCGACAGGAGTCTGGATTCTACGCGGTTCCGCCAAGAATTCGCCTATACCCCGCCAACCTGGGAAGCGATGATTGAAGAGCTGAGAGTATGACTATGAAAGTTATGACCATCGTAGGCACCCGGCCGGAAATAATTAAACTCTGCCGGGTCATGCAGGAACTGGATCAGCATACCAATCATATCCTGGTACATACGGGCCAGAACTACGACTACGAACTGAACGAGATATTTTTCCAACAGTTGGGGATTCGGAAACCCGATTACTTCCTCCACGCCGTTGGCGAATCCGTTGCCCAGACCATTGGCAACGTGATTGCTAGATCAGACGAGATTATTGAGCGGCTGAAGCCGGATGCAATTCTTCTCCTGGGAGATACCAATAGTTGCCTGTCGGCCATTTCCTCCAAGCGACTCAAAGTCCCGATCTTTCACATGGAGGCCGGGAACCGCTGCTTCGACCTGCGGGTCCCGGAAGAGATCAACCGCAAGATAGTCGATCATATCAGCGATATCAATCTCACCTATACCGAACATGCCCGGCGTTACCTTCTTGCCGAAGGGCTGCGGCCGGAGACGGTGATTAAAACCGGCTCCCCAATGAAGGAGGTGCTTGGTCATTACCTCCAGCAAATCGAGTCGTCCGATGTCCTGGAAAGTTTGCACGTGAAGGCAGGGGAGTACTTTGTTGTCAGCGCGCACCGCGAGGAGAATGTGGACAACGAGGAGAACTTTACCAATCTGCTCGCCTCATTGGATGCCATTGCAACAAAGTACTCTCACCCTATTATCTTTTCTACTCACCCCCGCACCAGAAAGAGACTTGAAGACCGTGGAGAGTCCTTGGACCCGCGCATCCGTTTCCTGAAGCCGCTTGGTTTTTTCGAGTACGTGAAACTTCAAATGAATGCCGCCTGCGTCATTTCGGACAGTGGAACTATCACTGAAGAATCATCCATCCTTAACTTTCCGGCTGTCACTATCCGCCAGGCTCACGAGCGTCCTGAAGGTATGGACGAGGGAACCCTTATCATGTGCGGCCTGCAAGCTGACAGGGTCGTGGAGTCCATTGCGGTGGTTATTGCGCACAGTGCAGCGGGACATCGTCCATTCCGGCTGGTGCAGGACTATGATGTGGATAATGTGTCGAAGAAGGTGCTCCGGATTATCCTGAGCTATACCGGATACATAAACCGTGTAGTCTGGCGGCGGGGATGCAGTTTATCTTGAAGATCCTCGTAGTAACCCAATACTTCTGGCCGGAGGAGTTCCTCATCAACGACTTCGTGCTAGGCTTACAAGCCCTCAACCATGAAGTCGAAGTGCTGAATGGCCTCGCGGAGCGGTTTCGCAAGCACCTGATCGTATCTACTCATCCTCGGACGCGCAAGCGGATCGAGGCGGAGGGCGTTCGGCTGAATCCGCTTATCGAGCTGTTCAAACCGCTAGGGTTTTGCGATTATGTAAAACTTCAGAAACACGCCTATTGCGTTCTCTCGGACAGCGGCACGATCACAGAGGAAAGCTCGATCCTGAACTTCTTCCCCGCACTCAATATACGGAACGCTCACGAGCGGCCGGAAGGATTCGAAGAGGGATCGGTAATTCTTACCGGATTACATCTTCCCACAGTTCTGCAGGCTCTCGATGTACTGGAGGTCCAACCCCGTGGTGGAGAACCCATGTTGCGAATTGTCGACGATTACCCCGTGCCTAATGTGGGTGAAAAGGTAGTGCGAATCATCATAAGCTGCATCGGTTATATTAATCGGGTAGTTTGGCATAGAGGGTAAGGGTGAGGATTCTCCTTTTAAGCCAATGGTTCCAGCCGGAACCCTTCTTCAAGGGACTTCCCTTTGCCAGGGCGCTTCGCGACCGCGGCCATAAAGTCGAAGTGCTCACAGGCTTTCCTAATTATCCGGGAGGCAAGGTCTATAGTGGATACCGGATTCGCCCCTGGCAATCAGAAGAGATGGATGGTATCCATGTGATTCGAACAGCGCTTTATCCCAGCCATGACAGATCCGGTTTTGGACGCGCATTGAATTACCTTAGTTTCTCTCTGACCTCGGCTCTGTTCGGGGCCTTCCTGGTAGATGAACCGGAGGTGGTTTACGCTTCTAACCTTCCCACGCTTTGGCCTGCGTCCCTCGTATTGCGGCTTCGATATAGGTGCCCTGTCGTATATGACATTCTGGACCTGTGGCCGGACTCAGTCGCAGGCTCAGGGATGATGAACAACAAACTTTTGCTAAAGGTGCTTGGAAGTTTGTGCCTGGCTGTCTACCGGCGCGCCTCCCACCTTGTCACGACTTCTCCAGGCATTAAGGCTGAGCTGGTGCGTCGTGGTGTTCCCGAAGAAAATATTACCCTCATCTACAATTGGTGCGATGAAGAATACATGAAACCTGCAGAACGAGATAATTCACTTGCTGCAAAGTTGGGATTGTCGGATGATTTTATTGTCATGTTTGCAGGGACAATGGGTGTGATGCAGGGTTTGGATTCCATTCTCGACGCCGCTGCACAGCTCTGCACAGTGCAGCCCAAGATCAGGTTCGTTTTCGTTGGTGGTGGTATTGATCGAGATCGTTTACAGCGCCTGGCTTTGGAGCGCCGCCTGGCCAATGTTACCTTTGTGGAGAGGCAGCCACCCGAGACCATGGCGGCGATCCTCGCTCTGGCCGACGTATTGCTCGTGCATTTAAGGGATACTCCATTGTTCCGGATGACTATTCCCTCAAAAATTCAAGCATACATGGCGGTTGGGAAGCCTATTCTTCTGGGCGTACAAGGTGACTCGGCGGATATTATCCGCAACTCAGGCGCCGGTATAATCGCCGAACCCGAAAGAGCGGAATCCATCGCTCGGGGTGTGCTCCAATTCTTCGAGATGACCGAAGTAAATAGAGAGAGAATAGGCATGAATGGAAGGGAATTCTACAGGGATGACCTCTCCATTAATGCAGGGGTGCGCCGGTTTGAGGCCATTTTTGAGAATGCCTGTAATGGCTTTCGGACTTCGATGGAGCAATAATAAACCTAGTACGCCAATCAGTTCATGAAGTAGGTCAAGGAACTCGCACGTCATGCGGTTTGAGTCGCAGAAAAGGATTTTCGACCTTGCAGTTGCCACTCCGGCCTTTCTGCTATGTTCTCCGATCATGGTGGCCACCGCCCTGCTGCTCCGAGCGACACTCGGCAAGAACATATTTTTTTGCCAGCAGAGGCCCGGCCTTAAAGGAAGGCCTTTCACAATTTATAAATTTCGAACTATGAACAATTGCTGTGACGCTGCAGGCCGGATGCTTCCGGATAGTGAACGCCTGACGAATTTCGGCAGGTTCCTTCGTAACAGTAGTCTGGACGAACTGCCCGAACTTTTCAATGTCCTGAAAGGCGAAATGAGTATAGTCGGTCCGCGTCCCTTGCTTATGCAGTATCTCGACCGTTATTCATCTGATCAGATGCGCCGGCATGATGTAAAACCCGGACTTACTGGGTGGGCTCAGGTGAATGGCAGGAATGCGATTTCCTGGGAAGAGAAATTCAACCTGGATGTCTGGTATGTGGACCATCAGTCGTTCAAACTAGATCTGAAAATCCTTGCGATCACTACTTTGAAGGTTCTGAAGCGTGAGGGCATCAATCAGCCAAGCCAGGCAACAATGGAAGAGTTTGCAGGGCAATGCAAAAGGTAAGAGTGCTTATACTCGGGGCTGGTGGTCATGGACAAATAGTTGCAGATATTCTGTTGCGGATCCAGGATGTGGAAGGCGGCACTTTGCCAATAGGGTTTCTGGACGACTGCACAGACTTACTGGGGCGAGAGTTTCTTGGGGTACCAGTACTGGGCACAATCGCTAATCGCTGTGATATCCCACATGACGCCATCATAGTTGCTATAGGAGAAAATGAAACTCGCAAAACACTCTTTCAATTACTCAGAAAGGAGCGGCGTGCTTTTGCGCTTGCCCTGCACCCTCGATGCGTCGTGGCCCCCGATGTGCAAATAGGCGCCGGCGGTATGATTTGTGCCGGGGCTATTGTCAATATAGGCGCCGTTATCGGTGAAGGGGTCATTCTGAATACTGGAAGCACTCTAGACCATCACAATCACATTGGCAACTATGTGCATATTGCACCAGGCGTACACTTGGGCGGTGAGGTTGAAGTCGGCGAGGGCGCCTTAATCGGCATAGGGGCCACAATCATGCCAAGGAAGCGAATCGGAGCCTGGAGCATTGTAGGTGCTGGAGCGCTCGTTCATCAAGATATACCTGATGGGGTTGTTGCTTATGGTGTCCCGGCAAGAGTTGTGCGAAAAATCCTAGTCTCGAATATTTAAGCCCCAAATGCTGAAATCAAAATCAAAAAGAATCTTCTTGTCACCGCCTCACATGAGCGACACCGAAATGGAATTTGTCCGAGAGGCATTTGAGAGCAATTATATCGCCCCTCTCGGTCCTATGGTCGAAGCTTTTGAGCTGGAGTTTTGTGAAAAGGTTGGGATTCGCCATGCGGTTGCCTTATCAAGCGGTACCGCTGCAATTCATCTTGCATTGCGGGCCCTCGATATTGGTTTTGGAGATGAAGTTTTCGCTTCAACCTTGACTTTCATAGGCAGCATTACCCCAATCCTTTTCCAGGGTGGGATTCCCGTTTTGATCGACTCAGATCGCATATCCTGGAACATGGACCCTGACTTGCTGGCACAGGAGTTGGATTCCTGTGAGAGGCGAGGGCAGTTGCCAAAAGCCGTAGTGCCGACCGATCTTTACGGGCAATGTTCCGATTTCGAGCGTATTCGTAGAATATGTGCGCCTTACAATATTCCAGTAGTGGTGGATGCTGCGGAAGCTTTAGGGGCTGCATACAAAAGGATTGATGGTTCAGGGCTGAGAGAAGTTACATCATCTGAGAGCAATTTCGTCCATGCCGGGGCAGGGGCGAGGGCCTCTGTTTTTTCTTTCAATGGTAACAAGATTATTACGACGTCTGGTGGAGGCATGCTCGCCTCTGACGATGAATCTCTTATCGAACAAGCCAGGTTCTTATCTCAGCAAGCGCGGGACACTGCGCCTCATTACGAGCATTCTCAGGTTGGCTACAACTACAGGATGAGCAATATTCTAGCGGCAATAGGGCGCGGCCAGCTTCGAGTTCTTGATAAGCGTGTTGAACAGAAACGAAAGATCTTTGGCTATTATAAAGAGGCTTTAATCAGCCTTCCCGGTATTGAATTCATGCCGGAGGCTTCTTACGGACGATGTACCAGATGGCTTACTGTCATTCTGATCGATCCGGATGAATTTGGCGCAGATCGGGAAACCGTCCGTCTTGCACTGGAAGCCGAGAATATAGAGTCGCGGCCTATTTGGAAGCCGATGCATCTGCAGCCGGTTTTTAGGACCGATGCTGGACTATGTGGAAAGGGAGCGGAGAGCCGTGGAAATTCCGGGCGGGTGAGGTATAAGGCGCGGGTTGCGGGTGGAGAGGTCAGTGAATATCTGTTCGGGAGGGGCTTGTGTCTCCCGTCCGGCACGCAAATGACTGAAGATGACCTCGAAAGGGTGGTCACCACAATACGGAAGCTGCATGCACGGAAAAGAGTATAGCTGGGTCCCATTCCGGAAGGCCGTGTCTCACCTGCAAGCTTAGAAGAGTTTTCAGTCACGGGCTGTCAGTTTTTAGCAACTCAAAACCGGTAAGCGTTCACCGCGGAGGCGGGGCATAGTGCGGTCAAGGAAAGAGCACAGAGAAAAGAAAATGGGCATGCAGGAATGTTTCGGTGACTTATCATATGTCACTGAGCGCAGCGAAATTTCAACTCGACGGCCTCACGGGCCCTGATCGATTAACCGTTTCTTCGGCAATGCATTACATGCAGCTGTCCGGTCATGGTACTCGGCCACGGCATGGAGCACCTGCAGCGCAAGGATTCCAAGCGCTGCCAATCCTGAATGAAGCCCAATAGATAGACTATCCACTCCATTTATCCCCTCCATGCGTCATGGACGCAGCTACAATATCACTCACGCAAAAACTACCCCTTTGGTCCACTAACCGGACGAAAGGGGTAGTTTCTTTAGAAAGAAATTAGTCAGGCTGCGCATTTTTTGAGAAGCCTTACTCGAACAAATTGCCGGCCTTCGGGAGGAGATAGAAGAGAGGATTGATACCATCATGCGTTCAAGATAAAACTAATGTAAAGTGAGGCCCTCTACTCTGGGGAGGGGGTGCTCATGCCAAGAAAGGTCGAATTGTCAACTACGGTGATTGAATTGGCGCTGGAGACCGCTCAGAAGGCCAAGGTGTTCATGGGGGACATCGGCAGTATTCTGCTGGGCGCGGTGTTTGCCGCCATCGTCTACCTGGCGTCTCACACGTTTTTGGACTTTGTGTGCATGGCATCCTTTCTCTTTCCTTTCTATGCCGATGCACTGAGCACCATGGCTGTTAGGCTAAGAGACGGCGAGAACCTGACTAAAGCGCACCGCAGACACGTGTATCAGTTGTTGGCTAACGAACGGCAGATTGCGCACTGGCGGATATCCGTAGGATACGGGATCATGCAGGTGCTGGTTGGCGTGAGCGTGCTGCTGGCTAAACCGTTTGGCGTGACAACTGTGTTGGCTGTGCTCGTGGGCTGCTTCGGACTGTTTGTCGTTGGCGGGCACTATGTCAGAGCTGCTGCGGAGCCGGCTGAGCGTTGAGTTAAAAGCTGCCGAGAGCCTGGAGCCCATTCACGAAGCTCAGCTCCTTTCTTATTTGAAAATATCAGGCTGCCCGGTTGGGTTATTGATCAACTTCAATGTGAGTGAGCTGCGTAGAGGTATACGTCGCTTAGTAAATCGCTTTATCGAATAGTCTTTGCCTTTGTTTTTCTCTGCGATCTCTGCAGTGATATGGCTTTTGGCTTTTGTTTTTTTCTGCACTGAGGTCTCTGTGGTTAACGCTTTCCTTAGGATACTGACATGACATCGACACAACCTCGCATTGCGGTGATTGGCTCCGGCTACTGGGGAAAAAACCTGGTGCGGAACTATCACCAGCTTGGCGCCCTGAGTGTCATCTGTGACAGTAACGAATCTTTGATCGAGCAGTTCAGGGGACAATACCCGACGGTCGAAACCTGCCTTGCCTTGACTGACGTGCTTTCCAGGGAGGATGTGCAAGGAGTGGTTATCGCAACACCGGCGGAAAGCCATTTCGCTATGGCCAGAGAAGTCCTCCTTTCGGGAAAACATGTGTATGTAGAGAAGCCGTTGGTACTGGATGAGAATGAGGCCGAAGAACTTATAGGCATTGCGCAAGACCGTGGACTGACCCTGATGGTCGGGCATCTTCTGCAATACCACCCGGCATTCATACGCCTGAAGGAACTTGTAGCGGGTTGCGAACTCGGCCGCATAAATTACATTTACTCGCATCGGCTCAACTTCGGAAAGATACGGCGCGAAGAAAACAGCCTCTGGTCTTTCGCACCGCACGATATCTCCATGATACTTGCGCTGGCGGGTGAATACCCCGAGTCTGTTCTGGCTACCGGGGGAAATTATCTTCACACGAAGATCGCGGATGTCACCACGACCCATCTCGAATTTGCTTCCGGCCTGCGGGCCCACATTTTCGTTTCCTGGCTTCACCCATTCAAGGTTCAGCAGCTAATTGTAGTAGGGGACCGTAAAATGGCGGTCTTCGACGATACTCAGGGCTGGCCGGAAAAGCTCCTGCTCTACCCTCACGAGATTAAGTGGGAAAATAATGTTCCGATCCCCACCAAAGCAGAGCCCGAACGCGTCGAAATTCCCCAGGCGGAGCCCCTTCGCATGGAATGCGAACATTTTCTTCATTCTATGACGAATGGATGCCGTCCTGTAACAGACGGCCGGGAGGGTCTCCGTGTCCTGAGAATTCTCAACGCCGCCCAGCAGTCTCTGGACCGGCAAGGGGCGAAAATAACGTTGGGTAATAGGTTACAGGTCATAGGTAACGGGTTAGAGGTTATAGGTCATAGGTCAGAGGTTATGGGTAACCCCTCACCCCTCAACCCTAACCCATCACCTGGGTACTTTATTCACCCAACCGCTTTCATCGACCCTGATGTGACCATTGGTGCAGGCACAAAAATATGGCACTTCTCTCACATACTCTCGGGCACCCACATCGGCGATAAGAGCAATATCGGTCAGAATGTCGTGATTGGACCTGACGTAACCATCGGAAACGGCTGCAAAGTGCAGAATAACGTTTCGGTCTATAAAGGTGTTACGCTCGAGGATGAGGTTTTTTGCGGACCCTCCGTGGTCTTCACAAACGTCTATAACCCACGCGCTCACATAAAACGCATGAACGAATTAAGGCAAACCCTGGTCAAGAAGGGCGCAACACTTGGTGCGAACTGCACTATCGTCTGCGGTGTAACTATTGGCCGGTACGCGTTTGTCGGCGCCGGAGCTGTCATCACGAAGGATATTCCGGATCATGCTTTGGTAGTTGGCAACCCCGGTCGCCAGATCGGGTGGATGTGCACATGTGGCGAAAAACTGGACTCAAATTTGAAATGCTCAAACTGCGGTTCTTTTTATAGCCCAAATCGAGGAAGGTTAATTCGGAATCAAGATGATGCTGCACCAAAACAAAAAGTAACCAAACCAAGAGCCCTATCTCTCATATTTATATGATTAAAATTCTTACGATTATCGGTGCGCGCCCGCAGGTTATAAAGGCTGCCATGGTCAGCCGCACCATCCTTGAGCACAACAGGCGAGGAGCAGACCCGCACATTGTGGAGGAAATCATCCACACCGGCCAGCACTATGACGAAAATATGAGCCGTGTATTTTTCGAGCAGATGCAGATCCCGGAACCTGTGATGAATCTCCATGCAGGGAACGGAATGCATGGCGAGATGACAGGTCAGATGCTGACGTTGATCGAGAAAGAGATCGTGGCCCGCAAGCCAAATTGGGTGCTGGTGTACGGCGACACCAATTCAACTCTCGCGGGTGCATTAGCCGCCGCAAAGCTTCATGTGCCGGTAGCTCATGTTGAAGCTGGTCTGAGGTCTTTCAATAAACGCATGCCCGAAGAGATCAACCGCATCCTCACCGATCACGTTTCTGCCATGCTGTTCTGTCCAAGCAACGCAGCCGTTGCCAATCTGAAAAATGAAGGCATCACCCGCGGAGTCCATCAGGTTGGCGACGTCATGTATGATGCAGCCCTTCTATTTGGCGAAATTGCGGCGCGCGAGTCAACCATTCTTTGTGACCTCGGCCTGACACCGAAGGAGTATCTACTGGCCACCGTTCACCGCGCTGAGAACGCCGACGACCCTGCTCGCTTGCAAGACATCATGGCGGCATTCGAAGAGTTGGCCAGGACCCAGACCGTCATTTTTCCCGTCCATCCCCGCACGCGTGTAAAACTGGTTGGCCTGACATCTCCACCATCAGGGCTCAGGCTCGTGGAGCCAGTTTCCTTCCTTGATATGGTGCAACTGGAAAAACACGCTCGCTGCATTCTCACGGACTCAGGCGGAGTTCAAAAAGAGGCATACTTCCATGGGGTGCCGTGCGTCACGCTGCGAGATCAAACTGAATGGGTGGAGACCGTAAAGGCTGGCTGGAACCAGGTGGTCGGTGCGGCTACCGACAAAATCATCGCCGCTGTTACTCAAGTGAATCTGGGGGCCACGATCCCAGAATACGGCCAAGGAAGAAGTGCAGAGCTGGTGCTGAGTTTTTTGGTGGAGATGAAACGCGCTAGGGAATGAATGCAATTGTTTTCCTTATTAATTTGCCGCTTGTCATCGGTAGAAGGATTAGTCGTCACGAAGGATATTACGGACCATACTTTGGTTGTTGATTCTTATAGAGAAAATCACGGAAGGTTAATTGGCAGAGCACAACGCCGTACCGATATGGGCGACTGTGAAGCATAGACGCCTAAGAGTACTTTTCGTTACTCCGTGGTATCCTTCGGAAGACCATCAGTACGCAGGCATCTTTGTCAGGGAATATGCAAAGGCAGTACAACTTAACCATGACATCACAGTACTTCACATCCAGCCCGACACCGGTATTACCGGCTACCGTAGCAAACGATTTTGGGATTTGGTACGGGAAGATAAGGAAGACCTTTCCGAAGGCATCCCAACGTACCGTCAGGATTCTTCCTCGGGCATGGGGCATCTGTCATTCTTTTATTGGCCATGTTCTTTGGAATACAGCGTATGGCACGATTGCACGGACGCATCGACCTTATTCATGCTCACGTTTATATAAGTGGCTTATACGCCGCAATTGTGGGGAGGCTGCGCGGAACCCAGACTGTCGTGAGCGAGCATTGGAGCGGGTTCCCTCTACACCAGCTTTCGCGAAGAGGAGTAATCAAGGCGCGTTCCGCTTTTATTTGTGCCGGTCCGACAACTTCCGGGCTTTTCCGAAATTGCCGTGCTGTTATTATTTGAATCCTTCATCATTGGCTATAAGGCCGCTCTGAAACTCAAGCGAAAAGTCGAATGACCAGATCACGCACAACGAGAGTTCTTGCCCTATCCTTCGGGAATTTATTGACCCAATTGCTGGCCATGATCACTGTTTACGGGCTTCGGGGTCGTGCCAAAAGTTTTTCAGGGCATATTCCAGCCCCAGAATGGGGCTCGGATGCATCGCGCCCAACTTGATGGATTATTCCGGATGAATATTATTTTGCTAACAGCCAACTTCCCCTATCATCCCGGCGAGCAGTTTCTCGAGGGAGAAATCGGTATCTTAGCAAAAAGCTTTGAAAAAGTTTTAATTGTACCGCTCAATCTAAATATCTTTACAAAAGACGTCCATCCACGTCCCGTTCCAGAAAATGTTGAGATCTTACTTTTCCCCCAAAATTTGTCAAAAACGATAAAGAAATATATATCTTTACAAGCCGCTGGGCTATCACACAGTTTAAAGGATCTTATCATTGCGGCAATTCATGGAAGACTTTTTCATCCTTCGAAATTATATGGACTATGTAGGCAATATTTTTATGCATCTCTATTTGCGAGTCTAATACTTCATAAAATAAGTTTAGAAACATTCAATATAATTTACTCTTATTGGGGTGCGGGAAATGGATTGACCCTGCATTTTCTAAAGAAACATTGTTTTGACACAATTGTTTTTGCGTCAAGAGTACATAGCTATGATCTCTGGGCTGAAAGACAGGGTCTAAAAAGACTCCCTTTCCAAAAACATTTATTGAATTCATGTGACATCATAGCGCCCGTTTCCGAGCAGGGTGAAACTTATCTGAAAAATTGGTATGGTCAGCGGGCGAAGAATGTTCGCCATTTTCACCTTGGTGTGACCACGCAGAACACCATCAATAATGGAAGTATCGATGATATTTTACGCGTAGTGACTTGCTCATTCATTGTCCCTGTAAAAAGATTGCAACTATTTGTTTCCGCCCTCATGAAGGTGTCGCGAAAAGTGATCTGGACCCATATCGGTGATGGCCAGGACAGGAAAAAGATATTCGAGTTGTCAACTAAGCTCCCCCAAAATATTCAGACTAACTTCCTCGGTCATTTGGAGAATGAAGAAGTATTGGACTATTATCGAAATAATCCTGTAGACTTGTTTCTGAACGTCAGTTCCTATGAGGGTGTCCCTGTTTCCATCATGGAGTCTCTTTCTTTCGGTATCGAACCTGTTGCAACGGATGTAGGGGGTGTATCTGAACTGGTCAAACCAGAGTTTGGGACACTTCTGAATCCTGACTTCCAACCTGACCAACTGGCCAACATCCTACAAAAACATCAAAACACACAAGAGCGTAGAATCAAGGCACAAGAGCATCAACTAAAACATTTCTCATTTCCAAACTATCAAGCATTTGCATCGGAGCTTCTTGCAATAGCCGAGATAAAAAGAAATGAAGATTAGTGATGATTATTTGAAATGTATTACGGGTGAAAAAGTTCATAGTGGCCTTAATTCCCCCATCCATACCGAAGCTGTTGATGAAACCGTTGTTACAGACCCATTTGGGTTTGCTTAAAGAACTATGCTCTGGCAAAAGCGTCCTTCATATTGGATGTGCCGACCATATTAACTTAATTGATGCAAAAAGGAACGCTGGAACGTGGATCCATGGATACTTATCGCAGATCTCATCAAAGTGTATAGGTATTGACATAAATCGCGAAGCAATAGATTACCTCCGGGACCGCCTTGGGATAACCAACGTAATGCATGCTGATATAATAAAAGAAATTCCCGTATCTCTTTTGCATCCGCCAGCCTGGGACAAGGTGTTTCTCGGCTAAATCATTGAAAATGTCAATGAT
>Ga0181521_10003761_pt1 | contig 17678 bp, 9 predicted proteins | sample PEATcosm2014_Bin_32_FD_119764 | JGI IMG/M metagenome (GOLD analysis project Ga0181521, IMG submission 119764) | Peatland microbial communities from MTU Mesocosm Facility, Houghton, MI, USA - PEATcosm2014_Bin02_60_metaG | ecosystem: Environmental > Terrestrial > Soil > Wetlands > Peat | place... | reverse complement strand
TGCGGTTCAGATAGTCGCCGATCTCTTCCGTGCGGAAACCATCGATCACGAAGGAAAGAACGCCTGCCTTCTCCTTTGCCGTGCCGATGATGCGCAAACCAGGAATGCGCTCGAGTGCCGCCGTAGCGTAGGTGAGCAGCATGTGCTCGTGGCGCGACACATTTGCGATGCCGACTCGATCCAGATAATCGATCGCGGCGCCCAGGCCGACGGCGTCCGCAATGTTCCCCGTGCCCGCTTCAAAACGCTGAGGCGGCGGTTGGTAAAGCGTTTTTTCGAAGGTCACGTCCTGGATCATGTTGCCGCCGCCTTGCCATGGCGGCATACTGTCCAGTACTTCTTGCTTCCCATAGACAGCGCCAATGCCGGTTGGCGCGAAGACTTTGTGGCCTGAAAAGACGTAAAAGTCGCAGCCGATGGCCTGCACGTCGACGCGCATGTGCGAAACCGCCTGCGCGCCGTCAACCAACACGCGTGCGCCGTGACGGTGGGCGGCCTCGGTCATCGCGTTCACAGGCACGATAGTGCCCAAAGCGTTGGAGACGTGCGCAATGGAGACCAAACGCGTTTTCGGCCCAAGCAGCTTTTCGTACTCATCGAGGAGCACCTGCCCCGAATCGTCCACCGGAACAACACGCAGCTTTGCTCCCTTTTTCGCACAGAGCATTTGCCAGGGAACGATGTTGGCATGATGCTCCAGCCAGGTGATGACGATCTCGTCATCCTGTTGAATGTTCTGAAGCCCCCAGCTCTGCGCAATCAAATTGATTGCCTCGGTGGCGCCGCGAACAAAAATAATTTCCCGCGCCGATCCGGCGTTGAGAAAGCGCCGCGTTTTTTCGCGCGCAGATTCGTATGCATCCGTAGCGCGCGCAGCTAACTCATGTGCCGCACGATGGACGTTGGAGTTCTCGTGTTCGTAGAAGTAGTCGAGACGATCGATGACCGACTGCGGCTTCTGCGTTGTTGCTCCGTTGTCGAGCCAGATGAGCGGACGTCCGTTGACGGTTTCGCGCAGGATGGGAAAGTCCCGGCGAATCGTCTCTACGTCGAAGGACGTTGACGAGAGGCCGAGATCGCCCAGAAGCGGGTTCTGGTCAGTCCCTGGGGCGACGACCGGCGCGACACCGGCGGGATAGAGGGGCCGGGGCTGGCTATCGGGATCATGGGAAGCCGGCGCGCGAAAATCGGGCACGTGTGCAACCGTCCCTGCGAGATGCGGTGCAGTGGGGTCGAGGGGCGTAGCAAACGGATTGCCGCTGCTCGCAGCATTCTTCTCTGTCGCCGTCGGGCCCCGGGGGGCTGCCACGGCCGGCACGGGACCGGGAATCGTGGGCGGAGTTGAGAAGAGCGGCCGCGCTTCCTCAAGAAAGGAGAAGGCCGGAATGGCTGAGGAATCGACTGCACCGAACCCGCCTGGGACTGTTGGTGCGGGTGGCTGCGACGATTGCGCGAATTGGGAAGGCGAAACATCTGTAATCAGAGAAAACGGAAGGTCCGCAAATCCCTCATCGTTCGGAACCGGTCTGGCGAATGCGTTCGCCGGCGAATTCGGTGCCGCAGTCTCTGCGCCGGGTTCGACAAAGAGGGGCCGCGCCTCCGCGAGGAATGAAAAAGGTGGGCCGGCGTAAGGATCGGCGCCGCCGCCCGGGACCGCCAAGCGCGGCGTAGACGGAGCAGGAGAGCGTAGGTCTGGAGCGACATTCCTGTCAGGCGTCGCGACGAACAGCGCGGGCTGTGCTTCGGTCAATCCGGCCAATAATCCCGGAACTGCGGGCGCGGTTGGACTCGGCACAGCCGCATAAGGATTCCCCGTGAAGGCAGAGTTCGGCGGCAACACTGTCGCTGCTGCCTTGGCTGCAGGTAATTGCAGCTCCTGTGGCAACGCATTGAAGATCTCGTTGGCCACGCGGGCTAACTCTGCCGGAGACGGAATACCTGCAGGCAACCCTGCGCCCGGGCCGAGGCCCGAGACCCAGTTAGCGGAGTCAGGAGATTCTCCCGAAACAGGCGTTGGGCTACTTGTACTCATGGTATTGTCCTACGTCTACGTCTTCGAGCAGGGCAATCGCATCGTCCGTGAGCACGGCCGCGGAGCAGTACAACGACACGAGGTAAGAAGCGAGTGCTCTCTGATCGATTCCCATGAAGCGAACTGAAAGGCCGGGGCTCTGTTCACCGGGAAGTCCCGGCTGGAACAGGCCGACTACGCCCTGCTTCCTTTCGCCAACCCGCAGCAAGAGAATCTTCGACTTATGGTCCTTGTTTCTGATCGCGATTTTGTCTGAGGGAACGAGAGGAATTCCGCGCCAGGTAAGGAAGGGCGTACCGAACAGGGTTACCGTTGGCGGGGGCACGCCACGGCGAGTGCATTCCCGACCAAAAGCAGCGACAGCGCGCGGATGCGCCAGGAAAAATGAAGGCTCCTTCCATACCTTGGTCAGGAGCTCATCCAGATCGTCCGGTGTCGGGGCGCCCTTGCGGGTCTTGATCTTCTGCGAAGCGGACACATTATTCAGCAGGCCGTAGTCCGCATTGTTGAGCAATTCGCTCTCTTGCTTCTCCTTCACACTTTCGATAAGCAGCCGCAACTGCTCGCGGACCTGATCGTAGGGATTGCTATAGAGATCGGAGACCCGGGTGTGTACGTTGAGAACCGCATTGATGCTGCTCAAGCGGTATTCGCGCGGCTCTTCCTGGTATTCGACGAATGTGGAAGCAAGCGTCGACTCGTCTTCGTGGCCGCAGGTTGACTCGATGGCTTTGGTCTCATCGACTTTATTGACCCTGAATGTTCCAGCCTCAAGCGGCTTCCAGTCCAGCAGGCGAACCAGCCAGCGCGGTGTGATGGCTCCGAATTGCGGAGCAGTCTTGGTGACATTGGCTAACTGAAACGCGGATTCCTCGCGCAACGATGTGCGGATAACTTCCTCAGGCACTGGTTGCCTCCTTTAGTCTTGAAAACCTACTGTTGATTGCCCGTGCAGACGTACTCCGTAAATTGAGGATTCATCGCGAAGTGGATGGTGCAAGAGGGCAGACACTTGTGAGTATAACTGCTGCCCCTGGGTCCTAGCTTGAGTGTGGAGCGCCGGGCGGGAATTGAACCCGCGAGTACAGGTTTTGCAGACCTGCGCGTTTGCCACTTCGCCACTGGCGCTTATTGAACAGGAGCGGACAATCAGGATCTAGTTGCCGGGCCGTTTGGGAAGATTGAGACTGGAATCCCCTTTGCAGTTCAGTCCTCAGATTCCGATCAATACTTCCGAACGCTCCTGTCCACGCGATCTGACCAGGCGTGAATGCCTCCGGTCAGATTCCACACGTGAGTAAAGCCCGCATTGCGCAAAACCTGTGCTGCCTTGGCGCCACGGGGCCCCATCTTGCAGACAGTGACAATGTTCCGGTTTGCATCCAGCTCGTCGATCCGCTTGGCAAGCTCGGGAAGCGGAATCAGTTGTCCGCCGATGTTTGAAATCTCGTACTCGGACTCATCGCGCACGTCGAGTAGAAAAAGGTTCTCGCCTGCATCGAGCCGTTGCTTCAGTTCTTCCACTCGTATTTCTTGAACGCCCATTTCAGTCTCCGAATTTCAACTCAAAATAGAAAACCCACCTGCCAGTTCAATTTCTGGCGGTGGGTCATAATGAGGTGCCGGGTTGTAACTTACTCTACCCCAGCCATTTCCTCACGCCAGAAGACATGTGCACGCAACACATCCCTGCGCAACAACACGCTTCGGCCTTCATGGCGGTAAGAGTCTTCACTGGATTAATGTAGCACCAAAGCCCATCGAAGGCAAGAATTCAGCGATACAGTTTTCACGGGAGGGCGTTTATTCATACGAAAGTTGTAGGCAATTGGCCTCTACTCGGCAGGATTCAGCACCACGAATCCGCCTGAATGGCTGATATAGATTCTGTGGAAAATTGAGGCTGGCAGCAGGCCGACAGAATCGAATGCGACCGTCCGCCGGGACTGAACCACGTCCAGGCCGGGGATCATCGTCTTGCCAACCCGAATGGTGATATTGGACAGGATGGTGACTCCGTCCGCGGCGCTGGTGGTCGCTACGGATCCACTCCATGGCTGCGACGCCCAGGGCTGGAATTGATGAGCATTATGACCGGCGGGGAATAGTTCCGGTGTCTTTGCACCGGTATCCAACTGAAGCTGCACCGTCATCCCGCTCGGGTCCATGAGTTCGACTGGAATAAGAAGGCGGTTCGTAGTGGGAGAGCCGTTATATTGGCCTATCGTCTCGAATCGACATCGCTCTCCTGTGGGAGGTGCGCCTCCGAAGTGCAGTGAACGTTGTTTGTAGTCGATGAGAATGTCAAATCTGGAAAGAAAATCCTCGCCAAGAACGCCGCGAATCCCCGGGGCTAATGTTTTTTGCCGCGCCAGCTTATCTACGATTGCTCCCAGGCCGGACGACGAAACCCCGCCTAACCGTACATCCTCAAGTCGCACCAACTCATCTAGCCGCAGATGCAGAATCCCGGTGAGCGAAGCCTTGCCGACGACGGGAGCCTGCAACAGCCGTGCAAGTTCAGGGTCAATTACGGTCCGGGTGGTGCCCGTGTCCAGGAGAAAACTGAAAGGGCCGGAGCCATTCACCATCGTTTGAACGACAATCAGATATCCGTCGCGCAATCGGAACCTGACGATCTCGCCTGCTTGCTTCACTTGCGCGGCAAGCGCCTCAGGAAGAACAACCACGAGCACGAGAAGAAGAAAGCATGCAACCAGTCGACATCGGCCAAAAAGACTACATCGATCCGGGTGACAACATCGATCTGGCAGCAGGCGGGCCGTCAGCATCGTGACCTTCCCATCGGCTTCGCGCTCAATTCTCTCGAGCGTTCACTGTCCCAGAAATGTACTTCTTGTCATGGGACATTGTCCACAAAAAGAAATCTAGCTGCCAATTGGCCCGGATTCTGTGCCGCCGGTCACTCCTTTTCTTCACTTAAACGAGCGGAATCCTCTAATTCTTCTGGCCTCCAGTGCTCCCAGATGCGGCGGGGCCGCGCTGAATGATCTGATCCCCGGCCAACCGCCTCTAAACCGGTAACTTAGCTTCTGCCGGGAACCTGAGCGAGTTGTCCATGCTTCGATAGAGAGCCTCCACAGCATTGAGCAACGCGACCACTTCTGCCTCCAGTTGGTTAAGGGCATCTGTGTTCTTCTCCCGGGCACTGGCGATCACCTTCTCAAAGCGGCCGTCGATTAGCCCAGATTGGATGAAGTCCCTGGCGAAGTTCTCAAATACAGCGGCATCGGTTTGCGCCTCAATGCCCCTTGTAATCAGCAATGCGCGAGCAGTGCGGAGCGTAATGGCATAGAGTGCTTCCTCGCTCTCCAAATCGCCCGAGCGAAGCTCTTCCAGCAACTGCCTCGCGCCGTTGAGATCGACCTCGATCAGATCGAAGAGTCCCGCCGAGCACTCGCCCACGCCCCTCCCTACCAGCGAGAAGGTCTCCTTGGATCCCCAGTCGTGGTAGTAGCTCGCGTCATCACTGTAAGTTGGAATACCACGGAAGCGGCCGGCAATCTCCCGGATATCCTTCGCACCTTCGCCGTCTACGTATGCGGCAAAGGATGGGTGGTCATTCTTCTTCAGGATCCAGAGCTTCAAGACCTCATGGACAAACTCGGGAAGATCGCGCGCGCTCACGCGATCGATCTGTCCTGCCAGGCGCGCCTCGCCGGCGCCAATCTCCGCTCCGGCAACAACCATATAGGCCGGGAACATATGTTGCCCGTTGCGGCCGACATTGCCGAAGAAACCAAGGTCGGCGAGCATGTGTTGTCCGCAGGTATTCGGGCAGCCCGACAGATTCAGCCGGAAATCGGGAATCTGGTCGAGATCAAGGGTTGAGTTTTTCAGCCGCTCCACGGTTGTGGACAAGGCGCCCTTGGGAAGGCAGATGCCGAGCTTGCAGGTATCCGCACCGGTACAGGCGATCGAATTGCCTGCAAGGCGCGGGCCAGCAGAAAGCGCCGTAACCTCGCGAACCAGGTGATAGACATTAGCCAGATAACTCTTTGGGATATTGCGAAGCCGGAGGTTCTGGCCGAAGTTAGCGCGCAGAACATCGCTTCTGAAGGGCTCAAGGAAATTCGCGATTCGAAGGGCAGACGCGTTGCTCAGATTGCCAAGGAGAATCGGAATCCGAATAGAGACCAACCCGGAATCTCTCTGATTCTCGACATAGCGATCCTTCCACCGATAAAACTCCGGAGACCAATCATGCTCCGGGACAAACGGCGGGAGTTCGCTGGATTGCGGCACATCCTCGATGACCAGTGGCTCCGGGTGTTCGCTGCGGACCAGTCGTAGTTCCTCCTCATAAAGATCGCGGAAGCGGTTCTGGCCGAGAGTCTTCCACAAGAACCGGAGACGCGCTGCATGGCGATTCTTGCGGTTGCCGTGTTTGTCAAAGAAGCGCTTGACGGCGCTGGTCACGACATACACATCCTCGGCGGGAATGAATTCGTGCAGATGATGCCCGACCTCCGGCTTGGCGCCCATCCCTCCGGCAACATAAACTTGGAATCCTTTCTCCGTCTCACGAATCTGCGCCACGAACCCCAGGTCATTGAACTCGGCGTATGCGCTATCGGAAGGCGAATTGGAGAAAGCGATCTTGAACTTGCGCGGGAGCAGCCACGAATCCGGTTCTGCCATCAATCTGCTCGTAAGCGCGAAAGCATATGGACTCGGATCGAATACTTCATCGATGCCGACACCCGCATCCGGAGACACGAGAATGTTGCGCACTGTATTGCCGCCGCCCCCGCGGGTAGCCAGGCCCGCCGCGAGCAGTTCCCGCATGACGGTCACGACATTCTCCAGCGCAACCGTGTGAATCTGAAACTCCTGGCGAGTCGTAATATGGATTGCGTCGCTCCCGTAACGCGAGGAAATCTCCGCGATAGATCGCAATTGCGTCGGGGTGAGCGCGCCCCCGGTTGTCCTAATGCGTACCATATAAGTCCCGTCCTGGCGCTGCTCGTAGCAGCCGAAAGGAACGCGGCGCACTTTTAGCGATGCGGCATCGATCTCACCTCTCTGGTAGCGCGCAATGTAGGAATCTAATTCTTCAAGCTCGGTTTGAAGCGTGTCCGGAATTCTATAGAACATAGTTACATTCTCCTGAGAGAGACGGCGCTCGCCCGGCATTGTTCCATGCGGAGCGAGCGCGGTTAGAGCAGAGGCCAACGCGGCACACCTATTGATTATTGCTGCCCTTGGTTACATCTCTCCATTGTTCGATAAGCGACTTAGAGCCATTGGTGCGATGAATTCGTCCATTGAACACGTCGTCCCATGTGATGTAGGGGTAGAGATTGTGTTCTTTGGCCTGCTCCTCGAATTCAGCCTTCAGTTGAGTCAATTTCTCAGGGTACTTCTGGGCCAGGTCGATGCGCTCGGTAGGGTCGTCTTTCAGGTTGTAAAGCTCCCAGGCATTTTCATCAAATGGCTGCGCACTGGCGGCATTTCCAGTGATAAAGCTGCTTGGGTAAGCCAGTTCGGCCTTCCATCCGTTGTCGTAGATCGACCGCGAGCCGAAGATGTAGTAATACTGCACCGTGTGATGCCACGGAGCGTTGGCATCGTTGATGGAATCGGCGAAGGAGAAACCCTCGATGGGCTGCTGCTTGATCCCCCTGATCTCCGAAGGCGCCTTGATGCCCACGAGATCGAGGGTGGTGGGAAGAAGATCGATAACATGGCTGTACTGAGGGCGAATTCCGCCTTTGTCCTTGATACCTTTAGGCCAAAAGACGATAAGTGGATTGTGCGTGCCGCCTTCGCTGTTGGCGTCCTGCTTCCAGAACTTGAAAGGAGTGTCGCAGGCCTGCGCCCAGCCCAGCGGGTAATTCCCGTTGGTGGCATTGGGCGTGCCTATCTCTCCAATCTTGTTCAGGTTGTAGTCGATATTTGCCTGTTCCGACGCGGGCCTCGCCAATAAACTCTGATCGACGGTTCCGTCCAAAGTGCCTTCTTTGCTGGCTCCATTGTCACCGATCGAAATGAAGATCAGGGTATTGTCGAGTTGTCCGATCTCCTTCAGGTGATTGACTAGGCGGCCGATCTCAAAGTCCGTGTAAGTCAGATAGCCCGCATACACTTCCATGAAACGCGCATAGAGTTTCTGTTGTTCCGGCGTCAGGGAATCCCAAGCCTTGATGTTTGGATTACGATCGGGCAACACGGCGTTGGCCGGGATGACGCCGAGTTGCTTCTGGCGTTGGAAGACTTTCTCACGGAAAACGTCCCAACCCTCGTCGAATTTGCCTTTGTATTGATCGCTCCAGTATTTGTCCACCTGGTGCGGAGCATGGGTGGCGCCGGGCGCGTAGTAAAGGAAGAAGGGCTTGTTAGGCGCGACCTTCTCCTGACGGTCGATGTAGAAGATCGCCTTGTCGGTGATCTGATCGCTCAGGTGACGGCCGTCAGGACGGACGTGAGCCTGATCCTCCACCAGGTCGGGATGATACTGGTCCGTCTGCGAACCGAGGAAGCCAAAGAAGTGATCGAAGCCCTTTCCGGTTGGCCAATGATTGAAAGGGCCGGCGTCGGTCGCTTCTTCGTCCGGCGTTATGCCATACTTGCCAACCGCAAAGGTGTTGTATCCGTTGTCGCGCAGGATCTCGGCGATCGTACCGGCCGTGGCAGGCACGCGGCCGTCCCATCCGGGGAAGCCGGCGGACATCACCGTGTGCGAAAATCCGGACTCGTGCACGGATGCGCTGTTACGCCCAGTCAGGAGCGCGGAGCGGGTGGGAGCGCAGATTGCCGTCGTATGGAAGTTCGTATAGCGCAAACCATTGGCGGCAAGGCTGTCGAAAGTCGGAGTCTGGATAAGCCCACCGAATGTGCCGGCAGCGCCATAGCCTACATCATCGATCAGAATCCACACCACGTTCGGGGCGCCGGCAGGCGCTTTCACGGGCTCCGGCCACCATTCTCTTGACTCGGCGAGGGTCCTACCAACGACGCCTTGATACGGCTGCGCGTCTTGAGCCTGCATAGGTAGTCTCGCGCTCATCGCAAGAATCAGCGTCGAAGTCAACGCCTTCATTTTGCTGTTCTCTTTCATTGAATTCTCCTGTTGGTTTAAGTCATTCAGAGACGACTCGGATAAAAATTGTTGACCTGCCCTTCGATGTTCCGTTGCCGACGCAGTATAAGCGGCGAAGGGAAGGATGAATACTTTGACTGACGCCGGACGGCTAGCCCGGCGAGGACCAGCCGGCCGAGTATGCTGAACGCGGTAAAGCCAAAACCAGGCGGCAATGTCACCTGTTGGTACTGCTCTGTGCCTGCTCCTTTTGCCGATCGAGATACCACTGGGGCAGGTAAGTATGGTGAGTTCGCCCCGCATACAGATCGTCGAAGGTAATGTAGGGGTAGAGGTGATGTTCTTTGGCCTGCTCTTCGAATTCGGCCTTCAACTGCGCCAGCTTGTCCGGATACTTTTGAGCCAAATCGATGCGTTCAGTCGGATCGTCGTTCAGGTTGTAGAGTTCCCAAGCGTTTTCATCAAGTGGCGGGTTGGTGAGCACGTGTTTGGTCTCGACGTCGTTGGGATACGCGAGTTCGGCCTTCCACCCGTTGTCGTAGATCGACCGCGAGCCAAAGATATAGTAATACTGCAACGTGTGATGCCAGGGAGCCTTGGCATCGTTGATCGAGTCGGCGAAGGAAAAGCCTTCAATCGGCTGCTGCTTGATGCCGCGAATCTCTTCAGGCGCCTTGACGCCAACCAGATCAAGCGTGGTGGGTAGTAGATCGATCACATGGCTGTATTGGGTGCGAATGCCGCCCTTGTCCTTGATCCCCTTCGGCCAGTAGACGATGAGCGGATTGTGCGTTCCGCCTTCGCTGTTGGCATCGGATTTCCAGTACTTGAACGGAGTGTCGGCGGCCTGCGCCCAGCCCAGCGGATAGTTGCCGTTCTTAGATTCGGGCGTGCCGATCTTGTCGATGTTAGCCAGGTTATAGGCGACATTTTCTTCCTCGGTTATCGGCTTCCGGATACTGGAACGATCGATCGTGCCTTCTTCCGATCCTTCCTTGCTGGCGCCGTTATCGCCGATGGAGATGAAGATTAGCGTGTTGTCGAGCTGGCCCGTCTCCTTCAGGTGATCGATCAGGCGGCCGACTTCAAAATCCGTGTACGTCAGATAGCCCGCATACACTTCCATGAAGCGCGCATAAAGGTTCTTCTGGTCCGGCGTCAGCGAGTCCCAGGCCTTGACGTTCGGGTTCCGATCGGGGAGTGTCGCATTGGCAGGAATCACGCCAAGTTTTTTCTGATTCTCAAAGACCTTCTCGCGAAAGACGTCCCAGCCCTCGTCGAACTTTCCCTTGTATTGATCGCTCCAGTATTTGTCGACCATGTGCGGAGCATGCGTAGCGGCAGGCGCGTAATAGAGGAAGAACGGCTTGTCCGGCGCGGCCTTCTTCTGGCGATCGATATAGAAGATCGCCTTGTCGGTGATCTGATCGCTAAGGTGACGGCCATCGGGAGTCACGTGCGCCTGATCCTCTACCAGGTCCGGCTTGTATTGGTCGGTTTGCGATCCCAGGAATCCGAAGAAATGGTCAAAGCCCTTGCCGGTCGGCCAGTGATCGAATGGACCGGCGTCGGTCCCCTCGTCGTTAGGCGTTATGCCATACTTGCCCACCGCAAAGGTGTTGTAGCCGTTGTCGCGCAGGATCTCGGCGATAGTGCCGGCCGTCGAAGGCACCCGGCCATCCCAGCCGGGGAAACCGGCGGACGAAGTTACATCCGAGAATCCAGATTCATGCACGGACGCGCTGTTGCGGCCGGTCAACAGCGCCGAGCGGGTCGGCGCGCAGATGGCGCATGTATGGAAGTTGATATAGCGCAAACCATTGTTGGCCAGAGCGTCGAACGTGGGAGTCTGGATGAGCCCGCCGAATGTTCCGGCAGCGCCGTAGCCAACGTCGTCGATCAGAATCCACACAACGTTCGGCGCGCCGGCGGGCGCTTTCACGGGCTCCGGCCACCATTCCTTCGACTCCGCGAGGGTTCTGCCAACGACCCCCTGATAGGGTTTTGCCTCCTGGGCATGCAGTGAGAGCTTGGCGCCCACCGCAAGGACTAACGTTGACGTCAATGCCTTGAAAATGCGTTTCTCATTCATAGAAATCTCCTTGATCTGGATCATCTTCAGATAACTCGGTTGATAAGTCGCTTGCCAGCCGCCTCAATCGCGCTCCGGGCCGCATGGTGTCCGGAGCGCGAGAAACGATCTGGCGGCGCCGGCTCACTTCAGATCGACGGTCACCTTTTCAATCTCTCCCGTGAAGCGATAGGGAGATCTGTATTCGAGGCTCACAGGCGAACCGAGATCGCTGCCCACGTCGAGGGTTTCTCCGGCGGCGTAAACGCTAGAGAACTGCGCCTGGCCGGCCGGAGCACCGTTGATCGAGAGGCGAACCGAGCCGGAGACCGGGCCGCGGCCGGAGAAAGCCGGAGAGCCGACCGACGGCGCGGCGCCGACCGCAGCCGGCTCGGGCGTGACCACGAGTTCGATGTGCTGGAGCCCGGGGCGAAGGGTCTGGGTAGCGACGAGTTGATCGCTGTGATCGTTAGAGACGTTGACTTCGTAGTAAACGTGGTTGTTTTTGACAAACAGGCTGAGGCCGCCGAGCTCGCCGCCTTCGGCGAGGATAACGCCCTCGGCGCCGTCCGGAGGAACAATCACATCGGCATCGATGGTGTAGGCGTGACCGAAGAAGCCGGGCGCAAACCGCAGAGGCACCCTCTCGTCGCCGGAGCGGAAGACGAACGAGGTCTTGTCGCGCTGGGTGGCATCGAGTGGCGAGGAACGGGCAGGCAGAATCGGGTAAGCGTGGTTGCGCGTCGCCTCTTCGTCGAATACCGTGATCAGCTCCTTGAGTTTCTCAGGATACTTATCGGCGAGGTTATGTGCCTGGCTGAAGTCATCGTTCAGGTTATAAAGCTCCCAGGGGTGGACGTCGATGTCCTTGTCGGACTTGGCGGCGTAGAAGTCAGGCTCCCAGGTTGAGTGGAGGCGATTGCCGGCCCACCATCCATCCTTGTAAATGCCGCGGTTGCCGCTGGTGGTGAAGTACTGGAAGGTGTGACGAGTAGGGGCGTCCGGGTTATCGAAGGTGTAAGTCAGACTCTTGCCTTCGAGGGGAATCTGCTTGACACCATCGACTTCGTCGGGGAACTTGATGCCGGCAATGTCGTAGATGGTTGGGGCGATGTCGTTGACGTGGGAAAACTGACCGCGCAAGCCGGGCTTGATATGACCCGGCCAGTTGACAATCAGCGGGTCGGTTGTGCCGCCCAGGTGCGAAGCGTCCTGCTTGGTGCCGACAAAGGGCGAGTTGAGCGCCCAGGCCCATGAGGCCGCGTAGTGATTCATATAGAGTTCGCTGCCGAGAAGTTCGGCAATGTCGTTGCGTTCTTCGATCGTTTTGGGCTTGCCGTTCACATTGCGGGCGTCGTGGCCTTCAATGCCGCCTTCGGCGCTGGCGCCGTTATCTCCGATGATGGCGAACACAAGTGTGTTGTCGGTCTTGCCCTCTTCGCGGATGGCGTCGAGCAAGCGGCCAACTTCGTAATCGGTCTGCTCCAGGAAGCCCGCATAGACTTCGGCTTGGTGGGCAAGTAGCTTCTTCTGATCGTCGGTGAGCGAGTCCCAGGCCGGCAGGCCGTCGGGCCGCGGCGTAAACTCGGCGTTGGCAGGAATCAGGCCCTCAGCCTTCTGCCGGTCGAAGGTTTCCTTGCGGACAACATCCCAGCCGCGGTCGAAGCGTCCGCGGTAGTGTTCGACCCATTGCTGGGGAACCTGGTGCGGCTCGTGGGTGGCGCCGGTTGCGAAGTAAATGAAAAAGGGCTTGTCGTTGGCAACGGCGTCATGTTGATGCAGCCATTGAATGGCGTGGTCGGCTATGTCGGTGGTGAAGTGGTAGCCGTCCTTGGGAGTCTTCGAGGGCTCAACCGGCGTGGTGTCGTTGAAGATGCGCGGATAGTATTGATCGTCGGCGGCCTGATTGAAGCCGTAGAAGTGTTCGAAACCGAGACCCGTGGGCCAATGATTGAACGGGCCGGCGGGGCTGACCTCCCACATAGGCGTGTTGTGCCACTTACCATACGCTGAGGTGCTATAGCCGTTCTCTTTAAGTACTTCGGCAATCGTGGCTGCGCTCTTGGGCAGCACAGTGTTGTAACCCGGAAAGGGCGCCGACCACTCTGCGATGGAACCGAAGCCGACCTCGTGGTTATTCCGGCCGGTAAGCAGCGCCGCTCGCGTCGGCGAGCAGAGCGCGTTCATGTGAAAGCTGTTGTAGCGCAGGCCGGTGTCGGCCAGCCGCTCGAAGTTCGGAGTATAGATGGGGCCGCCGAACGCGCTGCTGGCGCCAAAGCCGACGTCGTCAATCAAAATGACAACAACGTTGGGCGCATTGGCAGGAGCCTTGGGCGGCTCGGGCCACGACTGCGGCGGCGCTTCGTGCACTGGCGCAGTCGGCCAGCCTGGCCTTGCTTCCGTGTCCTGGGCTCTGGCGGGCAGCCACGAGTTAAAGGCCACTGCTCCACTGAGCATCAACCCCACTTGTTGCGAGATCTTCATGATCTGTCTCCATTTCTCTTTTGTCCGGGTAGGTTCAGAGAACATGCCAGCCCGCGCACATTCGCTCGATTGCGCGATCGCGGCAGTCCCATCGATGAGCTATGCAGGAGTCAACAACAACACTTGCTACACAAGGGCAGGCGCATTCCGGCCCTCCCTTAAGGCAGCGCTGGCGCGCTGCCGTCTGCCGGCCCGCACCCACTCCATCACCCGCGCAGGCGCTCTGTTCTGCTTCAGCTCTTCCGCCATGAAGCGCATATACGGATCGATGTGATGGAAGAAATGCTTGTAGCCGGCGCAGAGATAGTTGAGCCCGTACTCACCAGATGCAGTGGTCGTAAATCGGTGCTTGGGGCACTCGCCATTGCAGGCAAAACGCACATCGCACTGACGGCAATCGGATGGAAGCGCAAACTCCTTCGCATTGCCAAAGCGCGTTTGCTGCGGTAGGCTCACCAGGCTCGATAAATGCTTCTGCATGATGTTTCCCAGTTTGTTGTCCGGATAAACGAAATGGTCGCAAGAGTACACATCGCCATTGTGTTCGACAGCCAGTGCGCTGCCGCAGGTGGGTTTGAAGACGCAGAGGGATTGCGGCACGCCATACCACGACTCCAGCGCAACGTCGAAGACCTGCACGTAGACCCGGCCCACATCCTGGATCACCCAATCATCGAAGACTTGCTGCAAAAATCTACCGAATTGCAGCGGCTCGACCGACCACTCGGAGACGACAGACTCCTGCCGCGAATACGGCTTCAACAAAACAAGTCCATTCGGGTCGGGCTCCTTGGCCAACTGCTCAACGATGGGAATGAATTGCAGATACGTGCTGCCGATTTCTTTGAGGAAGCGATAGACCTCATGCGCACGATAGGAGTTCAGGCGATTGATAACGGTGAGCGTGTTGAACTCGACACCATGTTTCTTGAGAATGCCGAGGCCGCGCATCACGCGGGCGAAGGTTGGCTGGCCTCCTTTGTCTACGCGATACGCATCGTGAACATCCTCCGGCCCATCGACGGAAAGGCCGATCAAGAATTTGTTGCGCGCCAGGAACTCGCCCCAGGCATCGTCGAGCAGCGTGCCGTTCGTTTGAAATGCGTTGTCGATGGTCTTGCCGTTCGCATATTGTCTCTGCAGCTCAACGACGCGCCCGAAGAACGGCATCCCCAGCAGCGTCGGTTCGCCGCCCTGCCACGCAAAGCTGACCTGCTCGTCGGGCTGCGATTGAATGTACTGGCGAATGTAGGCTTCGAGCACATCGTCGGCCATGCGGAATTCGCGCCCGCTGCCCGGGTAGAGATTCTCCTTCTCCAGGTAGTAGCAGTAGGTGCAATTGAGATTGCAAATAGGGCCGTGAGGCTTGGCCATGATGTGAAATGGCTTCATCGAACTGCAGCTCTCTTCCTGAATCGCAATTTGGGCACGTGCCCAATCAAAAAGCCCACGAGACAGAGGCTCGTGGGCCGGGACTGCGAAGAATCAGGGGATGCCGATCGTCTAAGACCGCATCATTGCCGCTTGCCCACGAGGTTGCTCGACTGTCGATAGATCGACAGGGCAACAACAACCGCGGGATATGAAGCCAGCATGCATTGAAAGTCGAATCCTTTGCTCTTACATTCCCGCCAGGCGCAGGAATCGATTCCCGCGGCGAGAACTGACTCGATGATGCATGGCGATCGAAAAACTGTCAAGAGATCGGCGATGATTTTTATATCTGCCTGCAAAAAATCATGAGTCGCGCTTGACATGAATTCGACTTTATGGCCCAATACATGACAAGTGCAGAAGCCGAAATCCATTCCGGCAACACTCGTTTCCGCTTCCGAGCTGGCTCTCCGTCGCTCGTGTTGTTGTTGACCCTCTGCATTTTCTCTCGCTCAATCCATCGCTGAAAGTTTGGCCGCGTACCCGCAGCCGTGTCCGGCTAAGGTCTTCATTTACCTGGCATTGTGCTTGTATGGGACGCGTGACCGGCACTCGATCATTCGGCGCCTGTCATTCGATTGCAGCCTGAATCAATGGCTCGAGACATCCCTGACTTCAACGGAAGGAAAGCTATCCGTGACTAAAACACCGCGACTCGCCGGCAAAGGTTCCCATTGTTGTCGCATCCCTCAATTCCCTGAGCAGGATGCGCTTTTCGTCGTGGGCAAGTGCATCGTACCCATTTAATAGCAGTGCGCGAAGCGTGCATCGCGATGGCCCACGACGAATGTCGTGGGCCATTTCACTTTGCGATCGAGATCGATCGCCCTTGGAGGCAGTTATGAACGCTGTACACTTCTCAATTCGCAACTTCGTAAAGCAGAACCTTCACGCCTTGCTGGCAGCCCTGTTCGTTTTCGCGGCAGTGTCGGCAGTGCCGGCGCAGATTGTCGAAACCGGAGTCATTACGGGCGTTGTGAAGGATAACTCGGGTGCCGTCGTGGTGAAGGCTCACGTAACCGTGCGCAACACCGATACGGGACTGTCGAGCAACACAAGCACCGATGCGCAAGGCCTCTATGTTTCGCCGCCGTTGAACCCGGGCAATTACGACATTGAGGTCGATGTTCCGGGCTTCACGAAGGTGGTCGAGCATGTAAGGCTCGAGGTGGGCCAGCGCGCAACCGCCGACATTGCTCTGGCTGTCGGCGCCAACGCGGAAACCATCGAAGTCCAGGATACGGGCGCCGTATTGGATACGGAGAGTTCGTCGGTCTCCAATCTCCGCACCGAAGAAGCCGTCCGGGATCTGCCTCTCAACGGCCGCAATTTCAATGAGCTCTTTAGCCTGGGCGCGGGCGTTATCCCGACGACACTCCAATCCGTGAGCATTCCCTATACGCAGCAGCGCGGCCCCTCGTGGTTTGCCATCAACGGCTCTCGCTATCAGGAAAATCGCACGCTTGTGGACGGAATTGGCGACAACGAAAACCATAACAGCATGACGGCGGTCTTTCCGCCCATCGACGCCATTCAGGAGTTCTCGGAAGAGACCAACGACGCCGACGCCCGCTACGGCCGCAGCAGCGGCGGCACCATCAACGTGGTCCTCAAGTCCGGCTCCGACAAGTATCACGGCGACGCATTCGAGTTTCTGCGCAACACCGCTCTGGATGCCAGAAACGATTTCAATATTGCAACTCCAGGACCGACAGGAGAGAAAGCCCCTCTGCGGCAAAACGAGTTTGGCGTCACCTTCGGCGGACCGGTCTTTTGGAAGCAGGCCAACCCCAAGACCTTCTTCTTTGCCGACTATGCCGGAAAGCGTTTCGCCCAGGGCCAGACGAATGTGGAGAGCGTGCCAGTTGTCAATGTCACACCGGCGGGCTATGACTTCTCCGCGTATTCAGCCGCTATCAAGAACCCATCAACACATGTTGCGTATGCCAACAATTTCGTTCCAATCAACGATCCGCTGATCGATCCAACCGGCGCGAATATTCTGAAGTTCTATCAGAAATATGCGCAGCCGAATCATGGGAGCGCGAATGCGACCGCCAACAATTTCTTCTACGGCCCGTTATTGATCATCAACGAAGACGACTTCGATGTGAAGATCGACCGCAAGTTTACCGAGAGAGACAGCGCCTTTCTTCGCTATAGTCAGGGCCATGACATTTTCTCCCAGCCCGGCATCCTGCCTACCCCACTGGTGGGCGACGTCATCTGCGGGCCCGCAACGGACCCTGCGCATCAGGCTGTGCTCAGCGAAACGCACGTCTTCTCGCCCACTATCGTCAACACGGCGCGCTACGGCTGGACTCGCTTCTTTGTCTACGCCAAGAACTGGGACGCCAACGTGGCGATTAATGGCCAAGATGTTCCCACCTATCTCGGCATTCCAGGCGTAGATATTCCCGGCAACGCCCTGTCTGTTGGATTGCCGGTGATGACCTTTACCGGCTACACGGCGCTCGGCGATGCGGGCAACAGTCCCACGAACATCGGAACCAACAATTACCAATGGGACGACGATCTCACTCTGGTGCGCGGCAAGCACTCGCTGGATCTCGGCTTCGATCTGATCCGTCTCG
>Ga0181521_10003757_pt1 | contig 17694 bp, 21 predicted proteins | sample PEATcosm2014_Bin_32_FD_119764 | JGI IMG/M metagenome (GOLD analysis project Ga0181521, IMG submission 119764) | Peatland microbial communities from MTU Mesocosm Facility, Houghton, MI, USA - PEATcosm2014_Bin02_60_metaG | ecosystem: Environmental > Terrestrial > Soil > Wetlands > Peat | place... | reverse complement strand
GCCGGTCAATCCCGATCGCGGCGGCGCGCGACCAGGAGTTAGTGCTGGTGCACGGCTTTGAGGAGCTGCAGCCTGGAGATCGCGTCTTGATAATTGTCCCGCTCGCGCCGTTGCACGACGCCAGGGAAACGCCTGCAGAAGTAACCGAGCCGGCTTTCAACGGGTGAGCGTCCCTCGCGGCGATCAGATCGTTCTGCTGACGGCCCGAAACCGCTTATGGAACGTCGTCCATGGCATCGCTGAGGTGTCGACCGAGTGCTCTCGTTTCACGGAAAATTATCTGCGTTCCACGGGTAGCAAGGCTAACGCGTCGCGCTTAAGGGTCTGCCGTTCCCTGAGGAACGAGTTGGGGCGGAATCGGGCTCGACCTTAATGGGGGCCCGTTCCACGGGGATTTGCTTGGAATGAGTCCGAGGTGATCCGCCGGCTCGACCCGGTAAAGTTCAGCTGGTTAGTGGGCGGGCTGATCTTCCTGAGCGGGGTCGCGCTACTGGTGAAATAGGCGCATGCCGTCATGCGGCCGGTGGTGTTTCAGTTTGAATTTCCGATTTCAGCGCGACGTCGCCGTTGCCGGACCGTTTGGCGAAGGTCGCTTAATGGAACGGACAGCAGCCAATCACAGTTTGGCGGAGCACCGGCGGCGAAATTGTGCGGTGCCCGTGAGAACAATTCTGGAGGCCATATTGGAGCAGCCCGATGGTCGGAGACCCAGGCGAATGCTCGGTCGCCGGCGCCCTGCTGTTCGTGGACGGCGGTATGACGGCGCTGAGAGCAGTATGCGAGGCTGGTCGACGAGTGAGTGACAGGCATTGGCCTGCGCCGAGAAGATTACTGCACACACTTGCCACATCGCCGACGTCCCCGCCGGAGCTTGCTGCTACAACCGCGCTGCGAAGGTCATAGCGCATCAGGCTGCTGCACAGGCTTACCCTGGCGCAGCATGTTGATGCCGACTAGTACCGCCGGCACGGCGCAGACCATCCAACTGGCGCGATAGTCAGCGGTCAGCCTGAGCAGTAACGAAAAGACCGCGGGGGTCGCCAGCGCACCGATCTGGCCGAATGACAGCACCCCACCGGTCACCGCGCCCACTCGTCCCGGCGGCGCCAGACGCGCGGCTTCCGACAGTGTGATGCCGTGCCAGGACATCGCCGTGGCGCTGACCACCATCGTCACCGCGCCGATCGCCAGCAACGGCCAATGCGGCGTAGAAGCGCCAAGCAGCGCAATGCTGACGGCCATGCCGAAGGCCAAGCCGCCCAGGACGAAGTGCGGCGCGACATAGAAGCCGCCGACCCAGGCCCATAAAATGCGGCCCGGCAACGCCACCGCAATGACGGTCGAATACACCGATCCAGCTACGATCAGCGGATGGCCCTGTGCGGTCATGTAGGTGACGAAATACGCGACAAACACGGCCTGCGTGCCGTTGAACGCAAAGCAAGCGAACGACAGGGAGCGCAGCTCGCGGACCGCCAGGACAGCAGTGATCGTGGTGCGCAAATCCGATAGGCGGATCGGATGCCTGGGCAATGGTTCAGTATCGAGCCGGCCACGTAATGGCTGGAGCAGCAGCGCGACAGCCCAGCACAGCGCCGCGCTTGCCAGCATCGTGCCACGCCAGCCGAACGATTGTGCGGTCACGGGACCAAGATAGCCGGTAAGCAGAATGCCTGCCGGGATCGCGCACTGGGCAATGGAGAAGGCAAATGGCGCGTAGCGTCTGACGGACCAGCGCCCCAGCAACTGGGAACTGGCCGGGGTTGCAACCGCAGCAACGCCGTTTCCAATCAAGGCCGACAGGACGAAGCCGACGGCACCGCCGAGCACCGCTGCCGCCAAACCGGCGCCTGTAAAGAGCAGGGCGAACTGGCTCATGCGAATAGCGCCGTGCCGGATGATGAAGCCGCCCGACCCCAACTGGCCGATCAACCCGGCAAAGGCAGTCAACGAGAAATAGACCCCGACCCACGCGGCATCGGCATGCAGTTCCGCGATGATCAACGGCGCAAGCACCGCCGGCAGCGCCCGGGCGATCGAGCCGCAGGTTTGTTGCAGAAACATCGCCGTGACCGCGACCAGCATATGGGGCAATTGAACGCTTCCTCCAGACGAGTCTGTTCTAACCGTCGGCGTGCCTACCATTCACTTGGTAGTCGTTTTAGCTCCCGGGTCGGCGCAGAGACGGCCAGTGCCTGGGCGCAGCAGAGCGATGAGCGTTGCCTGGTTCCGTCATTGCCGAGCGACGGCCCGGCCCCCCGGGAGCGCAACGTCTTGGCCCTCAAGCGGGGCCCCATGATCGATAGATACCCTCATTCGAACTTAAGCCGAGAGGATAAGAGAGGAACGGGGTCGAGAGAAGATTAGAGGCTCACCGCCTCCGCACCGCATCCCCCATCCGTGTAACAATCTCCCTCAGTATAGCCGCCGGCGTCGCGAAATTCAGCCGCGCGAACCCCGCGTAATCAGCACCAAACGTTTCGCCGAAATTCAGTCCAACCCTCGCCTGATCCAGAAAGAACTGCCCGGCCGGGCACGGCAATTCCAGCGCCCGGCAATCAAGCCACGCCAGATAGGTCGCCTCCGGCACCCGCATCGTCACGGCCGGAAGCTCGGCAGCGAGCGTCGCCGCCAGCCAATCGCGATTCGCACGCAACTGCGCGAGGATCTCATCCAGCCACGGCTGACCGTCATCCCACGCTGCGACCGTTGCATCGACCCCGGTCACCCCCGGGGAGCCAAGCAACCGCGACGGGATGCGCTGCCCAAACCGATCCTTCAGCGCGGGCGCGCCAAAATGCATGACGGCGCAGCGCAAAGCGGGGATGTTAGAACTCTTGGTCGCCGAGGTGATGGTGATCGTGCGCGCCGCGATCTCCGGATGCAGCGATGCGAGCGGAATATGCTTGTTGCCAGGGTAGACGATGTCCGCGTGGATCTCGTCGGACACTACCACCAGGTCATGCCGGATCACGAAGTCCGCCACCCCCTCCAGTTCGGCCCGGCTGAAGGCGCGCCCGGTGGGGTTCTGCGGATGGCAAAATATCAGCATGCGCAGGCGGCGATCGGGGGCTGCTTCATAGCCGCCAAGGTCGAGCACCCACTGCGTGCCGTCATCGCGCATCGGGTTGGCGATTAGGCGGCGGCCGGTGTCCTCGATGGCGCGCATGAAAGGCGGATAAGAGGGTAGCTGTAATAGGATCGCGTCGCCCGGTTCGCTGAAGGCCATGACGGAGGAGAAGCTGGCCTGCACCAGATCGCCGATCGCGACTGTGTCGGCCGGATCGGTGTGCCAGCCGAAGCGCCGCTCCATACGGCGAACGAAGGCCGCAGCCAGCACACCGTCGCGTGCGGCATAGCCGTACTCCTGGTCTCGCGTCAGTCGCGCCAGCGCGGCGGTGATCGAGGGTGCGACGCCGAAATCCATGTCTGCGACCCACGCCGGCAGTACGTCGGGTGGAAACTTGTGCCACTTGTTGGTGCGCCGCGCGCGCAACGTGGCGAGGTCGAAGTCGGTGGCTCCGGTCATTCTCATGCGTTCTTCTCTCCACTCGCGCGCGCGGCTCAAAGACGGCGGGGATCGGCAGAGTTATCACCCGGTTACAACGCCTCCACATCATGAATTCGAATCGTGGATGACCGCTCCCTCCGCCAGGCCGTCCGACCGCTTACGGCGCACAGACGCCAATGCGCACGGAGACGGAGTGATCCGCGGTCCCGCTCATCCCTGGTGCGCCCGGCAATGGCCCTCGCTGGCTGAGCCAGTAATCGCAGCGTCGTCATCAACAGGCCGATCCCACGAGGCTCGATCAGCACCTGGCGGGTGCCGGCGGCGATGGCGATGGGGATGATGGTGGCGACCAATAATGGCTTCATAGAATGTGCTGGTGGACGAAGTCGCAGGTCGCCTGGACGCGGCCCCAACCAAGCGGCGTCTTGCCGAACAGCGACCAGGCGATATCGGCAAGCCGCTCGGTCTCGCAATAGCGGCTGCCGAGCAGGAACATCATCGCGTCGTCGGGCAGGTCCGGGATCGTGTGTTGAACCGCGGCGAGCGCCACGGGATCGGGCTCGCCGGTGTCGTTGACGATCCCCCTCGCGGAGAGCCGGGTACGTCCCGCCGGCACGACGATCCGCGAGCACCAATTACCGAAGCTGTCGTGGTAGGCGTGGATCGGGAGCGGCGGATCGGCGACAAGCCGATCCATCACCACCAAATCCGCCGCCCGCGTGTGGTGGACGGTTAGCATCAGCACCATCGGGGTCGGCTGCGGACAATCGTAAATAAGCTCGTAGCCGATCCGAATTTGCATCCTGGCCCTCGCGCGCCTTGCCGGCGACTGCGTCAACACCGGCCCGGCAAAACCCTCCCGGCTATTGTCCTGCTCAGCTCTGCAAGTCGTGCGCCTCTGCAAGTCGTGCGCCGCCGCTGCTCTGGGGCCTGCGAACAGCTGCCTGAGCCCGTACCGGGAGCCAAGCGAGGCTCCTCCTCGGGGTAGGGTCGAGCGCGAGAAATGCCAATTCCAAGGCAAATGAGCATGTGACGATGGCCCTATTGAATAATCCCGCAGCCGGTCCCGGGAACCGGCTACTGACCCTCCTGCGAGAGGAGGACCGTGAGCGCCTTCGCCGGCATCTCGAACCCGTGGTGCTGGAGTACAGGCGCCCGCTCTACAACGCCAACGAGCCGATCAAGTTCGTGCATTTTATCGAAAGTGGCGTCGGGTCGCTGGTGCTCACCATGGCGAACGGTCAGGCGGCGGAGGTCGGGACCATCGGCAATGAGGGATTTGTTGGCTTGCCCGTGCTACTGGGCGACGACGGAGGACCCACGAGCGTCTATATCCAAGTGCCTGGCGCGGGCCTGCGGATGAGGGCGGAGACGTTTCGCGAAGAACTGGAGCGGAGCGGCCCGATGCGCGCGACGATGCTTCGCTACGCGCACGCCTTATTCAATCAAGTCGCCCAGTCGGCCGCCTGCGCGGCCCTTCACTCGCTGGAACAGCGCTGCTGCAGATGGATGCTGATGACCCGCGACCGCATGCAATCGGACGAATTTCTGCTGACGCAAGAGTTTCTTGCGATGATGCTCGGTGTGCGTCGGGCGGGGGTTTCAGTAGCGGCAAGCGGACTGCAACGTGACGGGCTCATCCGCTACAAGCGTGGCAACGTAACGATGATCGATCGCGGCGCCCTGGAGCAGCGCTCATGCGAATGCTATGGGGTTTCCAAGCGGGAGTTCGATCGGCTGCTTGGCGGCGAGTGACAGTCCGCGAACGAGCCGGTGTGCTTACAAGTGTATCATCTGCTGAGAGGTCCACACGATCGAGCCAGATGCAATCCTGCGGCCGCCATAAGACGATTGCCATTCGGCCGCCGCGACATCCGGCGCGATGTCTCCCATACCGAAGCATCGGATATTGCGGCCGATCTTCTGAGCGCCGACCACCGCGCTGTTCCATGGTCGATCGTCGTTCATCGGGCCTTCCACGGAAAATTCGCCGGTGTCACGGTCTACTACGACAAGAACAAAACTGCGCTGCGTCATCGACGTGCTCCGAAGATCGGCCTCGATTGCGATTACTCGCCCCGGGTTTCCAGGGCCGCTAACCTGCCAACTGAAACTCGCACCTCCCACCAAACAATTCGTGCCTTGAGCTGCACGGTGTCATTTTCCCGTTGGGGTCGCTACGCACGGTTCATTTGCCGACGCAACCTCACCAGCAGCGTTTCGGCGTCCGTAAGACACTACTCGCCCCCTTCCCCCGCGACGGGCAAGTTGAACGAGAAGGATGTCCCGCCACCGGGGACGTCTTGGGCAACGATTGTCCCGCCATGGGAATTGACGATCGATTGGCAGAGAGATAGCCCCAGGCCCATACCCGACTGCTTCGTCGAGAAAAACGGCTGGAACAGCTTGCTTTTGACCACCTCCGGCAGTCCCGGGCCGGTGTCGCGGATTTCGATCTCGACCGCGCCCTCGTTGGCACGTTCCACTCGGATGACAATCTCGCGGATTTCGCTGTCTTCCATCGCCTCGACCGCATTGCGGATGAGGTTGAGCAGCACTTGTTGAACCTGAATTTTGTCAATCTGCACAGCCGGCAGCTCTAGGCTGGCCTCCAGCCGTACCAGGACCCCGCTCTGGCCGAGCCCTATGAAGGCGAGGGCGCGTGCCTCCTCGATCACCAGCGCGATGTCTGCTGGCTCGTGCTTCGTTTCGCCCTTCGCGATGAAGGTCCGCAGCCGACGGACAATCTCTCCGGCACGGTGCAATTGGTCCGTCGCCTTTTCGCTGATCTCTACCAATTTCGGCAGGCCGCTTTGCTCCGAAAGGAGCCGAACCACTCCAAGATAATTCCCGATAGCTGTTAGCGGCTGATTGAACTCGTGCGAGATCGCCGATGCGAACTCGCCCATCGTGCTTACTCGGGTGACGTGCAGCAGCTCGTCCTGAAGCTCCTGGATACGCAGTTCCTCGCGCCGCCGCTGCTCCGCAAATTCGTTCAGCTCCTCGTTGGCCGCACGCAGGCGCTCGATCACGGCCTGTTGGTCCAGCACAAGCTGATCTTGCGCCTTTTCTTCCTCCTTGAGCCGAACGAGTTCGGTCACGTCCTCCACGCGGTGAAGGAGGCCGGTGATGTTACCAGCGTCATCGAGAACCGGGGTGTTGAGCGGGCTCCAGTAGCGCTCAACGAAGCCGCCTCCCCGATCGTCGGGAAGCCGGATGTCGTATTTCTGAACCGGCATGACATCTGGCCGGCGCAACTCCAGCACGCGGATCAGGGAGGCGCGTAGATTGCCCGCTCCCGTTGCCGAGGGGTCGTCCGGATTGTCAGGAAAGACCTCAAACAGATCGCGTCCGACAATGTCCTCTCGACGGGTCATCGTGGCGCGCAGATAGGCGTCGGTCGCGGCAGTGATGATGAAATCCGGTGACAAGGCGAGGTAAAGGCCCGGCGCACCCTCGAACAGGGCACGGAAATCCGGTGCCATGACCGCTAAATCTGATCTGCTCAACAGGGCCGCCATCCGCTCTCACCTTCCGTCCGGCGCACGCTAACCCAGTTCCAAAGCATTACGGGTCGCACCAGCGGATGATCGAAAGCTATGACCGCCCCCGCGATACCGACCTCTTCCAAACTCCCCTGAACCTCACAGCAAACAGTCGCCGTGTTGTACGTACAAGCATGCGCATCCCCGGCCAGTTGAAGCAAGGTCAATGTGCGATACCGAACATAGTTGATTTGGGTCAATGCGATCCGGCTGTCGCCATCGCAGGTTTCGCTCGTTACGGACGTCCAAGCAACGAAAGGCGGACGACATGACCGTAGAGCACTTTGCGCGCAGCACTCACTTACCCGCGAATAGCCTATTGCAAAGCTCGCGGCGCCGCACGGCCGCAAGTTACGAAACCGAGCTGGCACAGCAGCAAAACCGTCTGCGACAGGCCCTTGCGCGGGAAGAGGATTTACGTCACCGGAACGACGAGTTGATCCAGCAGCAGCGGGTACTGAGCGCGCTGCTTGCCTCGCGAGAAGGCGCGGCCGATTGCGTCGCGGACCTCACGCCGCGGCAGCGCCAGATCATGGAATTGGTCCTTGCCGGCCACCCTAGCAAGAATATCGCCGCGGACCTTGGCATCAGCCAACGCACCGTCGAGAACCACCGTGCCGCGATCATGAAGAAAACCGGCTCCAAGTCTATCCCGGCTCTAGCAAGAGTGGCGCTTGCCGCTGCGTGGAACGTCGACGGCGAACCGTTCGTCCAGCCGTTAGCCAGTTTGGCGCTTGCCGCCGCCTGGAACGGCGCTGCGGAACCGCTCGTTCACTTCTGATATTGATATGGCAAAAAAAAGATGAAAACGGTCGAGCCTGCAATCGGATGAATTTATGCTGACGCACGATTTTCTCGCGATGATGCTCGGCGTGCGCCGGGCGGGTGTTACGGTAGCGGCGGCGGGGCTGAAACGTGCCGGGCTCATCCGCTACAAACGGGGCAACGTCACGATCATCGATTGCGGCGGCCTGGAGCAAAAATCGTGCGAATGCTACGGGGTTTCGAAGCGGGAATTTGATTGCCTGCTCGGCGCGGGTTGACCCTCGTGCACCTAAAGCTCAGTCGGGCGGGTGCGCTGAAATCAGCGTAACCAGCAGCCGAAAGAACGGCCGGCAGCGATGCCGGCCGTATGCCATTTCGAATTGGCGTGAAGGTCAGCGAATGCCGATGCCGATGAACGGCAAGCTGATGCCGATGCCTGGGCCGTAAACCACCGGCGGAGGGTAATAATAGGGGTTGCCGTAGTATCCGCCGCCATACGGCGAGCCATAAACCACCGGCGGGGCGCGATAATATCCGCCATTATAGTAGTGACCGTTATAATAATGACGGTATTGCGCGTTGGCCGGCGCGGCGAACACCCCCAGGGTGAGTACCGCGGAGACTGCGAGCCCAACGGCAAGCTTCGCCGACAGGCCGCGTTTCAAGCTGGTCATAACGACCTCCTTCAATGAGTGTGATTTCACGGTCACGAAACGCGATCGTTGGTTCTGCTAGCCGTTTGCGGCCGCTTTTCTGGTGGACCGGAACACGTCGTCGGTGACCTTCTTCTGCGCATCGGGCATCGCCGCGTAGAGCTTGTCGAAGGACGCGATCAGGTTCTTCAGCCCATCGACATGTGCCTGGGCGAATTTCTGATAGGTGTTCAAATCGTCCACCGCGCTCATGTTTTGCGGCGGCGTCATCCGCGTCTCGGCGACGAGTTTGTCCATGGTCGAGGCATTCTCGCGCATCGACTGCGCGACGCCGTTCCACAGCGCTTCCTCATCAGGCGTGATCTTCAGCGCCGCATGAAGGTTCGTGATCCGCTGCTCGACGGTCTCGCCCTGCCCCTGGGTGGCTCCCTTGGCGGCCGGGCTTGTCGTGGCGGCTTGCGCCAACTGGGTGACCGTTCTGGCGCTATCAGCGCGCGCCGCGGTCAACGGGCTGGCAAGCATCGTGGCGCCCATCAGCGCCGCGATCGCCACTGAGCGCACGAATGATGCCGGTGTGGCTATCGGGCACGCAAACGGTGACATAGCGATCTTCCTTTCCGGATGCGCCTAGTCGCGCAGGCCAAATCCTGCCTCCCTGGCTCCAGGGCGGAGAGTGCGAGTTGATTACGTGGATGCCATTGACCTGGATCAACTATGCGCGATATCGCACATTGAATTTCCTGCGGCACGCGGCGGACACCCCAGGTAGCGATGGCATCTCGGTCGAAACTTTGGTCCCGAGATGCCGGCTGGGAAATAGCACCAGTTCATGCGGCCCGAATTTCCACTCATGGGCCGAAAATCGCGGTTCCACCGCGGTCCTGCGAACGGCCGGAAATCGGCGCATTGCCGCCGCCAGCCGCCGGGATGAAAACCCTCCTGGAGCGTCCGGTCTTTGGGATAGAGCGGCCGGTTGTCAAACGTCTGGGGTATTCGCGGTTCGCGCGGCGGGGATATACCGATAGAGCGGCGCCGGAGAGACGTCGATAGCGGAGAGGCGACATGAACCGGGTAGATTTCGAGAAAAAGCTCCGGGCCGAGGGCTACACCGAGATTTTCGACCGCGAGCTTGAGGCGGACCACTTCAACGCCGAGCACACCCATGATTTCGATGCCTGCCTGTTCATCATCGAGGGCGAAATAACAATTGCGCCCCAGGGAAAGCCGGAGATTTTCCGCGCCGGCGGCATCTGTTCAGTGGCCGCGGGGACGCCGCATACCGAGCGATGCGGGCCGGCAGGGGTGCGTTATCTCGTCGGATGGCGGTACAAAACGTAAGCGGCGAAGTGGCGCAGAGGTGTTATCCCGAGCCGACACCGGCGAGCTATGCGCCGCATAATTAGTAATTCTGAAAACTCGGCGCGCGGCGGATAAGGCCGGATGCGGTTACACGCGCCGCGTTACGACAAATTGCCGCCACGCTTTTGCGCACGCACCAGCAGGCTCGGGAGGTGTTCGGGCTCAAATCAGCCGCAGGCTGACTGCCTCGGGTCCTTTCCGGCCATCGGCCACATCAACCGCAACCCGCTGCCCCTCCGCCAGGCCCATGAGCCCGGAGCGTTCCAACGCTGTGGCGTGCACGAAGATGTCTTTGCCGCCCTGGTCCGGGCCAATGAAGCCGAACCCCTTCATGACGTTGTACCACTTCACGGTGCCGAGCTCTTCGACCGTCGTCAGCTCGCCCGACGGATAGGCCGGCCGTTCCGGCCGCGAGCGTCTCGGCTGCTCCGTCAATACTGTGCTGGTGTCTATGCTGAGGAGCTCCGTTACCTGCGGTCCCTTTGGGCCTGGGCCAGCGCGTACCTCAAGCGTCGCGCCGGGCATCACGGTGGTGGCACCACTGCGCTCGACCACGCTCACATGGAGGAATGCGTCGCCGGAACCGTCGCCAAGTGTGACGAAGCCAAAACCTTTGTCTGGGTTGTACCACTTGACCGTGGCTCGGACGGTCGGGCCGGAGGGGCTGTCGAACTGTGGACCGCGCGGCGGTGCATATCCGAAATTGCGGGCCGGTGGTTCGTAGTTATCGTCATCAAAACCACGGCGACGGGTCGGTCGAAAATCTCTCTCTTTGTTGCTCACGTCGGCTTCCTGGGGGCGGAAATTAACCATTTTCTACGATTTGCACGGCCGGTCGTCAACGGCCGCCGCTCACCCCCGTCAGCCGTAGCCGACCCGCCCCGAACCGTCAGCGGTATATACGACAATATCCCTGTCGGCAGGCGGCGCCGCGTAGGGCTCACGACGCCCTGTGCGTTCCGCGCGTGGGGATTTATGCCGCCGAGGGGGCTTCCGGCGATCCTGACCCGGTTCCAGAGGGTCCGGCGTCGATTTAAAGTCGGCAGGCGGGGGGCCGCCCCGCCGTCCTGGTGGAGTAGCTCGACGCATGCCGGGCTGCGCGACCGTGCCCTGATCGGGCTCATGGTCTATTCCTTCGCCCCGATCGGCGCGGCGCTCGGCATGTCGGTTGAGGATGTCTACACGTAAAACCGCCGGCTCTGGGTTAAGGCTGCGCGAGAAGGGCGGCAAGCGTCACGCGATGCCGTGCCACCACAACCTTGACGAATATCTCGTGGCCTATCTCGACGGCGCGGGCCTGCGCGACGATCCCAAGGGGCCGCTGTTCCGCACGATCGGCCGCGGCACCGGCCGACTTACCCGCAAGGTGCTGCCGCAGGTGAACGCCTACGCGATGATCCGCCGGCGCGCGACGGCGGCCGGCATCGAAACCAAACTCGGCAACCACAGCTTCTGGGCAACGGGGATCACCGCCTATCTCAAGAACGGAGGCGCACTGGAAAAAGCCGCAGCGATGGCGAACCACGCCTCGACGCGCACGACGCAGCTCTACGATCGGCGGCGCGATGAGGTCAGCCTCGAAGAGGTTTCCGGTCGTTCAGTCGAACGGCGCAGCTCTTCCAAAGCGGACATTCCATTCGCCGGCCACCCGAGCTGCGATGGATTGAAAGCGGAAACGGGCCCACGACATGATCAACCGCATCCGCCCTATTACGAGCCACACGTTTGTGCGAGACGATGTGGCTTTCGGCCCTATCCGCCCGATGACGACCGCCGTGTGGGTCGCGGATCACGTCCGACACCTGCCTCTTGTTGCGCCCAGTAGGCGATCGTTCAATACTGGCGGTGCGACGCGCTCGGGCCGCAAAGCGAGTTCACCCTGCTCGTCGATGACGGCGTGGCCCGATGGAGGCCCAAGACTGACGCCCATGGAGGAAGATCGATGTCATTCTACCGAGGCATGACCTGCGAGAACGTGACGATCAAAGGCGACAAAGGAACACCGATAACGGCTTACGTGGCTAGGCCATCTGGTCCTGGCCCCTTTCCTGGCGTCGTGCTTATCCATCATCTCCCGGGCTGGAGCGAGTTCTACATCGAGACGACGCGTCGGTTCGCGCATCACGGCTATCTAGCGATCTGCGCCAACCTCTATGAGCGCGAGGGTGGCGGCAGCGACGGCAACCCTGACGACGTCGCCGCCAAGGTGCGCGCCGAGGGCGGCATTGCCGACGCCCAGATGGTCGGCGATACCGAAGCCGCCGTGAAGTGGATGCGCGCGCAGCCTGATCACAACGGCAAGGTCGGCCTCATCGGTTCCTGCTCCGGCGGCCGGCACGCGTTCATCTATGCCTGTCAGCGCAAGGACGTCGATGCCTGCGTCGAGCAGTGGGGTGGCCGCGTGGTGATGGGCAAGGAGGAGTTGAACGCGAAGACGCCCGTCGCGCCGATCGACATGACGAAGGACCTCAGCTGCCCGCTGCTCGGCCTGTTCGGCAATGACGATCGCGCGCCGAGCCCCGAGCAGGTGAACCAGCACGAGGCCGAACTCGAGAAGCACGGCAAGAATTATGAGTTCCACCGCTACGACGGTGCCGGCCACGGCTTCTTCTATTGGCACCGGCCGCTCTATCGGCCCGAGCAGGCGATGGATGGCTGGAACAAAATATGGGCCTTCTTCGGCAAATATCTGGCGAAGTAGGAGGACCTGGTTATGTGCACATCCATCATCGAGATCGCCCGCGCGGAGGGCATGGCAAAGCGCGGGGACGAATGGTTCCCGCTATCGCGGGCGGTGGTTGCCTATGACCACGCGCGCCATGCGCCGCTAGGCGACGTCATCACACTCGACTTCATTAACACGCACCTCGACCCCGGTGCGCGGGCGGGGATCGAGCTGACGCTGGAGACGGCCAAGGGGCTGCGCGCCGCTCTCGACCGGGCAATTACTGCCGCCGAGTTCGAGGAGGCGGAAGTGCGGGGCAAGGGCGCTGTGCACTCCCTAGTGCAGCGAGACAGTCATAAGAACAATCGCCCAGGCTTTTGGTAAGATTTTGATAAACCGAGAGAATAGTCGATTGGCGGCCGGGCGTCGTTTTGGGCACCGGCCGCCAATTTTGTTTGCACCCAAAACATCGCGTGGTTAATGCTTCGAGCGGCGCGTAGTGGTCCCGACAGCCCATTCACGCCGCTTCCTCCCAACGGGAAGCGAGCCCGACGTGTTTGACAGGCGCGTCGGGCTTTTCTTTTTTGTCGAACGAGGCGAGCCGTCCGCCACGCCACGCCTAGCGCCAACCGCCGCAGCTGTCACGCACTGGGTAGCTCGCCCCGGAGGGGCCTTTTATGTTTTGCCGCCCTGAGAGTGCGGGAGCAGAGTGAGGCCATGTACGTGATCAAGCGACAGCAGCACGACGCCGCTAACGTTTGGCTCGTAACCCTGATGCCGGAAAGCTGGGGCGAACGCGACCTCGCGATGCGATTTGAGACGCGACGAGAGGCGCATCGCGCCGCTATCACGATCAAACTATCGGGCGACTGGTCGATCGACCCGGCCTTCGTTTCAGGGCTACGACAACAAGAGCCACGCTAGCAAAAGGAAATTCCCGACGGCCGAATTGGCGCTGAACCGCAACGCTCGCTGACGTTTAGTCGCGGATCGTGCCGTCCGCTCGGATGGCATCGGCGCGCTCAGCGAAGATCGTATCGGTGCGGCGCGGCCTTCGAAAATCACCCCCGCCAAGGGAAATGGAGAAGAAGGGCATTCCGGGCATCATCTCCTGTCAGAATGTCGCGCTGACGACGCCGCTGACCTTTGATCCCGGCCAGCTCTTCCTCAACGACGGCCGCGCCTATGGGCGACAGGTGCTGAAGCACTAAAGCCCGAGACGGTGCGGCTGATGACGCAGAACTCGATCGGCACGCTCGACGTGCGGCTGCTCAGGACCGCGGTCCCAGCCTATTCGAATGACGCCGAATTCTTTCCCGGCATGGTCAAGAAATGGGGCCTCGGCTTTATGATCTGGACCAAGGCGGTGCCGAGCGGGCGCGGCGCGCGGGCAGCCTCGCCTGGGCGGGGCTCGGCAATACCTACTTCTGGATCGATCAGGCACGGGGTGTCGCTGGTGTCATCCTGATGCAGCTGATCCCGTTCGCTGACAGCAAAGCGCTGGCGCTGCTCGATGGGTTCGAGAAGGCGATATACGCGGCGGCGCCATAGCGGCGGCCCTGGTTTGTCCTCGCTTCGGCCCCTACCGATCCAGCCACACATCCTCTAGGCGCCAGCCGTTGAAGACGCTGTTGCGGACGATGGTCAGCCCCTTGACCCGTGGATGCCAGCACGTGGCGGTGCGGGTATAAAAGATGATCGGTCGCGACGCATCGCGGGCGAGCGTGCGTTCGATCTCCCAGACCAATTGCCGGCGCTTTTCAGGGTCCGCCTCGGCCGACTGCCGATCGATCATCTCATCGACCTGCTTGTCGCAGAACCCGGTGTAATTGCGATCGGACCCGCAGGCGTAGTTCTCGTAGAACATCTGGTCCGGGTCATCGACCGCGGTCTCGCTGACATTGACCCCGATCGTGTAATCCTTGCGGATCACCTTGGGGAACCAGTTGGCGGTCTCGATCGGTTCGAGCACCGCGTCGATGTAAATTTCCTTCATCTGGTCGATGGCGATGACGGCGGGGTCGCGATAGCCCGCGGTATTGCGGGTCGAGACCGTGACGGAGAGCCGGTTGTTCGGCCCGTAGCCCAGCTTTTCCATGATCGCGCGGGCTTCCGCGCGGTTCTTTGCGACATCGGGGTCATAACCTGGCAGGGTCGCCAGCATGTCGGGGGGCATGCCCCAGATGCCATCGGGCGGTGGCTGCATCGTGCCGCCAAGCTGCCCCTGGCCCTCGACCAGAATGTCCATGAACGCCTGACGGTCGAGGGTCAGTGACAGCGCGCGACGTAGCTCAGGATTGTCGAAGGGCGGCTTACCGGGGTTGATGATCAGGTTGCGCGCACCGTTGTCGATCGTCACCTCGCAGATCGCATCCGCGACCTGGCTCTTGATGTCGCGCAGCAGCGGCATCGACACTCCGTAAGAAAGCGTCATGTCGACATTGTCGGCAATGAACATCAGGTTGCGGGTCGCCACACTGGCGACGATCGGAAATTCGAGCCCGTCGAGATAGGGTCTACCGGGTTTCCAATAGTCGGTGTTCCGGGTCAGCTTGACCGTCTCGTTGGGCTTGTACTCGACAAACTTAAAGGGGCCGGTGCCGACCGGATGCTGGCGCATCTGCGCCGGCGTCACGTGGCAGGGGTAGACTGGCGACACGCCGGAGGCGAGCAGTACTAGCAGGTAAGGCTGCGGCCGCTTGAGGCGAAAGGTGACCTGGTCGTCGCCGTTGGCGGTGACCTCGTCGAGGTTGCGATACCAGGATCTGCGCGGGTTGAGGCGGAATTTCTCAGTTCCCTTTCCCTGCAGCAGATCCCAGGTGCATTTGACGTCGGCGGCGGTGAAGGGCTCGCCGTCATGCCATTTCACCCCGTGGCGCAGCTTGAAGGTCAACGCGGTTTGGGTCGCGTCCCACGACCAGCTCTCGGCAAGGTCGGGCACGATCGTGTCAATCGTGTTCTGCTCCTTGTGCTGGTCGAACAGCACCAGATTGTTGAACACCGGCATCAACACGTTGACCGCCGCGCGGGTGATCTCCTCATGGATCGACATGCTGGCTGGGCTGGCAAAGTTCGGCATTTTGAGAACGCCGCCCGACTTTTGGGCGAGAGCCGCCACGCTCCCGAAGGAGATCAACAGCACGGCCGCGATCGCCATAAATCTCGGCAGCCGTCGGTTCATGGCTTCCTCCCTGGAGGTGTGGTGCCCTATCGTGAAGAGGGATGGGACCCGTTCATCCTAAAAATCCAATATCACTAAAAGTCAGAGGCGGCGCTCACGCGCGCGCCGGGCCATCAAGGGGGCCCCAAAAATGAATAAAATTTTTTAGACCGATTTCGATTGGAAAGCCGAAAATCGGTATAAGCAACAGGGGGCGGGGTCATTCGAGCGCGCGAAATCGTGTAATTGGAAAGCGCCAGGGTCGCTTACCATGAGGGGTTTCGCTGGTTTCCGCTTGTCGGTCGCGTCGGACCTCAGCCCGCACCGCGTCCGGGCGGCTCATACCCGAGCACCCGCGCGTGCTTCTTCACCGTGCTGTACGGGATGCCGGTGCTCAGACTGACCCGGTGCCAATTCGCCCCAGTATCGAGTACAGCCCGCAGCTTTTCGCGCATTGCGCGACTGAATGGCGCTCTACCGAGACGCTTGCCTCTGGCGCGCGCTCGCTCAAGCCCGGCCTTGGTGCGCTCGCTGATCTTCTGGCGTTCGAGCTTGGCCAGAGAGGCGAGGACGGCGAGCAGAACGTCACGCACCAGGTCATTGTCGGTCGACAGGTGAGGCTCGCTGAAGCTGTGGAAGCTGACACCATGCGAGGCGAGACGCTGTAGGTCCACGACTGTTGACGCCATGCCCTTTCGGCTGAAGCGATCGAGCGCCCATACCAGCACCATGTCGAACTCCCGGCGGGCGGCGTCGGTGAAGAGCCGGCCGAGATGCTGGCGCTGGTCAGCACCCTTGCTGCCACTGTCGTGCTCGACGTATTCGCCGGCAACGACGTGGCCCATGCGCTCGCACCATGCCCGCAGCTGTGTGAGCTGGTTCTCGGGGTCCTGTCCCTTGCTGTCGGTAGAGACCCGGGCATAGATGCCGACCCGGGTCGGCAGTGAGGTAGCCATGAGACGATCCTCTTGTATCCAAAACCCCGGCCGGAAAATAGCTGGTCTCCTGAAGGGGTTATACAGAAGAATTGTCTGAACCTCTTGTAGCCATCAAATCAGACGCTGTGGGCGGATCACCGGGCCCCTATCAGCCCCTGCCGACCCTGGCCTGATGACGGGTTACCATGATTAGAAAGCGCCACGTCCCGGTGGCTCGCGGCCCAACTCGCGAGCCCATTTTTTCACCGTGCTATACGGTATTCCCGTCGTCCGACTGACCCGGTACCAATTTGCTCCGGTATCAAGGGCAGACTGTAGCCCTTGGAGCTGGTCGTAGCTAAACGGTGCCCGCCCAAGGCGCTTTCCTTTAGCGCGTGCACGTCGGAGCCCCGCTTTGATCCGCTTGCTGAGCTTTTCTCGTTCGAGGTTGGCGAACGAGAAGATGACCGGAAGCAACACGTGGTGCGCCTGTCCATCGTCGGTACATAGGTGATCTTCCGTAAAGCTGTGGAAGGCTACGCCATGCTGGAGAAGGCGCTGGATATCGACTGCGGTCTGGCCCACGCCCTTCGCGTTAAAGCAGTCCAGCGACCAGACCAGCACCTTGTCGAAGTTTTTGCGGGCGGCATCGGCCAATAGGCGGGTGCGCCCTGGTCGACGATCAACGCCATCGCTCTCATGGTCGATGTATGTGCCGACCACGACATGGCGGTTTTGGCGGCACCAAGCGCGTAGCTCCATTAACTGGCTCCACGCCGTACTCGCCGCCGAGACACAGGCGTAGATCGCGATGCGGGAAGGTGTGGGGGAAAGCATTTCCCGATCCTTTGTGTCTAGAAAACTTGGCTGAAAACTGCCAATTCCTCTAGAGAGTTCTCTATCGATGATCGATGAGTTGTCTTGTAGCCATTTATATAAGCCTTCGGAGACGTTTTTCAGGCGCCCCTCATCGTCTCGATCGACGTTTTTGGCGATGTGAGGTCCGTCTTCGACAGTTCCGGCCGGCGAGTGTCCGATAAGTCATTGATTTCGCGTAAGCGCATCGGGAATTTGACATAATTGTAGTGCCACGATTTTTACTGTTTGTTCCGATTCTTG
>Ga0181521_10003755_pt1 | contig 17705 bp, 13 predicted proteins | sample PEATcosm2014_Bin_32_FD_119764 | JGI IMG/M metagenome (GOLD analysis project Ga0181521, IMG submission 119764) | Peatland microbial communities from MTU Mesocosm Facility, Houghton, MI, USA - PEATcosm2014_Bin02_60_metaG | ecosystem: Environmental > Terrestrial > Soil > Wetlands > Peat | place... | reverse complement strand
GTACTCCAGCTAGGGCCGGCAGGGTTTTGGTCGTTGACGAAGAACGTGTCCGTTCCCGTGCCGCCGGTCATAAAATTCGAGTTGCCGTTGCCATCGAGGACATTGGTGCCGCCGGACACCGCAATCGCGTCTTCTCCGGTACCGGTGTAGATGAACCAATTGTTGGTGTTGGCGGTGACGTCCAAGTTGTCGCTGCTGGTATTGAGGTATTGCCACTGCACGCCGGCCGCCGGTCCGGTATACGCCGTCCCCGGCGCAGTAAACCCCTGCTGCGTGGTTTCATCGAATACTGCCACTCTCGGCGTTGGGGTGGGAGTTGGGGTTGGGGTTGGAGTTGGAGTTGGAGTTGGAGTTGGAGTTGGAGTTGGAGTGGGTGTAGGGGTTGGAGTCGGAGTGGGGGTCGGCGTTGGCGTCGCTGCAAAGGTGATGTCCGTCCCGGCGACGCCATCCGAGGAGAGGGAGAAGTGATCGCCGGCGTAACTCTGGGCGGGGTTCAAATCGAAATTGTAGGTCTGGCCGTGTTCCGTAACATGCAGAACATTCCCCGCACCGAGGGTCGCTGTGCCATTGGCGCCGAAGGCGACGGCCGTCAGGTCGATCGTCTCACCCGGGAGGAACCCGTCGATCTGCGCGGCGAATTGTGTGGCAGAATCAATTTTGAGAATCGCCCCCGCGCCGGTGAAGTCGATGGTGTGAGAGGAATCAACGGCCCCGGAGAATTCGGCGGTGGCGGCGGCGGCAATATTGATCGTATCGGTGGCGACCGCCGTCGACGCGAACAGCCAATCCGCCCCGGCATTGACATCGATCACGGCTAGATTGGTGAAGGTCGTGCCGAGACCGGTCACCGTGCCAAAAGGGACGCCGCCCGGCTGCGCAACATTCAACTCCAACGTGTCGACGCCGGAGTTGCCGGTGACGATGTCCGCGCTGAGGTTGTTCTGCGCGAAGCTGAACACGTCGGCCCCGCTGCCGGGGCCGCCGGTGATTATATCGGGGTCGGCAACCGTCGTGGCATAGATCTCATTGAAGACAAGAGTACCCGAGGTAACAAGCGCCGCGTTTACCACATTGCCGTCATTGCCGCCGTTGACGGTAATCGGGCTCCCGACGGCAAGATCGGTGAAGTTCGCTTGCGACAGAGCGAGATTGTTCGCTCCGCCATTCGCCAAATTGTAGGTCCCGAACCCCGTCACGCTGGTCGGGGTCATGGTCCCGGCGCTCGTCAGATCGAGCACGTTGGTGGTGCCAAGGCCAGTGGTCGAGGCGCCCGACAGAGTGTCGCCGCTAATGTCGCCGGCCGAGACGAACACGGTATTAAACCCGGCCGCGGTGGTAACAGTATCGAGACCGCTGCCGGAACCGAGCGTGATAAGGTTGGCGCCCGAGCCCACTGTGATGGTGTCGCTACCGGTATCGTCGGCGGTGACTGTGTTGCTACCGCTTCCGTTGATGGTGACCGTGTTGTTGCCGGTGCCGTCGAGGGTGACCGTATCGGCACTCGTATCGGTGGGGTCGCCGAGGCCAACGGTCACCGTGTTGCCACCAGCGCCAGTGAAGTTGAGCACGTCGGTGCCGTCGCCGAGGGTGACGGTGTTGCCGCCAACGCCGTTAATGATATAATCTATAAGGGCAGTATCGTCGAATATCTGGTTGGCGATCAGGTCTTCTGTAACTGGCGGCATTATCCATCTCCCGCTGGCACGGGGCGCTACCCCGAGAGCATCGAATTCCGCAACTACCAACTCCTCCTGGTGGCGGATAGGGTCGGAAACTACCCAGATAGCTGCCCTAATATTGTGCGAAGCCACGTGCTCCGCGTGTGCGGCACGGACTTGCCGAGGCGACCCGGTGCGCGGCGCTACTGATCACGGCGGGACAACGAATGGCCGCTTCGGGCCACGCAAGGCCGAGGCTCCCTCGGGCAACAGATGCTCAGTTTTTGGGCGGAAATCGGCCGTTCCAGATCCGTGTGGCCGTCGACGCCTCTGCGCCTGAACGACAGTTCGCATCAAACAGTCGGGCAGCCGAGTTTGCCGCTGCGCTCGAGTTCGTCGGGTCTTGTTCGCAGGAGCCCGAGGTTTCAGCCTCGAAACCTTCTACCGCGGCGCGCTATCATTCATCTGACGGAGCGATAGATTCGGTCGTGGCGTCGGCCTAGCGTCCGGTTAAGGATACCGCCCTGGTCGAATGACGGAGCCACCGCCCTTTCCCAACAGCAGGCCCTCTGGGACCCGGCCAAGTGTCAGTTGGTGAGTGGTTGTGGTGTTAGTTCTCCGTGCTAACGTCGGTTGAACAACATCGCCCAGCTGCTCGCATAGCCTAGAGCAGATGAAGTTGGTTTGAATTAGGGATTAAACCAAGCCTGCGGCAGACGCGGTGCTGTGGGGCGGTGCGCAGCACTGCTTCCGCACCGGGGGTTCCCCGGCCGGCGCATGGCCGAGCCACCTGCCATTCCGAGAATGGGGACGCTGTCACTTGATCGCATGCTATAGTTTTCCCCACAACAGCCGGTTGAACCGCATCCAGCATTTAGGAGGAACCCCGATGGCCTATGACGTCCTGATCAAGAACGGCCGGGTGATCGACGGCTCGGGGATGCCCGGGTTCCAAGGCGATGTCGCGGTCAAGGACGGCAAGATCGCCGAGATCGGCAAATTGTCGGGCGCGGCGAATCAGGTGGTCGATGTCGGCGGGCAGGTGATCGCGCCGGGCTTTATTGACAATCATTGCCATTACGACGCGCAGGTCACCTGGGACCCGATGTGCTCGTTCTCGTGCGACCACGGGGCGACCAGCGTCGTCATCGGCAATTGCTCGCTCTCGCTCGCGCCGGTGCGCAAGGGCAAGGAGCAGCGCATGGCCGAGTTCCTCTCCTATGTCGAAGCGATCCCGATGGAGGTGCTCAACACCATCGAGGTCGATTGGGAAACGTTTCCCCAGTACATGGACAAGCTCGACAAGCATCTCGGGGTCAATGTCGGCACGCTCATCGGCCACACCGCGGTGCGCTATTACGTGATGGGCGAGGAATGCCAGACCCGCACGGCCAACGATGCCGAGCTCAAGGAAATGCAGGCCGTCGTGCGCGACGGCATGGAGGGTGGCGCGCTCGGCCTGTCGGTGTCGCGTAACAAGGGCCACTACGATCCCCAGGGCGTCCACATCCCGGCGCTGTGGGCGGACGAGAAGGAGATTTTCGCGCTCGCCGACGTGCTGCGCGAGATGGGCACCGGGATCATCCAGTCGGGCGGCGGCCGCGACGCCGAGATGAAGGACGGGCTAATGGCGCGGCTCTCGGAAGCCACCGGCCGACCGGTCGTCTACAACAATCTCGGCCAGTCGGTGCGCCGCCCGGGCGAATGGAAGAAGCACATGGAGCGGGTCGACGAGACCTCGTCGAAGGGCATCCGCGCCTACCCGCTGGCCTCGCCCAACACCACGACGCAGACCTTCAACATGTCGAACACCCAGGTGTTCCGCGGCTCGCCGACCTGGCACCCGATCCTCTTGATGTCGGATGCCGAGAAGCTGCGCGCCTATGCCGACCCGGCGGTGCGCGCCAAGCTGCACGAGGAAATGGTCGAGTGGAAGGTCGAGATCCCCGGCAACACCATCTCGCGCGAATGGTACAACTACATCTGGGTCGAGGAGCCCAAGCTCGACAAGAACAAGTGGATGGTTGGGAAAACCCTCAACGAGATCGCCAAGAAAGAGGGCAAGCGCATCATCGACTCGTTCCTCGACCTGGTGGTCGAGGAGAAGCTGCAGACGACGTTCATGCAGGCCGAGAACAATATCGACGTCGCGGCGATGCGCGAGATTTTGAATTACCCCAATGCCCTTATCGGGCTCAGCGATGGCGGGGCGCATGTGCAGTACCATGGCGGCTACGGGTTCTCGACTCGGCTCCTCGGCGAATGGGTCCGCGAGAAGCAGGTGATGAGCCTGGAGAACGCCGTGAGACGGCTGACCTTCGACTCGGCGTCGACCTTCGGGCTCTATGATCGCGGCCTCTTGCGGCCGGGCATGACCGCCGACATCACCGTGTTCGACCCCGACACCGTGAAGCCGCTGCCCGAATTCATCGTGCACGACTTCCCGGCCGGCGGCTGGCGCTTCAAAGAGCCGGCGGCGGGCATCTACGCGACCTTCGTCAACGGGCGGATGCTGATGAAGGAAGGCAACCACACCGGCAATCTGCCCGGCCGCGTTCTGCGCAATTCGCGGTATCAGGCGAACCACCGATAGGGTTCGGGCGCTGATGCAAGGCCCCTCCGTCGCGTGGCGGAGGGGCTTTTGTTTTCAGACAACGCTTTGACGCGAAGGGCGCCAAAAAACGCGAAGGCCGCGAAGGCGTCAGATTTTGCCGCCGCTCGAAACCTCACTTCCTCACCGTCTCACTGTTTATATTGGCGCTTCGCGCCGAAAAGCGCCTTCGAGAGGAGACAACCCATGTCGCTGAACCAGCCGGATATCGGTGCGGCGTTCCGCAAATCGGTGCATGACCATTGGAAGATGTTCCTGATCGAGGGGATCATCCTGGTGATCCTCGGGCTGGCGGCGATCGCGCTGCCGCCGATCGCCGGGCTAGCGACGACCTTGGTGCTCGGCTGGCTGTTTCTGTTGGTCGGGGTCGTCAGCCTGATCGCGACCTTCAACCAGCGCAACGCGCCCGGCTTCTGGTGGGCGCTGCTGTCGGCGGCGATCGCTGTCTTGGCCGGCGGGATATTGCTGGGAAACCCGGCGCAGGGCGTCATAACACTGACCTACGTGCTGATCGCGTTCTTCCTGATCGACGGCGTGCTGATCATCGCGCTGGCGTTCGCGCATCGCCGCGAGCTCAGCGGGCGGTGGGAATGGATGATGCTTGGCGGGGTGATGGATCTGGTGCTCGCCGCGATCATCATCGCCGGATTGCCGGGGACCTTATTTTGGGCGCTCGGGCTCCTGGTCGGCATCGATCTGGTGTTCGGCGGTTTCACGCTGATCGCGATGGCGATGTCGTCGCGGCAAACAACATAAAAAAGCCAACGCCTTAACGCGGAAGGCGCGAAGGAGCCGCTCTGGACGCGAAGGCATTGGTCGGTCGCGCGCAGCGCGCGATCAGGAAATTCACCACAGAGACAATGAGACGGTGAGATTGCCGTCGCTCGGGATCTCACTGCCTCATTGCCTCTGGGTGATATTGCGCTTCGCGCCGAGGAACGCGTCGCGGATTTGCGTCGAAGCGGTCCTTTACTTCGCCGCGTCGCGCACCGCCGCCCGGGGCCGGAAATGCGGCATCACCTCCTCGCCCACCATGCGGTATTGATCGAGGATCGCCTCTTTCGGCGTCGTCAGCGGCGGCGACAGGTTGATGTACTGCATGCCGGGATAACGCTCCTCAAAGCTCTTCAAGTGAGCGACGAGGTCGTCGGGCGTGCCGGCGAACCATGAGCCGAGCTTCATGTAGTGCTCGACGGTCGGGACGCCGGCGGCGTCCCAGCCGCCGCGACGCCCGACCGCGTCGATTTGCTGCGGGCTCAGCCCCGGCACAAAGCCCAGCGGCGCGAACATCTTGACGTGCTCTTCATAGAGCGGCTTCAGCTCGCGCAGGGCCTGCTCGCGCGTTTTCGCCAGATAAAAGGCGACGCCGATCGTCAGATCCTCGCCGAGCGCCAGGTTGCGCCCCTTCGACGCCGCGACCCGTTGATAAGCCTGGATCGGCCCCTCCGCCATCGTCGCCGCGCCGCCGCCGACGAGGCCCTTGATCCCGTGGCGCAGCATGAACTCGATCCCGCGCGTGCTGGCGCTGACGATCGGCTGCCAGCATTCGACCGGCAAATTGACCGGGCGCGGCACCAGGCTGAGTTTTTTCAAATCGTAGCCGCGATACGGAACCCGAGCCGGGATCGTGTAGTGCTTGCCCTCGTGCGAGAAACTCTCGTTGTTGAACGCCTTGAAGCAGATCTCCACCTGCTCCTCGAACAGTTCCCGATTGGCCTCCTGGTCGATGATCGGCGCGCCGAAGGTCTCGACCTCGCGACTGTGGTAGCCGCGGCCGACGCCGAACACAGTGCGGCCCTTGGTCAGGATGTCGGCGACCGCGTAATCCTCGGCCAGCCGCAGGGGGTGCCACATCGGCGCGATGTTGAAGCCGCAGCCGATCCGCAACTGCTTGGTGACATGCGCCAAATGCACCGCCAGCATCAGGATGTTGGGCAGACACTCGTAACCTTCGTGCTGGAAGTGGTGCTCGGCCAGCCACAGCGTGTCGTAGCCGAGTTCGTCCATCGTCTTGGCGATCGCTTCGGTCTTGTCGAAGACCGAGGCAAGCTGCTCGTTCGAATAACGTCGCTCATTGGCCGGCGTGGCGTCCTGGCCGTGGTCCGGAATATCGATGTGACCGGCGTACACCGTCATGAATTTGCTGATCGCCATTGGTTTCCTCCTGCCAGCCCTCAATCCACCAGCTTCTGAAACAGGTAGGTGAATTCGAGGGCGTTGCGCCGCGCGCGCTCCTTGAGGTTGGCGGCGGCCGCGTGACCGCCGTCGATATTCTCATAATAGAGGAAGGGTAGCCCCATCGAAGCCATTTTCGCCGCCATCTTGCGCGCATGGCCGGGATGCACGCGGTCATCCTTGGTCGAAGTAAGGAAGAACGGCTCGGGATAGGCCGCGCCGGCGCGCAGATTGTGGTAGGGCGAGATGCGACGAAGGAACGGCGCCTCTTCGGGGATGTCGGGGTCGCCGTACTCGGCCATCCACGACGCGCCGGCGAGCAGCTTGTGGAAGCGCAGCATGTCGAGCAGCGGCACCTGGCAGACGATGGCGCGGAAGAGGTCGGGGCGCTGGGTCAGCATCGCGCCCATCAACAACCCGCCATTCGACCCGCCCATCATGCCGAGGCGGCGCGGCGAGGTGATCTTGCGCTGGATCAGATCCTCGGCGACCGCGATGAAATCGTCGTAGGCGCGCTGACGATTTTCCTTGAGCGCGGCCTGGTGCCATTCCGGACCGAATTCGCCGCCGCCGCGGATATTGGCGACGACATAGACCCCGCCCGGCTCGACCCATAATTTTCCCAATGCGCCGGAATAGGCCGGGGTCATCGACACCTGGAACCCGCCATAGCCATAAAGCAGGGTCGGCGCGCTGCCGTCGAATGCCAGGTCGCGCGGGCGGACGAGAAAATAGGGCACCTGCGTTCCGTCTTTCGAGGTCGCGTCGAATTGCTCGACGACGGCGTTCGACGCATCGAACCGCGCCGGTATCGTTTTGACAGGCTCGGCCGTATTTGCGGCGAGGTCGGCGAAATAGAGCGTGTTGGGCAAGAGGTACCCGGCAACGTCGAGAAATGCGGTGTCGTCGCGTTCGCTGGTCGAGATCAGCTGCACCGACGCGTTTTGCGGCAAGGGCAGCGGCGTCTCCTGCCAGACGCCGTCTGCAAAGCAGTAGGCGACGGCGCTTCCTTGCACATTGCGGTAGATCGTCACCAGGAGGCGCGAGCGGGTCGCGGCGACCTGCTCGATCGTCTCGCGCGCACCAGGGGTGAAGATCAAGACCGGCGCCGCGCCCTCCGGGTCGGCCTTGAAGGCATCGAGGTCGAGCGAGACCAGGGCCCCGGCGGGATAGGTCTTCCCGCCGCGCTGCCATGCTTCTTCGAGGGTGAACACGAGCTGGCCCGAAACAAACGCCTGCAGGCTCGCCTTCCCCGGCAGCGGTAGCCTGATCGGCCCGCTATCGGTCAGCAGAAAGCGCTCGCTGACATAGAAATCGACCGCTCTTGTGGCGACGACACCGCGGACGGCGCCGTCGGGGTCGCGCAGCACGCCGGCGCGGACGCTAACATCGTCCGGGGTGCCGCGAAATATCTCCTCCGCGCCGTCGAGCGGCATGCCGCGCCGCAGCCGCTTCAGGATGAACGGGTAGCCGGAGGTGGTCATCGTCCCCGGCCCCCAGTCGCGCGCAACAAGCAAGGTGTCGGCATCGAGCCAGGTGCCGCTCTGCTTGCCTTCCGGCAGGAAAAATCCGCCGGCGACAAAGCTCTCGACCGACGTGTCGAACTCGCGCCATTCGGAGGCGTCCTTGCCGCCGTCGGAGAGGCCGATCAGCGCCAGGCGGTCCTCGGGCGGCAAAGTGTTCCCGCCCTGATAGACCCAGTTCTTGCCCTCGGCGCCGGCGAGCGCATCGATGTCGAGCACCGTGTGCCAATCGGGTCCGGGCGAGCGGTAGGAGGCGAGCGTGGTCTTGCGCCACAGTCCGCGCACGTGGCTCGAATCCTGCCAGAAATTGGCCAGCGCATCGCCGATGAAACGCGGGTAGGGGATGCGGTCCTCGGCGGTGATGATCGCCAGCGCGGTGTCGTAGAGGCCCCGGTAGCGCAGGTCGGCCTCGAGCAGCGCCAGACTGCGTGCGTTCTGCGCGCGCACCCAGTCGAGTGCTTTCTCGCCCTCGATTTCTTCCAGCCAGAGGAAGGGGTCGGTTTCGGTCATGGCCTTTCTTTAACCCGTCATCCCCGGCTTGTCCCGGGGATCCAACAGTCCTTTCCGAGTCCCGAGCTTCGACTAACGTGGGCTGGATGGCCGGAACAAGTCCGGCCATGACGTCCATTTTGACGCCAACTACGGCGCCGTCGGCAGATCCTGATGCGGGTGGAAGACGAACCCGGCCGGGCGACCGGCGAGCCAGGCGGCCTCGCCCGGCGGCAAATCCGGGTTCCACAGATTGGCGTCGAAGCGCCAGCCATTGACCTCATCGGCGGCCGTGGACACGACGTAGAGCAGCGGCGGCACCATCTCGTCGGGCTCGACGAGGCGCGATACCCGGCCCTCGGCGCTCGCCTTGCGCATCTCCTCGGCCATGCCCGGCGTGTTGGCACCGGCGCCGGGGTTGACGATGTTGACCGTGAGACCGGTATCGACGGCGTCCTTGGCCCACACCTCGGTGGCCATTTCGAGCGCCGCCTTCGAGGCGCCGTAGGGGTGGGTCCCGACCCGGTTCATCGTGTCGAGTTTGGTCGTCACATTGACGATGCGGCCCCAGCGCCGGTCGATCATTTCCGGTGCGACGCGGCGCGTGAGGCGATCGGCCGCGAGGTAGTTGGTGGCGATCACGTTGTCGACGATCTCGTCGCCGACCATCCAGAAGCGCTGCAGGCTGTTCCGCCGGAACCGCGCCGGGTCGATATAGGTGAAGGTGAGCCCGGCATTGTTGACCAGAATGTCGACCCGGCCGAAGCGCTCGCGGCTCTCGGCGACGACGCGGTCGCATTCGTTCTTCTCGCGCAGATCGGCGACGAGCGGGTGGAAGCGCTTCCCGGCTCCGATTTTTTCCGCCTCCGCTGTGATCTCAGCGACATCGCTCTCGATATGACCGACCGCGACCACCGGATGCCCAGCCTTCGCCAAGCCAAGGCTCATCGCCCGGCCGAGCCCGCGCAACCCGCCGGTGACCAGCGCGACCCGGCTCTCGCGATCATCGGACATGATTCACCCCCTACTTAAGATCTACGGATGCGGCCCCCATGGCGCGGCGCTGAGAAGTTTCACCTCCTGAGTCATCAGCAATGGCCGAAACTTCGAGGCGAAGCCCTCGACAAAATCCTTGTTCGCGAATACCGCGGCCCAGTGCGCGCGGCGATCGGCGTCGTCATCGAATTTCCATAGATGCAGGAGCTGATTGATCGTACCGGTGTCCGCCTGGAAATATCCGACCAGCTTCTTGTCCTGGCCCCCTTTCTGCAGCGCGGGAAAACCCAGCTCCTGATAAAGCTTTACCGCCTCGGCGATCGCCCCGACGCGAAGCGTGTAGGTTCTAAGTTCGTAGAGAGCCACAGGTTCCCTCCCTCAGTTTCACCCGATGGTATCTAGAAAATATCCTAACGCGAATGCCGGGAGGGGCAACGCGCACGGCACGTATCCCTGCGTGGCCGCCGGGCCGCAGTGCTAGTTGATGCCGAATTTCGGAACATAAAGAGAACTGGCGACTCGATCCGGATTGGTCAAGACCCCATTCGCTTCAATCGCACTCAAATCCGCAGCCACGAACGACCATCCTCTCTTACACCTGCGCCAAGCCCATCGGGTTGCCGGCGAATTCCGGCATGATCTCCTCGGCGAAGGTGCGCAGGTGCGCGACCGAGGCGCCGGGCGCGGCGAACAGCACGTTCTCGACCCCGCCGGCCTCGAGTTTCTTCAATCGCGCGATGATCTCCTCCGGCGTGCCGAGCAGCGGCGCGTCGTCGAGCTCGAACGCGTCCTCATCGTCCTTGATCTGGTGGTAGCGCTCGGCGCCCGGGCCGCGGGCGAGATCGCCGATGTTCTGCAGCACCGCGCGGCGGGTCGCGATCGCCTGCTTGCGCTCGGATTCCTTGCGGATGATCTGCAGGCCACGGGTGACGCCGACATTCATCGGGTCCCAGGCGCGGCCGACCGCCTGGCATTCCTCGCGGAATACCTTGACCCGCTCGATGATCAGATCGGTCGGCGCGATCTGGTCGAGCAGCAGATTGTAGCCCTCGCGCGCGGCGCGGTGGATCGAGTCGGCGCTGCCGGCGCCAAGCCAGAACGGCGGATGCGGGTGCTGGATCGGGCTCGGCTCGACGACGATGTTGTCGTAGCTGAACCATTTCCCGGCGAACGAGAAGCGCTCGCCGCCCGAGCTCCACGCAAGACGGATCACCTCCATCGCCTCGTCGAACCGCTCGGTCGCCTCGTCTTGCGGCACGCAGAAGCCGGAGAACTCGTACGGGCGATAGCCCTTGCCGACGCCGAAATCGAGCCTTCCGTTGGAGAGGAGATCGAGGGTCGAGGCCTGCTCGGCGACCAGGACCGGGTTGTGCCACGGCAGCACCACGACCGCAGTGCCGAGCCGTATCCGCTCGGTGCGCGCGGCGAGATAGCTCAGCAGGTTCAATGAGGCCGAGACCTGGCCAAACCCGGTGAAATGATGCTCGACGAGAAAGACGCTGGAAAAGCCGAGCTTCTCGGCCTCGACGACATAATTGATGAAGTCGTGGTAACCCTCGCTGTCGCCGGCCGGCCCGCCGCGCGCCCGCGCCCCGCCGAATAACCCGAATTTCATCGCGTCCCCCGCTGTTTCTTCTCCCGATAAACAGCGGTAACCGATTTTGCTCTCCGGCGCTACTTCGCCGCCAGAGCGGCGGGGCGGAACTGCGGCGCGACCTGTTGCATAAAGAGGGTCAGGCTGGCGGCCGCGACCTCGTGCGGCATCGGCCCCAGGCGGAAGGTGCCGATGACGCCGCCGATGCCGAGCCGGTCGAGCGCCGCGACGTCCTCGGCGACGCGCGCCGGGGTGCCGTGGATCAGGCCGTCGCCGCGCGCGGTGCGCGCGCCGGGCAGATCGCTCTTAGGCACGGCGATGCGCTCGCCGGTCTCGGCGAAGATGCGGTCACGCATCTCGGCCCGCGTGCGGGTCATCGTCTCGAAGGCCGGGATGCCGACCCGCGCCGCTTCCGCCTCGCTGTCGGCCGCGTAGAAATTGCGCCACACCCAGCTCGCCGCGAGGTTCGCCGCGATGGCGGGCTCGTCGAACCCGGCCTCGCGCATCGTCTGGCGGTAGAGCGCGACCCGACGGGTCGTGGTTTCGAGCGATTGCACGTTCATCATCCACGGCTTGCCCTGGCGCGCCAGCTCGATGAGCGAGGCGTCGCCCGAGGAGGCGCGGATCACCGGCGGATGCGGCTGCGAATAGGGCAGCGGCCGCAGCATCGGCACCTTCAACTGCCAGAAATCGCCGTCATGAGTGAACGCGCCGCCGGCCCACGCCTTGAGCATGATCGCCTCGGCCTCGTCGAGCCGCGCCTGGGCCTCGTGATGATCGAGGCCGAACCCCTGATAATCGTAGATATTGTACGAGCTGCCGCGGCCGAGCCCGACGATCAGCTTTCCCTTCATCAGATGGTCGAGCAGCGCCATCTGCTCGGCGAGGCGGATCGGGTGGTGCAACGCGGTCTGGATCACCGCGAAACCCAGCGCCGCGCGCTTGAGCGCGGTGGCAAGCGCGCCGGCCATGACCATCGGGTCGCCATAGACCGAGATGCCGTCGAAATGATGCTCGGCCAGCCAGACGACATCGGCGCCAAGCCGGTCGGCGAGCAGCGCCTCGCGCACGGTCTCGTCGATCACCGCGCCGTCGCGCGCCGGGTCGCGGCTGTCAGGAAACAGGAAAGTGCTGAAGCGCATGGTCCCTCAACCGGTCACGCGATCGAAACGGGCTCGTCGTGCTCTCGCCGTGAATTTGTTCCGGCCGGCGCAGCAAGACAATAGACTGCAACTATGGGGCCACCTGTCCTCGAAGATTAACGCCTCGCTCAGGACAGACTGGCGCGCTAACGGACCGTCAGCGACATCCGACCGGTCATCAGGATCGGCGATTTGCCCTCGACGACCAGGCTACCCGGACCGTTGGCCATGGTCTCGGCCTTCGGCGGCTGGACCAGTGGGGGCGCCGGCTTGACCAATAGATCCTGCAACCCGGTGCTGCCGAGGTCCCAGTTGCGCACCGGGCCGCTGTCGAGATGGATGAAGCCGGACTGCGGATACCAGCCGACCCCGCCCCGCCGCATGGCGCGCGCCGCCGCCATCGCCTCGGGAAGTTTCGCCTCGAACCGCACATCCAACGCCCGGCCGTAAATGTGCTGGCTGTTCTCGGCCACGCCAAAATTGGTGCGAGCCAGGGCCTCATTGGTCTCGAGCGAGCGAAAGGCCGACAATACGATGGCCCGCTTCTGACCCGTGGCGGCCATCACTTTGGCGAGAAAGTCGATAACGCCGACATCGTAATGGATCACTCCGCCCGAATGCCGGTCACGGAAAAAGACGCACAACTCCTCCATCACCCGCACGATGGGACCGTTGGCGTCGCGATAAGCGCCGTCAAAGGTCGCGCCTGAATGGGCATCGAGAAGTCGCAGCCGGAACGGCGCTGAGACAACTGGGGTCGCCAATGCGCCTCGGGGCGCGGTCAATAATCCTGCCGCCCCCAACAGAAATCGGCGTCGCTGCATAGCAATGACACTAGGCGATCAATCGCTATGTGAAAAGGTAGTTATTAGTTTTATGTCTTATAGCTTATTCAATCGGCCGATTTCATAGTTCTCAACTGAAGGTTTATTTATAATATTTGGTTGGGCCATTGAAGATATTCTGGATGCGATTGAAAGTGGTCCGCCCCAACGGTCGAGCGACCGGTACGTCTCGGTCGACGGAACAAAATCGATTCGGGGGTGGTGGAACGGGACCCAGTGAAAGCGCTCGCGGAACAGCGTCCCGGCATGGGGCGGGGCGGCGTAGTCGTGGCGCGGGAGCGGCCGATAGGCCTCCTCGGCGACCCGGATGTGGCGGAGGTTGCCGCGCTCCGACGCATAAATGCCGAGCCCGTCGCGCTTCAGAGCGATTTCGGCGCGATCGAGGTGCAGCTCGATAACCCCGCCGCGCGCATCGTGAAACCGGTTCGAGCGGACCCGGCCGCCGGCAAAATTGTAGGCGGCGAACTCCCAGACCGGCAGACGCTCGCGAAATTGGGCGGCGAGCGCGCTGGCCGCGTCGTGATCCTGATGCGCGCCCTCGAACGCGGTGACCCACATTTCGGTCGCCGCCGTCCGGTCGAGCGCGTGCCCTACCGCAGCCGCAGCCTCGTCGAGATGGTGGATGAGGCTGCGGGAGGCGATCTCGAGGCCCCCAACCCCCGCAAGCCCGATGAGCTCGGCCGCGCGCGCCGCCTCGCCTCGACGCCGCTCGACACGCGCTGCGTAGCCCGCCCGCTGCCAGCGCCACAGCGCCTCGCGCGGCGGCACGCCGGTCGTCAGGTAAAACACCGAAACTTGCGCGCCGTCGCGCCGTGCGCGATACGCGGCGATGCCGCAGGCGACGATCTCGTCATCGGGATGCGGCGCCAGGATCAGCACCCGGCGCGACGCGTTCACCGCGTCACAACCCCCTAGAGGATCGCGCGGCGGCGGCTTCCCGCCACACCGGCAGGAGATCCTCGGTCACGATTTCGGCCCAGCTCGGCACTTCGGCCTCGACATAGGCGCGCGCCAGCCGACCGAGCGCGCGGCAACGCTGCGGGTCAGCCGCCAACTCGGCGATCGCCTCGGCCCACACCGCCGGCATATCGCCGGGCAACACCCGGACCGCCGGGCAATCGGCCATCCGCGAGGCGACACCGCTGCCGCTGCCGAGCAGCGCCGGCAGGCCGGCGGCGAGCGCCTCGACCGCCGCGTTGCCGCTTTCGTCGATCATCGACGGAAAGGCGAACAGATCGGCCGAGGCATAGGCGCGGGCGAGCTCGTCCTGCGCCAGCACGCCGGGCAGGGTCACGGCGCGGCCGAGTTGCGCCATCAGGCTGTCCTGCAGATCGCCCGCGCCGGGGCAGAGCAGGTGGATCGGCAGCCCGCCTTGGCGCGCCAGCGCGAGGACCGGACCCAGTAGCTGCACATTCTTCCCGGTGTTGAGCTTGCCGGCATACATCACGACAAAGCAGCCGGGCGGCAGGCCGAACCGCGTCTCGAGCCAGGCGCGGTCGCGTTTGCCGGGATGAAACATCGTACGATCGAGCCCGCGGCGCAGCGACACGCCGCAATGCCAGTCGCCGTCATCGAGCTCGTCGTAGCTCGCCATCGCCAGCGTCACCCGGCCGAGATGCCGGCGCAGCCGGCGTTCCAGCCGGCGGCGGACAAGACCGGGCAAATCCAAGCTGTCGCTCGCGACGCGATAGGCGGCGCCGCTGCCCAGCCACCGGCTGAGCAGATGATCCACCGTGATGCGCGCGTATTCCGGCGTGTTGGTGTGGATCGAGCTGACAACCGGCACGCCGTGACGGCGGGAGAACCGCGTCGCGGTGCGCGCGTAACAGAAGAAGGCGTCGGTGGTGTGGATGACATCGTAACCGGACAGCATGCGGGCGAGGCGCGGATGCCACAGCCCAAGATCGGTGTGGTCGGGAACCCGCCGCACCAGATGGCGCGTGCTGAACACCGGTGGCAGCAGCACATAGCGCACCGACGGCGACAGCTCGATCACGCGAGCCTCGGGGCCGTTGAAATGCACTGTCAAGTCGAGCCGCTCCTCTAGTCCGATCGCCGCCTCGGCGATGCGCTCCCAACATTTTACGTGACCGCCGGCCTCGGGCGCGAAGGTCAGATCGACCAGCGCCCCGACCTTGAGCGGAGATGATGGAGAGCAGCCGGCGCCGACATGCCCCGCCGCCAAACCGGTATCGCTATCGATGACCGCCCCGTCCATCTCCCACCCCGTCGCTCGCGGACACGCTGCGCGGCTCGTAACCCTGTAATTTATACGCAATGAAGGGCGCTTGCATGTCGCGCATCCCTCGCAACGCTGCCGTGAAGCGATTTCGTGATGGCCCGATTTGCTTTAGTGTCGCACCCGACGCTCGGGCTCGCACCCCTGCGACCCAACCGCTTTGACCCATGAGGGACTCATTGATGATCGATCTGCATTATTGGCCGACCCCCAACGGCAAGAAGGTCACCATCCTGCTCGAGGAATTGGGCGTCGAATACAAAATCGTCCCGTGCAACATCCAGCGCGGCGACCAGTTCACCCCGGAATTCCTCAAGATGAACCCAAACCACCGCATGCCGGTCATGGTCGATCACGACCCGAAGGGCGGCGGTGCGCCGATCTCGGTCTTCGAATCGGGCGCGATCATGATGTACCTCGCCGAGAAGGAGGGCAAATTCTGGCCGCAGGATCTGCGCGGCAAATACGCGGTCACCGAATGGGTGATCTGGCAGATGGCGAACCAGGGTCCGAAGCTCGGCGAATGCGGCCATTTCCGCCGCGCCGGCCCCGAGGCGGGCGATTTGACCTACGCGATCAACCGCTTCACCGACGAGGCGAACCGGCTTTACGGCGTGCTCAACAACCGGCTCTACAAGAACAAGTACCTCATCGGCGACGAATACACGATCGCCGACATGATCTCCTACCCGTGGACCGTCAACTGGAAGGCACAGGGCCAGGAGATCGAGGAGTTCAAATACTTCAAGCGCTGGTTCGACGAATTGAGCGCGCGCCCGGCGGTGCAGCGCGGCCTCGCGGTCGGCGCCAATCTGCCGCCCGACCCGTCGACCATCACCGACGAGGAACGCGCCGCGATCAGGAAGCGCATGTACAACCAGCGCGCCATCCCGGTACCTGCGTAGCTTTTTTCGGCGCCATTTCGGAGCGCCGCGCAGCGGCGAACCCGGAACCCATATTCCAGAGGCCTGTGTTCATTGGGTTCCGGGCCTCGCCCTGCGCGGCGATCCCGGAATGACGTCGATATGATCGCAAAGCCATGACCACCCCCGCCCCTCCCCGTGGCCCCGTCACCCGCGCCATCCCCGACGGCGACGACCGCGAACGCCTTATCTGCGCCGATTGCGGGTTCATCCTCTATGACAATCCGAAGATCGTCGTCGGATCGGTGGTGCGCTGGGGCGACAGGATCCTGATGTGCCGGCGGGCGATCGAGCCGCGCAAGGGCTTTTGGACCTTGCCGGCCGGCTATCTCGAACTCAACGAGTCGACCCGCGCCGGCGCCGAGCGCGAGGCCTGGGAAGAAGCGCGGGCGAAGATCGCGATCGAGACGCTGCTGGCGATCTACGACATCACGCGGCTCTCCCAGGTGCAGCTGATCTACCGCGCGCGCCTTGTCGACGACGACATCTCGGCGGGACCGGAAAGCTTGGAAGTGGCGCTGTTCCACTGGGACGAAATCCCGTGGGACGACATCGCCTTCCCCTCGGTGCGCTGGGCGCTGCACCACGAGAAGGAAGTGGAGATGGGCGGCGACCCGGCGCCGCGCGGCAACCCGCCACCCGACGATCCCACCGCGCCGCACGGGCTGTAATCCGACCCTCGATTGTCATCCAACCGTCACCCATCCTTCATCAAACCGCCCTTTGGCGGGGTCTAGTTTCCCGGCGCGCTGCCCCCACCCCGCGCGCATTCCGGGAGATACGGATGACCCGAAGGCATCTTTGGATCATGGCCGGCGGCGTTGCGCTGGCGATGGCCTACGCGATCCCTGCCCTGGCGGCGGACGCGAATTGTCCCGAAGGCGGCACGGTGCGGTTCGGCGTCGAACCCTACGACACGGCGCCACGCCTGGTGCCGATTTACGAGAAGGTCGGGCAGATGATCGGCGAAAAGCTCGGCTGCAAGGTCGAGGTCTATGTCGCAACCAGCTACAACGCCGAGATCGAGGCGATGCGCAGCGGCAAGCTCGAAATCGGGGAATTCGGCCCGCTCGGCTATGTCCTGGCGCACCAAGTCGCGAAAGCCGAGGCGGTCGCCGCCTTTGGCGGTGCCGACGGCAAGCCCCAGACCTATTGGGCAAGCATCCACCTTCCCCGACAGCGGCATCAAGACGGTCGCCGAGATCAAGGATCACAGCTTCGCGTTTTCGGATCCGGCCTCGACCTCGGGCCATCTATTTCCGGCCTACGGACTGCGCAAGGCCGGGCTCGACCCCGACAAGGACATCCGCGCGGTCTATGCCGGCAGCCACACCGCCTCGTTCGAGGCGCTGTACAACCACAAGGTCGACGCCGGCGAGCTCAATAGCGCGCAACTTGAATCGGCGACGCAACGCGGCCACTACAAGGACGGCGACATGGTGTTCTTGTGGAAGTCGGAGCCGATCCCGACCGATCCGTTCTCGGTGCGCGGCGACCTGCCGGAGGCGTT